>CAEZYR010000033.1_pt1 | contig 25392 bp, 23 predicted proteins | sample 7265551 | NCBI WGS metagenome assembly CAEZYR01 (sample SAMEA6813938, study PRJEB35770) | uncultured Acidimicrobiales bacterium | biome: Freshwater; feature: Freshwater reservoir; material: water | place: Czech Republic | collected 2017-04-14 | depth 30m m
AGATCGAAGCGATACGAGAACTCCGGCCACTCGGTCGGATCCACATGCTCGGGCCAGTCGGGGAGAAGCGCGTCAGAAGAGGTCTTCCCGGATCCCCGTGCGTCGATCACGTCGTCATTCTTGCCTATGACGGGCCAGACAACGCCCCATCGTGATCCATGAGCCGGCTCGCCGGCCCCGGGTACCTCGTCGCGTCGTGCGCCGATCGAGTCCTCGACGATCACGTCCGAACATCGTGTTACTGTACGGGCCGTTCATATATAGGTGAACGACCGTGGGCGCGGGGGACATCCGATGAACTTGCTCGGAATTGGCTACATCGGACTCGACGTGCCCGACCCTGCGGCCTGGGCGGAGTTCGCCACCTCCGTCGTGGGCCTGATGCCCGCGCCGAATCCGCCGAAGGCCGCGCCCGACGAGGCGCGGTTCTTCAAGGCCGACGAGCGACAGTGGCGAGTCGCCGTCTATGGAGCTGAACATCCCGGCTTGCGCTACGTCGGGTTCGACGTCGGCTCACCCGAGGCCTTCGAGCGCTGGCTGACGCATCTCGACTCGACCGGCGTCGAGTTCGGCCACGGAGCCGCGGCCGATTGTGAAGCTCGCGGCGTCCGTGACCTCGTGGTCCTGCGTGACCCGTCCGGCGTGCGCGTCGAGCTGTGCTGGGGCCCCACGGTCGACGGTGGTTTCGTATCGCCCGTCGGCGTGCCCCGCTTCGTGAGCGGCGAACTCGGCTTCGGGCATGTCGTCATCCTGGCGCCCGATCTCGAAGCATCGATGGACTTCTACCGTCGGGTCCTCGGGATGAAGCTCAGCGACTACGTGGTGATCGGCCCTGGCATGTCGGTGCAGTTCCTGCGCTGCACTCCTCGTCATCACTCGGTGGCCCTCGCTGCGTTGGGTCCCGCGCCTGGTCTGCACCATGTGGCGTTCGAGGTCGGCGATATCGATCAGGTCGGGTTCGCGCTCGAACGCGCCACGCGCGCCGGGCACGCGATCACCGCATCGCTCGGTCGGCACAAGAACGATCGGATGTTGTCGTTCTACCTTCGCAGTCCCGCCGGATTCGAAGTCGAGATCGGCTGCGACGGTCGCCTCGTCGACGATCGCACATGGGTGGTCAACGAGTTCACCGGTGGCGACGAATGGGGCCATCACGGCCTGACCGCGGAAGCACTGGCTCGCTCGGTGGCCGCGCAGTGAACTACGACCCGTACTCCGACGAGGCGATGTACGACCCACAAGGCCTCTACGCGCAACTTCGGCGTCACGACCCGGTCCACTTCATGCCCGCGTACAACGCCTGGGCGCTGGCCAGCTTCGACGCCGTTTGGCAGGCCTGCTCCGACACCGCGAGCTTCTCGGTCCGACGGGGTCAAACACCCAACCAGGTCCTGTTGGGCGAGCCGGCGGCCAATCTGACTTTCCCCGAGCTCGATCCGCCCGAGCATCGCCTGCGGCGGCGTGTGCTCGCGCCTCACTTCACGCGAGAAGCCGCCGCGGCCGATATCGAGACCATCCGTGCCGTCACGCGCGACGTGCTCGCACCGCTGCTCGAACGGGGATCGTTCGACGCCTTCGACGAGTACGCGAGCGCGGTGAGCGCGCGGTTCGCGGCCATGAAGGCAGGTGTTCCGGTCGCCGAGGCCGATCGAATCCGTCGCCAGCTGCACACCGCGATCGAACGCGTGCCCGGGCAACGAAGCTCGTCGGATCAGAACCAGCAGGCGATGGGGGCCGTGTTCGGCTATCTCCACGAGCTCATCCAGTCGTGTCGCCGCGACCGTTCGCTCGCGAGCGGGATGTTGGCTCACCTGCTCGATGCACGAGTCGATGGCACACCCCTCGACGACACGCAGATCGCCGCGGAGCTCCACACGCTTCTCGTCACCGGCTCGGAGACCATCGAGCTCGCCGTGGCCGCAGCCATCTTCCAGCTCGACGCGCATCCCGATCAGCAAGCCGAGGTGTTGGCCGACCCCACGCTCGGGGTCTGGGCCTTCGCCGAGGCCGTCCGTCACGACCACCCCACCGACATGCTCTGCCGCGTCGTCAGCCGCGATGTCGTAGTCGGCGAAAAGCAGCTGAAGTGCGGCCAAGGTGTCCTGTTGTTGTGGGCGTCGGCGAACCGCGACGAGCGCGAGTTCCCGGCCGCCGATCGGTTTGACATCCACCGGCGCTATGAACGCGACCTGCTGTTCGGCCACGGCCAACACAAGTGCATCGGCGAACACACCGCGCTCCACATGGGTACCGTCATCCTCGAGGAGCTCTTTGGCTCGATCGCCGGCTACGAGATCGACCACGACGCGGTTCGTCGGCGGCGAGGCGAGTTCCTCAAAGGCTTCTGCGCGATGCCCATCACCATCAGTCGTCGATGACGCAGTCGGTTCAGGAAGGGGCGGGCTGGTCCTCCGAGGCCCAGTAACCGCGCTTGTCCACGAACCACTCGCCCAGGTCGATGGGTGGATCGGGCAGCGGCGTGACGCCGTTCGCGGCAATGGCCGCTTCGTACCGCTCGGGCTGATCACCCCAGCTGCGGAAGTCGCCGTTCGTGATCTCGAGGAAGAGTGCCCCGTCGGCTCCGGCGATGATCGGGCCGAAGGCCGCGCCGAACGGCAGCTCGATGTGGGTGCCAGCCGGGCACCAACGGTCGCCGAACCAGGCCCCGCCGGCAATCAGGAACACGAGGTGATGCCCCAGGTGGCCGTGCTGCCGAACGATCATCCCCGGCGAGAACTCGACGTACGCACTCAGGAAATCGGGTTGCAGGATCGGCCACTTCTCGCGGGTGACGGCCACGGTGCCGTCAGCGTTGCGCTGCCGCCGAACCTCGGTGAACACGAGGTCGTCCATCTTGGTGACGGTCTCGGCGAGACCCTCGAGCCTGGGCGTGGCTCGCTCGGCGCCGGTATCGCCGCGCGGGTCGCGGAACCAGTCGCCGAGGTCGAGGGGCGGATCGGGCAGGGGAGTGATGCCGCGAGCCGTGATCTCGTGGTCGTAGAGCTCCAGCTGATCGCCCCACCCGCCGAACTCACCGAAGCTCAGTTCCCAACAGGTGACACCCTCTGGCCCGGCGACGATGGGCCCGAAGGCCGCGCCGAGCGGCACGTGTACGTGCGTTCCCGCGGTGCACCACGCGCCACCGATCCACGCGCCACCGTCGAGGACGAACACGATGTGGTTGCTGCGATGGCCGTGACGACGCACCACCATGCCCGGCTCGTAGTGCACGTAGGCCGAGAGGAAGTCGGGCCGCATGATCGGCCACTTCTCGCGTACGACGGCGACGGTGCCGTCGGCGTTTCGCTGCCGCTGCACCTCGGTCCAGTCGATGTCGTCGACGTGCCAGAACGTGGCTTCGACGCCATCGATGTTGGGTGACTTGTCGCTCGGTGGCATGGCGCTCATGGGGCGACGCTAGCGGTCGGGCTATCACACGTGGTGAGCGGCGAGAGGACCGCTGACCCTGCTTCGTGTCCGTGAGCCGGATGTCGCGGTGCTCGAGCCGCCGGATGGGTTCGATCTCGACCAGGTCTTCAGGTGTCTTGGGTTCGTCCTCCGAGTGCAGCGCTGACCAACCACGCGGCGGCCGGAAAGCTCACCTGGCCGTTGATGCTCAGCGCTTGGAAACGCTCCTCGAGGATGACGGCCGCTCTGGCCTGCAGCGTGTCGTCGCCGGTGCTCAGCAGCGCGCGCGCGGCGGAGCTGGAGAGCGCATGGTCCACGGCGCCGGCGACGCCGTCGTTGCCACCCATGCGAATCGGCGTTTCGGCCGCGGCGATGGAAATCGAGTTCCAGCCGGCATTGGTGAGCACATGGTCGAGATAGGCGGTGTCGCCGAACGCGAACGGTCCGACACTGGCTGGCGGCGGTGGGGTCGGATCTTCGAGGAGGGCCTTCAACACATCGGATGCGGCGCTCATCCACGGGTTGCGATCGAGAGGCTGCCAGCACACGAACACCAGTCGCCCACCATGACGGGTGGCTTGCGCGACATTGCGAAAGGCTCGGATCGGGTCGGCGAAGAACATGACGCCGAAGCGGCTGGTGACCGCGTCGTACGGCCCCCCGAGGGAGTCCTCCTGTGCGTCACCCACGGTGAACGTCGCGCCGACCAGTGCCGCGGCTGAGCGCTCCTCGGCCCGTCGAACCATCGGAGGCGAGATGTCGACACCGTGCACCGAAGCGCCAGCCGCGGCAACCGCGAGCGCGGTGCTGCCGAACCCACAGCCGACGTCGAGTACGCGCTCGCCTGGTCGGGCGGCGAGTGCCTCGACGAGCAGATGATTGAACGGTGCGAGCATCATGTCGTACACGACTTCGTCGCGTACCCAGCTCGGCCCCCCGTGCTCGGCCCAATACTTCGCCTGGTCGGCGTTTGCGCCACTGTTCTCGCGGTCCACGGAGCGCACGCTACCGGAGCGCCGTCGGGTCCTGTATCCGTAGGATACGCTCCCCTCGTTCTAGGGATAGGGGATCCAATGGAGCGTGAGGCAGCACTCGGTCTGATGCGGCGGGCCGTCGACGTCGGCGTGAACGTATGGCCCGAGATGGCGGAGCGGCACATGGAGGTGCCACTCGACTATTTCTCCGATCCGGCGACCTTCGCGAAGGAAAAGGCGCTCTACGAGCGCTCACCGCTGGCGCTGATCGCGTCGTCCGAGATCGCGAACGCGAACGACTTCGTCGTGCGCAACGCGGTCGGCCGATCGGTGTTGGTGACCCGCGACGAGGACGGCCGGGCGCACGCCTATCTGAACTACTGCCGCCATCGCGGTGCCGAGCCGGCACACGGTTGCGGCAATGCTCGTCGGTTCACCTGTCCGTACCACGGTTGGGTCTATGACCCGAAGGGTGCGCTCGTCGGGCTTCCGCTGCGTGATCGTCACGACAACCTCGACCTCGGGAACTACGGCCTCGTCGAGCTGCCGAGCGAGGAGCGGCACGGCTTCGTATGGGTCGTGCTCCAACGCGATCTCCCGATTGACGTGGCGGCGCACCTCGGAGCGCTCGACGACGAGATCGGCAGGCTGGGCTGCGACAAGATGCGCTATTACCCCTCGCACGAGGAGGCCCGCATCGACGCGAACTGGAAGGCCGTCGCCGAGGGTTTGCTCGAGGGGATCCACGTGCCCATCGTGCACGCGCAGACCTTCAACCTGAATCCGCAGGCCGCCAACGTCGACCTCGCGTACTACGACGGCTTCGGTCCGCACGTGCGCTGGGGACTCGGCCTGTTCGACCACGACGGCGCAACGCAGCTGCGAGCAACTCCCGAGGCCGAGTGGAAGCCCGACGAGGCCATCGGCAACATCTGGTTGCTCTCGCCCGGCCTGCTGCTGGCGAACGAGCTCTACGGCATCATCTACGCGACACTCACACCCGGGTCGCACCCCGGTGAGTCGTTCTTCCGCTACGGATGGCTGAGCCCCGTGTCCGAGGCGCCGGCGGGTATGCCGAGTCCTGAGCAGTTGGCCGATCGAGCCCGGCGCGCGGTCTATGAGGACCTCGCGGTCTGGGAAGGCTGCGGCCGTGGCCTGGCAAAGGGCCAGCACAGCCACGAGCTCATCGGGCGAAACGAAAAAGGGCTGCAGCTCTTCCACGAAGGTCTCGCTCGCGAAACGGGATACACCGGCTTGCGCTACGTCTGACGCTCGCGCGGAGCATGTGCGTGCGGCCTCAGAGCGTGCGCAGGATGGCACCCTGGGGATTGAAGAAGAACCCGCCCGGGGTGACCAGCGCGGTGCGCGCCCCTGGGACCTGACGGTCTCCGGCCTCACCGCGGAGCTGCACCACAGCTTCACGTATGTGGCCGGTTCCGCGCGTGGCACCTTCGGAGAGGGATCCGCCGTGCGGGTTCACGGGAACGCGGCCGTCGATGAGGATGCGGTTGTTGTCGGCGTCCCAATTGTCGGCGAGGAACTTCGCCGCACCGCCCGGCGGGCAGTAGCCCACGTTCTCGAACCAGGCGAGCGTGATGATCGTGAAGCCGTCATAGGGCAGGAAGACATCGACGTCGTCGAGCCAGAGGTCGCTCTTGGCCTTGAGCGCGTCGACCACGACCTGCTGGCCGTGATTGTTCAGGTCGGGGATCTGATCCTCGTATGCGCCGCCGAGCCCAACGGTCGCGGCGTGGATGACCACCGTCGGACGATCGAGGCGCTTGGCGCGATCAACGGTGGTCAGCACGAACGCATCGGCACCATCGACTGGGATGTCCATGTCGAGCAGGCACAGTGGCCAGCGGATCATGCGCGCGGCGTAGTAGTCGTCGAGGGTGATCGGTGACCGCATCGCTGCCATGGGGTTCTGCGCCGCGTTGGTGCGCATGTTGACGGCTACGCGGCCGAACGGTTCCTTCGTGGCGCCGTACTCGTGCATGTAGCGACTGGCCCACGCGGTGTACGCAGGTGCCATCGCGATGGTTTCGGGTATGCCCGCTGCGGGTTGACTGCCGAGGTGCGAGCGGAAGGGATCGTTCGCGGCGCTGCGCGAGTTCCACGGCAGGCGCAGCATCGATGCGCAGACGAGCACGGTGTCGCACGAGCCGGAGAACACCGCGTTCATGGCATCGACGATGGAGTTCATCACGACCGGTGTGGGCTTCGTGAAGTGGGTGACGTTCTCGAGCCCTAGGGCGGTGGCGAGTGCCTCGGGGCCGGGTGCGCCCGGTTCGTTGGTGCAAACCACGCCGTTGATATCGGCCGCCGTGAGCCCCGCGTCGCGTATGGCCATCGTGGATGCGTCGAGGGCGTTCGCGAGCGGTGTGCGGTCGCTCGTGCGAAGGAAGCCGGTGCTGGCCACACCGACGATCGCGATCTGATCCTTGATCGGGTTACGGATCATGGTGTGCTCCTCAGGCCTTCGCCGGTTCGAAGACCGCGAACGGCGCCGCGTAACGGTCGATCCACGTGAGCTGTACGGGCATGTCGATCGCGATGGTTGCAGGGTCGCAGTTCACGACCGTGCTCGTGTAACGCAGGCCGGGTTGCTCCTCGAGTTCGACGCTGACGACCGGGTATGGTCCGGCGCTGTAGTCGACCCCCGGAGCAGATGGACCCTGGTAAAGCCGCATGAGCAGGTGCACGCGGCCGCGGCCGCTCACCGCAGTGGGTGTGACGTTCCACGACCAGCACTTCGGGCACATGGGGCGAGGCGGTTGGTGCCAATGCCCGCAGTCCGCGCAACGATTGATGCGGAGCTCGTGGGCGAGCCAGCCACGGTAGAACGCGGCGTTGTCGCGGTCGACCTTGAAATGGGCGAACCGATCGACCAGCTCAGCATCGGTCGGTGCAAGGGGATTGGCCATGCGGTTCTCCTCGGGAGTCGGTCAGCCGTGGAGGCCGAGTCGCAGCAGCCGCGGTGCAGCTGCCGCCTTCTCGCCGACCAGCGCGACCGCATCCGCGATCTGGGGTAGCTCGAGTTCGAAACGTTAGACCAACGAGCGTTCCCCCCACACCGGATCCCACGCGGAATTGAACTCGAAGAGGCCCGTGAAGTTGAACGCTGCGCTCGCGCTCTCGTAGAGGCTGCGGAGCGCTCGCATCAACAGACCGGCGACCTGCGCACCGCGGCGATGGTCGAGCCGCGTACCTGGGCAGCCCGGCCAAGCAGCGCCACGAGCGCACGGTACCCCCGTGGGCGGCGGGCGGTGCATCAGGGGCCTTATGGTGGCCCCGGGCGCGTGAACGGGGGACCGATGGCCGAGGATGTGGTGTTGATCACCGGGTGTTCCAGCGGGATCGGACGCGCGACGGCCGAGCAGTTCCTCGCCGCCGGCGCCACGGTGTATGCGACGGCGCGACGCATCGAATCACTTGCCCCTCTCGCCGAGCTCGGTTGTCGCACGCGTGCGCTCGATGTCACCGACGAAGTGTCGATGATGGCAGGGGTGCGGGCCATCGAGGACGAACACGGCGCGATCGACGTGCTCGTGAACAACGCGGGCTATGGCCAGCAGGGCGCGCTCGAGGTCACCTCACTCGACCGCTTTCGTGCGCAGTTCGAGACCAACGTCTTCGGCGTCATCCGCCTGTGCCAGTTGGCGCTTCCGGCCATGCGGGCCAAGGGTTCGGGTCGCATCGTGCTGGTGTCAAGCATGGGTGGGCGCATCACGTTCCCCGGCGGAAGCGCGTATCACGCTTCGAAGTACGCGCTCGAGGCCATTGGCGACGTGCTGCGGTTCGAAGTGGCCCGATTCGGCGTTTCGGTGGTGCTGGTGGAACCGGGCCTGGTGGCCACGGACTACGGCAGAGCGGCATTGGCTGATCTCGCGGGCTCCGAGGTCGAGGGTCCGTACGCAACCTTCACCACAGGCGTACGCAGCGCACTCGAAGCCAGCTTCCGGGGCGAGGTCGAGGGAACGTCGACCGCCGACGAGGTGGCCCGAGCAATCATGGCCGCGGCGACCGATACCCCACCGCACGCTCGCTATGTGGTGGGTGCCATGGCTGAGCAACTGATCGCGCTGCGCGGGCAGATGAGCGACGGGCAGTGGGACGAGATGATGACCACGATGTACCCGCAGCCGCAGCCGCAGCCGCAGCCGCAGCCGTGAGCTCAGCGCGCCGGCAACGGCGCGCGCCCCGTGGCGAGCCAGTCGGGCTTTGACCAGATGTCGTGGTTCTCGCCCCAGGCCGAGGTCGCGTCACCACGGTCCCACTCGACGAGGTGAAGCACCGCGTAGAGATCACTTCCTGCGTCGACTGCTTGGCGATTCGCGCATCGGCCGCGCACGTGCAGGTGCCGTCCGAGGGCATCGTGCGCGTCGATCTCGACCGTGTGGGCGAAGTCGCCATCTCGGACGGTGGTTCGCTCGCCGCGAACGAGACGCGCTGCGCGGCCGTCGTGTTGCCAATAGCCGCTGGTGATCTGCTCGTGCCCGGCGGCGTCCGGGTTGACGTAGGCGAAGAAGGCCCAACCGTCGGTCGACGTACCGTGTGCATTACCGATGCGAATTCCGGGGCGCATCGTCCGTGGCCCCCACGAACGATCGCGCACCGAACCACAGTCGATGTCGTGGGTCGTGTGGCCGATGCGGACCTGGCCGGTGAACCGGCCGGGTTGCTCGACGTGCCCGGCGAACATGCCGGGCGATTCGTGCGGCGGGACCGGGTTCGGTTCCATCAGCGCCCGAAACGTGACGTCGACGTCGATCTTCTCCGAGCGGTGCCGGATGCGATACGCCGTGAGCGGTTCGAGGCACTCGAGGTGGAAGCCGTTGGCCAGCCGCAGATCGCGTAGGTCGCCGAACCCGGTGAACGGTTCTGTCCAACCGTCGTACGCGACCATCCGGCCCGCGCCGGCCCAGGCGTTGACTGCGCCGCCTTGTTGTCGATCGTTGGGCCGGAACCACACGCGCGCATAGACCGATGTATCGATCTCCGGTAGCCAGAACGGGAACCAGACGGTCTCGATCCATGTCGGGTCGTCGGACGTCGGGAGATGGAAGTCGTCGTCGGCCGCCGAGACGACGAGATCCGGGTCGTTGCCGACTATGGCCATCAGGCCTCCAGCCGTTGCGGAAGTCGTTCGGCGAGCGGACCGAGCAGCGGTGCGGCGATCATGCCGCGGCGAAGGAGATGGCGCCCGAAGAACGCAGCGTGTGCGCGTTCGAGCGACGCATCGCCGCACCGGTCGCGCAATGTGCGCCAGCCGGCCAACTCGTCGAGGGGCTGGTGGCCGATCACGCCCGCAAGGTCGTCCATCTCGCGGGCGTGGTAGTCGGCGCCGAAGCGCAACTTGTGTTCGAGGTAACCGAGCACCATTTCCCCGCCGTACGCGCGTTGCGCGGCAAACGAGTCGGCGATCGCTGGGGCCACGACATCGTGTTGATCGCGCCGTGCGTGCGTGGCGAGGCGGATGTCGTCGGTGGTCGGGCACTCGGCCAACGGTGCTTCGACGGGTCGAGGCACCCCTATCGCGTCGCACAACGAGAGCGCTCCGGCGCGCATCAGCAGAATGCGGAACATCGTGAGCTGTGCTCGGTCGACCGCGGGATCGTCGCGGCTGAGCCCGAGGCCGATCAACATGGCGTTGCGGGTGAGCACGAGAACGCGGTACCACGCCACGCGCCCGAGGTCGACGACGGTGCCGCTCGCGGCTGCGTAGTCGGCGAACCGTGCGGGCAGGTGCCCGACGGGGGTGGCCATGTCGCGTACCGCGATCGCGGCAAGGTCCTCCATGGCGTCACCCCAGTGCGCGACCTCCCAGTCGAGCACTGCGGTCACCCGTCCGGCGCGTGCGAGGAAGTTCCCCGGACCCATGTCGCTGTGGACCAACGAGCTGCGTTCGACCCCTCGAGGCAACGAACGGCGAAGCCACCCCAGCGCGAACGTGAACAGCGGTGCGATCGTGTCGCCGAGCATCGCGGCGACTGCGTCGACCTTGTCGAGTTGTTGCCGCGCGTGGTCGGACGGGTCGCCGGGAGCGCCGAGGTGTTCGATGGCGAGGGTGCGCGGGTCGAGCGCATGCAGCGCCGCGGTGACCACCATGAGGTCGCGGGCTGTGGGCTCGCGCTCGTCCTCGCGGTCGACCTCGGGGAAGTCGCTGCGTCCGTCGACCCGTTCGAGCAGCACCGAGCGCAGATCGGGGTCGTCGGCGTGAACCTTCGGTACCGGCACCGCCGTCGGGCTCAGCGCCCGAAGGACGGCAGCATCGCGACTCGACCCGCCGGTGCCGCTCAGGTTGTCGCGCAACACGAACAGCGCGAGGGGCGCATCGTCGAGCGTGACGTCGACCGACCACGCCTGGCGGCTCGCTCCCGCGAGGTGGCGGTGTGCGGCGACCACCGAGCCGCCGGTGGTCGCCTCGATCCAGTCGTGGAGATCGGCCGGAAGCGGACCGGCGCTCATCCGGCGAGGCTGGTGATGAGCGTGCGGGTCGCGCTGATGTCGGCCTCCTTGGTCACGATGACTGTGGGGCTGTTGTCGATGTCCATGAACGTGAGCAGGTCGGCCCAATGCGCCTTGCCCGCGTCGGTGTTCTCGTAGAACGCTGCAGTGAGGGTCAGGCTCTCCATGTCGGGCCAATGGTTCTCCGCGATGCCCACGTAGGGGGTGTCGCCCATGATCATCATCAGACGATTGAGGGTGATGTACGGGTGATCCTTGAGGTCGAAGGCCTCGGTGTGCGAGGTCCATCGCGCAAAGAAATCCTCGTCCGAGAAACCCTCACGCTTCTTGACGAGTGTGAACGACACGACCACTGCTGACCCCCCGGCTCGAACCTTCGGGGCACGTTAGTCTTCGATCGATCGAGCGGCAGGGGGATCGGCATGGCCGACCGGGTGTACACCGACATCGAGATTCGGGACCGTTTCTCGATCATGGATCTCTACGATCGCCAGCTTGCCGCGGCCGAAGCGTGGGACTTCGACGCGTACGACACCACCTTCGTCGAAGCGGCCGAGATTGATCTCCGGGACTTCGGTCAACCGGTGCGGTCCTACGCCGCCTACCGAGATTGGCTGGCGTCGCTTCGCACGGTGATGGTGGCCGCGCAGCGCATCACGGGCGGACTCCGAGTGCAGCTCGACGGCGACCGCGCAACGACTCGCGTACCAGTTGTCTGTTACGTCACGATGGAGCTCGACGGCGTCCGATCGCTCACGTACACCGGCCTGTTCTACAATGACGTGCTCGCACGAACGCCCGACGGCTGGCGCATCGTGAAGCGCTACGAGGAGCTTGCGTGGTCGGGGGCACCCGGACCCGTCAGCTGAGGCGACGCCTCGCGATCGACACGCCGACCGACACGCCGACCGACGCCTGCCGCGACTGCAGGCGCCCCGGTCGGGGAGGGGTCGGCCGGGGCACCTTGCAGCGCCGACGCCGCTGGGTGTCAACCATCGACGTGGAACGAGCGTCGCCGTTCGATGTCCCGGTTTTGTTGTGATCGCGCGCTGATCTCGACCCGTCGCAGATGCAGCGTCTGTCGGGCCGCGTCCGCAGCTTCTGAGGTGCCCGCCGCACTCGGGTAGTTTCGCATCGGCCTTCCGCCCGAGGAGCGGTTCGCCGAACGAGCACCGCAAGATTTTATGCGAAGGAGCAGATATGGGAACCGTGAGAGTTGCCGACGACCATGACCTCAGGTGGCGGGGGTCCGACCAGGCCAGAACCGAAGCGCTCCTGGCGCGAGGCATCGCTTTCACGGCGGAAGAACTCGCGGGTAAGACGCGAGAGCACCACGCAGGCTCTGCGACCGAACCGGAGTTGTTCGAGGTGAAGTTCGGGCCCGACACGGTGGTCCACTCGCACGCGCACCTTTGCGACGAGATCATCTACGTCATCGCCGGACAACTGATTCTCGGGAGTCGGGTGCTCGATCCCGGTTCGTCGGTCCTCATCGCGGGTCACACGCTCTACAGCTTCCGCACCGGGCCCGACGGGGTGCATTTCGTGAACTTCCGGCCACGTAACGGTGCGGGCTATCTCTCGAAGGACGAGTTCATGGCGCAGCGCGGCTCGGAATCCGTCGACGCACCGACGCGGGCCGACTGAGCGCGCGGGCAGGTCGCTGACTCGAGCTACTGCGTGAGCGCGCGGAGCGCCGACTCGAACCGTGCGTCGTCGATGGCGCCCAGGCGTGTCGTGACCACCCCGGTACGACTGATCAGCACGAGCGCCGGCTGGCTGAGAACGCCGAAACGGGCGAACACCTTGCCGGCCTCGTCGTCGATCTGGGGAAACGTCAGCCCGTGCTTCGCGACGAACCCTGCGAACGAACGCGGAGTGCCGGACCACGCGACGCCGATGAAGTTGACCTTGCCAGCCCATTGTCTGCTTGCCGCTTCGACCGAAGGGGCTTCCTGGTTGCAGGTGGTTCAAGTGGGTGCCCAGAACCAGAGCGCCACAGGTCGCCCGGCGAGGGTTGCCGCACGAAGTTCTCCGCCGCCGACGAGGGGCGCAGTGAACTGCAGCACCTTCGGGACGCTGGTCTCGCCGGGCACCGCAGACGCCGAGGGGACGCTGGTCTCGCCGGGCGCCGCCGGCGCCGGGCTCGCCGTGGTGCGGTCCGACCCACACCCCGCAGCCAGCGCAATCGCCGACACGACGCACAGCACGATCAGGATTCGTGGCGTCCGGCTCGATTCCCGGTCAGGTCGTCGTCGCACGAAAAGATCATGCCATCTCTCCCGTCCCATCCAACCGCGGCCGGTCTTCGGGGATGTCCGGACAGTCGTTTCGTGGTGGCCCAGGTGTGTGACGAGGGGTGTCGGGTCGAGAGTCGATGCGGTCGAGCACCTTGGCGATTGATGTGAGCGGGCCGCGACACGCAAGATCTCATGAACACGGTCCTACGCGCGACCCAATCACGCGGATAGCGACGCTCCGGGCACCCACTTACCGCGCCATGTCGGTGATGACGGCGCGGCCGAGGTACCGGCCCGCTTCGAGGTCGTCGAAGACCGCCGGAAGCTCCGACAGCGGTGCGGTTCGCGAGACGTGGCTCTTGACGCGTCCGGCGGCCGCCAACTCGACGAGCTCCCGCATGTCCTGCACGGTGCCGACGGCGGAATAGATGAGCGTCGGGTCCTTGAAGAAGAACTCGAAGGGATTCAGCTGCAGGTTGCCCTCGCTCGTCGCGGGCAGACCTACGGCGACGAAAAGCCCGCCACGCCGCAGCATCTTCAAGCCGAGGTCGAACCCTGCGATCTTGGCGGAGAACACGAGAGCCGCGTCGCACCCGCCGAGCTGCATTGCGGCTTCAACCGCATCGGCCGGCTCGACCGCAACCTCGGCGCCCATGGTGCGCACGAAATCAAGTCGGTCGGCGCCGATGTCGACACCGACCACGCGATAGCCGAACGCCGAAGCCAGCTGAACGGCATAGTGCCCGAGCCCACCGGCCGCGCCGATGACCGCAACGGCGCGGCCGGGAAGAACGTGGTGCTTTGAAAGCTTCTTCACCGCGCCGTAGGCGGTCAGGCCGCCACAGGCGAGTGGCGCCTCGTGATCACCGAGGTGCTCGGGGATCACGACCAGCGAGCGGGCCCACACGCAGAACTGCTCGGCGAAGGTTCCGATGATCCCCTTCGATTCCTTGCAGTGGCGCGGCTGACCCTGGAGGCAGTACTCGCAGGCACCGCACCAGTATCCGCCGCCGGTTCCGCCGAGGCCGAGGATGACGCGATCGCCGATGCGCGCGAAGCGGTCGGCCCCTGGGCCGAGTGCCTCGACCACGCCGATGGCTTCGTGGCCGATGTTGCCGCTGAGCGGTACGCCCGCCCAGTCGCCGCGGACGATATGGAGATCGGAGTGGCATACCCCCGAAGCCGAGATGCGAATGCGCGCCTCCTCGAAGGCGGGCTCGGGAGTCGGCACCTCGCGGATGTGCAACTGTCCATCTTCGAGTCGTGCGGCTTTCATCGTGTTGCCCTCCTCGTCGGCCGGATCGCCGGTCCGCCACGTTTGCACAGATCCGCGGGGCGGCGTTCGCCGACTGCCTCAGGACCTTGGCCCCCGAGGACTGGCAGAGAGAATTGTTGTGCGCCGGCCCGGCCCCGAAAGGAGCGCGGAACGCCACCGTCAACGCAGTTCGTAGGCGTCGGGATCGAGCACCTTGGTGAGCTCCCAGTACTGGTCGATGGGCCAAGGAGAGAGCGTGAAGACCTTGCCGGCCGGGTTCTTGTAGTGGCTGTGCGTGATCGAGGGGTGGGCCCAGACGAGTTGGCTGATCTCGCTCTGGTGCCAGGCGGCGTACTCATCGTGCGCGCCACGTCGCACCTCGGCCGCGTGGGCTCCGCGGGTGAGCACGAGGTGGATCACCTCCATCGCATGGCTCATCTGGAACTCGGAGTGGAAGAACAGGCTCGAGCTGTGCGCGAGGTTCGTGCCCGGGCCGTACAGGCAAAAGAGGTTCGGGAAGTTTGGCACCGTCACGCCGAGGTACGCAGTGGGCTCGTCGCCCCACTGCTCGCGCAGGGATACCCGGTTTCGGCCGATGACGGTCATCGGCGCGAGAAAGTCGTTGTGGTGGAAGCCGGTCGCGTAGCAGATGATGTCGGCTGGGCGGTGCACGCCATCGTCGGTGACGACGCCGTCGGGGACGACACGGTCGATACCGATGCGCACGAGCTCCACGTTGGGTTTGCGGAGCCCCTGCAACCAGAAGCCGTCATCTTGGAGGATGCGCTTGCCCATTGCGGGGTAGTCGGGGATCGACTTGTCGATGAGGTCCGGGCGCCCCTCGAGCTGCGAGCGGATCCATGCCTCGAGTTGGTCGCGTCGCGCGGCGTTGCCTTCGTTGACCGCCGCGCCGTCAGCGTCGTCGTAATCCGGATCGCACCGGTAGGAAGCGGTGCCGGCAGCGATGCCCGGGTAGGTCATCATGAACCGGAACCAACGGGCGTAGTAGGGGAGATGACGCAACGCCCAGCGGTCTCCGGCCGGCACCGTGGTGCGGTACACGGGGTTCGGGAACATCCACTGGGCGGTGCGCTGATAGATGGAGAGCTGGGCCACCTGATCGGCGATCGACGGGGCGAGTTGGAAGCCGCTCGCACCTGCGCCGATGAGCGCGAAGCGCGTACCGCTGACGTCGAGATCGGCGGGCCATCGTGCCGAGTGGAAGGAGGGGCCGGCGAAGGACTCCATGCCGGGGATCTCAGGAAGGTGCGGCAGGTTGAGCGACCCGACAGCGCTGATGACGAACCGTGCGTCGATCGTCTCGGCTGCGCCGTCGGGTCGTAGCACCGAGACGTGCCACAGCGAGGCAGGTTCGTCCCACTCGAGGCTCGTGACGCTGGTGCCGAAGCGGCAGTGCGCACCCAAGGCGTACTTGTCGAGGACCGTCGCAAAATAGTCACGTAGTTCGGGCTGCTCGCAGTAGTACCGGCTCCAGTGATCCGAAGGCTCGAACGAGTAGCAGTACTGATGACTACCGACGTCGACTCGGGCACCGGGATAGCGGTTCTCCCACCAGGTACCACCCGGGCCGTCGTTCTTCTCGACGATCGTGAACGACAGCCCGGCCTGGGCTAGGCGGATGCCCGCGAGGATGCCCGACTCGCCACAGCCGATGACCACCACCGGCGTGGCCGCCTTGACGTCTGCGGGGATCTCGTCGGCCCAGGTGACCGCTCGGTTGTCGCCACCCGCGAACTGCATGTCCTCGAACATGACCGCGGCCAGGCGGCCGACGAGCGGCGTGCCGGCCAGGAACGACATCATTTCGTGCAGCAACTCGTCCGCTAGGGCGACGGGCTCGCAGGCGCGCGCGCGGTACGCAGCGATCACCGGCTGCGCGCGCCGGCGGATGTCGGCCTGTTCGTCGGGGGTGAGCCCACACTGGTAGTCGGACGACGAGGGCAGCTGGCGAAGCGGCCGCTCGCGCACCCACGATGGGTCGCCGGTCATGTGCACGAGCGAGCAGAGCAACGCAGGTATCGCGACGTCCTCGAGGAACGTCGCGATGGCTGCGTCGTCGTCGGAAAATGCATGTGCTGCGTGTGGGTTCCTCATTTGCCCACTCGCATTGTTCGAGCCGACCATTCGGTCAAGGTGTGCTCCGTGCATCGGACACGGCGAGTATGCGTCGGGCGATTTCGACGTGGAGGTTCTCGATCATGCGGCCGTCGACGGTGGCCACGCCGCGACCCTCGGCCGACGCCGCGTCGAATGCCTCGATGACCTTGCGAGCATGTTCCATTTCGGCCGGGCCTGGTGTCCAGGCGTCGTTGCACGGCTCGACCTGGGATGGATGTATCAGCGTCTTGCCGTCGAAACCGAGCTCGACTCCTTGGCGACACTCGGTCGCGAAACCTTCGAGGTCGACGATGTTGTTGAACACACCGTCGACGATGCGAACCGCGCCTGCTCGTGCGCTGAGAATCGCGTGTGCGAGGTGAGGCACGATCGGCGCCCGACCGGGAACCGTGGCCGCGCGAAGCTCGAGCGTGAGGTCGTTGGTGCCCATCACGAGGACATCGACATCGGGGTCCGTTGCAAGGTCGCGAGCGGCAAGGATCGCACCCGGTGTCTCGATCATCGGCCACAGCCGCGCCATGACGTCACCATGCGCGGCGAGCACCGTCTTGTAGCGCGCGAGGTCATCGGTGCCGGTGATCTTCGGCAACACGATCGCGTCGGGCGCAGCGGTCGCGATTGCGCGCAGGTCATCCACGCCCCAGGGCGAGTCGATGCTGTTGCAACGGATGGTGACGACGCGGCTGCCGTAGCCGCCGGCACGAACTGCATCGACGGCCTGTCGACGCGCGAGGTCCTTGGCGTCCGGCGCAACCGCATCCTCGAGATCGAAGATCAACGCGTCGCAGGGGATCGTGCGGGCTTTTTCGAGCGCGCGCGCGTTGGCCGCCGGCATGTAGAGCACCGAGCGGATTGGGCGGGGTTGACGGGCACGCGCCATGGGCGCGGTCGAAGAGCTCAGTGGCCGATCGGCGTACGTTTGAGCCCGGCCAAGCGGCCCTCGGCCCGCCATGCCACGAGGATGTTCTTCCAATCCACCGCGCTCTCCATGTAACAAACGGAACGGCTGTCGCGCTCGCCGGGCATCTCGAGTTCGTTGTTCAGGTAGCCCGGAGTGCACACGGCGAAATATTCGCCGTAGACGCCGAGGGTGCCCATGATCAGCTGGAACCAGTCTTCCTCGGCGTCCAGCTCGGGCTCGACGACCACGCCTTCGGCGAGGGCGCGGGCGATGACCCATGCCGTGTGCTCGGCGGTCTTCGCCCCGGTGTACGCGAAGTTGATGTGTTGCCCGCCCTGAATGTGGCTGTTCATGCAGAGGTTCGGGAAGCCATGTGCGAACACGCCGTGCAGGGTCCATGCGCCCTTGGACCATGCGTCCGATAGCGACACCCCGTTCGCGCCGATCGGATCGAAGCCCAAGCGGTGCGTGTAGAAGGTGGCGGGCGAGTCGAAGCCCGTCGCGTAGACGATGCAATCGAGGGGGTACTCGGTGTCGCCGATGACCACACCGTTTTCGGTGATGCGGTCGACGCCGCGGCCCTCGGTGTCGACCAGGGTGACGTTGTCCCGGTTGAACGCTGGCAGGTAGTCGTCGTGATAGCAGGGGCGCTTGCAGCTGACGCCGTACCACGGCTTCAGCGCCTCGGCCGTGGCGGGGTCCTTCACGGTGTCGGCAATGCGGTTGCGCACCTTTTCCATCAGTTGGAAGTCGAGGAGCTTGAGCGCCTCGGCCTCCTGCTCGTCCGCAGGTTCCTTCTTCACGTCCACGGCGAACATCTCGGTCCAACCGTCCTGGATGAGGTCGACCGGCGGATTGCCACCGGTGGTCATCCCGATGAAGTTCTCCATGCGTTCCTCGTGCCAGCCCGGCTTCGAGGAGATCTCTGCGAACCATGCGGGGTCGGTGTCGCGCTGGTTGCGAGGGCTCACCGACGACGGCGTGCGCTGGAACACGAACAGCTGCTTTGCGGCTTCGCCGAGCTTCGGCACGGCCTGCACCGCGGTTGCGCCGGTACCGATGATCCCGATGACCTTGTCGCGCAGGTTGTCCATCGGCTTCTCGGGACCCCCGCCGGTGTAGGCGTAGTCCCAACGGCTGGTGTGGAACGAGTGTCCCTTGAAGTCCTCGATACCCGGGATACCGGGGAGCTTGGCCTTGTGCAGCACGCCACCGCAGATCACGACGAAGCGGGCCGACAACTGATCGTCGCGCGACGTGGTGACGAGCCAGCGCTGGGTGTCCTCGTTCCATTCCATGTCCGTGACTTCGGTCTGGAACATGGCATGCGGATACATGTCGAACGTGCGCCCGAGCAACTGGGCGTACGCGAAGATCTCGGGCGCATGGGCGTACTTGCGTGTGGGCATGTACCCCGTCTCCTCGAGCAGGGGAAGGTACGTGTAGGACTCGACGTCGCACATGCAGCCCGGGTAGCGGTTCCAGTACCACGTACCGCCGAAATCGCCGGCCTTGTCGATCATCCGGTACGAGGTGACGCCTTGCTTGGTGAGGTACGCAGCCGTGCTCAACCCGGCCCAACCAGTGCCGACGATCACGACGTCGGTCTCCTCGACCATGGGTGCGCGGGTGAAGCCGGGCTCGACGAACGAGTCGGCGTCGAAGTCCTTGTTCAGGTCGCGTAACGAGCGATAGGTGCGCGCACCCTCGGAGAGCCGCTTCACGCGCTCTTCCTCGTACCTCGCCCGCAAATCGTCGGGTGAGAACGTCGGAATCTCGGTATCAGCCACGGAATTCATCCCCTTGCGACGGCAGTTCCTCGAAACGTTAGTTCTGTCTTGGCCGAAGGTCACACTGGGCAGAAAACGCGACCGGCGTACGTGTCCGGGCTCTTCCCTGTGCAAGGGGCTCGAAGGAGTCGGCGGAGGACACGCGATGGAACTACCCGAAGAAACCACTGCCGACCTACGGCGCCGGTTGCGCCGGATCGAGGGACAGGTTCGGGGTATCCAGCAAATGGCGGGGCTCCGCTACTGCGTGTCCGATCCGGAGCGGGCGAACACGCGAGGGTCGAGTAAGGGCGGCGTGTCAGTTCGACTCGTTGGGTCCCGTCGCGAAGGCGGTGGTGCGCAGACCGGCCTCGCCCATCGGCTCACCCGAGGGAGGACTCGCCGCGGGCGATCGTGCGGCGAGGCGCGCGCGGGCACGCTCGATGCCTTCGGCTCGCGCGTCGGGATTGGTGGAGCCGGCGTTGCGAGCCGCGCGCGGTTTGGCGGCTCGGCGCGCGGCCACGCGTGAACCGGTGAGGAACACCATGACGGCGCAGAGCGCGATGGCTGTCCAGATCACGATGAGGTTGCCGCGATCGGCGCCGGCGAAGAAGCCGTGGATGGTGGCGAGGGCCGTGAGCGGGATCGAGCCAAGGTGAATGGCGTGCCAGATCTTGCGCGGCAGTCGGCGCATGAACCACGACGAGAGCTGGATGGCGACGAGGATGTAGAACGAGACAATTCCCCACGCGACGGCGACCGGTCGATACTCGCCAGTGAACGGCACGAAGAGCTCGCGGAATCCGTAGTCGATGTAATCGTCGAACCACAGCCCGGCGAGGTGGACCGCGGTGAACACGATCGCGAGCGTTCCGAGATAGCGATGGAGATCGAGGAGCCACACCGGCGCGCCGCGCCGGCGGACCAGTCGACTCGACATGAGCAGGCCCCAGATCACCGACGCGCTGCACATGCACCACGCCACGAGTCCGGCGGCGCGGGCGACGTACCACGGGAACTTGGGGTCGAGAAAGGCGATCATTGCGATGTCTCCTCCGGCGCGGCTCCGGTGAGGTGTGGGTGTGTCCAGTTCACGTCGGCGACGTGGAGCGTTGCGTGAATCACCCCATCATGACCGAGCAGCCATCCGTCGACGCCCGCACGTTCGAGCATCGCGAGGCCGTCGAGTGGGCCTGCGAGCAAGGCGGCCTTGGCGAGCGTCTCGGCTCGCCACGTTTCGCGGGCGGTGACCACTGCGCAGTCGATTCCCGAGCTCGAGGGATAGCCGGTGCGTGGGTCCATGAGGTGGTGTACCGATCGTGTGCCGTGTTGCCAGCGGCGGAAGCTTGTCGATGACTGCGCCAGCGCTTCGTCGACGAGTGGGAACGTGAACGCGGCGCGGTCATTGCGGGGGTCCTCGACCCGGATATCCCAGGCGTCGTCGTGATCGGGGCCGGGGCCGGCGACCCGAACATCGCCGCCCATGCTCACGCAGGAGCTGTGCGCGCCTCGGGCGGCCAGGCCGACGACGACGCGATCGGCGGCGAGCCCTTTGCCTATTCCCCCGAGGTCGAGGTGACACGCGAGCGGTAGCGACACGGTGCGGTTCTCGGTGTCGAGCTCGACGGTGGCAAACCCTGGTGCTGCGCTCGGTTGGTGGTCGAGGTCACCGACCGGCGACGGAAACGGGAACGAGCGGTCGTATCCCCACGCGAGCAAGCTGTCGAGCACGGTCGGATCGAACAGCCCGCCCGTCTGGACATAGGCGTCGCGCGCGAACGCGAGCGCCTCCCACAGCAACGGGGACACCCCGGTGGGACCATGACCGGCCCGCGCGTTCAGTGCGCACAGGTCGCTCTGGGGACGAAACCGCGACCAGCTCGCTTCGCAGCGCTCGATCTCGGTGGTCGCCCAGTCGGCGAGCGATTCTGCGTGCGGCCCCCAGACGAGCACCTCGGCGAACGAACCCATCGCCCGGTGCCGACGAGACGCCCAGGCGACCGGCGCAGCAGGTCGGCTCAGCACTTGCTGGTTTGGCATGCCGGAACGGTGGTGGGTGGCGTGGTGGGCTTGGGCGCGGCCGTGGTCGGCGGCGAGGTCGCCGGAGGGGTGGTGACCGGAGGCGCGGCTGGGGTGGCGGCCGGCGCCGCGGCCGTCGTGGGCGCAGGGGCCGCAGAGGCCGCAGAGGCGCGTGGAGTCGACGACAGAGCCTGAGCGGATGCCCCGTCACTCGCGGCGACAGGTGCGGCCGTGGTGGCCCGGGGGACCTGGTTCACCTGATCAGCGGGAACCGCCGCGCTCGTGGTCGGGGTGGTCGAGGTCGGCGCGGCGACCGGGTTGCCGGCCTGATCGACGTAGAAGGTACGCGCGACCCGTTCGATGACCACAGTCGTCGGCGAGGCCATGGCGCGGGCCGCGACCTCGCCCGGCGCCGCCGCAGCCTCGGTGGTGCCAGCCGACGTGTTGTTCGTCCAGGTCGGCGGATTGGCGGCGATACCGGCCAAGCTTCCGAAAAACGCGGTCGAGCCGACGCCCGTCGCAACGATGCGGCCCACCATCGCCGGGTGTCGTCGGCGGCCGCGTTTGCGACCCGCGATCGGTGCAGTTTGTGCAGCAAGGTTGATTGCGGACTGTTCTTCCATCGCATGGTCCTTTCTGAGAGGGCTGTTCACCCGCGGTGATGTTCCTGGTCGCGTCGAACCGCGTCGTCAGTCGTCGTCGCCGTCGTCGTCGTCGTCGAGGGGGCGAACACGCGTGGTCGTGGTCGGGGGCCGGGTGGTCGGCGTGGCCCGAGCGGTCGTTGCCGGCGCCGATGCGTCCGGCGGCGTGGTCGTGGGTGACGCAGCGGTGGGTGGTGCGATGACGGCCGGTGCCCGAGTCGTCGTGGCACCGACGACGATGTACGTGTCATCGAAGAGTCGCTCGGTGACAACGGACGGCTCGGGAGTCGCGGATGCCGCGGTATTGGTGGTCGCGACGGGCACCGTGTCGCCGCCCGCGAGGACCGCTGCAGCCAAGCCACCCGAGCCGAAAATCGAGCCCGCGACCAAAGCCGTCGCAGCCAGCGCTCTGCGGTGAAATTCCATCGTCCTACTCCTACGCCAGTGACCGACCAGACCTTAAAGAGGTATCGGCCGGCGGAACCCTGATCGTGAGCCAAGAGTTGGCAAAGGCGGACAAGAGTTGGCAAAGGCGGAATTGCCCAAGCCGCGCCGGGACAAGAAACGAGCCCGATGGTGGTGCGCATCATCGGTATGATTTAGGGGTTCGGTGTATGGTGCCGGAGGGGGCTGAGGGGGGGCTGACATGGTGGAATTCGCCCTACGCAACGCTCGCGTGGTCGATGGCACGCGTGCGCCGGCAAGATCCGCCGACGTGTTGGTGCGCGATGGCGTCATCGTCGAGGTCGGGCCTCTGCCCGAAACCCACGGGCGCCAGGACATCGACCTGAGCGGCTTGGTTCTCTCACCAGGCTTCGTCGATCCGCACACGCACTACGACGCGCAGGTGTTCTGGGACCGTGACCTCACGCCTTCCTCGTGGCACGGCGTGACCACTGCCGTCATGGGCAACTGCGGCTTCGGGGTCGCGCCAACCCGTCCCGAGCACCGCGAGATCGTGCTCCGGACGCTCGAGCGCGTCGAGGGCATGCCGATCGAGGCTCTCCGCCTCGGACTGCCGTGGGTGTTCGAGACTTACCCCGAGTACCTCGACGCGGTCGACGCGCTGCCGAAGCGGGTGCACGTCGCGTCGCTCATCGGCCACACACCGATCCGGCATTTCGTCATGGGCGACGCGGCCACGGAGCGCGAGGCGACCATCGAAGAGATCCGCGACATGCGCGCCGTTGTCGAGGGAGCACTCGAGGCGGGAGCGGTCGGCCTGTCAACATCGAAGTCGCCGACGCACCGCGGTGCGGGCAACAAGCCTGTGCCGAGCAGGCTCGCCGCGATCGACGAGATCGTCGGGCTCGCGCTCGCGCTGAGGGGCGCCGGGTACGGCGTGCTCGAAGCGACCTACGGGCCAGGCCTGTTCGTCGAGGAGTTCGCTGATCTCGCTCGGCGAACCGGTCGTCCGGTGACGTGGGCGGCAGTGCTCGCCCAGCGGGCCGATCCCTCGTGGGCCAGGTCGATCGTGGCGCGCACCCGCGAGCTCGGCGGCGATGTCTTCCCACAAATGGCGTGCCGTCCGGTCGTCTTCCAGCTTCGGCTCGACGATCCCACATCGCTCAGCGGACTCGAGTCGTTCAAGGAGCTGCGTGAGCTCGACGACGCGGAACGACGTGCCCGCTATGCGGATGCCGCGTGGCGTACGCAAGCGCGTGCCGACATCGCGGCCGATTCGTTGTGGGCGGGTCGGTTCGAGGACGCCGTGGTGGAGGAGTCCTGTGTGCACGGCGCGCTCGTCGGAGGTCCGACGTTGGGTGAGCTCGCCGCGGAGCGCGGGACGCATGCGTTCGACGTCGCCGTGCTGCTCTCATTGGAGGACGACCTCGCGACCCGGTTCCGGGTGATCCTGGCGAACGACGACGAGGACCAAGTGGCGAGGCTCCTGCTCGAAGAAGGCCTGATGCTCGGACTGTCCGACGCCGGAGCGCACACGAGCCAGTTGTGTGACGCCAATGCGCCCACGTACTTGCTCGGGTACTGGATGCGCGAACGCGGGGTTCTGTCGTTGGAAGATGCCGTGTGGCGGCTGAGCGGTCAACCGGCCGAAGTCTTCGGCCTCCGTGATCGTGGAGTCATCCGTCGCGGCGCCGTGGCCGACCTCGTCGCGTTCGATCCTGCGACCGTGGGGTCTCGAGGCCCCGAGCGGGTGCGCGATCTCCCCGGCGGGGCCGACCGGGTGATCGTGCGGAGCATCGGCGTCGAGCACGTGTGGGTCGGGGGAACGTGCGTGCGGCGCGACGGCGTCGATCTCGACGGTGTTGCGCCGGGCCGACTCCTCAGAAACGGGGCCGGGTGACCTCCCGTGGTGCAAAGCCATCCGTCGCGGAGGTCAAGTCGGCGCTCGGCCACCCGGTTGTCGACGTCGACGGCCACGTGCAGGAGCACCTCCCTGCGGTCGAGCCCTACCTCGAGGCCGCGCTGGGCCCCGCGGCCTGGGAGCGCTATCGCCGTGCGTTGAAACCCGTCGACGGGTTCGGCCTTCACGAGGATCTCCCGCGCCGCCGGCGCACGCGAGCGCCTCAGGGCAACTGGTGGGGTACACCTGCCCGCAACACGCGCGACCTCGCGACGGTCACGCTGCCCGCGTTGCTGCACGAGCGGGTCGAGGAGATCGGCATCGACTTCGCGGTTCTCTATCCGAGCAAAGCGCTCGGCTCGGCCGGCATCGACGACGACGCGATCCGCCAAGGTGTCTGCCGTGGATTCAACGACTATTTCGCCGATGCATATCGCTCGTACGGGGATCGGCTGTGCGTCGCCGGCGTCATCCCGATGCACAGCCCGCAGGAGGCGATCGCCGAGCTGGAACACTGCCGCGAGATCGGACTCCGAGTGGTGGGCATGCCCGAGGGCGTGTTGCGTCCGATCGCCGAGCCTGGCGCAAGCGGCTCGCCAGTGCTCCTCCCCGGCCAGGCGCACTGGCTCGACACGTACGGGCTCGACAGCGATCTCGACTACGACCCCGTGTGGCAGGCATGCGCCACACTCGGCTTCCCGGTCACGTTCCACGCGGGCCTGAGCCGGCTGGCTCCGTCAGTGGCGCCATCGATAACCAACTACTCCTGCAATCACATCGGCCGATTCGCCGAGCGCATGGCGGTCGTGTGCAAGTCGCTGTTCTTCGGCGGCGTCACCAACCGTTTTCCCGACAGTCGGTTCGGCTTCCTCGAGTGCGGCGTGGGCTGGGCCGCGATCCTCCTCCACGATCTCGTCGAGCATTGGGAGAAGCGCAACATCGACCACCTGGCCGCTCACCTCGATCCCGAGTCAATCGACTGGGATGAGTTCGGGCGTCTCGCCGCGCGCTACGCGCCGGAGTTCGTGGCCGGTGGAGCATCCGCACACGAGGTGTTCGCCGCGATTCCGGCGGTCGGGACGCCGCCCGCACAGCGCGACGATTGGGCCGCGGCGGGGGTCCAGAGCGAGCAGGACGTCGTCGACCGATTCGTCCCCCAGTTCTATTTCGGTTGCGAGGCCGACGATCCGACCACTGCCTTTGCGTTCGCGAAGAGCAACCCGTGCGGTGCGCGGTTGCGCCCGGTCTTCAGTTCGGATATCGGTCACTG
>CAEZYR010000034.1_pt1 | contig 25277 bp, 19 predicted proteins | sample 7265551 | NCBI WGS metagenome assembly CAEZYR01 (sample SAMEA6813938, study PRJEB35770) | uncultured Acidimicrobiales bacterium | biome: Freshwater; feature: Freshwater reservoir; material: water | place: Czech Republic | collected 2017-04-14 | depth 30m m
AAGGACACCGCTGCCGCCGTCGTCGAGACGCTGCGTCCCATCCAGGCGCGATTCGCCGAGCTGTCGAACGACCCGGGCGAAACGGCGCGCCTGCTCGCCATCGGCGCCACGAAAGCCCGCGAGGTGGCCGGCCCCGTGCTGGCCCGAGCCCGCGAGCACATGGGCTTCCTTACGAGCTGACAGGCCTGCTCCTCGCTCAGCGTGCGACTGCCATCAGACGATGGGCCAGGGCGGCCGATCAGTCGTTGTCGCAGGCGTCGAGCACGTTCGCGATGTCGGGGTCGACGGTCCAGGTGTCGCGGGGGTTGTGATGCTCGCGGGCCCACGCAACGGTCAGCGGATCGCTACCTGCCAGCTCGAGGAGATCGCCACCGATCGCGGGGTGGTCAACGTACAACGCGATGCGGCGATGCAACCCGCGCGACCGTCGCCACCCGAGCACCTCGTCGCGGCCGACGATCTTGGTGGTGAGCGTGGCCATCACTCGACCGTAGGTGCGGAGGCGCGAATCGATCTTGCCGACGTCGTGCAACAACGCAGCGGCAAGCACCGGCGCGGTGGCGCGCTCGGCCAGGCGAGCGTGCACGTCGCGAGCCACTTGCGCAGAGTGCCGCCGGTCGGGCCCGCTCATGCGGTTCCACAACGCGAACTGCTCGGGCGACAACGTGGCCTGCACCCACGCCACGTCGGGCGCGGGCGGCCCGCCCGGCCGTAGCGAACCGAAGAACCGGCGCGCCAGATGTGCGAAATCGCTCATGCGACCACCGTTGCACCGATCACGTTGCCGCCGGCCACCTTGCCGCGCGCCCGCGGGTGTGCTTCGCGATACACCGCATTCAGTCGTTCGGTCGAGACCTTGGTGTAGATCTGCGTGGTCGTGATCGACGCGTGCCCGAGCAGCTCCTGCACGGTGCGGATGTCGGCGCCGTGGTCGAGCATGTGGGTCGCGCACGAGTGCCGCAGCACGTGCGGCGTGAGCACCTCGTGCAGGCCGACCCGCTCGCCGTACTTGTGCACGACGGCCCATGCTCCCTGGCGCGACAACCGGCCGCCGCGCGTGTTCAAGAACAACGCCTCGGCGTCGCTACGACGACGCCACCTCACCGGCTCGAGAGCGTCGCGCCCTTCGACGCTCAACCAGTCGGTAAGGGCCTGCGCGGCGAACCGACCCACCGGCACGATGCGCTCCTTCGAGCCCTTGCCGAACACCCGGGCCAAACACGCAGTGAGATCGACATCGCCGAGCGACAACCCGCACAGCTCGGAGATGCGCAACCCGCAGCCGTACAACACCTCGAGGATCGCCCGGTCACGGCGAGCGAAGGCGTCGTTCCCGGTGACCGCCTCGAGCAGCGCGTTCACCTGCGCTTCGGTGAGGGCCTTGGGCAACCCGCGCGGCACGCGTGGCGCCTCGAGATCGGCCGCGGGATCAGCGTCTGCGAGCTCCTCGACGAGCAGGAACTTGTAGAGCCCGCGCACCGTGACCGACATGCGTGCGACGCTCGCCGGCGCGAGGCCGCGGGTGCGCAACGTGTTGACGTAACCGATCACGTCGTCACCATCGGCTTCGGGCACCAAACGTCCGCGTTGTTGCAGGAACCGCTGATACGCCAAGAGATCACGTCGGTACGCGGCAAGCGTGTTCGTCGCACGACCGCGCTCGACCGCCAGCCACGTGAGGTACTCCTCGCACTCGATCGCGAGCGCGTCCTCGCCGACCGACGGATCGAGCGAGGCCACCACGCTCAGCGACCGAGCTGCCGCAATGCGAGGAGCAACCCGATGATCGTCTTCGCATCGCACAACTCGCCCGAGGCGATCATGGCTGGCACGTCGTCGAGACGGTGCCGCTCGATCGACATGTACTCCTCTTCGAGGCCGTGCGCCGCAGCGGGCACCGGCGACAACTCGGTGGCGATGAAGACGTGACTGAGTTCGTCGCAGAAGCCAGCGGAGTTGTAGAAGCTCGCCACCTTCACCATGGACGCGGCCTCCATGCCGATCTCCTCGCCGAGCTCGCGCGCCGCGCACAGCTCGAGCGGTTCGTCGTCAACGTCACGCTTGCCGGCCGGAATCTCGAGCAGGTCATGGCCGAGCGCCGCGCGGTACTGGCGCACGAGCACGACCTCGTCACCGTCGATCGGCACCACCGAGACCGCGCCCGGGTGGTGGATGACATCGCGTTCGACGACCTCGCCATTCGGCGCGGTGAACTCGCCCACCGCGACCTTGATGACGTAGCCGTCATAGACGACCCGCTCGGGTCCTTTGACGAACCCGGACGCCATGCTCAGACCGTGCCGGATCCTGCTGCTTCGGGCGTGGGCAGCGGTAGGTGCGGGTTGCGACCTTCGGCCCGACGCAACGCCGCGGCGACGAACTCTCGGAATAACGGCGCTGGCCGATCGGGACGACTCTTGAACTCGGGGTGGGCCTGCGTGCCGACCCAGAACGGATGTGATTCGAGCTCGACGAACTCGACGAGCATTCCGTCGGGAGAGGTCCCCGACGCGACGAACCCGGTGCCCTCGAAGCGGCTGCGATAGAGCGGGTTGAACTCGTAGCGATGACGATGTCGCTCGGACACCACTTCCTCGCCGTACAAGCGCGCGACCTGCGAGCCTGCGGTGAGCTGGGCGACGTACGCACCGAGGCGCATCGTGCCGCCCTTGGTGGTCACGCCTCGCTGCGACTCCATGAGATCGATCACGGGATACGGGGTGGATGCGTCGAACTCGGTGGAGTTCGCGTTGGCGAGACCGAGCACGTTGCGGGCGTACTCGATCGTCATGACCTGCATGCCGAGACAGAGCCCGAGGCATGGCACGTCGCGCTCGCGCGCGAAGCGGGCCGCGGCGATCTTGCCCTCGACGCCGCGCTCGCCGAACCCACCGGGGATGACGATGCCATCGAGATCGCGGAGCTTGCCCTCGGCGAGGAGCGTCTCGACCTGCTCGGCCTGGATCCAGTCGATTTCTACCTTGACCCCGTGATGGATGCCGCCGTGGTTCAGCGCTTCGACCACGGACAGGTAGGCATCGACAAGCGACACGTACTTGCCGATCAGGCCGATGCGCACCGAACCCTTCACGGCCAACACCTTGCGGTACAGCGCCTTCCACTCGGTCAGGTCGAGCGGGCGGTCCTGATAGCCCAACAGCTCGCACACGACGGTGTCGAGTCCCTCGTCGTGCAACACGAGCGGGATCTCGTAGAGCGAGTCGGCATCGGCGCAGTTGCACACTGCGTCAACCGGCACATCGCAAAGGTTCGAGATCTTGCGCTTCAACGAATCGGACAGCGGTTGCTCGCTGCGGCACACGATCACATCGGGCTGGATGCCCCGTGAGCGGAGCTCGGTGACCGAGTGCTGCGTGGGCTTGGTCTTCTGCTCACCGGATGGGCCGATGAACGGCACCAGCGTCACGTGCACGTAGCAGACGTTGTTGCGGCCCACGTCGAGACGGAACTGCCGAATGGCTTCGAGGAACGGAAGGATCTCGATGTCGCCCACCGTTCCACCGACCTCGGTGATCACCACGTCGACGTCGTCGTTCGCGAGACGACGGATGCGTTCTTTGATCTCGTTGGTGATGTGCGGAATCACCTGCACCGTGCGACCGAGGTAGTCGCCTCGACGCTCGGCGGCGATGACCGCGGAGTAGATGGAACCAGTGGTGGCGTTGGAGGCACGCGAGAGGCTCTCGTCGATGAACCGTTCGTAGTGCCCGAGGTCGAGATCGGTCTCGCCACCATCATCGGTGACGAATACTTCACCGTGCTCGAACGGGTTCATGGTTCCCGGATCGACGTTGAGATACGGGTCGAGCTTCTGCATGGTCACACGAAGTCCGCGGCATTTCAGGAGCCGGCCGAGCGACGATGCAGTCAGGCCCTTGCCGAGCGAACTGGCGACGCCACCAGTCACGAAGATGTGCTTGGTCACGGGGTCTCACCCTACCGTCGGCTGGGGGCCGCGCGGTGGGATCGCGCGAGATCACGTTGGTCAGGTGTGCAAACCACGCGCCGCTGCCGCAGAGGTGAGCAACTCGCGAGCATGGCGCCGCGCCGCCGCGCTGTCGTGGCCCGAAAGCATGCGCGCCAGTTCGACGACCCGTTCCTTCTCGGTCAACACCACGGCATCGGACACGGTGCGCTCGCCGTCGTCGTGCTTGGTGACCACCACATGACGGTCGGCGAACGCGGCCACCTGCGGCAGGTGGGTGACCACCAGCACCTGATGCGTGACCCCCAGCGCGCCGAGTGCCCGACCCACAGCGAGCGCGGCGGTCCCGCCAATGCCGGCGTCCACCTCGTCGAACACCAACGTCGGTGGCCCGGCCGTGAGCACGAGCCGCAAAGCCAACATCGCGCGGGCGAGCTCGCCACCCGACGCCACCTTCGCAAGCGGCAACAGCTCGCTCCCGGGATTGGCCGCGAGGAGGATCCGTACGTCGTCACCGGCCGGCCCGTCGACGTCGATCGACAAGCGCGCCTTGGGCATGGCCAGCTCGTGGAGGTGGCCATGCACCGCGACCGCCAGCTGGGGGGCCACGGCGACGCGAACGGCCCGGATCTTCGCCTGTACGGCCTGGAGGGCGTCGAGCGCCTGCGCCCGACGCTCGTCGAGCTCGGCTGCGCGCCGGTCGTGCGAGAGCAGCTCTTCGAGCCGCGTCTCAGCCTCGTGCTGATAGCTCACGACCTCCTGGAGGGTGGCCCCGTACTTGCGTCGCAACTCGCGCAGGAGTTGGCGTCGCGCCCGCACCCCAGCAAGCCGCTCGGGATCCTCGTCGATACGTTCGGCTCGGTCGCGCACCTCGTGGGCAATATCGCTCAGCTCGGCGGCGACCGACGCCAGGCGCCCTGCGAGATCACGATACGGAGCACGCTCGTCGAGCGAAGCCATAGCCGCGGCGATGGCATCGGCCGCACCGCTGTCGGCGGTGAGCGACGCGCCCGCCGACGCGCCCGCCTCGCGATGCATGCCGGCGTCAGCCAGCGCGTCTTCCTCGGCGTCGAGTCGGTCGTCCTCGTCGGCATCCTCGACCGCGGCATGACGAAGCTCGGCGACCTGAAACCGGTAGAGGTCGATCTCGCGGGCCCGCGCCCGTTCGTCGCCGCCGAGGTCGACGAGGGCCGCCTCGATCGCAGCTAACGATGCCTTGGCCGCGCCGAGCTCGCCGATCGGCACCTGGCCGAAACGGTCGAGGGCGGCCCGCTGGACCGGCGCACCGAGCAGCGACTGGTGGGCGTGCTGGCCGTGCAGGTCGACCAACGTGGCGCCGAGTTCGGCCAACGCGCCCACCGTGGCCAACCGGCCGTCGATGTACGCCCGCGACCGACCATCGCTCGGCACTACGCGACGAAGCACGTGTTCATCGTCGCCGATGACGAAACGCCCCTCGACCACGGCCTCGGCTGCGCCACGCCGAACGACGTGGGCCTCGGCCCGTCCGCCCATCAACAGATCGATGGCCTCGACCAGCATCGTCTTGCCGGCGCCCGTCTCACCCGTGAGGGCGGTCATGCCGGGGCCGAAGAGCAAAGAGCTCGATTCGATGATGCCGAGATCAGAGATGGCCAACTCGACGATCACGTACAAACCTTTCGAGACGACCGTGAATGCTTCGCGGTCTAACGATCGTTGAGGCCGAACTTCGCCTTGAGAACCGCGTGGAAGTCACGCGGACCGAACGTGACGAGTTGGACCGAGTGCGCCGAGGCGGTGCACTCGATGGTGTCACCGTCGCGGAGCGTGCCCACTGTACGCCCGTCCACTGACAGCGATGCCGGGCGGTCGCCGCGCACATCGAGGCACACGTTGGTCTCGGGGCCGAGCACAAGCGTGCGATCGAACAGCATGTGCGGCGATACCGGCGTGAGCTGCAGCGCCCGATGCGTCGCCGCGATGATCGGGCCCCGCACGCTGAACGCGTAGGCCGTCGAACCGGTCGGGGTGGCCACGATCATGCCGTCCGCGGCGTAGGTAGTGAAGAACGTGCCATCGAGGGTGACGCCGATGCGGATCGTGTTCGACACGGCCGTGCGCTCGAGCACCACTTCGTTCAGCGCATGGAAGGCCGCACCATCGAGCGCCGGGTCGCACGACCGGACCTGCGCAGCCAGGAGCATGCGGCGCTCGATCGAACGATCGCCGGCGAGCACCCGCTCGATCGCGCCGTGGACCTCGGCCGGCTCGACGGCGGTGAGATAGCCAAGCTGGCCGAAGTTGACCCCCAGGATGGGTACGTCGTACTCGGCGACCAGCGCCACCGCCCGCAACATGTTGCCGTCCCCGCCCAGGCTCACCACGAGATCGAGGTCCTCGGCCCAGGAGCGGTCGCTCATCGACGACGCCAGACGCACGTCGTGGCTCGCGAAGCGCTCCACGATCTCGGACGCCATTTTCTCTGCCGCTGGCCGACCCTCGGGGTAGACGACACCGATCGAGATCATGAACCGCCCCCCACCGCATCGACCACATCGTCGAGGTCCTGGTCGCGCACCGCCGCCTCGGGCGCGCCCCGATGAAAGTGCGCGAGGAACTCCACGTTGCCATTGGCACCGGTGATGGGCGAGACCATGATCCCCATCATGGCCGCATCCAGCCTGCCAATCGCGTCTCTGACCTCGCCGAGCACCCGACGCCACACCGTGGCATCACGCACGACGCCGCTGCCACGCGACGCCTCGACACGCCCGGCTTCGAACTGTGGCTTCACCAAGGCGACCAGATCGCCGCCATCCGCCAACAACGACGCGAGGGCAGGCGCGATCGTCCGCAGGGAAATGAACGACACGTCGACCACCACGATCGGCACTGCACCACCCAACGTGGCGACGTCGACCGTGCGCACGTTGGTGCGCTCCAACGACCGGACACGAGCGTCGGCCCGGAGCCGTTCGTGCAGTTGCCCGTAACCCACGTCCAGCGCCACGACCGACGACGCTCCCCGCTGCAGCAGGCAATCGGTGAACCCGCCCGTCGACGCGCCGACATCGACCGCCCGGAGACCGGTGACGTCGACCGAGAACCGTTCCAGTGCCGCGTCGAGCTTGAGCCCACCGCGCCCGACGAAGCGCGCCCGCGGACCAAGCACCACGATGGGCTCGGCCGGCGACACCTGGCGGTCGGGTTTGGTCGCGACCGATCCACCGACCAGCACGCGGCCAGCCACAACCAACTCCCGCGCCTGCTCCCAACTGGGGGCGAGGGCCCGGGTCACCAACTCTGCGTCAAGTCGCCGCCGAGGTGCCGTGGCGCTGCCTTTCTCGCTCAGGAGACCCCTTTCTACCCGATAAGGCGCCACCCGCTCTGGTGCCCGAGCCCCACACGCGATATCTCTAAGTGTCCGACCAGGCCCGGCGCATCACGCCGCGCCCTCGAGGAGACCCGCGTGAGCACCACCGACAACCCGGTCAACGACCGTGAGGCAGAGGAGTTCGGGCGCCAGTTCAACGCGGTCGTCGAGAACGTCGAGCGGGTCATTCGGGGCAAGACCGAAGTCATCCGCCTCGCGCTGTGCTGCATGTTGGCCGAAGGTCACCTCCTCATCGAGGACGTGCCGGGTGTCGGCAAGACCAGCCTCGGCAAAGCGCTCGCCGAGTCGATCGACGGCACCTGGAACCGCATCCAGTTCACGCCCGACCTCCTGCCCACCGACGTCACCGGCGTGCAGATCTTCAACCGGCAGACCTCCCAGTTCGAGTTCCGAGCCGGGGCTGTCTTCGCCAACATCGTGCTCGGCGACGAGATCAACCGCGCCTCACCCAAGACCCAATCGGCGATGCTCGAGGTCATGGCCGAGTACCAGGTCACGATCGACAGCCACAGCTACCCCGTGCCAAACCCATTCCTCGTGATCGCCACACAGAACCCGATCGAACACGAAGGCACCTACAACCTGCCCGAAGCGCAGATCGACCGCTTCCTCATGCGAATCTCGGTCGGCTATCCCGACCGAGCCTCCGAGATGGAAATCGTCGATCGTTCCGGCTCCCGGCGGCGTCCCACCACCCTCAGTCCAGTGATCAGCACCCGCGACGTCGAGCGCATGAGCAACGTCGTTGAACGGCTCTACGTGTCCCCCGCCATCAAGCAGTACGTGGTGTCGATAGTGCGGGCTACCCGCGAACTCCCCCAGCTACGGCTCGGCGTCAGCCCACGCGGCTCAGTGGCACTCGCTCGCGCCGCCCAAGCGGTCGCCGCGAGCGACGGTCGGGCGTTCGTCACCGCCGACGACGTCAAGCGCCTCATCCCCTTCGTGCTCGGCCACCGCATGATGCTCTCCCCCGAGGCCGATTTGGCCGGCGTCACCATCGCCGAACTCCTCGACCGGGTGGTGAAGTCCGTGCCGGTGCCCAAGCGTCGCGACGACGCCTGAGTCGGGTGCCCGAGCACCCCGTGAACCCACCGAGGCGTCTCCTCCCGTGCTGACCGCCAACGGCCGCGTCCTCGTCGCGTTCGCGGCCCTGGCCGCCATCAGCGGCTTCGTGCTCGGCTACCCCGCACTCATCGCGATCGGATTCGCTTTCGTGCTGGTGCTCGTCGTCGCCGCGATCTGGGTCACGCGACGCCCCCGCGTCGACGCCACGCGGGTGGTGCGCCCCGAACGGGTCACCATCGGTGGCATCGCCGTGTCCGAGATGCGCATCCAAAACCGCTCGCGTCGGCGCACGGCGGGCGGCACCGCGCTCGAGTCCTTCGGCGAGCGACGCATCCCCGTGTCGCTGCCGGTCCTCGAACCCGGCTCCGCCGAGACCGTACTGCAGCCACTGCCTACCGGCCGCCGGGGGGTCTTCCAGGTGGGCCCGCTTCTGGTCAGCCGGTCTGACCCCTTCGGACTGGTCCGCATCGGCCAGCAGCAACGTGACCTGGCGACGCTGTTCGTGCACCCCCGTGTCGTCGAGCTGCACCCCTTCCCGAGTGGGCTACACCGCGACCTCGACGGCCCCGACCTCGGCGACGCCCCCGAGGGTGGCATCACGTTCCAGAACCTACGGGAGTACGTCGAGGGCGATGACCTCCGCCTCGTGCACTGGCGGAGCTTCGCCCGCACCGGGACCATGATGGTGCGCCACAACGTCGACAGCCACCAACCGCGCAGCCTCATCGTGCTGGACACTCGCCACAGCGTGCACGACGAGGGCTCCTTCGAGGAAGCCGTCGAGGCCGCAGCGTCGATCATGATCGCGTCGATGCTCCGGCGCTTCCCCTTCCGGCTCGAAACCACGTGCGGCACCACCACCATCAGCGACACGCTGAGTCGCGCCGGGGCACTCGACAAGCTGGCCGCACTGAACGTCTCGACCACCGGGTCGATCGAACGCACCGTGCGCCGCATCGCGCGAGGCCAAGGTGGCGCGTCACTGGCCGTGGTCACCGGCCGGTGCTCGTCTCGCGACCTTGCGTTCCTGTCGCCGCTGCGCGTCCGCTTCGACGCCACCACCATCGCCTGCTTCGGCCGACAGACCACGGGTGAGATCCACCTCTCGGCGGGCGCCGTGCTCATCAACGCCCAGCACACCGCCGAATTCGCGCGCGCCTGGAACCGGCGGGCCCGCTGATGCTCACCGGACGCCTTGCCGAGATCGACAATGATCTCCCAGCCGAAGCCGACGCGCCCGACGCCCGGAGCCTCGTAAGCCGTCGACTTCTCTGGCTCGAGATCGCCCTGGTCGGGCTGGCCTGCTGGGTCGCCGCAGCGGCCTTCCGGCCCGTGTTCGCCACCGCCCGCACCTTCGGCGTACCCACGCTGGCGGCCATTGCCATCGCGACCGTCATCGCCGCCTTCGCCGCCCGACGCGGCATCGCGACGCGATGGTCGCTCGTCGGCTCCGCCGGGGTCGCCGCACTGTTCGTGTCGTACACGATCCTCGTAGGCAGCCTCTCCGGCGGCGTGGTCCCAGGTCCGGACACCGTGAGCGGGCTCCGCGTCGGCATCGGCCAAGGCTTCTCGAGCATGCTCGGCGACGCGTTACCGCTGGCCAACCACACCCTTGCGCTCGTGTTCGTCACGCTGGTGTGCTGGCTCGGCGCGGCCGTCGCCGCCGAGCTCACGCAGCGCACATCGATCCCCGCGCTCCCGCTGATCGCCCCGCTGGCCATCTTTGGGCTCGCCATGCCGATCGTGGCTCCGACCCACCCACCGAGCGCCTGGCACATCGGCGGGTTCATCGCGCTCAGCCTCCTCATCACACTCGTACGCGCGGTCCCTGACCCGCGAGTGACCGGGACGGTCATCGGCGCTCGAGTCGATGGCTTGGCCGAGTTCCACTCCCGCTCGCTCCTGAGCTCACGACTGATGCTCGGCGTGCCACTCATCGCGCTCTGCGCAATGATCGCCCCCTTCGTCGGCGACGCCGCCATGACCCGCGACCCGTTCGACCCCCGCGACCTGCGCGACGAGCAGGTCGAGCCGGTCCGCGTCGGCGACCCCCTTGGCGAGTACAAGCGCATTGTCGGGCAGAACCCGACGCGACCGGCGTTCCGGGTCACGTCCGACAACGTGTCGATCACCGACCTGGCACGGGTCGCGGTCGTCCGGCTCGACACCTACGACGGCGTCCGCTTCACCACCAGCGACCGCTACCAGGTGGCCGGATCGTTGCTCACGTCACCCGACCGGTCCCCGTCGGGTGGACGCGACACCACGTTGCGATTCTCCGACCTCAGTCTCGACGACCCGTGGTTGCCCACGGCCGGCACGCCGACCCGCATCGATCTGCGCGGCGTCGGGTTCGACCCGGACAGCGGCGACCTCCTCGCCCCGAGCAGCGTCAAAGGCCTCACGTACGAGCTGAGGGCGCGCATCGTCAACCCGTCCCCGGCCGAGCTGGCCACCGCGCCCCTCGACACCAGCGCCGATGCCGACCAGTACCGGGCGCTCCCCGGCGGTCTACCCCCGGGCATCGGCCGCGTCGCCGCCGAGGCCAGCGCCGGCGCGACCAAACCGGGCGAGGCGCTCCAGAAGCTCGCTACCTTCCTCCGGACCGACTTCACGCTCGATGCGACGAGCCCCGCGGGTCACGCCGCGGGCCGCATCGAGGCGTTCCTCCGAACCGACCGCTCAGGCAGCGCCGAACAGTTCGCGACCGCCTTCACCGTCATGGCCCGGAGCCTCGGCTTCCCCGCACGCGTCGTGGTCGGATACAAGCTCGTCGCCAACACCAACGGCACGGCACAACCGGTCGAGTTCGTGAAGTCCGACAACTATCACGTGTGGTCCGAGGTGAAGTTCGCGTCGCTCGGCTGGATCGCCTACGACCCGACACCCAACACAGGGGCCACGCCCCCCCCGCGCACCAAGACTCCCGAGATTCCTGCGACGGTCACACCCCAAGGTGATGGCCAGCAGACCACCCCGAAGGAGCTGGGCCCGTCCGAGGCAGATCCGGCGGTCGACATGTCGTCGCCATGGGGGCGGCCCGTCCTGATCGCCGCGGCGACGGTCGCGGCCGTCGCCGCCGTCGTGGTCGCCGTGTGCGGTGCGATCATCGCCGTCAAGCGCCGCCGTCGCCACCGTCGCCGCCGCGAAGGCCGGGCCGCCGATCGGGTCGTCGGCGCATGGGACGAAGTCGTCGACCGGCTGATCGAGCTCCAATTCCCCATCACCCAAAGCATGACTCCACGAGACATCGCCCGGGCCACGCAGACCACATACGGCACTGCGGCCACGTTGCCCTTGTCATTCCTCGTGCCCGATGTCGGCCGAGCGGTCTACGGCCGGGTGGAACCCGACACCGACACCGTCGATCGATCGTGGCTGCGAGCCCTCGAGTTCGAGCAGAACCTGGCCCTCACGTTGAGTCGCAGCCAGCAATGGCGAGCCCGGCTCTCGCTGCGCCCACTGCGCACGCGTGGCCCCGAGGCCTGAGTCCCACGCCTCAAGTCGCTACCCGAACCCGAGACCAACGCAAACACGCCGCGCCCACTACGCCTGCGCGAACCTGGTCAGAGGATCACGATCACCACGTTGGTCACCGAGTCCGTGCCTTGGCCCGTTCGCACCGTGAGCTTCACGTTGTAGGTGTTGGCAGCCGGGAAGGTGTACGTGAAGTCGGCGGTGCTGGTGGTGGTGAACGTCGGCGTTCCGTCGTCGAACTCCCACGTGATCAGGGCGAACTCGCCGCCGGTCGACGAGTTCGTGAAGGTGACCGCTCCCGCGACCGAAAGCGAGGCCGAGAACACCGCGGTGGGTGCGACAAGCGACACCGTGCGGGTGATGGCACTCGTGCCGCTCGCGTTCTCGACCGTGAGCGTGACCGAGATCAAGGTGGCCGTGCCGGCAAAGACGTGCGTTATCGGCCATGTGCTCACCTCGTCCTGGCTGCCGTCGGCGAAGTGCCACGTGAACTTGTCGAACGGCTGCGGAGCGGTCAGCGTGGGGTTGGTGAACGTCACGGAGCGCGGCGCCGCGGGGGTGGTCGCCGCGTACGTGAAGTCGGCGACCGGCACCGCGGGCAGGACGACGACCACCCTTGTGGTGCGCGTGCTCGTCGCGCCCGAGGTCGCGACCACGACGAGCGTGACATCGTGGTCGCCTGCGGTCGTGAAGATGTGAAGGGTGGACGCGCCGGTCGCCACGGCACCGTCCTGGAATGTCCACGTGAACGACTGGAACGGTCCACCGGTGGAGGTGGTGTTGTTGAACGTGACCGGCGCGCCCACAGTCGGTGTGCCGTCCCAGGTAAAGGTCGCGTCGATTGCGTCGACCACTGTGACCTGCAGGGTCACCGACGCAGGGCCGCTGCTGTCGGTGACCATGAGGCGCACGAGATACGTGCCGGCGGCAGCGAAGACGTGCGTGGGGTTCGCGAGCGGGGACAAGGCGCTGTTGTCGCCGAAGTCCCAGCTCACGGTGTGGTCAGCGGCGAGACCGGTGGAGGTGTTGGCGAACGTCACCGCGCTGCCCGCGACCGCCGGCGACGAGACCGTGAACGCGAGAACCGGTGGCGCAACAGTGACCGTGACGGTGACCGTTTCGGTGGTCGACCCGGTGACGTTGGCCATGGTGAGCCGTACGACGTAGGACCCGGGCGTGGCATAGGAGTGAAACGGGTTCACCAATGCCGAGGTCGGCGTGCTGTCGCCGAAGTCCCAGCGGATCGTGCTGGCCTCACCACCGGTCGAAGTGTTGCGGAACACCACGGGTGCCGCCGTGGTGGGCGCGGTCGGTGTGAAGTCGAACGCCGCCACGGGCACCAAAGGGCTCACGTCGACCCGGCGGGTCCAGTTCGACGAGCCCGAGGCATTGCTGACGGTGAGCTTCACGTCGTAGGAACCGTTCACCATGAACAGGTGCGAAGGGTTGCGCTCGGTCGAGGGGGCGGTGCCATCATCGAAGTTCCAAAACCAGGAGGTACCGGCTCCGCCGCTCGAAGTGTCGGTGAACTGCACGCTTACGCCGGCCAGTGGCGCGATCGGCGCGAAGCTGAATGACGCGTCGGGCACCGCGGGGATCACCGTGACATTGCGCTGCGCCGTGCTCGAGCCCTTCGCGTTCGTGACGGTGAGGCGCACCACGTAGGTGCCCACCCGTTCAAACACGTGGGTGGGGTTGCGTTGCTCGACCCCGTCCGTGCCATCGCCGAAGTCCCATGACCACGCCGTCGGACTACCACCGCTCGACTCGTCGGTGAACCCCGCGGCCGTGTTCGTGGTGATGGTGTTCGGGCTGAACGAGAACGCCGCGACCGGGGCCGGGAGTTGGGCGACCACCGTCACCACCTGTGTGGCGACGTCGTTCCCCGCCGAGTTCGTGGCCCGCAAGCTCACCGTGTACGTACCGGCCCGGGTGTAGGCGCGTGTGGCGTTCGCGCCGGTCGCGGTTCCCCCGTCGCCGAAGTCCCAAAGCAGTTGCGTCGGGTTGTTGATCGACAGGCTCTGGAACCGGATCGATTGTCCTTCTTCGGCCATTCTCTGCGAGATCGTGAACCGGCTGACCGGCAGCAACACGACATCGGAAACGGAGATCGCGGAGGTAATCGAATCGCTGCCCGCCGAGTTCGACACGGTGAGAGTCACGGTGTACAGGCCATCTTTTGTCCATGTGTGTTGCACCGACGAGCCGTTCGCCGTGGTGCCGTCGCCGAACGACCACTGCAGCACGGTCGGGTTGCCGATAGACCGGGAGAAGTAGCTGACCTGCTGCCCGACGTTTGCGGATGCCAGGCCACCGCCGATGGCTGCGATCGGTGGTTCGACCTTGTCGAACACGGTGATCACCGCAGGCGATGAGGAGTCGGGGCCTTCGGCGTTCGTCACGGTAAGCGTGACCTCGTAGGAGCCGGCGACTCGGTAGACATGGGAGATGGTCGCCCCGCTGCCGCCGGACCCATCGCCGAAGCTCCACTGCCACTCGGTCGGCTCGCCGGTCGATCGATCGGTGAAGGTGACGGTCTGACCGACCTCGACGCGAGACGCGCTGAATCGAAAGTCCGCGGTGGGCTTGACCCGGGAGGTCTCAGAGATCACGGTGATCGCCACGCTCGCAGTGGACGAACCGGTCGCGTTCTCGACTCGAAGTGTCACGGTGAACACCCCAGGTTGCGCCCATCGTTGCTGCACCGACGGGCCCGTCGCAAAGGTGCCGTCGCCGAACTCCCAGGTCCAAGCCGTCGGGTTGCCGGTCGAGGTGTCGGCAAAGGCGACCAGTTGATTGATCTTCACCGAGCGCGAGCTGTAAGTGAAGTCGGCGCTGAGGCCCTTACGTGACGTGGTGGCGGCTGGCGTGGTCTCGGGGTCGGCGGCGGCGCCAGCGACGGACCGGGTATTCGGGCCAGAAACGGCGGATCGCGTCCCGTTGGGGTCGGCCGCGCCGGTGCCGCCACCAGCGCCACTACCCCCCGTGGAACCCGACACCACTGCGCCGTTCGGACCGTTGGTCGCACCGAAGATGCCAGTGGCCGCTGCGCCGGACGTACCGGACCCGCTGCGACCGCTCGAGTTGCCTTGACCGGCGCCGCGCGCGGCCACCGCCGACTTGTCGACCCGAGCCGTGACCCCGTCGCGACCGATCACGCCGGCACCGGTTCCAGACGGGTCGTTGAACCACACGGTGCCATCGTTCTCGACCAGGTCGAACGCCCGGCCAGCACCGAGGCCGAGGGGGTAGCGACCAACGGTGGTGCCCTCGGTCGCGTTGACCACGATGACCTCGCCCGACCTCAGATCCGGCAAGTAGACGAAACCCCCCGAGACCACCGGCGAACCGAACGTCCACGATGTCGCACGGAGCGCGAGGGAGGTACATGTGTCGCGACGGAGATCGGAAATGCGCACGCCTCCCGAACTGTCGACAACGACCGCGATCTTTTCGTCGGCTGCGGCCGACCCGCCGGTGACCACCGATCGACCGGTCGGGATGGCGCCACTGAGGCAATGCCGACCCGCGACGCGGGAGCCGTCGAGACCACGAAGGGTCGGGCCCTGCGCTTGGGTCTGTCGATCGACCACGAACACCCGGCCGCTCGACGCGACCACGCCCGCGGGATCAGCGCCGTCGGGCAAAGAGACGACCGTTTCATCATCGCCCACTGCGACGATCTGGCCGGACCCGTTCAGGCCGTACACGACACCTTTGGCATCCGCAACGACCGAGCTCAGCGGCGAGCTCAGCGGCGCCGATCCGGAAGGAATGCCGCTCTTGAGGTCGAGCCGAAACACCGCGGCCGAGGTGACGACCCGAGCACCGGCCGCACTCCACACCAACTGGGCGCCGGCGTCGACACCGGCGAGCGATACCTTCTGGGACGACGTCTGCGTGATGCCGTCGACCACGCCGACTTCGCCAAGGGTGCGGTTGAGCACCACGGCCCCGGCTTCGTTCTGGACGACCAGCAGCTGGTCACCGGCACTGGCTGCCTTGACCCGGGAGACGACCTCGCCCTGGCTACCCGACCCGGCGTGGGCCAGCACCACTTCGCCGGTCGAGGTGTTGGGCAGCCACACCGTGAGATCGCGCAGCGCCACCGACTGGGACGAGCTCGAGCCCACGCGCAAGGCCAAGACCGCGACGAGCGCGACGATCACGCCGATGCCGATTCGCTGCGCCCACGCGGACGCACTGTGCGTGCTGCTCAACGTGCGCCTTCACCCTTTCGTGTCCACCAGTGCCTGCTCCTACGCGCACGAGAGTACCTGCTCCATCCCACCGCAGGACATAGGGGTGTTTGCTCATATTTCCGCCCAATTGGGAGCGATTCGGGACGGCCGGTTCGTTCCCCCATGCCTGTTCGAGAGCCTCGAGCAACACCTCGGCGGACCGGGCACCGGGGACGCGGGAACGGCGGTCGATGGCGAAGTAGCGCACGCCGGTGATTCCGAGCTGACGGCCGATCTCCTCGTCGTGGGAGGCGATCAGCGCGAGCGGAGCTTGCTGAGCAGCCGCAGCACCTCGAGGTACAGCCAGACGATGGTGACGAGCAGCCCGAGGGCCGCCATCCACTCCATGTTCTTCGGCAGACCGCCCTTGGCGCCCCGCTCGATGAAGTCGAAGTCGAGCGCCAGGTTGAACGCGGCGACGCCGGCGACCAAGAAGCTGAACCCGATGCCGAAGAGCGACGTGCTCTGCAGGAACGGCACGCTGCCCCCGACCAGGTTGAACAGGATCGACACGAGGTAGAACACCATGATGCCGACAGTGGCGCCGATGACGATGCGCCGAAACCGGTCAGTGACCTTGATAATCCGGCTGCTGTAAAGAAAGAGCATCACGGCGAACACGGCGACGGTCGCTCCGGCGGCCTGCACCACGACGCCGTCCTGGTAGTTCTCGTAGGCCCGCGAGATGGCACCGACGAAGTACCCCTCGGCCAGCGCGTACACCGGCGCGAGGTAGCGGGCCAGTTGCGGCTTGAACACGCACGCGATGACCGCGGCAAGGCCAACGAGCACACCGATCATCGCGATGCGGGGGAACTCGACTGGTTGCCCTTCGAGCGTCGCGGGCACCGAGGCCCAGCCGAATGCCGCGGAGATCAGCAGCAACCCCAGCAAGATGGTGGTGGCCGAGACCACGCCCCGCACCGACATGCTGTCGTGCGCCGTCGACCACGGCGTCGCCGGCCCGTCGTCAACCGGTGGGTGCCACTCGAGAGGCGATGGCAGCGTGTCGGCGCCGCGACCACCTTCACGGAAGTTCTTGTCGGAGAAGATCGGGTTGGACATCAAGCCCTCCGGTTCATCCATGACGCTATCGCTCTTGCCGGCCGACGTGAGATCGGTCGAGACCTCAGCACGAAGCGAAAAGCTCCCTCACGACCTCGGCCGCACTCGAGGCCACGAGATCGGGAGCAGGCACCGCGGGCAGATCCGCTGCAGTGGTCACCCCCGTGAGCACCAGAGCGAACCGATACCCGAGCGACCGGGCGAAACCGCCGTCGGTGTCGAGCCGATCACCCACCATCACCCCGGTGGGTCCGAGCCGAGTGCGCACCAGATCGGTGATCGGCGCGTTCGGTTTGCCGGCCACCTCGGCGCTCACCCCCGTGGCCGTCACGATCGACGCGAGGATGGCACCGCCTCCGGGGAGCAACCCCTCGGAGGTGGGGTAGGTGGCATCGTCGTTGGTAGCGATCAGGCGTGCACCGCCCCACACGGCACGGGCGGCCACGGTCATCCGCTCGTAGTCGAAGTCGCGGTGATAACCCACGACGACTGCGTCGGCCGGACCCTCGGTGACCACGGTGATCCCCCGCGCCTCGAGGGCCTCGCGCACTCCCGGGCCGGCGCACAGCAGCGCTCTCGAGCCCGGCTCGAGCAGCGAGGCGGCGGCGAGCGCCGACGTGACGACCCGGCCCGTGCCGTCGATGCCCTGTCGGGCGAGTTTGGCCTCGACCTCCGCCACGGGCACCGCCGACATGTTCGTCACGAACAACACGTCGGCGCCACCGGCGAGCAGGGTCGCGACGGCCTCTCGCGACCCGGCAATGGGTTCGTCGCCCAACCAGATGACCCCATCGAGATCGAAGACCCAACCCATCACCCCATCTTGTCAGCCGCGACGGCCAACGCACCGCGGCGCGGCCCGAATCAGGCGTCGCGGTCTGCTAGGACTTGCCCGTGCCCCGCTTCGAGCCGTTCCGCGCGATCCGCTACGCCGACGACCTGGTTGACATCCAACAGGTCGTCGCGCCCCCGTATGACGTCATCAGCCCCGACCGACGGGCCCGCCTCATGGCGATCGATCCGCACAACGTCGTGCGGATCGATCTGCCCGACGAAGCGGACGGACCGGACCGTTACGACGAGGCGGCCGTCATGTTCGCAGCATGGCGAGCCGAAGGCGTGCTCCGCCAAGACGACGAGCCAGCGTTCTACACCTACCGCATGGACCTCGACGATCTCGCCGGTCACCCGGTGCGCACCATCGGCGTACTCGGTGCGCTCGAGCTCAGCCGCCCGGGCGAGGGCGCCATCCTCCCCCACGAGCAGACCACCCCGAAGGCCAAGTCCGACCGTCTCGATCTGCTGCGTTCGACTCGCGCCAACTTGTCGGCGATATGGGGCTTATCCCCTGTCGCCGGACTCACCGCCCTGTTGCACGATCCCGAGCCGCTTGCCGCGTGGACCGGCAGCGATGGCACCCGCCATCAGCTCGGACGCATCTGTGATACGACGCAGATCGCCGCGATTCGCGAGGCGATCACCGCGGCGCCAATCGTCATCGCCGATGGCCATCACCGCTACGAGACCTCGCTCACCTACCGCGACGAACGTCGCAACGCCTCCGCCGACGGCACCGCAGGCGCGGCCGAGGACGCGTTGGTGTTCGTCGTCGAGCTCGTCGAGTCGGAACTCACCGTGTTGCCGATCCACCGCCTCATCGACGAGCTACCGGAGGCAACCGACCTCGTGGCCGCGTTATCGACGCACTTCGATCTGCATCCCGTCGAGATCGACGCCCGAGCGATAGGCGTCGAAATGGTGCACGCCGGTGCGTTGTGCGTGGTTCTCCCCGACCGCACCTACCTTGCAGTCCCCCGCGCCGAAGCCATGATCGGTGTGCGCGACCTCGACTCCAGTCGCCTCGATGCGGCGCTCGCCACGGTCGGACCGCACCGACTGCGGTTCCAGCATGGGGTCGACAACATCGTGGATGCGGTCCGCCGAGGCGACGCCCAGGCCGGTGTGCTCCTGCGCCCGGTGCGCGTTCCCCAGATCGCCGAGATCGCGCACGGCGGCGAACGCATGCCGCCGAAGTCGACGTACTTCCATCCGAAGCCGAGCACGGGAGCCTTGTTCCGGACGGTCGACTGAGGCTGCTGGCTGCGCCGGCACGCGGGGCCGCGCCTGCGCAACCCCGCCCACACAGACGTGTACTGATCGAACTGGTTACTCGACGGTCCAGGTCGGGCCACTGCGCAGTAGCGCACCGAGGTCGCCCGGGCCGCTCTTCGCCTGTGCAGCTGCGAGCTGGCCGCTGACTGCCTCGGCATACTCAGTGCGCTGCACGTTGCGGAACACCCCCACCGGCGTGGGCGTGAACGGTGAGCTCGACAGGCGCGACAGCATGAAGGCCAACGCAGGGTCATCGCGGTGTTCGTCGTGCACAAGGATCGCCGCCTCGCCCACGTCGGCCACTTCGACGATGCGGGCCTGGCCATCGCCGCCGACCACCACGCCCTTTTCGTTGTCGACGCCGAAGCGGATGGACTTGCCGTGCTCGAGGCGGATCAGCATCTCGTCACGGGCGGCCTTCTTCGTGATGGTCTCCCACGCGCCGTCGTTGAAGACGTTGCAGTTCTGGAGCACCTCGACGAACGCCGCGCCCTTGTGGGCGTGCGCCTGACGGAACATCGCCATCATGTGCTCGCGGTCCATGTCGTGGGTGCGGGCCACGAACGTGGCCTCCGCGCCGATAGCGAGAGACAGGGGGTTGAACGGCTGATCGATGCTGCCCATTGGTGTCGACTTAGTGACCTTGCCCACCTCGCTCGTGGGCGAATACTGGCCTTTGGTCAAGCCGTAGATCATGTTGTTGAACATCAGGATCTTTAGGTTGACGTTGCGGCGTAGCGCGTGAATGAGGTGGTTGCCGCCGATCGACAACATGTCACCGTCGCCGCCCACGACCCAGATGTGCAGGTCAGGGCGGGCCAACGCGAGCCCGGTGGCGATGGCGGGCGCCCGACCGTGAATGCCGTGCACGCCATAGGTGTTCATGTAGTACGGGAACCGGGCAGCGCACCCGATACCCGAGACGAACACGGTGTCCTCGCGGCGAACGCCCAGATCGGGCATCAGCATGCGCATCGCCGTAAGGATCGAGTAGTCGCCGCAGCCGGGACACCAACGAACCTCTTGGTCGGTGGCCCAGTCCTTCGGCGTGGTGACGGACAGGTCGGTCATGCCAGTGCCCCCCGGACATGCTCAGCGAGCTCTGCCGCAGTGAACGGCTGGCCCATGATCTTGCTGATCGACTGAGCGTCGACCAGGTATTCGGCTCGGATCAGGCGACTGAGCTGGCCGAGATTCATCTCGGGGACGAGCACGGTCTTGAACGAACGCAGGATTTCACCGAGGTTCCTGGCGAACGGGTTGAGGTGGGTGAGGTGGGCGTTCGCCACCTTGCCGCCCTCGGCGCGCACTCGGGCACATGCCGTGCCGATGGCGCCCCACGTGGAGCCCCAGCCGATGACCAGGACATCGGCGTCGAGATCACCTTCGACCTCGACCTCCGGGATGTCGTCCGCGATCCTGGCGATGCGTTCAGCGCGCATACGAACCATGAACTCGTGGTTCGCGGGGTCGTAGCTGATGTTTCCGGTGCCGTCTTCCTTCTCGATGCCGCCGATGCGGTGCATCAGCCCGGGTGTCCCGGGCACGGCCCAGGGCCGGGCCAGGTTCTCGTCTCGGAGGTACGGCCAGAACGAGGCGACGCCGTCCTCGTTGACGTGGTTCGGCTCGGTGGCGAACGACACGCTGATGTCGGGCAGCGAGTCGAGGTCCGGCAGTTTCCAAGGCTCGGTGCCATTGGCCAGGTAGCCGTCGGACAGCAGCATCACCGGCGTGCGGTACTTCACGGCGATGCGCACCGCTTCGATCGCCGCGTCGAAGCACTGCGATGACGAGTATGCGGCCACGATCGGCAGGGGCGATTCGCCGTGACGGCCGTACATCGCCATCAGTAGGTCGGCCTGCTCGGTCTTGGTCGGCAAGCCGGTGGACGGACCACCGCGCTGGATGTCGATGACCACCATCGGCAGCTCGAGGCTGACCGCAAGGCCGATCGTCTCACCCTTGAGGGCGACGCCGGGGCCGCTCGTGGTGGTGAGCCCGATGTGTCCACCGTAGGCCGCGCCGACCGCGGAGCCCGCCGCGGCAATCTCGTCCTCGGCCTGGAACGTGCGCACGCCGAACTGCTTGAGCTTCGACAACTCGTGGAGGATGTCGGAGGCCGGCGTGATCGGGTACGACCCGAGGAAAAGCGGGAGTTTCGCAAGCTGCCCGGCCGCCACGAGACCCCACGAGAGCGCGGTGTTGCCCGAGATGTTCGTGTAGGTGCCGGGCGCGAGGCGAGCGGGCTTGATCTCGTAAATGAAGTCGAACAACTCCGCCGTCTCGCCGAAGGCGTGACCGGCCTTGAACGCCGCGGTGTTAGCCGTACAAACCAACTCGTTGTTGCGAAAGCGCGACGAGATCCAGTCGATCGTGGGCTGCACCGGACGGGTGTACATCCAGCTGATGAGTCCGAGGGCGAAGAAGTTCTTCGACCGATCTGCGTCGCGTGGCTTGACGCCGAGGACCGCACACACCTCTTTGGTGATGCGCGTCATCGGCACGCGGTAGAGGTTGTAGCCCCGAAGGCTGTCATCTTCGAGCGGACTGGTCGCGTACCCGGCCTTAGCCAGGTTGCGATCGTCGAAGGTGTCCTCGTTGACGATGAGCGTGCCACCCGCCTCGAGCACGGACAATGACGCCTTGAGCGCCGCCGGGTTCATCGCGACGAGTACGTTCGGCGCATCCCCGGGCGTGGTGATGTCGTGGTCGGAGAGCTGCACCTGAAACGCCGAGACCCCGGCGAGGGTGCCGGCCGGGGCACGGATCTCGGCCGGATACTCGGGAAGGGTCGCCAGGTCATTGCCGTACTGGGCGCTGACGCTTGTGAACCGGTCCCCGGTAAGCTGCATGCCGTCGCCGGAATCACCAGCAAATCGGACAACCACTCGGTCGATCGTGCGCGTAGGTGTACCGCGCGAAGCCGTATCGGTCACTCCACCCCCCAAGGTGCGAACCATTGCCCGGATCGGCCGAGCACCGCGAGCTAGGCGTAAGCCTGCGCAGTTATAACACGCTGCGACACGCTGGGTAGGCCGCGCCTTGCCGGCCTGCCCAGCGTGTGCCGGCGCAGGACGATCAGGCGATGGTGACCGCCGGATCGAGATAGACGTCCTGGATGGCGTTCAGCAGCTCGATACCTTCGGCCATCGGCCGCTGGAACGCCTTACGCCCGCTGATCAGGCCGGTGCCGCCAGCCCGCTTGTTGATGATGGCCGTCTTTACGGCGGCGGCAAGGTCACCCGCACCCTTTGACTCGCCACCACTGTTGATCAGACCCGCCCGACCCATGTAGCAGTTGACGACCTGCCAGCGGGCCAGGTCGATCGGGTGGTCGGTTGTGAGCTTGGCGTAGACCGCTTTGCTGGTCTTGCCGAAGCCTTCGAACGCGTTGTAGCCACCGTTGTTCTCGGGCAGCTTCTGCTTGATGATGTCGGCCTGGATGGTCACACCGAGGTGATTGGCCTGGCCGGTAAGGTCGGCCGCCACGTGGTAATCGATGCCGTCCTTCTTGAAGCCTGGGTTGCGCAGATAGCACCAGAGCACCGTGAACATGCCGAGTTCGTGGGCGCGGGCGAACGCCACGCTGACCTCTTGGATCTGACGGGTGGCCTCGTCCGAGCCGAAGTAGATCGTTGCGCCGACCCCCGCCGCACCCATGTCGTAGGCCTGTTCGACTGACCCGAACATGATCTGGTCGAACTTGTTCGGCAGGGTCATGAGCTCGTTGTGGTTGAGCTTCACGATGAACGGGATCTTGTGCGCGTACTTGCGCGACATCGAGCCGAGCACGCCGAAGGTGCTCGCCACCGCGTTGCATCCACCTTCGATGGCCAACTTCACGATGTTCTCGGGGTCGAAGTAGATCGGGTTCGGCGCGAACGAGGCGGCCGCCGAATGCTCGATGCCCTGGTCGACCGGCAGGATCGACACGTAGCCACTTCCGCCGAGGCGGCCATTGCCGTAGAGCGCGGCCAGATTTCGCAGCACCTGGGGTGAGCGGTCGGTCGGTGCGAAGATCCGGTCGATGAAGTCGGGACCCGGCAGGTGCAGCGTCTTCTTGTCGATGCCCTTTGCCTTGTACTTCAGCAACGCCGACGCTTCCGCGCCGAGCAGACTTTCGTAATCCACGGTGGTGGGTACTCCTCGATCGGTGGACGAGCCGGCAGCGGCCCGGCGGCAAACAGTAGGCGCAGCTCGTCGAGAACGAATGCGATACCGCCATAGTGATCCTACGGGTTCCGGCATAGCGATTCTTGAGTCGATGGGCCCACGAGGCGACCCGTTACCGCACGCCCCTCGGCGGCGGAGATGGGTCGTTGGTCAGGTACGACGCGGCGCGCGCGGTCGCTCGGGGCTGACATGCTCGACTGACCGGGCGACGAGGCGACGGATCGCGGCAGGCTTCGGCGACTCGATCACCTCATCGACCTCGACCGACGTCCGCGCGACCGTGGTTGCGCCGGCGCGGTGGAACCGCTTCACGACGCGTCCACGAACGAGCAACGAGTCCCCGGCCGCGAACAACGGCGTTTCGACGTTCCGCCACGTGAGCGGCACGAGGCATCGTCCGTTGTCGCCGAACACCGCGAGGTCGAAACTGCACAGCGATTCACCGGTGCTCGTGACACCGGAGACGATGACGCCATGGACAGTGCCCGAGAGCACGACGATCTGAAACGAGGGGGAGCAAACGGAAGGAACCGCGACGAGAGAACGGTTGGCCATAGGGACCTCCGGTAGTTCGTCGCGACGAGTCACGACAACCAAGGGGAGGGAAGCTGTCGTCATCATGCACGGGGGGTGTGACAGTGCCGGGTGGCGTATTCAGCCGCGACTGTCAGCCGAGGTGGCGTATTCGGTCGCCAACATCCGCGAACTCGGCGTCGATGCCCCGCACCCAGGAGAACAGCTCGCGGGCGCGCACCGGCGAGCCCGAGCGCTCGTACAAGTCGGCCATCGCATAGGCCCGGCGCACGTGGTGAACCTGAGGGCGGGCGGGAACACGCCAACCCTTCTCGATCAGTCGCAGCGCCGCCGGCAGATCGCCGCGGTCGGCGAGCGCACCAGCAGCCACGATGCGTCCTTCGTTGACCACCGCAGGGTTCGGGCTCGACTCGCGTAGCTCTTCCCACAGCTCATCGACATCAGTCCACCGACGAAGCGCGCGGTAGCAATCGGCCAGCACGGCGTTCTGCTCCGCGGTGCCAGCGAGAGCGCGGAACGCCTCGAGTTCCACGATCGCCTTGGGCCATCGACCGAGCCGATACAAGGACAATCCGTGGAGCTCACGGATCTCGGGAACGTCGGGCGCCTGCGCCGTGAGTCGAGCAGCCAGGCGCAAGGACTCGGTAAATCGATCGTGCTCGTACGCTCGGGCGGCTGCATCCAGGTCAGACCGGCCCTTGTCGCCAAGTCGCTGTCCGAGCAACCGAGTCAGCGCCACGGTGAGATCTTCGATGTGGCGCGGCCGGGTCGGCAACGGCATGCGCACGATCTCGGCCAGGGCCGACTTGCGCACCGTACGCACGAGGGGTGTTGTCGCCGTGTCCTCGGTGGGACGTGGCGGCAACGACGCGACACGCGGCTTGTCGGGGCGTTGCCGCCCGGCCGAGGGCGACAGCGATTCAGCGGATCGAAGTGCCTGGTCGACCTCGCTCGAACGGCGCACGGTCGCGTCGCGTGACGCGGCGCCGCCACGAGACCCGACGGCGTTGCCGCGACGCGCACGCGGGCGGCCGATGTCGTCGGTGCCCTGTGGCAACGGCTGCTCGCGCACCGTGTTGGTGCCCCGGCGTGCCAGTGCACCCCAACTCCGCGGAGCGTCGTCCGAGGGTCGCGGCGTGCCGGCAGGCGGCCGCCGAGCCGTTCCCCCGCTCCTGGCCGGCGCACCACCGCGAGACGGACGCGGACCGCGCGGCGACTCACCATCGCGCGACCGGCTCGGAGGCCCAGACGGACGCGGACCGCGCGGCGACTCACCATCGCGCGACCG
>CAEZYR010000035.1_pt1 | contig 24931 bp, 13 predicted proteins | sample 7265551 | NCBI WGS metagenome assembly CAEZYR01 (sample SAMEA6813938, study PRJEB35770) | uncultured Acidimicrobiales bacterium | biome: Freshwater; feature: Freshwater reservoir; material: water | place: Czech Republic | collected 2017-04-14 | depth 30m m
CGATCTTGCGAGGTAGCTCCCATCGCCACGATCGAGATGACATGACGTGCATTCCTGAATCATCACAACTTCAAGGGCATGGCGCGGCCCTTGAGCTCTTGTGCTCAGGTCGGCACCGGTCGAGAAAAGTATCGTTGGGCGCTCCCGTTTCCCCGACGCAGCAAGCGAGGTCGTGATGGTCGACAACGCCGTCCTCCCCGCTGGTTCACCGTGGCGCTGCGCCTTCATCGGTGACGAGTCGTTGGCCGCCCAGTGCGCCGAGATCGCCCGCCAGCACGGGCTGCCTGTGGTCGTCATCGCCACCGACAACGCGCAGGTGAAGGAGTACGCCGAGGGGAACGGCATCGCGTGCGTCGACTCCGCGAGCGACCTCGCGGCCACGCTCGCCGAGTACGAGTTCGACGTGTTGTTGAGCGTGGCCAACCTCCGCGTGCTCTCCGACGCAGTCCTTGCGCTCGCTCCGGCGAACATCAACTTCCACGATGGTCCACTTCCCGGCTACGCCGGGTTGAACGCGACCACGTGGGGCATCCTCGGCGGCGAGACTCAGCACGCCGTCACCTGGCACGTCATGACCACCGATGTCGACCGTGGCCAGATCATCACCACCGAGCCGATGCCCATCCTCCCCGACGACACGGCGTTCTCGCTCAACGCCCGTTGCTACGAGGCCGGTGCGCGCAGCTTTGCCCGAGTCGCCACCCAACTCGCGAACGGCGCGCTCAAAACCACGCCGCAGCCCGTGGGCGAACATCGCATGTTCGGCAAGTTCACCCGACCCGCTGCGATCTTCGACCCGGTCACACCCGCGGCGCTCACCGATCGCACGCGGCGCGCCATCTCGCTCGGCACGCGCTATCGCAACACCCTCGGTTCGGTGCGCGTGGTCCTCGACGACGACGTGTACGTGCTCGAGGAGACGCTGGTGCTCGACGCCACCGACGGCGCGGCCAGCGGCACCATCGTGGCTATCGACGAGCAAGGCGTCCGCGTCGCCACAAGCGATGGCGACCTGCTCCTCGTCGAGGTGTCCACGCCATCTGGTGCCTTCACCTGCGTACGCGACATGGTCGCGAGTCGCGGGCTTGGCGCAGGCGACCAGTTCCCGCGTCCGAGCGCCGCGCTCATCGCAGCGTTCACCGCCGCCGACCCGCAACTCGCCCGCAGCGAGACCTTCTGGCTCGATCGCCTCGCAGGCCTCGAACCCACCACGGTCCCACGCGTGTCGCTCACGTCGACCGACGCCTCGTGGGGCACCGTCGACTTCGCGCCACCGGCGAGCGCGAGCATCGACGACGTGGTCGCCACACTGGCCGTGTGGCTGGCCCGCTTCAGTGGTACCGCACACGCGGTGGTGGGCTTGGACACCGCGGGCACCCGTGCCGCAGCAGCCTCGCTTACGCCCCTCGCCCACCGACCCATCACCAAGATCGACATCGGGCCCGGCGCCACGTTCGATGACGTGCGGGCGCAGGTCACCACCGAGCGCCAGAACATCGCCAAGCGCGGCCCCTTCCTGCGGGACCTGCCGGGCCGCGACGCGCGCACACGTGCGCACGCGGCGAGTCCATCGGTCCTCGTCCATCTCGATGCCGATGCCTCCGTGATCGAGGCGGGCTGCGCCGTGACCGACCACCCGGGAGTCGCGCTCCGCTTCGCGATCACGCCCGATGCGTCCACGATCACGCTGATCCATCGCAACGAAATGGCCGACGCGGCACACGCCGCACGCATCGCCGAGCAGATCGGCACGCTTCTCGCAGCCGCGCTTGACGTGCCTGCCGAGCCCGTGGAGCGACTCCCACTCGTCGGCCACTCCGAGCAGTTCGTACTCGACGCGATGAATGCCACGTTCGTGTCCTACGACCATGATGCCACCGTCGACTCGCTGTTTCGGGCACAAGCCCAACGCACGCCCGACGCGAATGCGCTCACGTTCGGCTCACGCACGCTCACCTACGCACAGCTCGAGGCGGCGGCCGGTGCGCTGTCGACCAAGCTCCGCGTCGCGGGCGTCGGTCGCGGCGATCGGGTCGGCATCGCGCTCCCGCGCGGTCTCGACATGGTGGTCAGCGTGCTCGCCGCCATCGACTGCGGCGCCGCATACCTTCCACTCGACCCGACCTATCCCGATGATCGCCTCGACTTCATGGTCGACGACGCGGGCATCAAGGCACTCGTCGCCGAAGGCGAGGTCGCCGTCCGCCTGTCGCGGCCGAGTCTCGCGTTGGTCCATCCGAACGACGCCGACTCCGGAGCCACCGTCACTCCCGCGCCGCACGATCACGACGCCCGCGACCTTGCATACGTGATCTACACCTCGGGCTCCACCGGCAAGCCGAAGGGCGTGATGCTCACGCATCGCAACGCCAACAACTTCTTCGTCGCGATGGACGAGAAGATCGAACACGAGACACCGGGCGTGTGGCTGTCGGTCACGAGCCTGTCGTTCGACATCTCGGTGCTCGAGGTCTTGTGGACGCTCACCCGCGGCTACCACGTGGTGATCAAGGCCGACCGCGGCATACCAATGCGCAGCGGTTCGTCCCGTGCCTCGGCCACGCCATCACCGAATGCGAATACCCGTCCCGTGTCGTTCAGCCTCTTCTACTTCGCCGCCGGCGACGCCAAGGCTGGCGACGGCTACCGCCTCCTGCTCGAAGGGTCCACCTTCGCCGACCAGAACGGCTTCGAGGCTGTCTGGACCCCCGAGCGCCACTTCCACGCATTCGGGGGTTCGTACCCCAACCCATCGGTCGTGAGCGCGGCCCTCGCAACGCACACGAAGAACATCGCGATCCGGGCTGGCTCGGTCGTGCTCCCTCTGCACTCACCCGTGCGCGTCGCAGAAGAATGGGCCGTCGTCGACAACCTCTCGAACGGCCGAGTCGGCATCTCGTTCGCGGCTGGTTGGCAACCCAATGACTTCGTGCTGAACCCCTCGGGTTATGGCAGCGCGAAGGAGGCGTTGCCGAGCATGATCGACACGGTCAAGCGCCTGTGGCGCGGCGAGACCGTCCCCATGGACGGCCATGACGGCAACACGGTGAACATTCGCACGCTGCCCCGACCGATCCAACCCGAGTTGCCGGTCTGGCTCACCTCGGCGGGGTCCCCCTCCACGTTCGTGCAGGCAGGCTCGCTCGGCACCAACCTCCTCACCCATCTCCTCGGCCAATCGGTCGATGAGCTGGGCACGAACATCCAGCGCTATCGAGATGCGTGGACCGCCGCCGGGCACGCTGGCCAGGGCCGCGTCACGTTGATGCTGCACACGTTCCTCGATCGCGACGCGCTCGCCGCGAAGGAATCCGCACGGCAGCCCCTCAAGGGCTATCTCGGAACCGCGGCCGGCCTGCTGAAGAACATGGCCTCGGCGTTCCCCACGTTTGCCGGCTCGGGCAAGGACGCCGACGAAGCGTTCAAGTCGCTCACCGAGAGCGAACTGTCGCAGCTTCTCGATATGGCGTCGGCGCGCTACCTCGAGACGAGCGGTCTGTTCGGAACGCCAAAGGACGCGGCCGACATGGTCGAACGCGTGTCAGCCCTCGGTGTCGACGAGGTCGCGTGCCTCATCGACTTCGGTGTCGACACCGACGCCGTCATCGGTTCGTTCGACCTGCTGCGCGAGATGAAGGGCATCGTCGATGCGCACCGCGCCGCAGCGGCCAACGCGCCTACCCCGTCCGCGATCTCCGTCGAGATCATCGACATCGTCGACATCGTCGACATCGCCGACATCGCCGACGACACCGTCGCCGCGCTCGCCGCCCGCCATCGCGTGACGCACCTGCAGTGCACCCCGTCGCTCGCCTCCATCCTCGTAGCCGACCCGAAGGATCGTCAGGCGCTCACCACCATCCAACACATGCTGGTGGGGGGCGAAGCGCTGCCCACCTCGTTGGCGTCCGAGCTTCGCGAGCTGCTCCCGGCCCGGTTCACCAACATGTACGGGCCTACCGAGACCACGATCTGGTCACTCACCTACGAGATAGACAAGGCACCCGAGGGCGGCGTGCCGATCGGCCTCCCCATAGCGAACACCACGATCTTCGTGCTCGACCCGAATGGTGAGCCGATGCCGCTCGGCGCCTACGGCGAGCTCCACATCGGCGGCGACGGCTTGGCCCACGGCTATCACAATCGGCCCGGGCTCACTGCGGAGCGCTTCGTCGACCGTCCGGGCATGGGTGTCGTCTACGCGACCGGCGACCTCGCACGCATCCACCCGAGTGGCATCGTCGAGTTCGCTGGCCGCGCCGACAACCAGGTCAAGATCCGCGGTCATCGCATCGAGCTCGGAGAGATCGAGGCCGTCCTCGACACGCATCCCGATGTCGTGGAGTCTGTCGTCGTGGCCCGTACCGAGAGCGACATCCCGCAGCTCGTCGCGTACGTCGTGACCCACGCGAATCGCAAGGCCGACAGCGACATGATGCGCAAGCACGTCGCGGAAGAGCTACCCGAAATCATGGTGCCCGCAGTCGTGGTCACGCTGGCCTCGTTCCCGCTCACCCCCAACGGCAAGGTCGACCGCAAGGCGCTGCCCTCCCCACCGGCCGGAGCCCACGCCGCGACAAGCACCGCGAGCCTCGTACCCCCAGCCGACGAGCGCGAACGCCTCGTCGCCGAGATATGGACCGCCGCGCTCGGCCGTGCCGTGGGGCGCGACGACAACTTCTTCGAGATCGGCGGCCATTCGCTACTGGCGGTGAAGGTGTTCCGGCACCTCACCGAAACGACCGGCGTCCCACTCGCGCTCACCGATATCTTCCGCTACCCCACCATTCGCGCCTTCGCCGCGCACCTCGCCACATCCGCGACGACCGCGGCCGGTGCCGAGGTGGGCGACGGACCCGACACCGGCGTATCAGCCGTCCCCAGCGCGACCGACCGTGGGGCTATGAGACGCCGCGCGCTCAACCGCCGCGGCGGCGAATGAGCCGTCCGCACAGCGGCATCGCACCGATCGAGGACACGCACTGCATGAACGCTGACAACCTGCCCGAATCCGACATCGCCATCGTTGGCATGTCGGGCCGATTCCCCGGCGCGCCCGATGCCGATGCGTTGTGGACCCGCGTGCGTAACGGCGACGACTGCCTCGTCGACCTCGATCCCGAGGCGTTGCTCGCCGCTGGTCTCCCAGCGTCGTTGGTGCAGTCGACCGATTACGTCAAGCGCGCCGGTGTACTCGCGGGCGTCGATCACTTCGACGCCGCGTTCTTCGGCATCGGCACACGGGATGCAGCCATCATGGATCCCCAGCACCGGCACTTCTATGAGGTCGCCTGGGAGGCGATCGAGTCGGCCGGTTACGTACCCGAGCGCTTCGACGGCGCGATCGGTGTGTTCGCCGGCTGCGGCATGAACACCTATCTCGTGAACAACCTGCTGACGAACCCGCAGCTCGTCGATCAGGTGGGCTGGTTCCTGCTGCGCCACACGGCGAACGACAAAGACTTCCTCGCCACCGGCGTGTCGTACCGCCTCGACCTTCGCGGCCCGTCGATCAACGTGCAGACCGCCTGCTCTACCTCCCTCGTCGCGATCCACCTCGCGGTACAGAGCCTGCTCTCCTTCGAGACCGACATGGCCATCGCCGGAGGCGTCACCATCGAGGTTCCGCACGGTCGCGGCTACCGGTACCACGAAGGCGAGATCCTGGCGCCCGACGGCGTGTGCCGCGCGTTCGATGAACTCTCGGGCGGCACGGTGCTCGCCAGCGGAGCAGGCGTCGTCGCGCTGCGCCGTCTCACCGACGCATACCGAGACGGTGACCCGATCCTCGCGGTCATCAAGGGAAGTGCGGTCAACAACGACGGCGCCCGCAAGGTGAGCTATCTCGCGCCCAGCGTCGACGGCCACGCCGACGTCGTAAAGGAAGCGCTCGCAGTTGCCGGCCTGTCCGCGCGCGACATCACCCTGCTCGAGGCGCACGGCACGGGCACCGCCGTCGGCGACCCGATCGAGGTCGCAGCCCTCACCGAGGGATTCCGCGCGACCACAAAGGACAACGGCTTCTGCCGGCTCGTGTCGACCAAGCCGAACATCGGCCATCTCGATACCGCGGCCGGCGTCGCGAGCATGATCAAGGTCGTCCAAGCACTGCGGCACGAAACGCTGCCCCCGCTCGCCAACTACACCGGCCCAAGTCCCCTGATCGACATCGAAAGAACGCCGTTCGTGCTCTCCGGCGAAGCCGCGCCTTGGCCATCGGCTCTCGGTACACCGCGCCGGGCCGGCGTGAGCTCGCTCGGCGTCGGCGGTACGAACGCACACGTGATCGTCGAAGAAGCCCCCGCCTACGAACCGACACCCAACGCAGCGCCCGAACAGGTGCTGGCGCTCTCGGGGCGCACTGCCAAGGCCGTCGATGACGCGGCGGCTCGCCTGGCCGACTTCCTCGAGACCGAGCCCCACGCCAACCTCGCCGACGTCGCCTACACGCTCACCACCGGCCGCCGTGAGATGAGCCATCGTCGCGTCGTCACCGCCACCGACGTGGTCGACGCGGTTGCGCAGTTGCGCAGCCCCGATCGTCGGCGCAGCCACAACGGCCAGACCGCCGATTCGGCTCCCGGTGTGGCCTTCATGTTCCCGGGCGGCGGGGCTCAGTACGTGGGCATGGGCGCCGGGCTCGACGAGCGGTTCATCGTCTATCACCAGACCATGCGCGAAGGCATCGAACTCACCAAGAAGCTCGCGAACGGCTTCGACCTTGCGCCGCTCCTCGCCGCCGATGGCGATGACGACGCGCTCCGACAAGCCGACGCCTCGTTGCCAGCGGTGTTCATCACTTCCGTCGCCATGGCCAAGCAGTTCATGGCCTGGGGCATCACACCGAAGACCTTCGTCGGTCACAGCCTCGGCGAATACGCGGCTGCCCACCTCTGCGGCGTGCTGAGCTTCGAGGACACGCTGTTCCTCGTGGTCACCCGCGCCCAACTCATGGCGCGCGTCGGCGGGGTCGGCGCAGCGATGCTCGCCGTACCCCTGCCCGAGGCAACGGTGCGCGAACTCCTCCCGCCGTCGATCTCGCTCGCCACGGTCAACGCATTCGACGAGTGCGTCGTGTCGGGTCACGCCGTCGACGTCTGCGGCTTCGAGGATCAACTCGCCGCCGATGGCATCATCTGCACGCGCATTCCGCTCGCGGCCGCCGCACACAGCTCGTTGCTCGACCCGATCCTGCCCGAGTTCCTCGCCGCGGTCCGCAAGGTCACGCTCTCGCCGCCGCAGATGCCGTACCTGTCGAACCTCACCGGCACGTGGATCACCCAGGCCCAAGCCACCGACCCGCAGTACTGGGTCGACCACCTGCGCAACACCGTGCGCTTCGACGACTGCCTCGCAACCGCCCTGGCCGACGGGCCACTTGCGCTCGTCGAGGTCGGCCCCGGTCAATCGTTGTCGTCGCACGCGCGACGCCAGGAGACGAACAAGCCTGTTGCGGTCATCTCGTCGCTACGCCATCCGAATGACACCATCGGCGACACCGCCCACTCGCTGCACGCCTTCGCGAAGTTGTGGACCGTCGGCGTGCCGGTGGCCCTCGAACAGTTCTGCGGCGATGGTCATCGCCGCCTGCGCCTCCCCACGTACCCGTTCCAAGGCGAGCGCCATTGGATCGAGCCGGGTAACGGCTACAGCACGACCGAAGGTTCCGCGGCGGTCAGGGTCACGGCAACCGGCGGCGCAGATGCCCCCGAGTCGAAGCCCAGCGGGCCGACCCGCATCGACAACCTCGACGACTGGTTCTGGGAACCGCAGTGGGTCGAGAGCGAGCTCGTGTCCGTGCGCACGCCCACCGTCGGCCCGTGGCTGCTCATCGGCGACGACGATCCGCTCGTCAACGCCATCTCCGCCGAGCTCCGCCATCGCGGCGAGATCGTCCGCACCGCTTCGTCGTTCGATGCCGAACATCTCGGGTCCGCACGCGCAGTCGCGGTAGTCGGCCCGGGTGGCGTCAACTCCTTCGAGTTCGACCGCGACGGGGCGCGCTGGCTACGCGACACCGTCGACGCCGCACGTGCGCTCGGCAACCATCCAGACGGCGTCGCTCGCCTCGGGGTGGTCACGCGCGGGGCGACCACAGCGAGCGGGGTGGCCGCACGGCCCGTCGACGCGCTGGCTCTCGGCACCGTGCTCGTCGCCCCTGCTGAATATCCCTACCTCACGACCGTGCTCGTCGACCTCGACGCAGGCGCGGGGGTCACTAGTGCCGTCGTCGCGGTCGACGAGCTGCTCGCCGCGACCGACCGCGTGGTCGCTCGGCGCGGGGCGGCACGCCTCGTGCCCGAACCCGTACGCGTGCGCGTGGCCTCCCCCTTGCCCGACGTGGCCACGTTCCGCCGAGGCGGCACGTACCTCGTCACCGGTGCGCTCGGTGGGGTCGGTCACGTGCTCGCGAAGCATCTCGCCGTAGCCCACGACGCATCACTCATCCTCGTCTCGTCGGAGGCAGTACCTGAAGGCGACGAGCGGCAGCGCTGGCTCGAACGTCACGGCAACGACGACGCAACCTCGCGTCGCATCCAGCGCGTGCTCGAGCTCGAAGCGGTCGCGGTCAAGGTCGTCACCGTCGTCGCCGATCTCGCCGACGATGCATCGCTGCGTCGCGCTCTCGACGAAGGCGAGCGCCGTATCGGTCGAATCGACGGCGCAATCCACGCCGCCGGCCGGCTCCAGGACCGCCTCATCGAAACAGTCACGGCCGAAGATCACGAGGCCGTCATCGGCCCCAAGGCCCGCGCCGCAGTCGTGCTCGTCGACGAGCTCGCGCGACGCAACGCCGAGCTCCTCGTCCTCGTCGGCTCGACCAGCACCACGCTCGCCCCTGGCGGGCAGACCAGCTACGTCGCGGCCAACGCCGTCCTCGACGCACTCGCCGGCCAACGCGGCTCGCTGCGCGTCGTCACCATGGACTACGGCGTCTGGGCGGGCACCGGCATGGCGGCGCACGCGGCGCGCAAGATACGACTCGGCATCGAAGACGGCGCGCCGATCGCTCACCCCGTGCTCACCGAGATGCACACCGCACGTGACGGATCGTTCGCCTTCATCGGACGCCTCGATGCCACCCACGACTGGATCGTCAGCGAACACCGCAGCGAGACCGATGTTGCTCTGCTGCCGGGCACCGGACACGTCGAGTTGATGCTCGCAACGCTGCAGCATTCGGGCTTCACCCACGCCGGTTTGCGCAACGTCGCACTGCTCGAGCCGCTGATCGTTCCCGACACCACTCCCGTGACCGTGAAGGTCACCCTCACTGCGGCCGACGCGAAGGGCACGCGCTCCGTACGCATCGACAGTGACCAGGGCCATGGTCGTGTCTGGCACACACACAGCGAAGCCGAAATCTCCCCCGACGCGGCGAAGCGAGCAGTCGACATCATCGACGTCGAGACCATCGAACGCCGCTGTGGCATCGACGGCATCGACGTCCTCGCCGGGCCGCGCCGGCACCTTCACCTCGGCGCCCACTGGAATTCCGTGATCGACGCGTCGCTCGGCGACGCGGAAATCGTGGGCCATCTCATGCTCGGCGACGCGTTCACGAGTGATGCCGACGCGTGGGTGGCGCACCCCGCGTTGCTCGACGTCGCCACCGCCTTCGGTGTGTACCTCGGCGCGAGCAACCACGAGCGGGTCCTTTACGTACCGGTGGGCTACGACGCCATCACCTCCTTCGCTCCATTGCCTGCAGGCGTCGTCGTGCACGCGGTGCGTCAGACCTCGAGCACCGATCAAATACTGCGAGTCGATCTCACCCTCGCGGACGCGGCTGGACGAATCGCGTTGCGGGTGCGCGGCCTGAGCCTTCGTCCGATGCGCGACCCGGGCAACTTCGCCATCATGCCGCCCAACGAAGACCATGCCGGGTCGCGGGCCATGGCACCGCTTCTGGAACTTGCCGAAGAGCTAGGTATCCGCGAAGCGGAAGGCGCCTTGCTCGTCGAGCGTCTACTAGCCACCGGCAAGCCGCGGCTCATCGCGTCGAGCGTCGACCTCGACTCGTTGCGAGACCCCGATCCCGATGTCGATGCGGCCGTCGGTGACGCAGCCCCAAAGGCCGCGACGATGGTCGAAGCGCTCACCACCATGTGGCGCGAACTGCTCGGCATTACCGAGATCGATGCCGACGACGACTTCTTCGACCTCGGCGGGCACTCCCTCATCGCGATCCGTCTCATGACCCGCATTCATCGCGAGCTCGGTGTGCGCTTCCAATTGGCCACCCTCTTCGAAGCGCCCACCATCAACAAGCTCGCGGAGCTCGTGCGAACCGAACGTCCCGAGATCGATGCCACGCTCGCGCTGGCCGCTTCGACGGGCGCACCCGCAACGGCCGCACCTGTTTCGAACGGGAACTCCCCCAAGCGAGCGGGCCACTCGAGCTCGCTCGTCCCGATCCGACCGGCGGGCACAAAGGAGCCGTTCTTCCTCGTGCACGGCGCGGGCGGCAACGTGCTGTACCTGTGGAGCATGGTAAGGGCCCTGCCGGAAGGCCGCCCGGTCTATGGCTTCCAGGCGCACGGCGTCGACGGCCAGGATCAGCCCGATCAGACGATCGAGGCCATGGCCGAGCGCTACGTCGCCGCCCTGCGCTCGTTCAAGCCTGGCCCGTACCTGCTCGGCGGGTACTCGGGCGGAGGCATCATCGCGCTCGAGATGGTCCGCCAGCTCCAGGCGCTCGGCGAGCAGGTGCGCACTGTCGTGCTGTTCGACTCGATCCCGGCCCAATTCGGTTTCCCCACCAACGGGCGTCAGGCGCGGTACGTGGCCAAGAACCTGGTGACGGCCGGTCCGAAGCCTGTTCTTCCTTACCTCGACGAGCTGGCCCGCCGCACCTTCCGCAAGTTCGTCCCGTCACCCGCCGCCCGCGAGGCGGCACGCCACGAGCAGGCCAAAGAGATGGGCTACACCGATGTGAGCGAGTTCGGCTTCGTCGACCTCGAGGATTACTTCGCGACAGTCGTGCAGCGCTATGTGATGCCGCGCTACGACACCGACGCCGTGCTGATGAAAGCCGACGAGGTGTGGCCGATCCACCCGCACGACTACTACTGGAAGCGCTACGTCACCGGCCGTATCGACGTGGTCACCGTGCCCGGCAACCACAACACCATGTTCGCGACCGACAACGCCATGGTCCTTGCGGAGAAGCTGGTCGGCATCCTCGACGCGTACGACGGTCCGGTCATCTCGTAACTGGTACGTCGACCGCCGACGAGCGCCGGACGGGCCACCCGGTGGACGGCATGGCGAGTGCGGCGATCACGATGCCGAATGCCGAAAACGCCGCGACGTAGAGCCCGCCGCCGACCACCAACGGCTCGCCGGTAACCAGATCGCGTGCCCGCGTGATGCTCAGTCGGTTCACGAGGTAAATCACGAACATCATCAGCCCACAGGCCGCCAACCCAAGGCGGGCTGCCAGGTGGCGCAACCCGACCGCGGCCGCGCCGCACAGGCCGGCCGCGACAAACGCCAACGCGATCACGAACCACCCGTCGCCGTGTTCTACACCTTGGCGTTGGTAGCCATCGGCGTAGTGCACCCACGGCCCGAACGAGCCGAACACCGCAGCCGCCACCGCGAACATGCCGAACACCAACGTGGCCCACACTCGCGGGCTGCGTTCGATGGGCGGGACCGTGGTGCAGGCGAAGGACGCCCACGAGTCGGGCGGGGCGGGCGTGGCCTCGATCGGCGGACCCGACGGCATCGACGAATGGGGGAACGACGCGGACACGCTCACCATCGTAGGAGGCCGAGCCCGGCACGAGGGCTCACGCGAGCCCACGTGCTGGATCTGAGCGCCGGGTGGGATTTGAACCCACGAAGCTTTCGCAACGGCTTTGCAGGCCGCTCCCTTTGGCCACTCGGGCACCGACGCAAGACTCGACAGGATAGCCCGGTCATGACACGGCGCCGCAGCCAGAAACGCGGTGTGCCAGAGTGAGCCGGTGAGCACCGACGCCGGCCGAACACCCCTCGACCTCCTCGGCCGTCTGTCCTCCGACGAACAGACCCTCGCCCCGGGCTTGCGCCTCGTCGAGAGCTACACGATGCAGGGGATGTTGAAGCTGCTCTGGCACGGCGACCCTTCGGCCGAGGATGTCGTGCTCCTGTGCCCGGGCGGCATGGGCGGGTTCCTCGGCCCGGCGCACGGGCTCTACCTGCACATCGGGCGCGAGCTCGCCCGCAGCGGCATGGGCGTCATCGGCGTCGACTATCGCCGCCCCGACAAGCTCGACCTCTCCTTGCTCGACGTCGCGGCCACCGCCGACTGGGCGATGCGCCAAGGCGCCCGCCGCTTCGTGTGCGTCGGCCACTCCTTCGGCGGTGCCGTCGCCGTTCAGGCCGGCACCACGCTGCGCGGCTTCTGCGCCGGTGTGCTCACGCTCGCCACCCAGAGCGCCGGATGTGAAGTGGCCGAGCTGCTGGGTGATACGCCGCTGCTGCTCGTGCACGGCGAGCGCGACGAGGTGCTGTCGCCAAACGATTCCGCCATGGTCCGCGACATCGCTGGCCATGGTGACCTCATGATCTATCCGAACGCGGGCCACGGGTTGAACGAGGTCCACCTTGAAGTGCGCAAGCTGCTCCTCGACTGGATCCCCGCCCGCTTCGCCGAGTTCCGCATGCGTGACGCCTGAGCGACGCGCCCGGCGCACACAACCTGCGCGAGCGCGGAGTCCGGCACCGTAGAGGTGCACAACCCCGCGTTCGGCGTGGATATAGCAAGCGGCTATTCGATGTCGGCGTCGAAGTCGATGTTCACGGAACGACGCGCGAGGTCGCAGTCGTCGCGCATCTGCTGGATGAGGTCATCGATGCCGTCGAACCGGGTCTGGCCGCGGAGGTGATGCGTCAAGAGCACTTCGATCTGCTGGCCGTAGAGGTCGCCTTCGAAGTCGAGCAGGTGGGCTTCGCACAGCTCGAAGCCTTCGGCGTAGAAGGTGGGGCGACGACCGATAGACACTGCGGCGCAATGACGGGACCGATCGGCCAAGGTGACCACGCCGGCGTACACCCCTTCGTCGGGGAACGCCGCATGCCGGGCCACCGCGACGTTCGCGGTGGGCATCCCCAGCGTGCGCCCGCGTTGATCGCCGCGCTCGACGACCCCGGTGATGAGGAACGAGACGATGGGCTCCGCCAGCCCGTTGCTCACCTCGGCAGCACCAGCGCCGGCAGCGGATGCCGGTAGAGCGCCGCCGCGTTCTGGCTACACATCGCCCGTAGTTCGTTCGCGGGGATGTGGCCCCAGTATTTCTCGATGACGAGTTGGGTGTCGGGCCACGTGCCGTCACCGTGGGGGTAGTCGCACTCGACCATGATGTTCTCGACGCCGATGCGATGGCGGGTCTCGATGGTCGATGGGTCGTCGAGCGTGCAAAACCAGAAGTTGCGCTTGAGTACATCGGCGGGCCGCACGTCCCACCCGAGGCCATAGCCGGAACGGTCGACGATGTTGTCGAGCCGATCGAGCAGCATCGCCACCCAGCCGATGCCGCCTTCGCTCATCGCGATCTTGAGCGTGGGGTAGTGCAGGCCGTAGCCCGACCACAGCCATTCGGCACACGCGCCGAGGCTGAGCTGGCCGAACAGCGTGGCGCCGAGTTGCAGCGTGGGTGCTCCTGCCGGCCTCGCCTCGACGCCCGAGGAACCGACGTGCAGGCAGATGACCGTCTCGGTCTCGTCGCACGCCTCGATGATCGGATCCCAGTGGGCCCGATCGAAGATCGGCGGCAGCCCGACCATATGCGGCCGTTCGGGCAAGGAAACCGCGGTGAACCCACGGGCCGCGTTGCGGCGGATCTCGGCGGCCGCCACCTGCGGATCGGCGAGGAACGCGATGCCGCACGCAATGATGCGATCTGGGTATGGGGTCTTCCACTCCTCGTAGATCCAGTCGTTCCAGGCCGCAATGCACGCTTGGCCCAGCTCGGGGTCGGAGGCGTTGTAGAAGAAGCGGCCGCTGAAGCCCGAGATCTGCGACGGGAAGTTGAGCGAGGCCCACATGCCGTTGACGTCCATGTCGCGGATGCGGGCCTCGATGTCAAAGCAGCCCGGCCGCATCTGGTCGAACCGGAACGGCTCGAGCTTCACAGTGTCGGGCCGGCGACCCGCCACGGCGTTCATGCCGACCTGGGTGAAGGTCTGGCCGTCGAAGGACCACACCTGATGCCCGGCTTCGGTCTCGACGATGCGCGGCGCCACGTCGGCGAACTTCGCCGGAAGGCGGCCCTCGAACGTGTGGGGTGGCTCAACGACGTGGTCGTCCACCGAGATCAGCGTGTACTTCACCTCGCGCGGCGCCGGTTCGGGAAGGAACAGCTCGATCGGGTCACTGGTCGTGGTCATCGGAACCCCCTGAATTCGTTCCCCAAGTATGGCGCCCCGCGCGCCTGCTCGACGGTACCGGGCGGGGGTGGCGCGCTGTTTCCGGCTCGGTGACCCCAACCGCTGCCTAGCGGGAGTACGCCGTCTGACCTAGGCTTCATCAGCCGTATCGATCCCACCGCAGTGATCCACGGCGATGGGTTCCCGTTCGATTGCCCGTGGAGACCTCCGGCCCATGTACAAACGCACGTTCACGCGAGCTGCTGGGGTGCTCTGCCTCTTCGTCTCGTTCGCCATCGTGCCCGGGCAATTCGCCAGCGCCGCGACCCCGGCGAAGAACCCTCGGACCGAGCAGGAACGGGTACGCCGCGAGAAAGCGGCCGCCGCCGAGCAGCTCAACACGTTGAAGGCATCGGCCAAAGAGCTCCAGGACGCGCTGGCCATCATCGATGAGAACCTCCGTCAGGAGGAGGCCGCCCTCGAGGCGGCGCAGCGCACGGTCGACTCCGAGACGAAGGCCGCCGAGGCCCTCCGGGTCCAGGAGGCGGCCGCCACCGAGAAAATGGCGGCGCTCGACAAGCTCCTCGTCGACAACGCCATCGACGCCTACATGAGCCCCGACTTCGCCTTCGACCTGTTTTCGATGTCGTCGAACAACATCAATGAGGCCGTGCGTAAGCAGGCGCTGTTCGACCTCACCAACACGAAGAACCGCGACGCGGCCGATGAGGTCAAGGCCGTCCGTGCCGATCTGGCGCGGCTCGAAGCGGAACGAAACGCAGCGATCGCGCGGGCGCAGACCGCACGCGCCGATGTCGCAAGCCGCCTCAAGGTGGTCGATGCCGCGCGCGCTGAGCTGGAGAAGTTCGTCGAGGCCGCCGATGGCCGCGTCGATCACGCCCTGAACGAGCTTCGCTCGTTGGAATCGCTCGACAAGCAGCTCGCAGCCCAGATCGAAGCCGAGGCGCGAGCCCTCGCCGCCGCGGCCGAGCGGGCTCGTCGCGCGAGCGCGTCGGCGCCGAAGCCGTTCACGCCGCCCGCCTCGGGCGACATCGTGAACGTCCAGGGCATCTGGGTCCATCGATCGATCGCGGCTGGATTGAACAACCTGTTGAACGCGGCGGCCGCCGCCTCCATCGACCTCAGCGGCTCCGGATACCGCGATTCGTCAGGCCAGATCGCGCTGCGGCGCCAGAACTGCGGCTCGAGCGACTACGCCATCTTCCAGATGGACCCGTTCCAGTGCCGCCCACCCACGGCGCGACCCGGATCGTCGAACCATGAGCGCGGCCTGGCGATCGACTTCAGCGTGAACGGAGGCGTGCTCACCCGCAGCTCGAAGGCCTTCCAATGGCTATCGGCCAACGCAGGCAGGTACGGCTTCTACAACTTGCCGGCCGAGCCGTGGCACTGGTCGTCCGACGGCAAGTAGCCCGCGCCCACAACCAACCGTTCACACTGAACGTTCCGTGTGACTGCATGATCAGTGCGAACGGATGACTACCCGGCGAAGCGGGGAATGACCACGACGCGTGACCTGCTCGGTCACTCGCTGCGATCGAGCACCACGCGCGTGGCCACCAGTTGTTCGATCGCGTCGTCGTCGTAGCCGAGCTCTCGCAGGATCGGCCCACTGTGCTGACCAGGCACGAACGGCGGACCCCATATCTTTCCTGGGGTTTCGTCGAAGTCGAACAGCAAGCCCATCACGTCGATTCGACCGACTTTCGGGTGCGTGTACGAGGTGACCCACCCCTTGTCGATGAACTCTTGGTCGTCGAAGAGCGACAGTACGAAGTCGGGTGAAGAAACCTCGCATGGCACCGCGTCGGCGTCGAGCACCCCGAACCATGCAGACGCATCGCGTTGCGCGAAAGTTGCCGAGAGGTCCGCGATGAGCTCAGCGTCGTTCGCGGCGCGCGCCTCGGGCGACGAGTACCGCTCGTCGGCCGCGAGATCGTTGCGACCGATGGCACCGACCAACCGTTCGAACGTCGACTGATCGAGCGCGACGACGCAGAGCCAGGTGGCATCGGCGCACGGGTACACGCGATAGAGCGCGCTCCAGCCGAGCTGATCCTTGTCGAGGCTGGGCCGGTGTCCGACCACCGACGGATCGTCGGGTGAGATCCACGCGCTCGACGCGTTGAGCAACTGCGCGTAGACGATCGCCGTGTCGAGGAACTGCCCCTCGCCGGTGCGGTCGCGATGGGCCAGTGCCTGCACCATGCCGATGGCCGACAAGAATCCGTTGCCCGTGTCGCCGAGCGACGTAGTGGACCACACCGGGTTGCCGCCGCGGTCGAGACCGCCGTCGAGCCATGTGGTGCCGGCAAGTGCGGCGCCGGTCTGGTCATTGCCGGGCAGCGCGGTGCGGGGTCCTTTCTCGAAGCCGCGAGTGTGGCAGTAGATGAGCGCCGGGTTGACGGCGCGAAGCGACTCGTAGTCGACGCCGAGGCGTTCTGCTGCGTCGTAGCGCATGTTGTGCTGCACGATGTCGGTGCCGGCAACGAGCTCGCGCAGCACCTGCATCCCCTCGGGGGTCTTGAGGTTGAGCGCGATGCTGCGCTTTCCCCGATTGCAGCACATCGCGATGTGATTGCTCATCCAGTAGTCGTCAGTGAGCGTGCTGACCTTGATGACCTCGGCACCGAGATCGGCCAGCAGCTGCGTGCCGAACGGCCCGGCCACCGCAAGGCCGAGGTCAAGCACGCGTATGCCTTCGAGCGGCGAACCAAGCGCGCGGCCGGGGGCAAGCGGCGGTGCGAACGGGGCGATGGGTTCGCGGGCCCGCGCACGCGCCTCGTCGGTGTGCTCACCCGGCTGGGCCGCCGGAGTGGGTAGACGCGACGGCGACGAGGTCAGGTTCAGCACCGCGCCGACCTGTCTGATCGGTCCGGTCTCGGGGTCGTCGACCTCGACGACGCAGCCATCCGCAAGGAAGAGCGGATCGAGCAGCGCCTGCTCGGGTGACCGCACGATTTGCACCGGTACCCCGAGCTGCGCGGCCACCTGCTCCCATTCGTGGCCTGGGAATCGGCCGACCGCTTCCTGCATCAACGGCGTGAGCTCGTGCAGCGCGACGATCTCCTCGGGGCCGAGTCCGATGCGACTCGACGACTTGCGCGGTGATTCACCTTCGGTCCACTCGAGCTTCTCCCCCGCCGAGACGCCGAACAAGAAGCCCGGCAGCGGCACCCAGTGGTGGGTCCACAGATCGTCGGACGTGCGGAAGAACCCGCGGGGCGCTCGCGGGTCGGTGATCCAGGTCTGGAAGTTTTCGGCATCAGGATGTTCGACGCGCTGCCACGCGCCGAGGGTGGAGCAGATCGCACCCTGCATCAACGACGTGTGCACGTGCTGGCCGCGACCGGTGAGTCCGCGCACCCGCAAGGCCGCGTTGATCGCGAGCGTCGCAAGGTACATCGTGGCCATGCTGGCCCATGGCACGCCCGGCATGAGCGGCCCGGGGCGTTCCGCTCCGACCCAACAACCAGCCGGCGCGACGACGCCGGGCATCATGCCCTCGACGCCAGCGAGGCGCGCGATGGATCCACCGGCGACGCCGCGGGCTTCCCACATGTGCCCCGTGCGCGCCGAAACCAACGCGTCGAAGGCGGGGCGTGCCGCGTGCTTGCCCTCGAGCCCGTAGCCGCTGATGGAACAGTGCACGAGGCGCGGGTTACGCGCGCGCAAAGTGACGTGGTCGATGCCGAGCTTCTCGGCCACGCCCGGGGCGAAGCTCTCGATGACGACGTCGGCCCGATCGACGAGGGCGAGGAACGTCTCGTGATCGACCGGATCACGCAGATCGAGCTCGGCACTCTTCTTGTTGCGCTGCCACACCCGATAGCCCGAGAGGTGCGCCCGGAACGGATCGCCGCCCGGGGGCTCGATCTTGTAGACGTCGGCGCCGGCATCGCCGAGCAGCATCGCGGCTGCCGGGCCGCTGATGCCCCACGACAGGTCGAGCACGGTGACGCCTTCGAGCACCCCGCCTGCAGTCCCACTGGTGCCTGAAGACATAGTGTCCTCCCCTCCCCTGGCCGACCCGCAGACACTACCTGCACCGCCGCGTCGCGCCTTCCGGCGAACAGGGCTGGCTATGGTGAAAACCATGGACCACGGAACATCTGCGGGGCGGTTCGCCGGACTGATCGACGGCCGGGCGCTCTTCGCAGCAGACCTCCCGGTCGAAGGGGCGCTGCAACTCGTCTTCGTGCGGTCACCGCATGCGCACGCCGAGATTCGCTCGATCGACATCGCCGCAGCGGCTGCGATGCCCGGTGTGGTCGCCGTTTTCACCGCCGGCGATCTGGCGATGGTGCCCGTGTGGGAAATCCACAGCATCCCCGAGGTCCTCGGCCACCCGCCGCTCGCCGTCGACGTCGTGCGCTACGTCGGCGAGCGCGTGGTCGCCATCGTCGCGGACACGCTCGCCGAAGCGCTCGACGCGGCCGAGCAGGTCGTGGTCTTATACACGCCACGCCGAGCACTCACCGATTCCCGCGCCGCGCTCGACAGTCGAGTCGCCCCGATTCACGACTCGCTCGACTCGAACATCGCGCTGGCGTGGACCACCGAGCTCCGCCACGCGATCCCCCTCGACGCCGTTGCCGTGTCGGGCGAGATCCACATGCCGCGCGTGGCCGTCGCTCCAATGGAGCCACTTTCGATCGTGGTGGTTCCCGGCCCCGACGACACGCTCCTGCTTCACCCGGCGAGCCAGAGTCCGCACGGCACGCGCGTACAAGTCGCGCGGTCACTCGCCATGCCGTACACGAGGTTGCACGTGGTCGTGCCCAACGTGGGCGGCGGCTTCGGCGGAAAGGCAGTCGGTGGCGTCGTCGACTACGTGGTGTGCGCGGCCGCGGCGCGTGCGTTGCAGCGTCCGGTCCGCTTTGTCGAGCAGCGGAGCGACAACCTCGTCACGATGCACGGTCGTGGCATGCGCATGCGCTACACCGCGTACGCCTCGTCCGACGGCGTCGTGCACACACTCGACGTGCACCAGATCGCCGACTCCGGTGCCTACCCGACCACCAACGCAGTCGAACCGGGCAAGACACAGTTGATGTCGTGTGGCCCCTACCGCATCGGCAACGTGCGCTTCAACGGTTCGAGCGTCATCACCAACCTTGCCCCGTCGGGCGCCTATCGCGGACCGGGGCGGTCCGAGGCCTCGTCGGTGCTCGAGGATGCCATGGATTCCCTGGCCCGCCGACTGCACCTCGATCCGGTCGAGGTCCGCCGGCGCAACCTTCTCGTGCCCGCCGATGCGCCGTACGAGTCGCCCACGGGCACGCTCTACGACGGCACCGACTTCGTGGCGATGCTCGACCGCGCCCTCGACCTGGCAGGTTACGAGAACCTCCGGGCCGAACAACGAGCACGTCGCGAGGCAGGTGACGGCACGCAGCTCGGCATCGGCGTCGCCACCATCATCGACTCCAGCGCGTGGTTCGCAAGGGACGAAAAGCTTCGCGTGAGCATCACTCCGCAAGGTCGGGTGCAAGTGCGCGCCGTATCGGCATCGGCGGGCCAGGACCATGCGCCGGCGTACGCAGCCATTGTCGCCGCAGTGCTGCCCGTGCCAATCGACGAAATCGACGTGTTCGAGGGCGATACCGACGGCTTCGACTCGGGGTTCGGTTCGTCGGGCTCGCGCACCATCCAGCTCGCGGGGAGCGCCATCCACCTGGCATCACACACGCTCCTTGACCGGCTCCGCGCGATCGCGGCCCATCTGCTCGAGGCAGCGCCGGCCGACATCGAGGTCGACGCGCGCGGCTTCGCCGTACGCGGTGTTCCCGCTCGCACGCTCACCTTGCGCGATCTCGCGCGGATTGCACATGAGCCATCGCCGCTTCCCGACGACATCGACGCATCGCTCGACGCGCCGTGCACGTTCACCCAGGAGCACGCTACCTATCCGTCGATGGTGTGCATCGTGACCGTCGAAGTGGACACCGAAACGGGCGCGGCGCGCGTTCGCTCCCATCATGCGGTCGCGGATTGCGGCCGTGTCATCGACCCACCGAACGCCGAGGGTCAGGTGGTCGGCGCCAACGCTCAGGCGATCGGTCAGGTCTTGTACGAAGAGCTCCGCTACGACGAGGACGGCAACCCGCAGAACGCGAGCCTGGCCGAGTACCTCGTGCCATCGACGGTAGAACAACCGTCAATCCACGAGGTCGAGTTCACCGACATCCCGGCAGCGGTGAACCCGCTCGGCGCGAAAGGGGTCGGTGAGCTCGGAATGGTGGGCACGCCTGCGGCTTTGCGCAGCGCGATCATCGACGCACTCTCGCCCTTCGGCGCCACGAGCATCGACCTACCGTGCACCCCGGAACGGGTATGGCGCGCGGTGCACTTCAGCGGCCGGTGAGCATGCCACCGTCGACGGTATAGAGCTGCCCACTGATCCACGAACCCTGGTCGCTGCAGAGGTAGACCACCATGTTCGCGATGTCCTCGCCGGTACCGGGTCGACCGAGCGGCACGCTGGCCGCGATCATCTGCTCCCACCGTTCTCCGCGACCCACGTCGTCCATCCGATAGGTGTCGATGATGCCGGGGCACACGGCGTTGACTCGGACGCCATCGGGGCCGAGCTCGGACGCCATCGCGCACGTCAACGCATGAATCGCCGCCTTGGACGCCGCGTACGCCGCGGTACGGGCCGCCATCATCTTCCCGCCGATCGACGAGATGTTGACGATGCTGCCACCGGCCCCGGCCGCGACGATTGCACGAGCGAACGCCCGACTCATCAAGAATGTGCCGTGCAGGTTGACGTCGATGACGTTGCGCCACACATCGATGTCGAGATCGACCACCGGCACGCGATCCGCACCCCGCGCCGCACCGGCATTGTTGACCACGATGTCGACGCGGCCGAACTGGGCGAGCGTTCCTGCCACGAGCGCGTCGACCGCTCCCGCGTCGGCCACGTTGCTCACCACCGCTTCGGCGCGTCGGCCCAACGAGCGCACCTCGTCGGCGACCGACTCGATGTCGCGCCAGTCGGCCGCGCGCTCATCGTCGGGGTAGCGGTCGGGAGAGCGGCCCGTACCGGTGAGCACGATGTCGCACCCAGCTCGCGCCAGCTCCACGGCGATCGGTCGCCCGATCGATCGCATGCGGCCTGCGCCGGTGACGACCGCGACCTTGCCTTCGAGCCCGGTGATCTCCATCAGCTGCGGGGCACGTCCTTCCATGGGATCTCATGGTCGTTGCGCATTTCTTTCGGCAACCCTAACGCTCGCTCGGCGAGGTTATTGCGCTGCACCTCGTTGGTGCCGCCGCCGATCGAGATCCCGAAGCGCCCGATGAGCTCGGTCTGGATCCACAGCGCCTTCTCGTCGGTGGTGGCGAGCGCGGCGGGGCCGGCGATCTCCATGGCGAGGTCACCCGACTCGACGCGGTTCTGCGCCACGAACAACTTGAGGATCGACGGATCGACGGGCGGCGTCTCACGTTTACGCACCGCGGTCATGATGCGCTCGCCGAGAAAGCCGAGCACCCGCTCGCGCGTGTAACTGCGGGCCAGCTTCTGACGGATGGTGGGGTCGTCGTCGCGTCCGAAGTGCTCCGCCAGCAACACGAGCTTGCTGTGCACACTGCCCGCGTTGCCGCCGCCGATGAACGCGGACTCGTTCGATAAGACCGTGCGCGTCGGCGCCCAACCCTTGTCGATCTCGCCGAGCACGTTGGCGACCGGAATGCGAACCTCGGTGAGGAAGACCTCGTTGAAGTGCGATGCGCCGGTGGGTTGCACGAGTGGCCGAACTTCGATGCCCGGGCTGTGCATGTCGACGAGCAAGAAGGTGATGCCCTTGTGCTTCGGCAGATCGGGGCTGGTTCGCACGAGGAGCATGCCCCAGTTGCAGAACTGCGCCGCCGAGTTCCACACCTTCTGGCCGGTGACGATGAACTCGTCACCATCGCGCACGGCGCGACACGCCAGACCTGCGAGGTCGCTGCCGGCGCCCGGCTCGCTGAAGAGCTGACAGAACGAGTACTCACCCGAGAGCAGGCGAGGCACGTAGTGAGCCTTCTGCTCGTCGGTGCCGTGACGCATCAGCGTGGGGCCGAGCATCGCAATGGTCGACGAGATGAAGCCCGAGCTCACGTCGAACTGGGAGACCTCCTCGCGAAAGATCGACTCGTGCCACGGCTCGCCGGCACGACCACCGAGCGCCTGGGGAAAGGTGAGGCCCGCGAAGCGATGGTCGAACATGTTTCGCTGCCAGGCGACCCCATGTTCGAACTCGCGACGCGCACCGGCGTCGTCGGTGTGGAAGTTGAGCGCCCATGGGCTCGTTGCGCGCTTGGGCTGGGCGTTCGCCTCGAGGAACGCCCTGGCCTCGGAGCGAAACGCCGCCTGTTCCGGGGTGTCGGTGCTCATGATCTCGTCGGTCGCGGTCATAGCGTCGAACCTACTGGAAACCGCGGGCCGCACATCCACTCGCCCGAGCGCCGTGCCGGGTGCCCCCAGGCTCCGCCGATTCACTTCTCACCCGGTTCTCACTCGTGTGCGCCATGATCTACCGTTCGCTGTCCCGGGGGGAAGGCACCTTCATGAACGCCGCAGGGAAGTCACGACCGAACGCGACCCGATCCGACCGCCGCCAAGCGGTCGTTCGTCGTCGACGGGAGCAGGAGTACGCGACCCGGCGAGCACACGCCACCGAGTCACGGCGCCGAGTGCGCCGGCGACGCCTCCTCGCGGGCGTCGGCATCGTTGTGGCCCTGCTCCTCGTGGGTGGTGGCGTGGCGCTGGTCCTCCACGAGCGAAACAAGCCCGACCTCGCGCTGAAGGCTTCGAAGATCGCGAGCAAGGCAAAGGAACAGAAGATCGTGAGCCCGCCGCTTGCGTACCACGTGACCTATCGGGTCCAGACCGCCGGCGACGACAACCCGATCTATGAAGACGTCATCGTGCGCCGGCCGTTCGACATGCGGTACCGCCTCTCGAACGACGCAACGTTCGCGAAGCCGCTGTACGACCTGGTGATCACGAAGAACAACCGCACCGAGCGCAACGATGGCGTCCCCGAGACGGCGGAGAACGCCACGCCCGTACTGCTGTCCTACGGCACGCGCTTCGATGCCACGCTCAGCGACCTCATCAGCAACGGGTTTTTCGTGCGGCGCGAGCGACGCAAGCTGCTCGACACCGAGTGCACCGTCTACCGCACTGGTTCGTTCATCGAGGCGGGCAAGGTCGTCAAGGCGACCGACACGCAGCACACCGACATCTGCATCTCTGATGACGGTCTCATGCTGGAGGAGGTCAACGTCGCGTCCGGCGCGGTGAGCCTGCGGGTCACCGCGACCGAGATCGTGCGCGAGCCAGGGCTGGCCGACACCGACTTCCCGGTGACCACCGACGCCGCAACCCTCACCGCGGGCGGCGTGCAGGTAGTCGACCTTCCCAGGTCGAGCGTGCCCACCACACCGTATTGGCAATGGGCCGCAGCACCCGAGGGATGGACGTTCTCGAGCCGTCAGCGCGTCGAGGTCACGAAGGTGGTGTCCGATTCCACCGGCCCGGCCGCGACCAAGGTCTCGTGGGTCGACCTCTACACCCGGGGTGCCGACGTGCTCATCGTCCGCCAAGGTGCGGCCGGGGCCGAACCCGTCTCGGTCGACACGACCAACGCCATCGACACCACGGTCGGCGATCTCGGCGCGGCAAAGCTCGTGGTCGACACGATCGGCAACACGGTCGTGGTGAGTGACGTAAACGGCCGGTTCATCCAGCTATTCGCCACCACCTCGGCATCCGATCTGATCACGGTCGCCGGCTCGCTGAAGGTCACCACCGCCTCGGGCTAACGTCGAGTCATGTCGAAGTTCTCACGTGCTGAAGTCGAAGAGCAGTTCGCCCATCTCTATCGCACGGGGTGCGTGGTCGAGGACTGGGTCGCGTGGGCAAACATGTTCACCGAGAACTGCAACTACGTCGAGCGGTTCTGGGGCACCATGCACAGCCGCACCGAAGTGCTCGCCTGGATCGACCGCGTCATGAAGGGCGTGCCCGAGATCTACACCGTGCTCGAGTGGTACGCCATTGATGACGACAAGGTCATCTGGTACCTGCAGAACCGACGCGACAACCCCGACCCGGATGGCCCGCCGTACTTCGATTTCCCCGGCGTCTCGATCGCTCGCTACGCCGGCAACGGGATGTGGGACTACGAGGAGGACTTTTGGGACGTCAACCTCGCCCGCGCGACGGCCAAGGCCTATCGCGAGGCGTGCCTGCGCATCGACCCCGACTTCCCGAAAACCTGCAGTCGCAAGCACTGGCCACAGGCACCCGTACCCGAGTGGGCGCGCTATGACGGCCCCGCCCGGCCATCGTGGATCGATCGCGAAGATGTCGACCCCGTGCTGCGACCCTCCGAGCTCGGCCGCAAGCGCGTCACCATCGACGACCTCCGGGCGCAGTAGCCACTGCGCAACAATGCTCACGTGCGTCCCGGGCGGAACTTCCCCTAGATTCGCGCTGAACCAGGGGTAGCGATGCAAACACCTACGTCGAGTTCTTGAGTCGCTTCGAGCG
>CAEZYR010000036.1_pt1 | contig 24806 bp, 17 predicted proteins | sample 7265551 | NCBI WGS metagenome assembly CAEZYR01 (sample SAMEA6813938, study PRJEB35770) | uncultured Acidimicrobiales bacterium | biome: Freshwater; feature: Freshwater reservoir; material: water | place: Czech Republic | collected 2017-04-14 | depth 30m m
GCACTGGGTCGCGGTGGCCCTATCGACGATCCGCGTGGTGGTCGCGCCAGAGCGCACGATCACCGCCGTGCCCGTACGCCCCTGTCGGGTAATGCAGACGTCGACGCCGCTTTCCTCGAGATCCTCGATGAGGAAATCGCCGGCATGGTCGAGCCCGACCTGGCCTGCGTAACGAGCGGCCGCGTGCGCGTCCGCGGCCAGCGCGGCAACGTTCGCTGCGCTCCCGCCGCGACGCCTCACGATGTGTGCCGGACCCACTCCCCCGCGAGGCGGTGACGCCCCCAGCTCGACAACGACCTCTTCGTGCGCATCGCCGACCACCAGCAGCATCCTTGCGACGCTAGAGCACACATCGTGTTGCTCCTCGCATGGGATCGAGGACAACGCCGAGTAGGTCCGCCCTCCGGTGACCAGCAAGGTGGTGTTCCCCGAGTCCGAGTCCATTGCCTGGTATTGCTCGTCGTGTGGCGCCGAGCAGATCACGCCGAGCAGATCACGCCGAGCGAACCGGTGCGCCGCGAGGCGATGTTGGCCCTTCGGCCCCCACCCTGACCGTCGAAGTCATGCCGCGGCACGGCGCTACGGAGGTGACCGCCGACGCGTGACCGCCGCATCCCGTGGGTCGCCCCGGCGTCGGCCTCGTACTCCTACGAGGACCCAAGGCGATTCGCCTATGGGCGGAAAACGTTCGTTGGCCGGGGTCACCTGACCCCGGCCAACGAACATGTCTGGATGGTGCGCGAGGCGGCAGCGCCGCCCCGGATCAGTCGCGAGCCGCGGCGCGGTTGTTCTCGGATGTGAGGTCGAGGACCGGTGCTGGCTCGAGCTGGATCACGTTGGCCGGAAGGGTGGAGACGACCAGCTCTTCACCCACGGAACGGAGCAGATCCTGGGCGAAGCCCCGAATCCGTGCCCTCTCGTCCTCGACGGCGCAATGCAGCGTCTCGAGCTCGTCGCGGCTGTTGGTGAGCTCGTCCTCGAGCTTCACGATCTCGGTCTGGATACGGCTGGCCGCCTCGAACGCCTTGCGGTCGCTCTCCCGGGTGATCTCGGAGGCCCGGTAGCGAGCCTCGGCGATGATCTCTTCGGCCCGTGCCCGAGCATCGATGATGGTGACCTCGGCGGTTTTCTGGGCGGCCTTGAGGATGAGCGTGAGCGACTCTTCCTCCGCGGTGAGGTCGCGGGAGGCGGCCGGCGCCGCGGGCGCCGTGGCCATGACCGGTGCCGGCACCGCGGCGATCGGCTCCGGACGGGCGACGGGCGGCGGGGGTGGTGGCAGCTCGGCCACCGGGGCCGAGGCCGAGCTGGTGGTCGGCTGACTGAACGACAGGCGCACGACCTCATTGGTCAGCCGGTCGATCTCGAGGTTGAGCTCGTCCACCTGACGAGCGATGTCCATCAAGTACGCGTCGACCTCGGCCGGGTCATAGCCGCGTCGCGCCTTCGCAGAGAAGGTCTTGGCGATGATCTCACGTGCCGTGAGGTCTCCTGTCGGGCTGTTCAACATGATCTGGCCTTTCTTCGCGGCACGGAGATCGGGGACCCGTGATCGTGCGACGTCATGTTGGCCGACAGAGCCGGCCGATGCCAGACGACCCGCCAATTTGACCGCTCAAAGACGGTGAAATGAGCTGTTGGGCCTACGAATACGCCGAGGCCCGGCACTCGCAGTGACCGTAGTGTCACCCTCAGGGCAAGAAGAGCATCGGATCCTTGGCGACGGCGCCGACCCGGACCTCGAAGTGCAGATGGGGCCCGGTCGACCAACCGGTCGACCCCACCAGACCGATCACCTCTCCCTTCTTCACCGTGTTCCCCTGGTTGACGAGGATCTTCGAAAGGTGGGCGTAGAGCGTGCTGACGCCGTTGCCGTGATCAAGGATGATCACGTTGCCGTAGCCGCTCATGGTGCCCGAATAGAGTGCCTTGCCTTCTTTGGCCGCCCACACGGCTGCGCCCGTCTTTGCGTCGATGTCCACGCCGTTGTGGGGCCGGGTCTCTTTGAAGATCGGGTGAATGCGCAATCCGAAACCGGAACCGTAGGGCCCCTTTGCCGGTGCGATGAACCCTTTCAGCGACGCGGCCGCGGCAGTGGCATCGGTGACCTTCAGCGCCTCGAGCTGACGCTTTTGGATCAGCTGCGTCAACACGACCTCGTCTTGCTCGAGCTGATCCTGATTGGTCCGCCAGGTCGCCAGGCGGCGCTGGAGCTCGCTGCGCGCCAACACCTGCGATGCCAGTCGCGACTGCAGCTCGGCGAGCTCGGCCTCGATGGCGCGGCGGAGGCGGTCGGTCTCCCCAAGCGCTTCCGCCGCGCCATCAACGGCTCGGCTCAGCGTGGTGCGGGCCGCTTGATACGCGTTGACGGCGTCGGATTGCGAACCGTGCAGGAAATCCAGCGCGGCCTCTTTGCGCAGTGCCTCCTGCGCATCTGCCGACCGGAGGACGAGCATGGGCGCGTCCGACTCGCCGACATAGCGAGCGATGAGGATCCCCTGGACCTTTGCGTTCGCGACCTCGAGCTCGTGGGTCGCCGTCGTGAGATCGGATTCACGGGCGACGAGTTGCGCCTGCGCATCTGACAGACGCCGACGTCCGTCCTCGACCAACATCTGCTGGCTGAGCACCGCTGCTTCGATATCGGCGAGGGCTTTGGCCACCTCGGTGTCCTCGGCCGTGAGCAGGTTGATCTGGCGTGCTGCTTGAAGCTGGGCGTTCCGGGCATCCTCGCGCTTTTGCCGAGCTTCTTTGATGCCGTCGTCGGCCGCCCCGACGGGCGTGATCAGTCCAAGCCCCACGGCCGCGAGGCCGACGATCGCGAGCGCACCGGCGATCGCCGGGCGACGATCGCTCGTCGCAGAACCGGAGACGTGGACCATCACGGTTGCGGGCACGTCTGCGGGGGGCACGTCGCTGGGGGGCACGTCGAACTCGCTGACCGGACGGAAGTTCCGCCCGTGGGTCAAGGACCGGTGCCTGGGCGCTGGTCCGGGGGCTCGGGTACGGCAACGCGTCGTACCCATGGATAGCCCGCCCGAGGCCCAGACTTCACTCTAGCACCAGGTGCCGCGGCGTCAGGTGCCGCGAGTGCGATGATGCGCGGGCATGGATGATCGAGGCGGTCGCGCCCCCACCGACGACGCCGGTGGTTCGGTTCGGCCACCGCCGAGGCCCAACCCCCGCCCCCGGTCGGCCGCAACACCGAAACCGACGCCGTCCCGGTCGACGCCATCCGAGCCGGCCTCGGTTGCCCCGAGAGCCGTTGTGCCGAAGCGGCAGAGGTCCGCCGGTCCGCCGGCCTCTGACCCGCGCTCGTTCGAGGTTCCGTCCCCCGATGAGCTTCCGGGCGGGTTGCCCAATGCCGACGAGCCGGGAACGCAAGCGCAGCCGAGGAAGACCCGCCGACGGGTGGTGCAGGTGGTAATCGGGCTGGCCCTGTTCGGCGTCGTCATCATGGCCGCGACCCTGGGTTACGCCTGGAAGACCTACAACAAGATCGAGAAGATCCCCGTGGCCGCGGTGTTGACGCCCGAAAAGGGCGGTGGGGCCAACTACCTCATCGTCGGCACCGACTCGCGCGAAGGGCTCGCCGACGATGTCGAAAACAGGGACGTCGTCATCGGCGAGGGCGTCGCCGGCGAGCGCTCCGACACGATCGTGCTCATGCGGGTGGGGCGCGACGGCAACCGCATGCTTCCCATACCACGCGACCTGTGGGTGCCGATCGCCGGCACGGCCGGAAGTCAGCGCATCAACACCGCAATCCAAGGCGGGCCGGCGCGCCTGATCCAGACTGTCCAGCAGTCGCTCGACCTTCCGGTGAACCACTACGTGCAGATCGACTTCGCCGGTTTCCTCGACCTGGTGGACGCGGTCGGCGGCGTCGAGATCGATTTCGATGCCCCCGCCTTCGACGACAAGTCCGGGCTCAACATCACCACACCGGGCGTGCACAAGCTCGACAAGGACATGGCGCTCGCGTACGTGCGATCGCGTGCGTACACCCGCGTCGTCAACGGCAAGAACGTGGTCGACCCGACCGCCGATCTCGGTCGCATCCAGCGCCAGCAGACGTTCCTGCGTGCGGTCATGAGCGAGGTCGGTTCCGTCCGGAACCCCCTGACCCTCGCCAAGATCGGTGACGCCGTGGCCTCCAACATGAAGGTGGACGACGCCCTCGGCTTCCGTGATTCGATCGGGCTCGCCCGCAAGCTCGCCCGTCTCGATCCCGAATCGGTCGACCTTCCGGTAACCCCCACGCTCAAGTCCGGCAACGACGTGCTACTTCTCAAGCAGCCGGGTGCCACGACCTCCCTCGGTCGCTTCCGCTAACCATCGAATTGGTAGTTCGCAAGCGCCGTGGGCCGCGCACTCGAACTACCAATTCGAGATTTGCCCGATCGGGAACGCAGGAGCGTTCCTCGACCGTGTCACCGATTGACTATCGTTCGGGCGCTGAGTTGAGCAACGACCCCGGAGGCTCCATGACCGCAAAGCCCCTCCCGCTTACCGGAGTCCGCGTGGTCGATCTTGCCGACAGCTGGGGCCCCTTGTGCGGACGCATGCTCGCTGACCTCGGTGCGTCGGTCGTTCGCGTCGAGCCGCCGGGTGGCGCGCCGAGCCGCCACTTCCCGCCGCGCACCGCAGATGGCACGAGCCTCTGGTTCGCGTTCCGCAACGGAAACAAGCAGGGTGCGACCATTGAGCTGGGGACCGAAAGCGGTCGCGACGCGTTGCGCGGGCTGCTCGCCGACGCCGACGTGTGTATCGAGTCGTCCACGCCGGGGGTCATGGCCGCCGCGGGCTTCGACTTCGCCGGGCTGTGCGCCGAATTCCCTGAGCTCGTCGTGTGCTCGATCACGCCGTTTGGCCAGACGGGCCCTTACGCGCGGTACGCCGCGACCGATGATGTCGTCGTGGCCATGTCGGGGTGGCTTGCTACGTCGGGCATCCCGAGCAAGCCACCGTTGCTCCCGCCGGGCAGCCTGGCCAGTGACGCTGTCGCCGTGCACGCCGTGTTCGCCGTGCTGACCGCGCTTTACCAACGCCGACGCACCGGCCGCGGTCAGTATCTCGACGTGTCGGCGCTCGAAGCAGTCATCCAGCTCAACACCTGGGGCATTCCGAACACGTCGGCCATCGTTGCCGCAGGTATGGCCAAGCCTGTCCTGCGCGGCGGTGACTCACCCATGTATCCCATGATCCCGTGCAAGGACGGAGCCATCCGCCTCGTGCTGCTCGCCGCGAGGCAATGGAAGGCGATGTGGGAGTGGATGGGATCCCCCGAGGAGTTTGCCGACCCCATGTGGGAGCAGACCTTCGTGCGCATGCAGAACATGGACGTGCTCAACGCAGTATTCGCCGAGTTCTTCGCCGACAAGACCATGGAGGACGCCGCGGCCGAAGCGCAGCGCCGCGGCGTGGTGGCGACGCCTCGCCTCGAACCGGCCGGCGTGTTGAAGAACGACCACTTCACGTCGCGCGGCTCGTTCGTCGATGCCGAGATCGCACCCGGGGTCACCGCGAAGGTCGCGTCAGGCTTCTTCGAGTTCGACGGCGAACGGATCGGCTACCGCAGCGGCCCGCCGATCCTGAGCGAGCCGCTCTTGGGCGGACCCGTCACGTCACCCGCTCCCGGAGTGTCGGACCCACTCGAGCGATCGATGCCGCTCGCCGGATTGCGCGTGCTCGACTTCGGTCACGGCGGGGTGGGGGTCGAGGGCGGGCGCATGCTCGTCGAGTACGGCGCCGACGTCATCAAGATCGAGACGCACACGTACCCCGACTTCATGCGCATCGTCCTCGGCGGCATGATGACGCCGTCGTTCGCCTCGTCGTCTCGAAGCAAGCGCAGCTTCGGGGTGAACGTGAAGCACGCCGAGGGCTTGCGAATCCTGCGCCAACTCGCCACGCACGCCGACATCGTCATCGAAAACAACAGCACCGGCACCATGACCGCAATGGGCGTTGGCTACGAGGCCCTCCACGAGCTGAACCCCGATCTCGTGATGACCTCGAGCCAGCTCGTTGGCTCGCGTGGCACCTGTGCCCAGTGGATCGGGTACGGCCCGACGATCCAGCCGTTTGGCGGCATGACCTACCTGTGGGCCTTCCCCGATGGCGATGGACCTCCGGGGAACCCGGCGATCCATCCCGACCACCTCGCGGGGCGCCTGTGCGCAATCGGCGCGCTTGCCGCGGTGCTCGGCCGCGAGTTGCGCGGCGGGGGCAGCCACGTCGAGATCGCCCAGGTCGAGGGCGTCATCAACACGCTCGGTGATCTGTTCGCCAAGGAGTCGCTCGAGCCGGGCTCCGTCGGCCCGCAAGGCAACGACGACGACCTCGGCGCACCGTGGGGCGTGTTCCGTTGCGCGCCCAACGGCGACTTCGACGAGAACTACGCCGTCGTCTGCGTGCGCGACGACACCGACTGGCAGAACCTGTGCGCTGCCATGGGCCAGCCCGTGCTGGCGGCGCAGTTCCCGACCACCGCCGCCCGGCTCGCCGCGCGCCGCGAAGTCAACGCGCTGGTCGCCGGCTTCACCCGCGTCCGGACGCCACTCGACGTCATGACCCGGTGCCAGGAGTTCGGCGTGCCGGGCGGCGCAATGCTCTCAACGCTCGACCAACAGACCGACTCGCACCTCGTGGCTCGCGGCTACCTGGTCAAGGTGAACCAACAGCTGAGCGGCCCGCTCGTGTTCGAAGGTCCGGCCTTTACCGGCACTGCGATGGCACCAGCCCGCATCGAACAGGCGCCGATCCTGGGCGAGCACACCCGCGAGATCTGTCGGGACGTGCTCGGGTTCACCGACGCAGAGATCGACGCCGCGATCTCTTCGGGCGCGCTCGAGGATCCGAAGAGCTGACGTGGGCCCCACCCCAGACGCCGTGATCATCGGTGCCGGCCCGAACGGCTTGGCCGCGGCGATAACCCTGGCGCGGGCGGGGCGCTCGGTCACGGTCTACGAAGCCGCCTCGACGCCCGGCGGTGGTTGCCGATCAGCCGAGCTCATCGAGCCCGGCTTCGTTCACGACATCTGCGCGGCCGTGCATGCGCTCGGCGTCAGCTCCCCCTTCTTCCGCGACACACCCCTCGACCAGTACGGGTTGCGATGGTGCCATCCCGAAGTGCCGCTCGCCCATCCGCTTGACGAAGGGCGCGCCGGGGTCGCCACGCACCCGATCGACGGCACGCTCGATGCGCTGGGCACCGATGCGGCGCGCTATCGCCGCGTGGTCGGCCCGCTGGTTCGCCGGTTTGACGCCTTGACCGACAGCGTCCTCGCGCCGGTCCTGCGGATACCCCGCCATCCCGTGGTACTCGCCCGCTTCGGAATCCCTGCGCTTCTCGACGCGGCCCATCTCGCGAAATGGTTCGGCGAGCTGGGCGGCCCGCTGTTCGCAGGCTGCGCGGCCCACTCGATCCTGCCGCTGGAGCGCCCCCTGACCTCGAGCTTCGGGCTCATGCTGCTGTCGTCCGCGCACGCCGTGGGATGGCCGTTCGCACAGGGTGGTTCGCAGGCCATCATCGACGCGATGGTGGCGTACCTCCGCAGTCTCGGCGGCGAGGTCGTGTGCGACCATCCAGTGCGGTCGCTCACCGACCTCGCGCCGTCGTCGGTAGTGCTCGCGGACGTATCGCCGAGCGTGCTCGGGTCAATCGCCGCCGACCGCCTTCCTCCCTCGTTCATGACGCAGGCCGCACGGTTCCGTCATGGCCCCGGTGTGTTCAAGATCGACTACACGCTCGACGGGCCGGTCCCGTGGACGAACGATGCGTGCCGCCGCGCCGGAACCGTGCACGTTGGTGGCTCCGTCGCCGAGATCGCCGCGTCGGAGCGCACGATGTCGCGCGGTGGGCACAGCGACCGGCCGTTCGTGCTGGTCGCCCAACCCACCATCGCCGACCCGTCGCGCGCGCCGGCGGGTAAGCACACCCTGTGGACGTACTGCCACGTTCCGGCGAACTCCACCGTCGACATGACCGATGCGATCGAGTTGCAACTCGAGCGATTCGCACCAGGTTTTCGCGACCTCGTACGCGGCCGCCACACCATGGACGCACCGGCATACGAGCGGTACAACCAGAACTACATCGGCGGAGACATTGCCGGTGGCGCCCACAACGGCCGCCAACTGCTGGCCCGCGGCACGAGCATCCGGCCATATCGCACCGGGGCGGAATCGATCCTGTTGTGTAGCGCGTCGACCCCGCCGGGTGCCGGCGTGCACGGCATGTGCGGTGTGCAGGCGGCGAAGGTCGCGCTCCGAACGACTCTGCGCTGAAGGGCTGCCGCAACGGTTTCGCTCACGTCTGCCGTGCGGCGTTCCGATCGGGCGCCCTCGATCCACGCTGCCGGACCGTCCACGGTCGAGTGTCGAGTAAGGCACCTCTACGGTGCACAACTCGACACTCGAGCACGGCGAGATCTCGCCGACGCATCACCCGTTTCGTCGACTAGGCACGCAGCCCGAGGCGGCGGGCTCGGTCGAGGTTCTTGTGCGCGGTCTTCACGTGCGCCACGTCGACGAGTCGGCCGTCGAGGCGGATGGCGGCACTCCCCTGCTTCTCGGCTTCGATCATGGCGTCGATGACGGCCTGCCAGTGGGCGATGTCGGTGGCGCTCGGGGTGAAGATGTCGTGGATGACCGGTAGGTGCTTCGGGTGGATGCACTGAAGCCCTTCGTAGCCGAGGTCGCGGGCCTGCTGCGCGAACGCGCGGAGGCCATCGAGGTCGTCGACGTTGCCCCAGATGCCGGTGAGCGGATTGAAGATGCCTGCTGCTCTCGAATCGATGAGCACCTTCGACCGCAGGTACAACGTCTCCTGGCCCTCGGGAGTCCAGCGGTAGCCGATCGAACGGGCGATGTCGCCGTCGCGGGACACGCCGGCCCCGAAGTACGCGATGCGATCGCTGGCGCGAGCGATCTCGTACGCGTCGCGTACTGCACTTGCGGTCTCGACGAGCGGCCAAAGCACGATGCGCCCGGCGGGATCGGCAAGATCGAGCGCCGCAGACGCGCGCTGCACGTCAGTGACCCCTTCGACCTGGGGCAGCAGGATGCCGGCGAGGTTGGGGTGCACGGCCGCTTCGAGGTCGGCGGCGAAGTCGGGCGAGCCGATCTCGGAGACCCGAACGAACACGGCCGGGCGCGGCGGACGGTGGGCCTCGAGCAGGTCACGCACCATGCGGCGAGCCACGGTGGCCTCGCCGCGGGGTATGGCGCTTTCGAGATCGAGGATGATCGCGTCGGCGCCGACGGTGAGCGCCTTGTGCATGCGGTCCTCGCGATTGGCGGGAACGAAGAGCACGCTTCGTATGGGTAGTGGGTCGATGGTCATGCAGCCCCTCCTCGAACCCGCAAGAATCTAGCCATGACCACAGCATTGGACGGACTTCGCGTCATCGAAATCGGATCAGGACCGGCGGCGGCGTTCGCCGGCATGGTCATGGCCGAGAACGGTGCCGAGGTGGTGAAGGTCGAACGCCCAGGTGGAAGCCGTGATCGCGGTCGTCCGGGTCAGGTCGTCTGGCACCGGGGCAAGAAGAGCGTCGTGCTCGATCTCGATGACGCCAAGGGTCGCGGCGACCTCGACCAGTTGCTCGCCACGAGCGACGCGGTCGTCATCGCGCTCTCTGCGACCACGCGTAGGCGCCTCCGACTCGACGGGCCCACGCTGTGTGACGCATTTCCGGCGTTGGTCGCGGCCACCATCGACGGATTCGGTGAGGGTGGCCCCTTGTCGCACCTACCGGGCACCGATGGCATGCTGGCAGCGGTCAGTGGTCGCATGGCGTCCACCAACGGCTACCGCCCCGGGCCGATCTTCACGCCCGTGCCCATCGCCAGCTTCGGCGCGGCGATGCTCACCGTCGAAGGCGTGCTTGCGTCCCTGCGCGAGGTGGCGCGCAGCGGCCATGGGCAACACGTCAGCACCAGCTTGCTGCACGCCTTGACCACCTACGACATGACGAGCGGACACGGCAACCGCACCAGCATGCCGTCCGCCCCCGGGCAGGTGTTCGGCGTCATGCGGGTGCCCTTCATGACTGCACCCACTGCCGATGGACGATTCATCCAGATGTGCAGCCGTCAGAAGCGGCACTTCCGCGAGTGGCTGAAGGCCCTCGAGCTCGAGTGGCTCCTCGACGAGCCCGACCTACCGCACATCCCCGACCTGTTCCCCAGCGAGGAGCGCCTCGATGAGGTCGCGGACATCATCCGCGCTCGCATGCGCACGCGCACGGCCGACGAATGGATGGACTTGTTCTCCACGCGCGACATCGGCGCCGACCCGTTCCTCACCGCGCCCGAGTACCTCGTGCACGAGCAGTGTCTCGTGAACGATCGTTCGAAGGAGTTCGTCGACCCCGTGGTGGGCCCCACGCGCCAGATCGGGCCGCTCGTGCAGATGTCCGACACCCCGAGCATCATTACGAAACCCGCCCCCGCATTGGGTGCGCACACCGAACTCGTGCTCGCGTCCGCGCGCGAACGTCTGCACCCGCCACTGCCGGATGCCGCACCACTGAAACGCTTGCCGCTCGAAGGCATCACCGTGGTCGAGTGCGGCTACTTCTATGCCACACCGTTCTCGTCCACGCTTCTGGCCGAAGCGGGCGCTCGCGTCATCAAGGTCGAGCCGAACGCCGGTGATCCGGGTCGTCGCAACTGGACCACGTCGTATGTGAAGGCGATGGTCGGCAAGGAGTCGGTCACGCTCGACCTCAAGACCGACGAAGGGCGCGCCGTGATGCACGAGCTCGTCGATCGCGCCGATGTTTTCATTCACAACTTCCGCCCCGGAACGCCGGAACGGCTCGGTATCGGCTTCGCCGAGCTGATCGAGCGCAACCCGCGGCTGGTGTACGTGTACGGCTCGTGCTTCGGCACGGTCGGGCCATGGTCGAAGAAGGCCGGCTTCCATTCGTCGCCCAACGCCATATCCGGAGCTGGGTTCATCGAAGCGGGTTCGAACAATCCACCGATCAATCGCACCTACGCCGACCCGGCATCGGCGCTCGCCACCACGGCGGCGATCATGATCGGGCTGCAGGGACGCGAGCGCACGGGCCGGGGCCAGTACGTCGAAACCGTCATGCTCACCTCCATGGCCTACGCGGTCAGCGAGTGGGGGGCCACCTACGCCGACAAGGTCGGCCGCGTCGTCGACGCCGGACAGCACGGCTTCGACGATCACGCTCGGCTCTACGCCACCGCCGACGGCTGGATCTATGTGGAGTGCACCACCGCCGCACAGCGCACGCTGTTCGATGCGTACGCCGGCACGACCACCGCGTCGCGCGAGGCCATGATCGCGGAACGGAACACCGCCGAGGCTCTGGATGCACTCGCCGGCCAGTCCGTTCCGGCAGTCCGCGCCGACGGCATCGAGCATGGCCACTTCATGCTCGAAGACGAGCACTGTCGCGCGGTCGGCGCCTCGGTCGAGACAGCGCAACCCGACATGCCGCCGTTCTGGCGTGCCGGCCCGGCTGTGCGCTTCAGCGCGGCGCAGACGCAGCTGGCTCCTTCGCCCGACAATGGGCAACAGACGGCCGCTGTGTTGCGCGACCTTGGCCACGACGACGGCTTCATCGCGAAGCTCGACGAGCTGGGCGTGACTAGACCAGTCGGCAACGGCCTGCCCACCTGATCACTCTGGGGCGGCTACTCCGTGGTGGTGGTGATAATCGTGGCGGTGGTGATGGCTGCGTCCGTCGTGGTTTCGTCGCCAATGATCCGTTCGACCGCGAGCGCGAGGCCGTCGACGATGCTCTGGTATCCCGTGCAGCGGCACAAGTTGCCCGACAGCGCCACGCGCAGGTCGCGCTCGTCGAGCGCGGGGCGGCCCGATGCGCGCCATTCGTCGAGGAAGGCCACGGTGCTGCACACGAAGCCCGGCGTGCAGTAGCCACATTGGAAGCTCATGGCTTCGTAGAACGCCTGTTGCACCGGATGCATCGCTTCAGGCGTTCCGAGACCTTCGACCGTGACGACCGACGCGTCGGTGTCGTCGAGTTGCACGGCGAAAACCAGACAGGAGCGAACGGCCCGGCCGTCGATCAACACGGTGCACGCACCGCACACTCCGTGCTCGCAGCCGAGGTGGGTGCCGGTGAGGCGGAACTCGTCGCGGAGCACATCGGCGAGCGTGGTGCGGACCTCGACGTACGCCTCGCGATCCTCGCCGTTGACCCGGATGCGAACGTCTTGGGAACGGACGCCGGGTGCTTCCTCGTGCGGTGTACCTGGGGCGGAGTTCATGACTGCTCGAATCCGGCGAGTGCTCGTTCGTGGGCGGCGCGCAAGGCGCGGCGAACCAGCACCCCGGCGATGTGCTTGCGGTAGGCCGCGGTCGCATGGATGTCGTCGGGTGGGTCCAGCAGCGCGGTTGCCTCGCTCGACGCGGCCAGAAAGGCTTCGTCGGTCGGTGCGGCGCCGACGAGGCCCGCTTCGGCAGCGGCGGCGCGCAACGGGATCGACGCGACTCCCGACAGTGCGAGGCGGGCATCGACGATGCGGCCGTCGTGGTCAAGGGTCAGCGAGGCGGCGACACCGGCCATCGCGAAGTCGCCGTGGCGCCGGCTGATCTCGTGAAATGCTGCTCCCGTGTGCGGAGCCGCGAGCGGGAACTCCACTGCCACGACCACGTCGTCGGGCTCGAGCGCTGTTTCGAGGTACGAGAGGAAGAAGTCTGAGGCATCGATGCGGCGCGTACCACGTGCGGAACGCACCACGATGCGCGCATCGAGCGCGAGCGCGACCGCTGGCAGCTCGGCTGCGGGGTCGGCATGAGCGATCGAGCCGCAGACCGTCCCGCGGTTGCGGATCTGCGGGTGGGCGATGAGCGGCAACGCGTCCGCCAGCAGCGGCACACGCGCGGCGATACGAAGATCGAGCTCGACGTCGCGCTGCGTGGCGTTTGCGCCGACCACGAGATACCCCGCGTCCGCCGACTCGCCGGCCTCGTGCACGTCGACGGCCCGAAGGTCGAGAACCCGGCTCATGTCGACAAGATGGGTTGGTGAGGCAAGTCGTAGGGCCAGGAGCGGAACGAGGCTCTGCCCGCCAGCGAGGAGCTTCGCCTCGTCACCGAGGTCGGCCATGGTCGCGACCAGCGAATCGAGATCAGCCGGGCGGTGGTACGTGAACGGTGCCGGTTTCATCGGGGACTCATCACGACGGATCTGGCGGGTTACGCATCGGGTGAGAACCTACCAGTCGATGCTCTGGCCGCCGTTGGCCCGCAGGATGGTGCCCGTGACGAACCGCGACGCATCGCTCGCGAGGTAGAGCACCTGATACGCCTGGTCGTCGGCTTCGCCGAGGATGCCGAGGGGCGACATGGTGCGCATCCGCTCGAGGTAGGTGGTGAACTCGGCCTCGTCGCGGTGACCGTCGGCGTCGCGCAGATGGCCGCCGACAAAGTTCGTGACGGTGAACCCGGGGGCGAGCGCGTTGACCCGTATGCCGTGGGCTCCTGCTTCGACCGCGAGTGTCTGCGTCAGCATCGCCACTGCCGCTTTGGTCGCCGCATAGACACCGACGCCCGCAGCAGGTATGTAGATCGCTGTTGCCGAGACGTTCACGATGCTGCCGCGGCCGTGAGGGATCATGGCCGCCAGCGCGGCCTGGCATCCGAACAGCGTTCCCTTCACGTTGGTACCGATAGCGCGATCGAACTCGGCCTCGGTGACGTCCCGCAGTGCGCCGTAGCTTCCGACGCCGGCGATGTTGCACATGATGTCGAGCTGTCCGTGACGCTCGACCGCCGTGGCGACCAACGCGTCGAGATCGGCGCGACGCCGGATATCGACTGACGTGGCCAGCGCATCGCCGCCCTCGCGGACGATGGCGTCGGCCACTCGCTGCGCGCCGGCCACATCGATATCTCCGAGCACCACGGATGCGCCCGCCGCAGCGAGCATGCGCGCACTCGCCTCGCCGATCCCCGCCGCAGCGCCGGTGATGCAGGCCACCCGCCCGTGGAGGTCGAACCCCGTTCCCCTTTGCACGCCGGCAGCGTAGAGCTGCACATGCGCGGCCGCGCGCATGCAGCTTGATGGCGGGTATCGGTAGTGTGCGACCCATGCGGTACGTGGGCACGAGCGTGCGGAGGGTCGAAGATCCCCGGCTGCTCACCGGTCGTGGTCGCTTCGTGGCCGACCTCGCACCAGCCGGGCTGCTACATGCGTACTTCTTGCGCAGCAACCCCGCGCACGGCGTTCTCCGATCGATCGATGCCACTGCGGCGCGAGCACTGAACGGCGTCGTCTTGGTGCTGACGGGCCGCGATCTCGAAGGGGTCATCGGGCCCCTCGCACCGCCCGAGTCGGCCGGTCTGCGTGCGCCCGCTCACCATGCGCTGGTCACTGATCGCGTGCGGTTCTCCGGTGATCCGATCGCGCTCATCGTGGCGTCATCGCGTGCCGTGGCGGAAGACGCCGCCGAGCTCATCGAGATCGACATCGATGTACTTCCCGCGCTCACCACCATTGATGTCGCACTTCACCCCGACGCGCCCACGATCTTCGACGACGTTGCGGGCAACGTGCTGTGGATGGGTGCCCAGGCGTGGGGCGATGTCGATGCTGCGTTCCACGACGCGGCGCACGTCATCCGAGAGACGTTCACGCAGGAGCGCCACACGTGCGTGCCGATGGAGTGTCGTGGCGGTCTCGCCGAATATGACGCGGGGCGGTGCGAGCTGCGCTACACGGTCTCGCATCAGAACCCCCACGCCATGCGTATGCACCTCGCGTCGATCCTCGCCATGCCGGCGACAAGGATCACGGTGTTGGCCGGCGACATCGGCGGGAGCTTCGGGTTGAAGTCGCACCCGGCGCGCGAGGACGTGGCGGTGTGCCACGCGGCGCGGCTGCTCGGGCGGCCGGTCGCTTGGATCGAGGACCGCGCCGAGAGCTTCCTCGCCGCCGGGCACGCTCGCGACGAGTCGCTCGATGTGGAAGCGGCGGTGGATGCCGAAGGGTTGCTGATCGGTCTGCGGGCCCGGCTCACCATGGATCACGGCGCGTATCCGTTGTTGAATATTCCCCTCAACCTGTTCGCGAACATCGTCAAGGTCCTGCTGCCTGGCTCGCTCCGGCTGGTGAACTACGCGTTCGAGGGTCGCGTCATCGCCACAAACAAGGCCAGCTATGTCGCCTACCGCGGCCCGTGGGAGATCGAATGCTGGGGGCGCGAGCGGTTGCTCGATCGAATCGCTCATGAGCTGGGCATCGATCCGGTCGACGTGCGGCGACGCAACCTGCTGCCCGAGGACGCGTATCCGTGCCCCATGCTCACCGGCGCGACGCTCGACCACATGACCATCAACCGCACGCTCGAGGAGGCGGTTCGCCAAGCGGACTACGCGGCGCAGCGTGCTGCGCAGCTCGAGGCGCGGGCCGCCGGGCAGCTCATGGGCATCGGGGTGTGTACCTACCTCGAGCCGGGTCCGGGGCCCACCGACTACGCACAGGCGTTGGGCTTCACCTACGAGCAGCGTTCGATGCAGCGTGCGCGGGTCCGTCTGGAGATCGACGGCTCGGCCACGGTCTTCACGAGTCAGCAGCCGCACGGCCAGGGTCACGAGACCACCCTCGCGCAGCTGGCGGCTGACGAGCTCGGTCTGGCGATCGATCGGGTGCGCGTCGTGCACGGCAACACCGAACTGCAACCGTTCAACCTGGTGGCCACTGGCGGCTCCCGCGCCGCAACACTCGCGAGCGGCGCTGTCGTCGGCGCAGCCCGCATCGTGCGCGACCGCATCGCGGCGGTGGTCGCTGACCTCCTCGAGGCTTCGGCGGACGACCTCGAGCTGATCGACGGCGTCGCCCGGGTCAAAGGATCGCCGACCCGGTCGCGCTCGCTCGCCGACGTGGCGCGCCTCAGCGTGCTTGCCCCGTTCACGTTGTCGTCCAAGCTCGGTGACGGCCTCGACGTCAGCTTCGATTTCGAGACCCCGGACGGTGGGTGGACCCAGTCGACGCACATATGCACGGTGTCGATCGACCCCGACACCGCCGAGGTCACGATCGTGCGCTACGTCGTGGTCGAGGACTGCGGCCGCATGATCAACCCGGCCGTGGTCGACGGGCAGATCCGCGGCGGCATCGCCCAGGGCATCGGCTCGGTGCTGCTCGAACGAATCGTCTATGACGACGCTGGCCAGAACCGCACCACGACCTTGCAGGACTATCTCGTACCGACCGCGCTCGACGTGCCGCTCATCGAGATCCATCACCTCCAGGGCGCTGACCAGGGGCTCATTCCCTATCGGGGCGTCGGCGAGGGCGGCGCCATAGGTGCTCCGGCCGCGGTCACCAATGCGATCGAGGACGCGCTGTGGCACCTGGGGGCCCGGGTGCGCACCCAACATCTGCCTCCGTCGCACATTCTTGATTGGATTCGCTGAATTGCCTCGGTCCTTTCGCCGATACCGAGTGACATTCGGAACGAACTGGGGGCCACGATGAGCGTGTGGTGGCGGATTGGCGTGGTCGCGCTCGTTGCGACGGTCGCCAACGTGAGCACCGCGCCAGACAGCACCGCCGAGCCGGCGCCTCCGGTGCTCGAAGTGCTCGATCTCACCTCACGGGGGCTTCCCCCGCGCCTGACATCGGTCGAAGCCCTCCAGAAGGCCGAACTCGCGCCGGCGGCCGCGTCGCCCGGCACGTCCTTCGCCGGGTTCAACGCGATTGCTCCCCAGCGGGTGCTCGATACGCGGGCCGGCGCGCCCGTCGGACCCGACAACTACATCGTGTTGCCGATCGGCGGGGTCGGCTCGGTGCCGGCCGACGCGGCCGCCGTGGTCATGAACGTCACCGTCGTGGCGCCGACACGCGGCGGGTATGTGACGGTGTGGCCATCCGGCAGCTCGCGTCCCGAGACATCCAGCCTCAACATGGCCGCCGACCAGACCGTTGCCAACCTCGTGGTGGTCAAGCTCGGCCCCGACGGAGCGATCCGCCTGTACAACAACGTGGGCACCACCCACCTGCTGGGTGACGTCGTGGCCTGGGCCCGAAACGACGGCCACTTCGTCGGGCTGACGCCCGCCCGCGTGCTCGACACCAGGGCGTCGTTGCCGGTGGCTGGTGGCGCAGTCATCGACGTTCCGGTGCGCGGCGTCGGCGGCGTGCCGCCATCGGGCGCCGGCACGGTCGTGGTCAACATCACCGCGACCCGGCCAACCTCGCCGACCTATCTCACGGTGTGGCCCACCGGAGCGCCGCGTCCGAACGCCTCGAGCCTCAATGTGATGCAGGGCCAGACCATGCCCAACCTGGTCTTCGCGCCGATCGGCGCCAACGGAAGCATCTCGATCTTCAACGAACGCGGCAACACCGATGTGCTCGCCGACGTCGTCGGGTACATCGCCGACGGCGCGGCGTACGTCCCGCTCAACCCGGTGCGCGTGATGGACACCCGCACCGCGTTCGGGGTCTATGGGGTGCTCCAGGACAACCTGTCGCTCCTTCAGCCATCTGGCCGGCTCGGCGCGAACCAGACGTTCACCCTCGACCTCGACAACCAATTCGCCGCGAGCCTCGACGGTTCCGCACAGAGCTCTGCCGCCGGGTTCGTCTTCAACGTCACCGCCGTCGATCCGTCGGCGCCCGGGTACCTCACCGTGTACCCCAGCGGGCAGGCGCGGCCGAACGTGTCGAGCATCAATGTCGCGGCGGGCACCATCGTGCCCAATGCCGTTGTGGTGAAGCCCGGCCCGCGCAACATGGTCAGCATCTACAACGAGACGGGCACCGTGCACGTGATCGTCGACCTCGTGGGCTACATCCCGCTGCAGAACGTGCTCGACACCAAGGACGAGACCGCGGCGTGGAAGTTCCACGTGCTCTACGTGCAGGGCAGCGACTCGTCGGCCAACCCGGCCACGGTGATCCCACAAATCCGCAACGAGGTCGAGGCGCTCGACGGCTGGTTCGCCCTGCCCGCCCAGTCAGGGCGTCACCTCAACATCGACCGAGTGGGCGGTGTCATCGAGGTCACCACGATCAAATACCAGCAGTTCACCCGGTCTCAGCTCGTGAACTGGGAGGCGTCGGCCGGATATCCGGCGCTCGGCCAGTTGGTCGACGACGGGTACGGCAACGGGCAGAACCGCCGGTGGCTCGTGTACTTCGACGGGAACCGCCTGGACTCCGTGTGTGGGATCCGCTTTCGGCAGTTCACGACCGTGTTCATTCAGAACGCGTGCGGAACGGTGAACGGCTCGATCCCCGCGAGCGCGGTCGGTGGTTCCATAGGCGGACAGCCGAACACCGCACAGGTCGCGTTGCACGAGATGCTCCACGGCCTCGGCGCGGTACCCACCTGCGCGCCGAACTACGACGACAACAACAACCCGGGTCACACCAGCACGCCGAACGACCTCATGTATTGGAACGCGGGGGTCCAGCCGAAGTTCCTCGACCCGGGTCGCAACGACTACTACGGCCACACCAACACGGGCTGCACGGATCTCGAAGACAGCGTGTTCATCGCCCCCGCACCACCCCTGCCGCTCGCGGCCGCGCTGGGCAGCTGAGCACCAGGCGCGGCGCGAGACTGCGTAGATTGACGCCGTCTACGGATCCGGGGGAACCATGGCGCAGGACATCGACGGCGGTGCGATCACGGTGGCCGGCCAGCACCCGCTCGGCGAACGGCGGCCGATCACGATCGAGGACATCCCGTGGGAGGGCTTCACTGATCCGGCCGAACCGAACCGCCCGCCCGGTCCTTTCGTGCGTTGGCTCGTCGACCCGGCTTCGGGCAACCGCGTCATGCACGTGCACTCGCTGGCCGGTCGCCGGGCCGAGCCGCACTGGCACCTCTCCGACACGCTCTACGTCGTCACCGAAGGTGAGTTCCTGGTCGAGGGCGAAGCGCTCCCGTACCGCGCCGGCGATCTGCGCTGGGTGCGCGGGGGGTTCGCGTATGGCCCCGAGAGCAGTGGCCCCGAAGGCGCCAAGTACCTGTTCATAAGCCTCGGGCCCTACGACAAGCTCGATCCCGACGAGTTCGCGCCGCCGCTCGGCCGCTGGGACCAGCCCGACACGTGGGTCGAGGGGTACCCGCAGGTGCACCGGCGCACGCTCCTCGCTGAGGATCCGCGACCACCGCACGACAGCGGCGGCGCATGACCCTTCGCTGCACACCGCTCGACGCGCCGCTGGGTGCAATGGTCGAAGGGTTCGACTTCGCCGCACCGGTCACGCCCGCTACGAGCGCGGCGCTTGTGGCCGCCATCGACGAGCACCTCGTGCTGGTGTTCCGCAACGGCGACGCGCCGCCCACGAACCAACAGGTCGTCAACGTCTGCACCGCGGTCGGTCCGCTGCGGCCGACGCTGGCCGACAAGTCGCGCATACCAGGTTTCCCCGGGATCAACCGCGTGTCGAACCGCGACGACGCGGGCGTGGTCGGCACCGGCGGGCACGGCATCGTCACCTGGCACAGTGACCTGTCGTTCCAGCCGCCACTCATCGAGTTCCTCTACCTCGACGCGTTGTCCATACCGGGTCGCGGTGGCGACACCAGTTGGACGAACCTCTGCGCGGCCTACGACGCACTCCCCGTGGCGCGGCGCGCGCAGATCGATCACCTCGGCGTGCGGTACCGCCTCCGCGACGGGCTCGACTTCTCGTCGTACTTCAAGGCGTCAGACCCCGCGAGCCTTTTCCAGGACACCGAGATCTCACTCGTGCAGACCAACCCGCGCAACGGACGTCGCGCCGTGTGGCCGAACACTGGCCCCGACTTTGCGGTCGAGGTGCAGGGGATGTCGAAGGAGGACGGCACACAGTTGCTGGCCGAGCTGTTCGCCCACTGCACGCGCGACGAGTTCACCTACCGACACAAGTGGCGCACCGGCGACGCGTGCCTCTGGTTGAACACGCACACGATGCACCAACGCGACAGCTTCCCCGACACCGACGTGCGCGTGCTACGCCATGTGAACATTCTCGGGCGCAGTGATCCGCGCCAGACCGTATCGGGCTGACAACCGCACGCGAGCTCAGGGTCGCCAGAGTCCCTCGGGCGTGAGCCCGAACAACCGCACGGCGTTGTCGTGCACGATCAGATCGACCTGCTCCTGCGTGAGCTTCGACATATGGCGTTCGGCGATGGCCAGCGAGTTCGGCCACGTGGAATCGCTGTGCGGGTAGTCAACCTCGTAGGTGATGTTCTCGACGGGAATGGTGTCGAGGTTCTCGAACGCGACCTTGTCCTGGAAGACGCAGAAGTACACGTGGTCGCGGACGTAGCTCGACGGCGGGTTCGGCACCTTGTCGGCCACGCCGCCCCATGCGCGGTTCTCGTCCCACACCACATCGACCCGATTCATCATGAAGGGCAACCACCCGGCCTGTCCCTCGCTGTACATCACCTTGAGCCCGGGGTACTTCACGAACAACCCCGACATGAGGTAGTCGACAAAGGAGTAAACGGCGGTGGTGTTGACGAGCGCGCTGCCCACCGCGCCCGGAGCATCGCTCGAGGTCGATGGCATCTTCGAACCCGACCCGATGTGCATGCACACGATGGTCGACGTGTCGCTGCACGCCTGGAAGAACGGATCCCAGTAGCCCGAGTGGATCGACGGTAGGCCGAGGTACGGCGGGATCTCGCTGAACGCCACGGCGCGCACGCCGCGCGCCGCGTTGCGGTGCACCTCGGCCGCAGCCAGGTGCGGATCCCACAACGGGATGATGCACAACGGGATCATGCGCCCGCCGGCCTCGCCGCACCACTCCTCGACCATCCAGTCGTTGTAGATCTTGATGCACGCGAGACCGAGGTCCTTGTCGTGGCCCTCCGAGAGGTGTTGACCGCAGAAACGCATCCACGACGGAAAGCACAGCGACGACGCCATGTGGTTACGGTCCATGTCGACGAGCCGCGGGGCGAGCTGCCAGCCACCGGGGATCATTTCGTCGTAGGTGATGCCGCGCATCTGCATCTGGTCGCGGGGGAACTTCACTGCGCTGTGCGTGCGCACCATCGGATAGTGCAGGTCCTCGTAGTACCACCACGAGGTCATGTCACCATCGTCGCCGACTTCGCCTTCCTCCCACTCGAGCACACCGCCCACATAGCTCAGACGACGCAGCGGCCGGTCTACGACGCGCGGACCCACGTCGCGGTACTTCTTCGGCAATCGATCGGTCCAGACCGTGGGCGGCTCGATGACATGGTCGTCGACCGAGACGATCAAAGGAATCTCCGGCATGTGTTCCCCTCGTGCCGAGCCGCCACGTCACGCGGCGTCGTCGCCGAGTGTATGCGGCCTGCTGGACACGCACCGGAGCACGCGTCTTTCGGCTTCCTCCCGGACCCGCCTCCCGCGGGGTCGTCCGCAGTGCAGTGGGCCGATCCTGCCCATGTGCGCACGATCGCACAGCTCGACTGGGCTCAGGCGTTGACGATGTCGCGAATCGCGGCCATCTGCGTCTTGTCGCGGGCCGATACGAGCAGAGTCGTGACCGGGCTCCGTTCCCATGCGCCGAGGCGTTCCTTGATGCGGCTCGGGGGGCCGACCAGGGAGATCTCGTCCGCGAAATCGTCGGGTACCGCGGCGATGGCCTCGTCGCGCTTGCCGGCGAAGAACAGGTCTTGGATCTTGTACGCCTCTTCTTCGAAACCCATCCGTGCCATGAGCTTGGTGTGGTAGTTCTGGCCCTTGGCGCCCATACCACCGATGTAGAAACCGAGCGACGCCTTCACGGGCCACAGTCCTTGCGCCACATCGTCGGTGATGCTGAAGTTCACGAGCGCGTTGATCTCGAAACCCGGCTTTGCGTTGACGAGTTGATCGGCGTACACCTGGGGCCGGTACGGCGAGTAGTAAAGCGGTAGCCATCCGTCGGCGATCTCGGCGGTCTGGGCCACGTTCTTCGGGCCCTCCGCGCCGAGCACGATGGGTATCTCTGTGCGCAACGGGTGCGTCATGATCTTGAGCGGCTTCCCGAGACCGGATGAGCCCTCACCGCGATAGGGCAGTGGGTAGAACTCGCCTTCGTTCGTCAGCGGACCCTCGCGGCGGAGCGCGGCACGGATGATCTCGACGTATTCACGCGTGCGGGCGAGCGGCTTGTTGGACGGGCGTCCGTACCAACCCTCGATGACCTGGGGCCCCGAGACGCCGAGCCCGAGGATCAGTCGACCGTTCGAAAGGTGATCCAGGGTCATCGCGGCCATTGCAGTGGCGGCGGGTGTTCGGGCTGACAGTTGCACGACCCCGGTGCCGAGCTTGATGGTGGAGGTGTGGGCCGCGATCCACGTGAGGTACGTGAACGCGCAGTTCCCCCACGACTCGGCGGTCCACACCGAGTCGAAGCCGAGCTTCTCGGCCTCTTGGGCCAAGGGCACTGCCTCATGGTTCGGTTGTGCGTTCCAGTAGCCGAATACGAGGCCGAGCTTCATGTAGGCGCAACTCCTGGGATCGTGACGCAGCCCAGGTTAGGCCGACACGCTGGTTCGGACGCGGCTCGAGTGATGGGGCGAACAGCCCGGCGCGGTCGGCCAGATTCGGTCCGTGTACCACCGGTTCAGTGATGCGGAACGCAGGGTGCCACCGACGGCTCCGACCAACCGGCCTTTGAACTGAGCGACTACTTGGATGCTGTGCTCGTTGGTCGTAGCACCGATCGCCTCCCCGGCAATGGGTGCTCTATGCCGAGACCACGCTCGCTGGTTTCTACCTGCGTTCGGTCCTGTTCTGGCATCCTGAACACGACCGACCGGAGGGCACCGCAATGAGCACCGCACTGCCACGCATCGACCGCACCGACGAATGGCGGGCACTCGTCGTGCACCATCGTGCGCTGCGTCGTGTGCACCTTCGGCAGTTGTTCGCCGATGACGCCGACCGCGGCGCACGTCTGCACCTCGAGGCGGCAGGTCTTTACGTCGACTACGCGAAGCAGCGTGTCACCGACGAAACGATGAAGCTGCTAGTCGCGCTCGCCGAGCGCGCTGCGGTGCGCGACCGCATCGACGCCATGTTCCGCGGCGACCGCATCAACGTCACCGAGGACCGCTCCGTACTGCACGTTGCTTTGCGGGCGCCTCGCGGCGAGACGCTCGTCGTCGACGGTGTCGAGGTGGTGGCCGAGGTCCACGAGGTGCTCGACCGCATGGCCGTGTTCAGCGACCAGGTCCGCTCCGGCACCCGGCTGGGTGCCACGGGCGCTCGAATTCGCGCCGTAGTCAACATCGGCATTGGGGGCAGCGACCTGGGTCCGGCCATGGCGCACGGTGCATTGCGGGCCTTCGCCGACCCGTCGCTGACCATGCGCTTCGTGTCGAACGTCGACGGCACCGACCTCCACGATGCGCTCGAAGGCCTCGATCCGGCGAGCACGCTCTTCGTCGTCTCGTCGAAGACCTTCACCACCATCGAGACCATCGCCAACGCGACCACCGCCCGCTCCTGGCTCGTGGAGGCGCTGGGGGCCGACGCAGTCGCGAAGCACTTCGTGGCCGTGTCCAGCAACGCGGGCGAAGTGGCGCGCTTCGGCATCGATACCGCAAACATGTTCGGCTTCTGGGACTGGGTCGGGGGGCGTTACAGCCTCGACTCGGCGATTGGGTTGTCGCTCATGATCGCCATCGGTCCGGCGGGCTTCACCTCAATGCTCGAGGGCTTCCGCGCCATGGACGAACACTTTCGTACTGCGCCGTTTGCAACGAACCTGCCAGTGATCCTCGGGCTGCTTGGCATCTGGTACACCAATTTCTTCGGCGCCGAGAGCCACGCAGTGCTCCCCTACAGCCAGGCCATGGCACTCTTCCCGGCGTATCTGCAGCAGCTCGACATGGAATCGAACGGGAAGTCCGTCGATCTCGAGGGGCGCCGGTTGCGCATCTCGACCGGCCCGATCGTGTGGGGTCAACCTGGTACCAACGGGCAGCACGCGTTCTATCAGCTCATCCATCAGGGCACGCGGCTGATCCCGGCCGACTTCTTGGTGTTCGCGCATCCCGACCACGGGTCGCTCGGCGCGCATCACGACGTGCTGCTCGCGAATTGCCTCGCGCAGACCGAAGCTCTCGCGTTCGGAAAGACCGCAGCCGTGCTTCGGGCCGAGGGCGTCGAGCCTGCCCTCGTCCCGCACCGCACCTTCGAGGGCAATCACCCGACAACCACGATCATCGCCGACCGTCTTGACCCGTTCACCCTCGGGTCGCTCGTGGCGCTTTACGAGCACAAGGTGTTCGTGCAGGGGGCCGTGTGGGGGCTGAATAGCTTCGACCAGTGGGGCGTCGAGCTCGGCAAGGTGTTGGCCAAGCGCATCGAGCCCGAGCTGGTTGCGGTCGACGACCCACCCCCGACCCACGACAGCTCCACCAACGCGTTGCTCGCCCAGCTCCGTAGTCGCCGCCGGCGCTGAGGGGCACAGTCGCCGCCGGCGCTGAGGGCCATAGTCGCCGCCGGCACTGAGGGCCGGGTGTCACGTGCCCCGTGCTGGCAAAGGGGGCCTGGACCCGGCATGCTGACCGGTAGCAGTTACGAACGTCTTAGGGGGCGTGATGGACATTCCTCGCATCATCTCGGTCGACGACCATGTGGTCGAGCCACCCGAGCTTTGGACCGAGCGCCTTCCGGCCGAGTATCGCGAACGTGGCCCTCGGGTCGTTCGTGAGAAGGCCAAGTTTGATTTCGCGGGCGGCGTGTTCAAGTTCGAACGCAATGCGCCTGACGGCGACTGGTGCGACATCTGGCTCTACGACGATCTCGTCTACCCCTTCCCCAAGCTGTCGGCCGCAACGGGTTTCGAGAACCTCGA
>CAEZYR010000038.1_pt1 | contig 23209 bp, 20 predicted proteins | sample 7265551 | NCBI WGS metagenome assembly CAEZYR01 (sample SAMEA6813938, study PRJEB35770) | uncultured Acidimicrobiales bacterium | biome: Freshwater; feature: Freshwater reservoir; material: water | place: Czech Republic | collected 2017-04-14 | depth 30m m
CGGCGGCACCACGGTGAGCGGCATCGACGAAGCGCTCGGTGTTCTGCGGGAACGCTGCCTCGGCCCGGGCGACGCGGTGCTCGTGAAAGCCAGCCGGATCGGGGGCCTCGAACGTGTCGCGGCCGCCCTACTCGCCGGCTGACTTCTCGCGCTCGGGCCGATCCGCGGGTCACGGCGCTAGAAACATCTCGTGGGCACGCACTACGACGCACTCGGAGTATCTGCGACGGCGGACACGTCCACGATTCGCGCGGCGTACCTCGCCAAGGCCCGGGTGCACCACCCCGACCGCAACCTCGACGCGCCAGCCGCTGCTCGTGCCCGTTCGGCCGGCGCGATGCGCGAGGCGAACGCCGCGTGGGCCGTGCTGGGCGATGCGAGCGCTCGTCGCGAGTACGACAGCTCGCTCGCCGCAATGCGGCGCGTGGCCGCGCAGCGCGCCGCACCGCGGCCCGCTGCCCCTGCGTCCTCGCAGCCCTACCGGGTCGCTCCGCCGGGCCGCCCGCCGTGGACGGTCGAGGACGAGGATCTCGACCTGCACGGTCGGCTCGGTTGTAGCATCCGCGTCCTCCCGACCATCGCCATCTTCGTGTTGCTGCTGGGCATCTTCGTGTTCACTGCGTTCGCGTCGACCAAGAGCGACGAAGCGCCCGGTGGGCGACTCTCGTCGTATGAGCTCCTCGCAGGCGATTGCGTGTTGGTCGGCGCGGTGTTCGATCCGGTGCCATGCACGGCCCCCCACGACGCCGAGGTCGTATCCATCGTGGGCATGGCTCGCGGGTGTCCGGCGGGCACCGCGGTGTACGCGATCGACGTTGCGCTGGTCGCATGCCTTCGCCCAGTTCCCTAGTTTCCGCTCGAGCACCACGCCCGACGCTTCCCGGTCTCGGCGTTGTCGAGCAGCGTCGGCGTCGCGCTAGAGTTCGTCTTCCTTGGACCGTTAGCTCAGTTGGCTAGAGCGTTCGCTTCACACGCGAGAGGTCACTGGTTCGAGCCCAGTACGGTCCACTCCTGCATATGTGCCCAGCACGTGCTGATGCTCACCAAACCCGGCCTTCGGCTGATGGGTGGGCGTGACAGAACTGTTCACTTTTGCGTGCGCCGGCCACGGTGTCGGGGCACGCCGTCTCGGAGCCACACCGAAAAGCTCTTACAAGACACGGAAGGTTATGAACGGTTACAGCTAGGGCCTCGAGGCCGTGCTGGCATGTGCGGCGCACAACTGACGAACGGACGGCAGACTGCCGGCATGTCGGACGTGCCGCATCATCGCCGGGTGCTCGTCGTCGCTGGGGGCGATGAGCGTCCGCTTTCCGCGCTTTCTTCGCGCCTCGGCTCGTTCGACGTCGTCATCGCCGCCGACTCCGGCGTGCACCACGCACAATCGTTGGGACTGCACATCGACCTCGTCGTCGGCGACTTCGACTCTGTGTCCGAAGATGCGGTGGCGCGAGCGGTTGCCGACGGTGCAGTGCTTGATCCGTTTCCCGCAGCGAAGGACCAGACCGATCTCGAACTGGCCATCGACCGCGCATTCGAGGAGGGCGGCCACGGAGCAGAGATCGTGGTGGTGGCAAGCGTGTCCGGACGCCTCGACCACGCGTTGGCGAACCTGCTGTTGCTGGCGTCGCCGTCGTACGCGACCTGCCGTGTCAGTGCCTATGTCGATCGTTGGTCGGTGAGCGTGCTGCGTGACGAAACGCGTACGTTCCTCACTGCTCCAGACCGTACGGTCACGTTGCTCGTGGTGCACCCCGAAGGGGTCCGCGTCGAGACGCGCGGCCTGGCCTATCCGTTGCGCGACGAGGTTGTCTACCGCTCGTCGACGCGCGGCGTGAGCAATGTCACGGTGGGCGACGAGTTCGAGGTGCGGGTCGCGGGCGGAGTGCTCCTTGTCCTGCGCGAGTGGGCAGACTGAGCGCACATGGACATCACCGCCAACCTCGACGCGCCGTGCCCGCCCGATGTGATGCACGCGTGGATCGACGACCTCTCGACGTATCCGCAGTGGCTGACCATCGTTCCCCGCGCCGACGCTGTCGAAGCGGCAGCCGGTGATCCTGGTCCGGCCTGGAGCATCGATCTCCGCGGCAAGGTCGGGCCCCTGTCGCGCTCGAAGCGCTTGCGCATGGTTCGCACGAGCTCTGACGATCGTCAGGTGGTGTTCGAACGGCGCGAGATCGACGGGCAGAAGCACGCCGCATGGGTCCTGCGGGCCCGGCTCACCCCGAACGACGGCGGCACGAACCTCGCCATGGACCTGCACTACAGCGGTGGGATGTGGGAGCCCCTCGTCGAACGCCTGCTGCGCGACGAGATCGACCGTTCGAAGGCCCGCCTCCTCCTCCTGCTCGCGTAGCAGCCAAGGCATCTGGAAGCGGTCGCTCCCCGTCTTGCTGACTGCACCATTCTCCGCGGCGGCCGGCGGCCGCCGCGGGTCAGCGGCGGGCCCAAGCTGCGTAGCGGCCGTCGCGACGCTCGAGCGCGACGTCGAGGCCGAAGCAGGCACCGAGGTTCGCCTCGGTGAGCGTGTTCCCGAGGGGTCCTTGAGCGAGCACTCGGCCTTCGCGAAGCATCAGCACGTGGGTGAACGCTGGAGGGATCTCCTCGACGTGGTGCGTCACGAGGATCACGGGCGGGGTGGACGGATCGAGTGCGAGCTCGTCGAGCGTCGCGATGAGCTCCTCACGGCCAGCAAGGTCGAGGGCGGCGGTCGGCTCGTCGAGCAGGATCAGCCCGGGGTCGTTCATGAGCGTGCGGGCCAGCAGCACGCGTTGACGTTCGCCCGAGGAGAACGTGGCGAACGAACGATCGGCGAGGGTGCCCACGCCCACCCGTTCGAGCAGCTCGCGGGCCCGAGCCGCTTCTGCCTCGGTGTAGGTGTGCCACCACGGCTCGAGGGCGGCATAGCGCGCGGTCATGACGATCTCGGCCGCGGTGAGCTGCGGCCGCAGCAGGTCGGCGAACGAGGCCGACGACCACCCGATCCTTTCGCGGGCCCGGCGGATGTCGCTCCGGCCGAGCACGTTCCCGAGCACGCACACCTCGCCCTTGCTGGGGTGCAGGTAGAGCGACACGATGCGCATGAGCGTGGTCTTGCCGCAGCCGTTGCGGCCGAGCACCACCCATCGTTCGCCTTCTCGTACGGTCCAGTCGACCCCGCGGAGAATCTCGTTGCCCTCTTCGACGCGGACGACGCCGCGCAGTTCGACGACCGGATCGCGCTCGCGGCTCATGCGTGTGCGCCGTGCGGGTCGAGATGAGCGAGCCACGTCGCGTACATCTCGGCGTAGCGCCCGCCGAGCGCGACGAGCTCGGCGTGGGTGCCGTGCTCGACCACCTGCCCGGCCTCCACGACCGCGATGCGGTCGCAGCGCATGGCGGTAGCGAGTCGGTGGGCGATGATCACCGCGGAGCGGCCCTCGAGAAGGGTGTCGAGTGCGTGTTCGATCTTTGCCTCGGAGCGCAGATCAAGGTTGGAGGTGGCCTCGTCGAGGACGAGCACCCGGGGTTTGGCGAGGAACGCGCGGGCGAGTGCCAGCAACTGCCGCTCGCCCGCCGACAGCGACGAACCGCGCTCGTGGACCAGCGCGTTGATGCCGCCCGGCAGCCGGTTCACTGCATCGTCGATGCCGACGGCGCGGCAGGCCTCGAGAACCTCCTCGTCGGACGCGTCGGGATTCGAGAACGCCACGTTGTCGCGGATGGTGCCGTGGAACAGGAAGGGCTCCTGGGGTACCACGCCGAGTTGGGTGCGCATCGACGTGATGGTGAGGTCTCGCAGGTCGTGCCCATCGAGCGTGACGATGCCCTCGCTCGGGTCATAGAAGCGGCTGATGAGCTTGGCCACCGTGGACTTTCCGGCGCCGGTGGTGCCGACTATCGCCAGGCTCTCGCCAGGCGGGATGTGCAGCGACACGTCTCGCAGCACCGGAGCGCCGTCGCCGTAGCCGAACGTGACGTGGTCGAGCACGATCTCGCCCTTGATCGGCGGGAGGTCGTAGGCATCGGGCTTCTCGATGACCTCGGGTTCGGTGGCCAGCAGTTCGCGAAGCTTGTTGATCGACGCTTGGCCCGCCTGGTACGAGCTGTACAGCTGCACCAACTGCTGCATGGGCGCGAAGAAGGCGCCAACGTAGAGGATGAACGCCGACAGCGTCCCCACCTTGAGGTCGCCGTTGAGCACCATATGCCCACCGACGAGCAGCAAGATGGCCTGAGCGATGGTGCCGACGGCCTCGGTGCCGGGCGCGTAGATAGCGCTCGCCCGTGTGGTGTGGAGGTTCGCATCGAGGTGCGCGCCGACCACGTTGATGTGGTGAACGGTGTTCTGGCGGCGGCGGTTGTACGCCGCGATCACGCGGATGCCGGCGAGGCTCTCGGAGATGTCAGACAGCACGTCGGCGATGCGGTCGCGGACGCGCCGGTACCCGGTCTCGGAGACCTTGCCGAACCAGATGCTCATGAGGAACGTCGCGGGCACCACCACGAGCAAGGTGAGCAAGGCAAGCGGCACGCTGCGCGTGAAGAGCACGATTGTGATCACGACGAGCGTGAGCGCTTGCACGGCGAAGTTGACGAGGCCTTCCTGGAACAGCTGGGTGAGCGCTTCGATGTCGCTCGTCATGCGTGTCATGAGCACGCCGGCCTTCTCGTTCGTGTAGTACCCGAGCGACTGGCGCTGCAGGTGTGAGAACACCCGGACGCGCAACTGGTACATGAGCTTCTCGCCTAGGCGGCCGGTGTAGGCCGTGCGCAACCAGCTCGAAACGCCGCTGATGATGATGGCGCCGACGTACGCGATTGCAACCGCGACGAGCACGCCCTTGTTGCCGTTGGAGATGCCGTTGTCGATGCCGATCTCGGTGAGCAACGGGCCGGCCTGCAAGAAGATCGTCTCGAGCAGTACGAGCACGAACACGCCGCCGAGGCTGCGCAGCTCGGGGCGCAGGAAGGTACGAAGCGTGAACGGCCGCCGGTCGTAGTTGGCCCGGTCGAACATGATGACCGGTTCGGGATATTCCGGCTCGGTCTCGAGGACCTTTTCGACCGCATCCTGCAACGGCCCGGGTACGCCGGCGAACGGCAGCCCCGCGGCAGCGTTGGCCTGCACCGACGACGGACCGCCGCCCCAGGTTCCAGGTCCGAATCCCATCAGTGATCTCCCGCTTCCAGTTCGTCGGCGCCTTCGACCGCCGTGACGTGCGCGAGCACGTCGACGTATCGAGGTTCGTTCGCGAGCAGTTCGGTGTGCGTGCCCGACGCGACGATGCGCCCGCCTTCGAGCAGCAGCACTCGATCGGCAAGGCTTATCGTGCTGAGTCGATGGGCGATCACCAGGGTGGTGCGCCCCTCCATGAGCGTGTGCAGCGCATCATGGATGAACTCCTCGGTCGACACGTCAATCGCGCTCGTTGCATCGTCGAGCACGAGAATGCGAGGGTTCACGAGCAGCGTGCGGGCGATGGCGATGCGCTGGCGCTGGCCGCCCGACAACGTGTATCCACGCTCGCCCACCACCGTCTCGTAGCCATCGGGGAGCGCCATGACGAACTCGTGGGCTTGTGCGGCGGTGGCGGCGGCGATGACCTCGTCCATCGAGGCCGTGGGCCGGCCGTAGGCGATGTTGTCGCGCAGCGAGACCGAGAAGAGGAAAGGCTCGTCGAGGACGAGGCCGACGTGGTGCCGCAAGCTCGCCAAGGTGAGTGTACGAACGTCGATCCCGTCGATCGTGATCGCACCGCCCTCGACATCGTAGAAGCGGGGTAACAGCCGGGCGATGGTCGACTTGCCCGAACCGGTGCGCCCGACCACCGCGACGCGTTCGCCGGGTGCGATCGAGAACGATGCGCCATCGAGCACGACGGACGCGAGCCGGTCATCGGCGGTGCCGGGTAGCGAGGCGTAGCGGAACCGCACATCGCGGAACTCGATTCGACCTTGCGGGTCGTCGAGGTCGACCGCGTCGGGTGGGTCGACGATTTCGGGCACCTCGTCGAGGATCTCGAAGATGCGTTGCGCTGAGGCCGATGCCCGCTGCCACTGGATGAGCACGAAGCCGAGCATGCGGAACGGTGTCTGCAACAAGATGATGTATGCGTTGAAGGCGATCAACGTGCCGATGGTGACCGTGCCGTCGATAGCGAGGATGCCGCCGTACAGCAGCACCGCGGCCGCGCCGAAGCGGGGCAGCGACTCGACCAGGGGGTTCCATCGGGCGCGTGCGTTGGTCGTGGCCACCGATGCCCACTGGAGGCGCTGCGCGGCTCGGGCGAGGTTGGTGATCTGACGGGTCTCGGCGGCGTACGACTGCACGACGCGGATGCCGTTGATGTTCTCGTCGACGATGGTTGCCGCATCGGCCATGCGCGCCTGCACCAACCAGGACAACGGGAAGACGCGCTTACGCAACGCCGAGCCGGTGAGATACACGAGCGGCATGGTCGACATAGCGACGAGCGATAGCCCTACGTGGATCTGAAGCATCTTCGCGAACGCGAACACGAACGTGAGCCCGGACATCATGACGAGTGGTCCGAAGGTCAGCAGCAGCTGTATCGAGCGGATGTCGCTGTTCGCGCGTGAGATCACCTGACCCGATTGCGTGCGGTCGAAATAGCCGAACGACAGTCGTGTCAGGTGTTCGTAGACGATGGCGCGCAGATCGGTCTCGAAGAGGTAGCCGGCGCGGAACAGGAGGTAGCGGTAGAGCGCGCCCGTGATGAACCGGGCGACCGCGAGGCCCACGAGGATCCACACGTAGTGACTGAGTGGTGTGCTGGCCTTGTCACCGAGCGCGTCGTCGATGCCGCTACGGAGAACCGCTGGAATCTGCACCTGTACGACCAGCGCGACGACTCCGATGGCGATCGCGATGCCGAACGCGTGCCAGCGCGCACGCAGCAAGGGCCGCACGCGGCGCACCCAACCTGCGTCGCGTGCGGGGTCGATGGTGGCTCGCGGCGGCCGGTACTCGAGGTCGATGGCGACCGGCTCGTAGCGGGTGCCCTTGAGCGCCGCCTTGTCGATCATCGGGTTTCCTCTCGGCGGGTCGTGGTGGTCGGTGTGACGACTGTTGCGTGGCCGGGGGTTTCGGCCGCGGCGATGGCGAGGTCGATCGCGCGGTGCCACACCGCGAGGCCCTCGATGGCCTCGGTCGCGCAGTCGGGATCGAGATGGGCGCTCAGGGCCAGGAGGTTCACCTCGGCCGAGCGGTCGGCCTCGGCGAGGGAGCGCTCGCCGGCTGCGGTGACCCGGTGCCGGACGCGTCGCCGATCGGTCTCGTCAGGTTGCCGGTCGACGAGACCGCGGACGACGAGACCATCGAGGAGCGCCGTGACCGTGGGGCGTGTGACGCTTACGTTGGGTGCGATGCGCGACGGGCGCGACTCGCCGTTCGCCAGGAACGACAGCACGCGGTACTGCGACAGCGTCAGGTCGGCTTCGGCCAGCGCCACCTCGAGCCGCCGGCTGAGCCGGGCGATCGCTCGCGCAGCACCGACGACTGCCTCGGAGGTGGGCCTCGTCGGAGCGGCTTTCTTCTGGGGCATTCCATCCTCGGCGCGTTGTGGCGGGGTGGTCTCGGCGTGCCGACGTGGTGCACCCACACAGTTCGAGTCTCACACTATTCGCTACCGATACTATTCGCTACCCGAACTACATCCGGGGCTATCGACATCGTTCGCTAGCATTGCCTGGCCGGTGACCGTACCGGCGCACCCAAGCATCCGCCAAGGAAGGTCGTCATCGATACCGCCTTGCGACTCGGGGCGAGTGCGCTGCTCATCGCGTTCAACGCGTTGTTCGTCGCTGCGGAGTTCAGTCTCGTCGCCGTCGATCGGCCTTCCCTCGAGAAGGCAGCATCCGCAGGTGATCGGCGGGCGGAGCAGGCCGCGAGCCTCGTGCGCAACCTGTCCTTTCACCTATCAGGCGCCCAGATGGGCATCACCGTCACCTCGCTCATGCTCGGCTTCCTCGCCGAACCGGCGCTTTCGGCGCTCCTCGATCCATTGCTCGCCAATCCACCTCGGGCGGTGTCGGTGTTCCTCGCCCTCGCCATCGCCACGGTGCTGCAGATGGTGTTGGGTGAGCTCGTACCGAAACAGGTGGCGATCGCGTACGCGAATCGCACGGCGAAGCTGCTGTCGGGCGGCGTGCGTATGTACGGCAAGATCGCACGGCCGCTCATCTCGACCTTCGAGGGACTCGCCAACCGCATCGTGCGGCTGCTTGGCGTCGAGCCGCGCGCCGAGCTGGGTGGTACCCGGTCGCGCGAAGAGCTCGCGTTGCTCTTCCGCGCCTCGGGCGAAGAAGGAGCACTGGCCCCCGAACACGCGACGCTGCTCACGAGATCCATCCGATTCGGCGAGAAGACCGCGGCCGATGCCCTTACGCCGCGCACTCAATTGGTGGCGATCGCCGACGACGCGACCGTGGCCGACCTGGTGGCGCTCACCATCGAGTCGGGCTACTCGCGCCTGCCGGTCTACAGCGGCGACCTCGACGACATCGTCGGCGTGGTGCACGTGAAGTCGATTTTCGGTCTCAGCCCCGACGCCCGGGCGAGCACCCCGGTGCGATCGATCATGACCGCGGTGCTCGCCGTGCCCGAGGCGCGCGACCTCGACGAGCTCTTCGCGGACTTCCGCGCGTCGCGGGCGTATCTCGCGGTCGTGGTCGACGAGCACGGCGGCACCGCGGGCATCATCACCCTCGAGGATCTCCTCGAGGAGCTAGTGGGCGAGATCGACGATGAGTACGACGAAGCACCGCTTCAGTTCGACCTCACTGACGCGCACGGACCATGGGTGCTCGCCGGCGGACTGCACCACGATGAGGTCGGCGACGCCTGCGGCTTCGCGATGCCCGACGGCGAGTACGAGACACTGGCCGGTTTCGTGCTCGACCAGCTCGGCCGCATCCCGCAGGAGGGAGCGACCATCGAGTTCGCGGGCTGGCGGTTCGAGGTGGTGGCGATGGACCGCCTCCGGGTTGCGTCGGTGCGCGTCACGGCACCCTCGGTGGCGTCCGAATCAGAACCGGGCGGCAACGCATGAGCCTGCTCGCAATCGTTGCCGCGGTGATGCTGGTCCTCACGAACGGTGTGTTCGTCGCGGTCGAGTTCGCCATGGTCGCGTCGCAGCGGGCCAAGCTCGAGTTACTGGCCGGCACCGGGAGCAAACGGGCCGACATCGCGCTGGCCACGATACGCGACCTCCCCCGTCAGCTCGCTGGCAGCCAGCTCGGGATCACCGTTTGCTCGCTCGGCCTCGGTGTGCTCGGCGAACCGGCGGTCGCCGATGTGATCGGCCCGATCCTCGACAAGATCGGTCTTCTCTCGCACAACGTCTCGCACGGCATTGCGTTTGCGCTCTCGCTCGCGCTGGTGGTCACTGCGCACATGGTGCTCGGTGAGATGGTGCCCAAAGGCGTCGCGCTCGCCGGGCCGGAACGCACGCTTCTCGTGCTTGCTCCCGTGAGCCGCACGTTCACCGGGTTCTTCCGACCGGTGATCTGGTTCCTCGACGTCACCTCTGGCGCGATTGTTCGGGCATTCGGGCTCACGCCCAAGCGCGAGATCGGCACGGCGCACACCGCGGCCGAGTTCGCACCCATGATCGACGCCTCGCACGATGAAGGTCTGCTCGAGGAGTTCGAGCACTCGTTGCTCGCCGGCGCGCTCGACTTCCGGGGCCGCTCGGTGGCCACGGTGATGGTGCCGCGCGAGCACGTCGTCTACGTGAATACCCGGATGTCCGTGGCCTCGATCGAGCGGATCGCGAACCAGACCGGACACTCGCGCCTACCTATTGTCGGGGCCGGCATCGACCATGTCGTCGGCTTCCTCCACATCAAGGATCTGCTGGCGTTGGCCCCGGAGGCGCGCGATCAGCCGCTGCCGGCCGAGATGCTGCGCCGAGTGCCGATCGTGCCCCACGACCGAATGCTCGAGGACGTCTTGCGCGCGATGCGCCGCTCCCGCGCTCACCTCGCGGTGGTGCGTGGCCATGGTGGCCGCACGGTCGGCGTGGTCACGCTCGAGGACGTGCTCGAGGCCTTCGTGGGCGACATTCGCGACGAGAGCGATCGCGACGCCGCCCCCGAACGGCGCGCGTAGTGCCTGGTCGCCGCCCATCGCCTGGGGCGTGTGTCACCAAAATGTAGTCTCGCGTCCGCGCCAGGTACACTTGACGTTCCATGCGGAGCCGGGGCCTTTTTGTTCTGCTGTGCGCGCTCATCCTCGTGGTGACGCCCGCAGCAGCACAGAGCGACAACATCAGCGCCGCCGAGGCCAAGGCCGAGGCCGCGGCACAGCGCGTGGGCGACGCCCGCGTCAAGGCTGACGCTGCGTCGTCGGCCTACCTCACGGCCGAGGCACAGCTCGAGCAAGTCAACGACCAACTCGTGTCCCTCGCCGCCGTGGTCGAGCAGAAGCGGCTCGAGCTCGCGGCGCTGAAAAAAGACCTCCGAGAGTTCGCGATCTATCGCTACACGAGCGGCGGTACCGAAGACAGTGCGTCGATGTTCAGCGCGGGCAACGTCAACGACGCCGTGACCAAGGAGGCCTTGGCCACCATGGTCGGCGACCGCAAGGCCGACGTGATCGACAAGGTCAAGAACGCTCAGGCCGAGTTCGAATCCGAGTCGGCCAAGCTGGCGTCGCAGCAAAAGCAGCAGAAGCAGCTCACCGACGACCTCGCGAAGAAGAGCGACAGGGTCGGCGCCGAGCTGCAGGCGTTACAGGTCGAGCTCGACGGGTTGAACTCGGTGGTGGCAGGTCTGAAGGAATCCGAACGCATTCGCATTCGAGAAGCTGCGCTCGCCAAGGCCCGCGAGACCGCTCGTCTCGCCGAGGCGGCCCGACAGCAGAAGGCCGCCGACGAAGCGGCGAAAAAGCGGGACGCGCCGCCCGCTCCTCCGACGCCGGCTCGCCCCACCTTCACGGGGAAGTTCGTATGTCCGGTGCCCGGCGCATCGTTCTCGGACTCGTGGGGACAAGCTCGTTCGGGCGGTCGGGTCCACAAGGGCGTCGACATGATCGCACCGTCGGGCACACCGACCTACGCCCCGGTCCCAGGTGACGTCACGTTTGGCACCGACGGCCTCGGCGGCCGCTCTTGGTTCCTCTATGGAGACGACGGTAACTTCTACTACGGCACCCACCTCTCGCGGTTCGGCCCGCGCGAAGGGCACGTCAGCGCCGGCGAGCTCATCGGCTACGTGGGCATGACCGGCAACGCGTCGCTCAACCATCTGCACTTCGAGATCCACGTTGGTGGCCGCGGCAACCAGGTCAATCCATACCCCGTGGTTGCGCAGTACTGCTGAGCACCACCCGGCCCGCCCATGGAGGCCGACCGCAATGACGTCGTGGCCGCAAGCGCTCGCCGCGTCGACCACTGCACGACCGAGCTATGCGGTGCCACCTACGACCAGGAATCGCACCTGCTATGCGCCGACCGCGTGATAGCCGCCGTCAACGTGGATCATCTCGCCGGTGGTGGCCGGGAACCAGTCGGAGAGCATGGCGACGCACGAACGGGCGACGGCGGATGAGTCGTTGACGTCCCAACCGAGCGGCGCTCGAGAGCCCCACGAATCTTCGAACAACGCGAACCCAGGTATGGACTTCGCGGCCATGGTGCGAATGGGGCCTGCGGCCACCAGGTTGCAGCGGATCTGCTGGGGTCCGAGTGCTCGGGCGAGGTACCGGTTGCACGACTCGAGCGCAGCCTTCGCGACGCCCATCCAGTTGTAGGCGGGCCATGCGACGGTGGCGTCGAAGTCGAGTCCGAGGATCGAGCCGCCGTCGGTCATGAGCGGTGCGACGCACTCGGCGAGGGTTTTGAGTGAGTAGGCGGATATCTCCATGGCGACTTTCACGTCGTCCCACGTCGCGCCGAGGAAGTCCTCGCCGAGGCAGGAAGGCGGCGCGAACCCGATCGCGTGCAACGCGCCGTCAACCCGGCCCCACTTGGTGGCGAGCGCGTCGCGCACCGCGACGACGTGCTCGGGCACCGTGACGTCGAACTCGAGTACGTCAGCGGTCTGCGGCAGCTTGCGGGCCACCCGCTGGGTGAGAGACAGTCCCCGGCCGACACCGGTGAGCACGACCTCTGCCCCCTCCTCCTGCGCCAACTTCGCGACGCCGAACGCGAGCGAGGCTTCGGTGAGGACGCCGGTGACGAGGATGTGCTTTCCGTCGAGAAGACCCATTCCGCGAACCCTATCTTCCGGGCGGTCGTGGTCGGGACGTCGGCTGCGGGGGAGAGGTAGCATCGCCATATGCGTCTGTACGACACGGCCCGGCGTTCGGTCGTGCCGTTCGAACCCGGCGACCGCGTCAGCATGTACGTGTGCGGAATCACGCCCTACGACGCGACGCACCTAGGCCACGCAGCGACCTACGTGACCTACGACGTGCTGCAACGCCGGCTCGAGGACCGCGGTCACGAGGTCCATCTGGTGCGCAACATCACCGATGTCGACGACGACATCCTTCGAGCCGCCCGAAGGCGCGGCGTGCACTACCTCGATCTGGGCCACGGGGAGATCAAGCGGTTCCACGACGACCTCGACGCCCTGGGCGTCCTGCGCCCGTGGAGCGAACCACGGGCGACCGGTGCCATAGCCGACATTCGCGGGATCATCGCCATGGTCCTCGAACGAGGCTTTGCCTACGTCAGCGGCGGCGGCGTCTACTTCGACGTCGGACGCAGCACCACGTTCGGCTCGCTCAGCAACCTCGATCGCCACGAGATGCTCGAGCTCGGGCCGCGACGCGGCGAGCGGCCCGACGACCCGCTGAAGCGCGACCCGCTCGACTTCGTGCTGTGGCAACCCTCGCTGCCGGGCGAGCCCGAGTGGGAGAGCCCCTGGGGCCGTGGTCGTCCCGGGTGGCACGTCGAGTGTTCTGCGCTCGCGCTTCGCGAGCTCGGTACCACCATCGATCTGCACGGCGGCGGCACCGACCTGGTGTACCCGCACCACGAGTGCGAACGCGCCCAGAGCGAGGGAGCGACTGGCCGACCGTTCGTGCGTCATTGGATGCACCAGGCGATGGTGCTCCAAGACGGCGAGAAGATGGCGAAGTCGCGCGGCAACCTCGTCTTCGTGTCGGACCTGTTGAACCTCGCCGACCCGGCCGCGGTGCGCCTGGTACTGCTGGGCCGGCACTACCGGCACCCATGGGAGTGGTCACCCGCGTTGCTCGACGAGGCAGCGGCCCGGCTCGAGCGCTGGCGCCGCGCCGGTGCCGGTGACGGTGCGCTCGATGTGGTGCGGGCAGCCCTCGACGACGATCTCGACACCCCGGGCGCGCTCGCGGCCATCGACGCTGCAGCGAAGTCGACCGGTGTTTCGACTGCTGCTGCGCTGCTCGGCGTGGATCTGCGCCACCACCACTGAATCTGGAATAGTTCCCGCGTGGCGCGTGGCGAGTCCAGACGATCGCTCGGGTTGTCATGACGCCCGTCTTCGGGGCGGCGTCGCGTATCCGGGCCGAGGGCCGTTCGCCGGTCGACGTGTTGCGTCCACGGGTACTCGATGTCGCGTAGCTCGGTGTGGCAGCTGGGTCGGCGACGGCAAAAGCGGTCGCGACCCAGGAGGGCACGCCGGTAGCATCTGCGCGCTATGGCCGATATCTCCGTGAAGCTCCCCGACGGTTCCAAGCGCGAGCTGCCTGCCGGTTCCACCGCAGCCGATCTCGCCAAGGCAATCGGGTCACGGCTCGCCAAGGCTGCCGTCATCGCCGTGGTCGATGGTATAGAGCGCGACCTCACCACGTCGTTGCACGACGGGGCCGAGGTCGCGATCATTACCGACACGAGCGACACCGGGCTCCACACGATCCGCCACTCGACGGCCCACGTGCTCGCGCAGGCGGTACTCGAGCTCTTCCCCGGTTCCACCAACGCCATCGGACCGGCCGTCGAGAACGGCTTCTACTACGACTTCGCGCTGCCGGGGAACGCGACGTTCAGCGCCGAGGACCTCTCGCGCATCGACGCCCAGATGCGCGAGATCATGGCGGCCGATCAACCCTTCGTGCGCGGAGAGCTCAGTGCCACGGAAGCGCTCGACGTGTTCCGAGACTTCCCGTACAAGTGCGAGATCATCGAGCGCACCGCAAAGAAGGTCGCCGACGACGACGGTCTCGACGCGGGCGAGGTTTCGGCCGACGGCATCGTGAGCTTTTACCGGAACTCTGACTCGTTCCTCGACATGTGCCTCGGCCCGCACGTGCCGTCCACCGGTCGCCTCGGTCACTTCGCGCTGCAGCGCGTTGCCGGCGCGTACTGGCGCGGCGATCACACGCGCCCGATGCTGCAGCGCATCTACGGCACCGCCTGGGCCACCAAGAAAGACCTCGAGGCATACCTGCATCGCCTCGAGGAGGCAGCCAAGCGCGATCACCGAAAGCTGGCAGCGGAGCTCGACCTCGTGTCATGGCCCGATGAGCTCGGGCCCGGCCTCGCGGTGTGGCACCCCAAGGGCGCCATGGTGCGCAAGCAGATGGAGGACTACAGCCGCGACCGCCACGTGAACGGCGGCTACTCCATCGTGTACTCGCCGCACATCGCACGTTCGGTGCTGTGGGAGACAAGCGGCCACCTCGGTTTCTACAAGGACTCGATGTATCCGGCGATGGAACTCGACGAGGGGGTCAAGTACTACCCCAAGCCGATGAACTGCCCTTTCCACATCTTGATCTACAAGTCGCAGCAGCGGTCGTACCGCGAGCTGCCCATCCGCCTCTACGAGCTGGGCACCGTGTACCGCTACGAGCTGTCGGGCGCGGTGCACGGGCTCATGCGCATCCGCGGCTTCACCCAGGACGACTCGCATATCTTCTGCACGCGCGAGATGGTCGCCGACGAGATCGCGTCGTTGCTCGACTTCGTGCTCGACGTGCTGCGGTCATTCGGATTTACCGACTTCCAGGCCAAGCTGTCGACACGCCCGAGGGACAAGTCGGTCGGCGAGGACGACATGTGGGAGCTTGCCACCGATGCGCTGCGCGAGGCTCTCGCCGGGGCCGGTCTCGACTACACCATCGATAGCGGCGGCGGCGCTTTCTACGGCCCGAAGATCGACGTCGACGTGAAGGACGCAATCGGCCGCTCGTGGCAGTTGTCCACCATCCAGCTCGACTTCAACATGCCGGCGCGCTTCGGCATGGAGTACATCGGCGCCGACGGCCAGGCTCACCAGCCGGTCATGATCCACCGCGCGCTGTTCGGGTCGGTCGAGCGGTTCTTCGGCGTCCTCCTCGAGCACTTCGCGGGCGCCTTCCCGGCGTGGCTCGCGCCGGTGCACGCAAGTGTGCTGCCCGTTGCGTCCGCGCACGAGGCCTACGCGAGCGAGGTCGTCGCCGATCTGCGCTCGCGAGGATTCCGCGTCGAGTTGCACGAGGCCGATGAGCAGCTCGGCAAGCGCATCCGCAACGCGAAGCTGCAGAAGCACCCGTACGTGCTCGTGGTCGGCGAGGACGATGTCGAACACCGCACCGTCGGTGTGAACCCGCGCGGCGGTGAGGTCGAGCGAGGTGTGGCGCTCGGGGTGTTCGGCGACCGTCTGGCTGCTGACCTCGCCGCGCGACGCTGATCGACGCGCCATGATCGAACGTCTCTGGGCCGGCTGGCGCATTCCCTACCTCAAACAGGACGACGACCAGCGCACCGCCTCGCGCACCGTCGGGCTGTCGCTGTTCGAAGGCATCGAGCAGAGCGGTCTGCCCGACGAACAGACCTACGTGCTCTGGCGTGGCAGTCGGTGCTTCGCGCTGCTCAACGCGTACCCGTACGGTTCGGGGCACCTCATGGTGCTGCCGAAGCGCGCGGTCGCTGACCTCGAAGCGCTCGAGCCAGACGAGCACACGGAGCTGTTCGCCGGCGTGCGCGACGCCGTCATCGCCGTGAAGAGCGCCTATCGACCCCAGGGCGTGAACGTCGGCATCAACCTCGGCACCGCGGCCGGCGCAGGTGTGCCCGGCCACCTCCATGTGCACGTGCTGCCCCGGTGGGCCGGCGACACGAATTTCGTCACCGCGCTTGCCGAGGTGCGCGTGCTACCCGAGCCCTTGTCCGACACGTGGCGCAAGCTGTGCGCCGCGTGGCCGCAGGGTTGAACGTGCAGGTAGCGTTCACCCCCTGATGTCCGACGAGCACGAATCGACGCAATCCGAGTTGCCGGTCAGCGATGCCGACGTGCGCGACGAGCTGCCGGCCGAGCTCGATGTCACGGCGCTTGATAGCGACTATCTCTTTCCCAACAACAGCCGGCGCCGCATTCCGGGCTACACGTACGTCGGTGTGGGCGCGCTATGCATCCTGTTGTGGGCGTGGCGGCGCGATCACGAGCCCATCCTGTCGAACAAGGGCTTCTTCTTCGTGGGCATCGGGCTCGTGTTGTTCGGGCTGTACCACCTGCAGGCCGGGTGGAACCTTGCCGTCGACGAGCGCGATGCACTGGTGGCCGCCACCCGCAAGGTCGGCTTCCCGGTTGGGCACGCATCCGCGCAGCTCGGTTGGCGTGGCATCCGCAGCCGCCCAACGTGGCGCATCCTGCTTTACAGCAACGAGCCTTCGCCGCTCAAGCGGGGCCTCGTCATGGTTGACGGAGTGGATGCGGCGATCGTCTCGTCGTACATCGAGGAGAACCCCGAGGACTGGTCGGATTATATGGAAGGTGTTTCACCAGGTCAGACCTGATGGTCACCTGAGGCCAGTGCTCCGTCGACCTCTCCCGGTACGTGGCCGAGCTGTGGCTCAAATGGCTGCGCGCGAACGACCTTGAGCTGCTCGACCCCGGCCGCCGCGAGTGCGAGGCATGGTTCGCCGAATAACGCGAACGCGGCCTGTCGCCGGCGACGCTGCGCTCGCGGTGGATCGCGCTGCGCAACCTTTACGGGTGGCTGACTGACGAGGAAGAACTCGACGCGATCCCGACGGCCAAGGTCAAGGTCCCGAAGGTGGTCAGTCAGCCCATCGAGATGCCGACCGACGCCGACATCGCGCCGGGCACCGCAACGCGGATCTCCCGAACTTGTGGCTCGGGTTCCGCGGCCCGTTCGGCCGCAAAGGCATCGGCGAGATGGTGCCCCGGCGCGCGAAGCAGGCAGGCATCGACCACATCCACCCCCACGCCCTGGGTGCCGACATGCCGGGGGACGAGTTGGTGAGGTTCCGCACCGAGCACAGCATCGACGTGGCCGTGATCTCACTGACCAACCCCGGCACCGCCGACCTCGCTGCCGCTACTGCCGAGCGGATCCGGGGCTCGGGAACCCCCGCCATCCTTGGTGGACCTGGCCGTTCGCTCAACGATCTCCTCGCCGAGGCGAAAGCCGCGCTGTCGAAGCGCGCCGCGAAGACGAGCTGATCTCGTTCAGCCACCGCTGCGCACTCGTCGATGCCCGCAACGCGGAGTTGGTTTGAGCGTGCGTGGTGACCGCGCGCGGCGAGGTTCAGCGCAGGTGGCGGTACACGAAAGTCCGCGGTCCCTCCGCGACCAATTGATAGCTGGCGTTGAACCATGTGATGAGGTCGGGGCTCCACGGGATGTAGTTGCTGTAGCGGACGCTCAGAACGGCGTAGTCGGCCGTTTCCATCCACGACAGCCACTTCGCCCTGAACGCCAATGGGAATGGCGGCTTCGCACCGGGTGGATCGCCCCCGTTGTCGGTCAGCCAAAGTCCGAACGGGTCGATCACACCGGGGCAGCTACGTGATGACGAGAAGCGGTCCGCGATCAGAAGCAGAATCGGCATGTCGGTCACCACGCATGCTCCCGAGGGCACGGTGTTGGCGATCACGACGCTCGGGTCAGCTGACTCGCCCAGGTATGAGCGGGCCCGATCCGCGTTGATCAGAATGGCCGCCAGCCCAGTGCCGATCAACAGCACGGGGAGCACGACAGCTTTGGTCGCGTGCAGTGCCCGGCTGGCCGCACCGCCGAGTGGCTCACGCTCGTATTCGAGGAGATCCGCCAGGCTTCCAACGCAGATCCCGAAGAGCAGCGCGCCGAAGGCGGCGCTGAAGTAGGCGTAGTGGTCGTAGAACTGCGGTGGTTTGAACATGCCACCGTACACACACACAGTCGCAGCAATCACGTACCCATCGAGCCTTGTCGTTCGCCGCCACGCGAGGGCAAGGACAAGCGCAACAAGCGCAACAAGCGCAACGACGAGCCATTTCGCTTGCTGCGTGTCGTGCACGGACGGGTAAGAAAACGTGATGCCGAACATCATTGGCAGGCGTTCTGCAACCGAGTACGCGCTTCGCCCAGACGTTCCACGACCTAGCTGCGCGAGGATCACATCGTTCGCGAACGCCTTTGGCGCAATGAGCGCGAATGGCAGCGTCGGTAGTGCGAAACCGAGAGCAAGGCCTGTCACGAAAGGTCTCAGGTGCGTCCGCCATTTGCGGAAAAGCACAATGATCGCCGCGAGAACGGCGAGAATCGCCCAGACCTTCACTGCTCCTGCGAACCCGAAGAACAAGCCCGCGTACAGCAGGCGGCCCGGTGCGGCAAGGTCGCCACCGTCGAACAACGTGACGACGCCAAGTAGGCAGAACAATACCAAGTACGGCTCGAGCATCACGGAGTGGGTCGCTGCGACCCCCAGGGGGAAGCAGGCCAAGGCGATGCCAGCAGTCAACATCGCGGCGGTCCCCCGACGACGCAAGATGAGCGCTCCGAGCGCTGCGTTGGCGCCGACGACGAGCGCCGTGAAGCATCGGGCGAGAACCAGCGCATCCTGTTCGGAGGTGATTCTCCCTACTATGGCGAACGGCGCCATCAACCACGTGATTCCTGGTGGATGCAGGAACGTGTAGTCGGCGTAGGGCAGCAATCCGTGCGTCATTCGCAGCGCGCTCCCGAGGTAGACCCCGTCGTCGTAGCCGATGTCGGAATAGCCATGCACGCCCTGTAGCGCGTTCGGGCGTGCGAGTTGGTACACAGCCAACCCGAATGCGATGGACGCGGCGAACAACGCCGGCCAGTGCTCCGTCAATGAGAAGCGCCAACGGCCACGCAGGATAGGTGACCGCTCGACATCGTTCACCACCGGCACCGTGGTCGCGGTCATCTCGACGGTGTTCACTCGCTCACGCTCCTCGCAATACTCGACCCGGACCTTCGTCTATCGGCATCTGTAAGGACGCACTGAGGCGAGCGAGCGCCGCACCCGCGTTGCAGGCGGGTGCGGCGCTCGCTCGTCGACCAATGGTTGAACCCGGTCAGATCATTTCGGCTTGAGCGTCGGGTCGATGGCGAACGCCTGGTTCAAGCTCTTGGTGCCTTCGTCCGTCTTACCGTCCTGGATGAGCAGCGTGCCGAGGTTGTAGTAGGCCTGCGCCGACTTCGGATCGATCTCGATCGCCTTGCGGAGATAGACGATGCCGTTCGTTCGATCACCCTTGGCCGCATAGGTGAGGCCGAGGTTGTACGCCGGCGAGTAGAACGCCGGATCGGCGGCGATCGCCGCTTTGTACTTGGCGATGGCCTCGTCATACTTGGCGCCAGTCTGCGCAATCACGCCCAGATTGAACAACGCGAACTTGTTTTTCGCATCGGTCGTCAAGATCTGGTTGTAGATCTTGGCCGCACCGTCGAGATTGCGAGCCTTGTGCAGGGCCAGGCCCTGCGTGAGAAGGTCGTCGTTCGGGTTCGACGCCGACGCGCCGGAAGTTTTCCCGCCGCTGGCGATGGCGGTGGTCGACGAATCGTCGGGCGCCGTCGCGCGGCCCAGCGCGAAGGCACCGGCCCCCACGATCAGCACGGCCAAGACAGCGAGCAGAACGGTCTGTGATCTGCCGCGTGTTGCGCGGGGCTCGGAAAAGTGTCGACCGGGTGTATTGGTCATGGTTTCGTCACCTTTGGAAGTCGGCAGGTCGTCGGACGGCGCGTCGGATGTTGCGATGTCGGTAATGTTTCACGTTCGGCACGTCATACCCGCATTTGAGCAGTTCGCGGCGTTCGGTCTGAGCCAACCGGAGTCATTCCAGATGTTTCCGAATCGCATCGGCGCCTTTCGCGTGCGAGACGCTGAGGGAAACGAAGCCAAGCCCAACACGGTGTTGTGGCAAGTGCCGCACCCGCCGACACCTACAAGTAACGCCCATGGCCATGGAGCCCATCTCACTGGCCCGTGATGTCGACGACGCTCGAAAACGGGACAGTGGCGACGCTTGAAGAATGAACACTCGAAGATTGGAGTGTGATCACTGAATCGCCCCCGGGTTCAGTGGAGGCTCTCGTGTGCCCTGGGATACCCGCCGCCTATACGGCGGCTTGGAAGGCTTCGCCGATGTCTCGGTACTAAGACATGCGAAGCAGGTGATCTGGCGAACGCGCGGCGCCTGTCGCTGCCATGTTCATCGAGCGCGATGGGCAACAGCGGGTCAAATCCGGTGCCCGCCGATCCTCGACGAGAGCGTTGTGGATCTGGCTGGCGACGAAGCGGCTTCAGGCACCAAGCGCTACACGGCAGAATCCGGCGTTCGCCTCGATGCGGGCCCGCTGATCTTCAGGGACGAGCGCGAGCAGTTGCTCGTTGATGGTCAAGGCCTCGTCGGGCTTGCTGAGCCAGTACAGCGCAACCGCCGCAATGTCGGCCAGGCGCCACGTATAGACGTCCGTCTCCACGAACAGCGCGTCCTCCGGTTGCGGAACGAGCAACCCGATGCGGGCCAGGCTCAGCGCGAGCTGGTGCCGGTTCGCACGTTGCGCATGGAGGGCCAGTGCGTGAAGTGGCTCTGCTCGGTGCGGATAGTCATTGTGCGTCAAGAGCATCTCGTGGAAGAAGCGCGGCTCCGACCCCAGTTGCTGGTAGCCGAGAGCGATCCGATATCGGGAGAAGTACTCCTCCTGGCCGTAGCCCTGCAGGGTCAGCCGCTTTCGGTACCAGTGCTGCGCCTCCACGTGTCGGCCGATATCGAAGTAGGAGTTGGCTAAGTAGAACGCCGAGCGTGCATCATCGGGATAGACGTCGAGCGCTTCGCGCAGCAAACGGATGTCTCGCTCGAACTTCTCGATCCGGTTCGAACCCTCTTGGTGGTCCAGGTACAGGAGACCGTGAACGATCGGTGATGCGGCCCCCGGTATATCGAGGTACTCGTGCGTGAACCCTCGATATCTCGCGGGTTGATCCCGTCGAACGAGTCGGATGTTCCGGTACTCGAGCCCGCCCGGGGTGCGCTGCAGAATTGCGTGGCCGGGCTCGGTCAGCTCGTCGCGCCACGATGGCGAGACCTCCGTGAGCTCCATGTCCGCGTCGCACATGAGGATGTAGTCGAAGTCGAGCCTTGAGGAACGCGCGGCGTCGAGGGCCTCGTTGCGGGCCTGTTCGAAGTTCCGAAACTCCGCGTGGACGACCTCTCCGGGAATCCCGGAGGAACCGAAGACCGCCCGAATCCGGTCAACCGTGTCGTCGGTCGATCCGGTATCGCAGATCACGTAGCAGTCGATGACCTTGCTCAAGGCGAAGCAGCATCGCTCGATGATCCGAGACTCGTTCTTCACGATCATGTTCGCGCATACACGCGGTGTCACGGTGTCAGTCCTTTCCGATTGCCCAGTTCACGACCCGTTGGTAGTGAGCCGGATGGGCATCTCCCCGTCGGGCGGACGGGACTGCTGTTCCCAGCGGGTGGCTGGGGTGTGGTCGAGGCTCGAGTGCAGTCTTTTCGAGTTGTACCAGTTTATCCAGGTGAAGATCTTCCGGCGGGCTTCGGCGCGCGTCGCGAAGACTGAATCGGCCGGCGTTTTGCACAAGGTCGGGGTAGGTGTTGGGGCTTGATGTTGGGTCGGGGTTCGAGCGTCGTAGGCGTGCTCGCACAGCCGCGCCAACGACCCCAAAAGAAGGAGAAACCAATGATTTTCGCACCCGATAGGTGGATTTTATCGCTGGGCCAAACCCCACCGGCCGACATCTTCGCTCGGCTCGAAGCCCGCCCCGGTTGGCTCGACAACTACGCCTACGTACTCGGCGTCGAACTCGACCCGAGTCTGCGGGCCACGATCAAAGAAAACTCGCACGATCTCGTCGGCGTCCTTTTCGGCGACAACACACCCGACTTCATCATTCACGTCGACGGCGAGTGGATGGTCGCGATGTCGAACCCGTGGCCCCTTTATTTCATCGAACACTGGGCAGACCAACTGGTAGCGCAATACGAATCCCGGGACCCAAACCAGCTGCGGGGGGCTCCCAATGGGTAGCAACGTACGCGACCGTAAAGTCATTGACGAGATGCGCGCGCGAGCCGGTACGGCGCCATCGGCGTGGGAGCAGGCGGAGATTCGGGCCGGAGCAATCCGCGCGGCCCGCGAGCATCGCAACCTGACCGGGTCCGACCTTCGGGTGTCGCTCGAAGCCGAGCAGCGTTGGTTGCGGGTCGCGGCATCGAACGGCGTCGCGCCGTCGTCGAGTCGGCTCACGCAACGCAACGGCGCAGGACTCGCGACCGTGTCCGACATCGGCACCGCCGGGTCGCCTTGCCGCGGCCGTTCGGCAAGCGAGTGCCCAGTGCCCGGACGCGGAGGTGGGACGACCCGAAGGCCGCCCCACCGTCCCGTGGATCTCGGTTGTTCCGCTCTGGATCAGCTACCGACGCAGATGTACGCCACCGTTCTCGGGTCCATCGAACCACTGTACTCGACATGAAAATCTGTGCCGCTCTCATAGATAACGGCGTAACCCCCCTCAGTTATTCCAGGCATGCCATAAGTAAAGGAGGTTGTTGAGTCGAACCGTCGCGTAACAGTGCAGCTGTAGCTGAACGCGTCGCTGAAGGTCGACGCACCACTGAGGTGCACAGAGCGATATACGATGTCGACCCCGCCGCTCCGCGCGTATGGTTGGTCCAGGACGACGACGCCAGCGACGGTCTTCGTGGTGGGGCCCAAACCGAACGCCGAGCCGGTGCTTGTGAGGACCGTGGCGTTTTCCCCCGTCGCACCCGCAGGACCCGTAGGACCCGTAGCGCCGGTGGCGCCGGTGTCACCCGTAGCGCCTGTCGGACCCTGCGCGCCCGTAGGACCCGTAGGACCCGTCGGACCGGTGTCACCCGTAGGACCCGTCGGACCCGTCGGACCCGTAGGACCCGTAGGACCCGTCGGACCCGTAGGACCCGTCGGACCCGTCGGACCGGTGTCACCCGTAGGACCCGTAGGACCCGTCGGACCCGTATAGCCATAGCCG
>CAEZYR010000039.1_pt1 | contig 23111 bp, 18 predicted proteins | sample 7265551 | NCBI WGS metagenome assembly CAEZYR01 (sample SAMEA6813938, study PRJEB35770) | uncultured Acidimicrobiales bacterium | biome: Freshwater; feature: Freshwater reservoir; material: water | place: Czech Republic | collected 2017-04-14 | depth 30m m
CGAACCAGATCACGGCGTTCATCGGCCCATCGGGCTGCGGGAAGACCACCGTGCTGCGGTGCTTCAACCGCATGAACGACCTCATCCCGGGCGCCCGCGTCGAAGGCACGCTCACCTACCAAGGCATCGACCTCTACGACCCGCAGGTGTCCGCGGTCGAAGTACGCCGCCGCATCGGCATGGTGTTCCAGAAGCCAAACCCGTTCCCCAAAAGCATCTACGACAACGTCGCCTACGGCCCGCGCATCAACGGCGTCAAGAAGAAAAGCCAACTCGACGACATCGTCGAACGATCACTCCGCAACGCCGCACTCTGGGACGAGGTCAAAGACCGCCTCAAAGCCTCAGCACTCGGCATGTCCGGCGGGCAACAACAGCGCCTCTGCATCGCGCGAACCATCGCCACCGAACCCGACGTCATCCTGATGGACGAACCGTGCAGCGCGCTCGACCCCATCGCCACGGCCCGCATCGAAGACCTCATGCAGGAACTCAAGTCGCGGTTCACGATCCTCATCGTGACCCACAACATGCAACAGGCCGCCCGAGTCAGCGACCGCACCGCGTTCTTCAGCGTCGAGATGAATTCGGAAAGCGACACCCGCACCGGCGTACTGGTCGAATACGACCGAACCGACAAGATGTTCTCCAACCCCACCGACGAACGCACCGAAAACTACGTCACCGGCCGCTTCGGCTGAGGCCGATATCGGCGGGCGGGTCAGCTGCGAGGCACGTCTTTCCAGGGGGTGGACTGGTACGGGTCGGGTTCCCTCGGGAGGCCGAGCACTCGTTCGCCAAGAATGTTGCGGTTGACCTCGGAGGTACCGCCCTCGATGGTGTTGGCGCGGCTACGAAGCATGCCGTGCACCTCAAAGGGCATCTCGGTGCCGGCGGTCCACGCGGTGGCGCCCGGGCCGAGCAGCTCGGCGGCCGCCATCTGGATGCGTTGGTTCATCTCGCCCTGATGCACCTTGCCGATCGACGACTCGGGTCCCGCTGCCCGACCGGCGCGTGCGTTATCGCGCACTCGTGCATTGGTCCACCCGCGCACGCGCTCTTCGCACCACAGCTTCATGAGCGACTGCCGCACAAGCGGATCGGCCCATTTGCCGTTGCGCTGCGCCAGCTTCACGAGATGCGTGACACCCGAACCGCCGATGCGCTCGACGCCGCCCGCACCCGAGCCGCTGACCATGGTGCGCTCGCCACCGAGCGCGGCGTTGACCACCTTCCAGCCCGCGCCGACCGGTCCGAGGCGATACTCGTCGGGGATTCGCACGCCGTCGAGGAACACCTCGTTGAAGTCGACCTCGCCGGTGATGTGGATGAGCGGCCGCACCAACACGCCAGGTGCGTCGATCGGGCACGCGAAGCACGTGATGCCCTGCCGCTTCGGCACGTCCGGATCGGTGCGCGCGACCAGCAACCCGAACTGCGAGTAGTGCGCCCAGGTGTTCCACACCTTCTGCCCGCTCACCACCCATTCGTCACCGTCGCGCACCGCGCGCGTCGATAGCGACGCGAGGTCGCTACCTGCGCCCGGTTCGCTGAACAGCTGACACCAGATCTCCTCGTTGCGCACGAGCGGCGGAATGAACCGGAGCCGTTGCTCCTCGGTGCCGTAGTTCAACAGCACCGGGATGATCGCCGTGACGCCCACGATGTTGAGCTTGCCCAGGTTGAGCGCGCGCAACTCCGCGTCGATGAGCCGCGCCACTCGCGACTCAACTCCGAGGCCGCCGTACTCCACGGGCAACGCGGGCACGACCATGCCCGACGCCGCGAACAACGGATACCACTCCTCGTACTGTTCACGCGTGCGCACCGTGCGAACCGCTGCCGCTCCGCCGCGCGCTGCGGCCTCGCGCCAGGACTCGGGCACATGCGTGGCGACCCACTCCTGGACCGAAGCGGTGATAACCGCGTCGGGCGCTCCCGGATCGATCTCGAGGCGACTCATCACCATCACACCTCTCCGGAGCGGACCTGAGCCCGCAGCTCGTGCTTGAGCACCTTGCCGCTCGCGTTGAGCGGCAGCGCATCGACGAACGTCACCCGCTTGGGAACCTTGTAGTTCGCCATTTCCTTCTTGCACCACGCGATGATCTCGGTCGCGTCGGGCGTGCTCCCCGGCTTCGGGATAACGAACGCCATGCCCACCTCACCGAGACGGGCGTCGTCGATGCCGATCACCGACACACCACCGATCGCCGGATGGTCGAGCATGATGCGCTCGATCTCGGCGGGGTAGGCGTTGAACCCACCGACGATGAACATGTCCTTCATCCGGTCGGTGATGTCGATGTACCCGTCAGCGTCCATGGTGCCGATGTCGCCGGTGTGCAACCAGCCATCGATGTCGATGGCCTCGATGGTCTGATCGGGATCGTCAAGGAACCCGCGCATCACGTTGTAGCCGCGCACCACGATCTCGCCAGCCTCACCGCGCGGCATCTCGCTTCCGTCTGCGTCGACGACGAGCACTTCGACGTCGCGGATCGCGCGACCCGACGAATGTGCGACCTTCTCGAGCGGATCGTCGTAACGGCACATGGTGGCCGTGCCCGAGCACTCGGTGAGCCCGTAGCCGGTGACGACCGTCTCAAAGCCGAGCTTGTTCTTCATGTCGAGGATCAACTGCATGGGCACCACCGCCGAGCCGGTGATGCACAACCGCAGCGAGTCGAGCGCCGTGACGTCGAGGTCGGCGGTGTTGAGGATGGTCTGGAACACTGCGGGCGCGCCGGGCACGACGGAGATGCGCTCCTCGACCACTCGCTTCAACACCGACGGCACATCGAACACCGCGTGCGGGATGTTCACCGCACCGCGCATGAGGCAGGCCAGGATGCCCGAGTTGAGCCCGGCCGAGTGCAGGTATGGGAACACCACGAGGAAGCGGTCGCCGGCGCGCAGGCCGACGGCATCGGACCACGCGTCGTACACCTTGCAGATGGCGCCGTGTTCGAGCATCGCGCCCTTCGGTGCGCCCGTGGTACCCGAGGTGAAGAGGATGTGGCAGAGGTCGTGGGGTTGCACCGCGGCCGCACGTCCGTCGAGGGCCTCGGTGCTCACCGACGCGCCGCGGCCGAGATAGTCGAACAGCGAGATGCAACCTTCGGGAACCGGCCCCGACAGCACCACGATCTGTTCGAGATCGGGAAGCTCGTCGCCCGTCTCGCGCAACATTGCGACGAAGTCCGTGCCCAAGAAGTCGGTTACCGTGAACAACACGCGAGATCGGGCGCGACGCAACACGTCGACCGCCTCGCGGCCGCGGAATCGGGTATTGATCGGCACCAGCACCGCGCCGATCTTGTGACCGCCGAGCGCGGCGATCGGCCACTGCCAGATGTTGGGCGCCCAGACGGTGAATCGATCGCCGTGCGCCAGCCCGGCCGCGATATGCGCGCGTGCCGCGGAGTCGATCGCTTCGCCATACTCGCGGTAGCTCAGCCGAACGTCGCCGTCGACGAGCGCCTCGAGATCGGCGTAGCGCACGCAACTGGCGGCGATCAGCTCACCGATGGTGGACCACGGTGCATCGGTCATGCGCTCCGCTCCTCGTGCGCGGCCGCCAGCTCAGCTGGCAACGGTGGTGGCTCGGGCAGCACGACCGGGCCGTGCTCGCGCGACGGCAAGATGATCGTGGCCCATCCGTTGATGTTCTTCTGCCCGCGTTGGTTCGTGCCGGTGACCTCGATCTCGACGATGGAGCCGAGGTCGTCGGATCGCTGCACGTCGGTGACGACGGCCGAGATCCACGTGGCGTCACCCATGTAGTTGAACGCCCGGAACTCGCCCCGCACCCGGTAGAGCCACGCGTCGTCCCCGCACCAGTTCGTGCAGTAGTGCAGCAACCACGCCCATCGCATCGGACCGATGTCGTACGCGGCCGGCACACCGACCGCACGGGCCAACTCGGGCTCCCAGTGCACGCGCTGCACCACGTCCCACGCACCGAACTCGTTCTTCGTATAGAACCCGCGCATCTTCTTTCGGTTTTCGAACCCGAGGCGCAACGCCGGATTGCCGTAACCGAACCACCCGCCACCCATGTGCATGTTGATCAGATCGGTGACCGTCAGCGGACCCTTCACCATGGTGGGCAACGTGGCGCCGACCTCGATGTCCTCGAACCACAACGTGTCCGCCCCGCGCCGGTACTCGGCGTCGTAGGCCGCCTCGATATCGGCCAACTGCTCGTCGGAGTACGACGCCGCCGCGTCCTTCGGCTTGCGCGGCCTCGTGTCGGCGCCGACCGCTTCGGCCTCTTTCACCTTGCGGCGCTCGGCGTGCACGAACCATTTCAGTTGGTCGGTGACGACCTCGCCCCGCTGGTTCGCCCAGGTCAGCTTGTTCGTGACCAGCACGCTGCGCCCCGCGAACTCCGACTGCTTGTCCTCGACGTCGTGCACCACGTTCATCCGATCGAGCACGTCACCGACCATCACCGGCCGGTAGAAGCGCGACTCGTTCCCGGAGTGGAACAACTGAACGCCGCGGAGCGCGCCACGTGTCTCGCGAGCCAACGGCTCGGGCACCACGGGTGAGCGGTCGTAGCCCATTGTGGCCTCGAACCCCGGGGGCGCGACCTGACCAGCCCATCGCGTGCCCGCTCCGTAGCGGCGATCGACGAACAACGGGTTGTCGTCGCCATAGCCCTCGCAGAAGTGACGCACCGAGTCGGGGGTGCACTCGGTGTTCCACGGCAATGTCACGGTCCCGCTGCGCACCGTGGGGTTCGGATAGCCGATACGACGGCGCATCTGATCGACGGAATCGTCGGTGATGCGCCCTTTGATCAACCCGTCGTCGGCCATCGCTCGGTGGTCCCTCTGCTTACTCATGCGTGCACACTCGTGCGGCCCGCCGCCGTTGCGACCGTACCGCGCCCGCGCACCGCATTCGCACTCCGCAACCGGAGTAGTCCAGTTCAGACACCCGCCTTGTTGCGGTAGGTCGCGATGAGGGGCTGCTTGAGCGTCTTGCCCATGCCGTTGCGCGGGATGGCGTCGGTGATCTCGAGTTGCTCGGGACACTTCTGGATAGCCAGCCCGAGCGCCCGGCAATGGTCGCGCAACCCGTCGATGGTGAGCGTGGCCCCGTCGTGCAGCACCACCACCGCGCATACGCGCTCGCCGGTGCGCTGGTCAGGCAGCCCGATTACCGCGGCATCGACCACATCGGGGTGCTTGAAGAGCAGCTCTTCGACCTCGAGCGCCGAGATGTTCTCGGCGTTGCGGATGATGATGTCCTTGAGCCGGCCGGTGAGGCGGATGTTGCCATCGGACTGCACCACGCCGAGATCACCGGTACGGAACCAGTTGTCGTCGATAAAGGCATGCGCGTCGAGCGCGGGATCGATGTAGCCGAGGAACTGCTGGCTGCCGCGGAGCACGAGCTCACCTTCGACGTCGAGGCCGGCGTCGTTGCCGTCGGCGAGCACGGCGCGGATCGTGACCCCCGGCGACGCCCGGCCGACGGTGAACGTGCGCACCGCGCGCGGATCGTCGGGGGTGCACGACGTGGCGATCGGGAACTCGGTGAGCCCCCACGAGCCGGTGACCCCCGCGACACCGAGCGTGCGATGGAGTTCTTCGTGGATCTCGGCTGGGATCGGCGCGCCGCCGCCCGCGCACGCGCGCAGCTCGGGGAACAGCGGCTCGTCACCGTGTCGTTGCTGCGCCGCCATGAACGCGTTGAAGAACGGCACTGCGGAGCCGAGGAGGGTCGGTCGATGCGCGGCCATGCGCTCGGGTGTGGTCGCCGGGTCGAACGTGTCGAACAGGACGAGCTGCACCCCACCCACGAGGCTGACCGTGAGCATGGTGCTACCGCCGATGTGCGAGAAGGGCCAGGCGATCGGGTACACGTCGCGCTGGTTGAAGCCGACGAGTTCGAGCATCCCCGAGGCCGCCGCCATGATCGACAGGTCGGTGTGGCGAGCGCCCTTGGGATCGGCCGTGGTACCGGAGGAGTAGTAGAACCAACGCACGAGCGAGTCGCGACCTTCGGCACCGGGCACCGGCGCCAGCGTGGCGGGATCGCCTTGGGGAAGACGGATCTCGCCGATCACCGGCGGCGAGGCCATGTCGAGGCCGATGGTGGTGAACCCGACCTCGTCGCCGATACCGCGAGCGAGCGCGCCATGGCCAAAGCCGCGCCAGGTCTCGGGCGTGATGAAAAACTCGGTGCCCACCTGCCGCGTGATGAAACCAACCTCGCGCTCGCGCAGGATGGGGATGATCGGGTTCTGCACCGCGTCGAGGCGCGCCAACGCGCCCATGATCACCACTGCTTCGAGGACCGTGGGGATCTGCCAGGACACCACCGAGCCGGAACCGATGCCCGCGGCCGCGAGCCCCGCAGCGGCGCGACACGCCTCGTCGCGAAGCGCAGACGCGCTCAGTGTGCGGCCATGGTCGTCGGCCACCACGACGTGGTCGCCCCACCCCTCCGCGGCGTCTTCGATCAGCGCCCAGTAGGTCGGCGCGTAGGTCGGCATCGATGCACTCCTTGATCCGGACAAAGGGTGAAGAGACGGTAACCGACAGGTGGGCGGACCATATTCGACTTGCCGGTGAGTTGTTTCTATAGTTCGGCCCGATTCCGATACCGACCGGTGACCGCGAGCTGATCAGCCGATGAGAAAGCACAGGTTGCTCATGCGAGCAAAGAAACTGGCGAGGCTGGTCGCGTTCGGACTAGTGATCACCGTCATCTCCGCCGCGTGTGGCGATGACGGCGGCAACAAGGCATCGACGTCATCGGGTGCAACTGCATGGACTGGCAAGGCCAAGTGCGCCGCCGGAACGTCCATCGGGTTCTTCGGACCGCTCACGGGCGATGCCGCGAGCTTCGGCCTCAATGAAAAGCGCAGCCTCGAGCTCGCGGTGTCGGAGTTCAACGCTGCCAACAAGGACTGCCAGATCAAGGTCGAATTGTTCGACTCCCAGCGCGACCCGAAGGTGGCCCCGAACCTCGCGACCGCCGCCATCAACAACAAGAACGTCGTCGCGATCATCGGCCCGACGTACTCGGGTGAGTCCATGACCGCCAACCCGCTCTTCAACGACGCCGGCATGCCGCTGATCACCCCCTCGGCCACCAGCCCCGCACTGTCGGAAAATGGCTGGAAGGTGTTCCACCGAGCGCTCGGCAACGACAACTCGCAGGGTCCGGCCGCCGCGACCTACATCAAGAACACCGTCAAGGCCGCCACCGTCGCCGTCGTCGATGACGGCTCCGAGTACGGCAAGGGTCTCGCCGACACTGTGAAGAAGGAACTTGGCGCAATCGTCAAGGCCACCGACACCATCAAGGCCGGCCAGATCGACTTCTCGGGCACGGTCGCCAAGATCAAGGCCGCGAACCTCACCGACAAGGACGCCATCTTCTACGGCGGCTTCTACCAAGAGGCCGGCCTGCTGGCCAAGCAACTCAAGGATGCGGGCATCAGGGCCGTATTCATCGGTGCGGACGGATCGAAGGACAACGGCTTCGTCAAGGCTGCGGGCACCGCGGCCGAAGGCGCCATCTTCACCTGTCCGTGTGCGCCCATTTCGGCCATCAAGGACGGCGCAGCGTTCGCGGCCCGGTTCAAGGCCAAGTTCCCCGACAGCGACCCTGAGGGCACGTTCTCGCCCGAGGCCTACGACGCGTCGAACTTCATCCTCGCGGCCATCGGCGCCGGCAAGGTCACCCGCGCCGACATCAACACCTACATCTCCACCCAGTCGTGGGTGGGCCTGACCAAAACCTTGAAGTTCGACGCCAAGGGCGAACTGTCCGCGGTCACCGTGTACGCCTCCACGGTCAAGGACGGCAAGATCGTGTCAGTCGGTCCGATCAAGTAACGACGGCTGAGCATTACGAACTGGATCGGACACAGTTGGGGCCGGGAAGCGATCCTCGGCCACGACCCTGCATGACCCTCACCCGCGGGTGAGTGCGTCGCGGTAGCCCTCAGGCGTCTGGTGGACCACCTCGAGGTGCGGGCCCGAAGCGAAGTTCATCCGCGCCACCTGACCACCACCGATGACGAAGGCCTGACCGTTCTCGGTGCATTGCTCGTGACACAGCCACGCGACGGGCGGCGCGGCGAGTGCCGCGTCAGGCGCCCCACCTCCGGGCCGTGAAAGTCGCGTTGCGCCCCACGGCAGCACGCAGTTCGCGAACACGCCGAGCGCGGCGCCCTCCAACGCGATGTTGTTCGTGAGCGCCAACACCGCACCCTTGGCCGCGGCGTAGTGCGCCCGGCCGGCGAACCCGAACACCGCGCCCGAAGACGTGGTGACCACCCGCCCGTACCGCTGCGCAACAAGGTGCGGCCATGCCGCGTGCACCACGTTGAAGGTGCCGAGCACGCTGGGGCCGAACACGGCCTGCACGTCGGCGGCCGTGAGGTCGGCGAACGGCTGGTGCCATGACGTGCCCGCGTTGGCCACCACAATGTCGACACGACCGTGCGCGGTCAGCGCGGCGCCCACGAGTGATGCTGCACCGGCGGGCACCACGACATCGGCCGCAAACGCCTGCGCTCCCGGCATGGTGCTCGCCGCTTCGGCCGCCGCGTCACCGTCGATGTCGTTGACGAGCACCGAAGCGCCTCGCGCCGCGAGCAACGTCGCATATGCCAGGCCGAGTCCTCGTCCTGCGCCGGTGACCACCGCGACGCGCCCATCGAACCGCAGCTCGCTCATGCCGGTTCGGGCGCCGCGAGCAACTCGGGGTCGATGCCGTAGAGGAGCGCTGGGTTGTCGACGAGAACGGCGCGGCGAGCCTCGGCGCTCTGCGATCCCAGCAACGAATCCACGACATCGCGCGAGTGTGGGAACGTTCCTTCGCTGTGCGGGTAATCGGTGCCCCATAGCACGTTGGCCGCACCGATCACGTCGATCGCATGCGACGCGAGCGGGTCCTCGCAGAACTGCACCCACACCTGCCGGCGCACGAAGTCGCTCGGCAACGCGCCGTCGCCGAAGCGAATGCCGCGCGTCGCGCGCTGGGTGTAGGTGTAATCCATGCGTTCGACGAAGTGGGCCAACCAGCCGATCTCGTGCTCGGCCGAGACCACTCGCAGCTGCGGATGACGTTCGAGTACGCCGGCGAACACCAGGTCGGCCAACACGTTTCGCACGTAGAGATCGGCCGTGGAGAACGCGGTCTGCACCGGGCGCGGCGTATCGGTCTGCGCTCCCGCGATGACCACTGCCTTCTCGCGCACCGCGTCCGCACGGTACGTACCGATGTGAAAGGAGATGGGCACACCGAGGTCGGCCGCGGTGGCCCACACGCGGTCGAATCGCGGATCGGCGTATGTCTGACGATGCGGGAGCGCTACGGGAAGCATCGCCGCGGCGAGGCCGCGCGTAACGGTTCGTCGCAGTTCGCACGCCGCGTTCTCCGGATCGTCGGAGTTGAGAACCGCCACGCCTCGCAATCGCCCCGCGCCACTGCGGCAGAACTCGGCCAGCCAATCGTTGTAGGTGCGGCACGTGGCGTTCACAAGCTCGGTGTTGCGGACTGCGTAGTGCTGCATCTGCTGCGTCGGGTACAGCACCGATACGCCGACGCCATCGGTGAGGTTCTCGGAGACGTAGCGCTCGGGCGACCACAGTGCGTCGCGCACGTTATCGACCGCGTCGGCAAGCAGCAGCGCCTCGACTCCCTCGGCCCGCTTCCCGGCCTGTGATCCGCCGGCGAAGGAGTTGGTGCGTTGACCATCGACCCACCACCAGTCGTTGCCATCGTCGGCGCGCGCCACCACCGGCGCGCGATCGCCCCACTCGGCGCGCAGGGACGCGTAGAGGTCGGTCGGCTCGATCACGTGCGAATCGGCGGACACGACGTACGTGCTCACGCCCGCGCCACCCCGCGGAACCGCACGACGAGCGACTCGAACTTCTCTGCCGGATCGAACGGCACCCGTACCGGCTCGTCGACCAGTTCGAGGTCGTGGCACCGCTGCACCATCGCCGGGATCGCCTCGGTGAGGTTGGCCCGCGCCAGCGCCTGACCGAGGCAGAAGTGCGGTCCGTGCCCGAACGACACGTGGCGATCGTCGCCGCGCGCGATCGAGAACCGGTGCGGGTCGACGAAGCGGGCCAGATCGCGGTTCGCGGCCTGCCTCGACATGAGCACCGCATCACCCTCGGCAAGATCGAGCCCGGCGATGTGCAAGGCGCCGAGTGCCTTGCGACGCGACGACCGGAACGGCGGCGCGTAGCGGAGGCACTCCTCGACCGCGCCGCGATCGAGTTCGGGATCGGCGCGCAACAACGCCGCTTCGTCGGGGTTGCGGGCAAACAGGTACGCCGCGTTCGCGATGGCCGCTTGGCTCGAGCCGATGGCGCCACCGATGATATTGACCACCATCGCGTAGAGCTCGGCCTCGGTGAGCCGCTCGCCCTCCTCCTCGACGTGCACCAGCGCCGACACGAGGTCGTCCTGCGGATCGGTGCGGCGCCGTGCGACGAGGCGATGCGTGTAGTCGTACAAGCCCACGATGCCGTCCTCGGCCCGTTGGCGACGCTCGGGGGTCATCGGCCAACCAAAACCTTCCTCGGTGCCGAAGTGCAGCGCCTCGATCTCATGGCGGTCAGCGTCGGGTATGCCGAGGAACGCGCAGATCGTGAACAGCGGTACGTCGCGTGCGTAGTCGAGCTGCACGTCCATCTCGCCGCGCTCGCCAACCGCGTCGAGCAGCCGGTGCGCGTTCTCGCGAGCCAACGGACGCACCCGCTGAACCTGCATGGGCGTGAACGCCCGACCCACCAAGCGGCGGAGCCGACGGTGATCGTCGTGCTCGCGCGCGTTCAGCGAGAGCGCGCGCCATTCGCGGAACGGTCCGTCGAAGATGCCGAGCCGGTCGAGCGCGTCGAGCCCGAGTGGCACCATCAGAGGATGCGCGGAGATCGCTTCGACATCGTCGATCGAGAGCACCACTGCTTCGCCCGATTCGCTCACCGCAGTGCGGCACTGCTCGCGGGCTGCGTCGAACAGCGGATACGGGTCCTGCCAGAACGCACGCGTGCGCATGGGCAGCACCATCGGCTCGGCGGTGGTCATCGGTTGCGGAACTGTGGTTCGCGTCCCTCGGCCTTGGCCGCCTTGAATTCGGCGTAGTCGTCGGAGGTGTACACCTGTGCCTGCAGGATCGCCTCCTCGTCGATCGATTCCTGCACGAGCCGCGTGGCCATGCGCCGCAGATCGCGACGGAACATCTTCACGGTGAATGCCGGCAGCTTGGCGATCTGTTGCGCCATCTCGAGGCCCGTCGCTTCGAGGTCGTCGTCGGGCACGACGCGCGACACGATGCCGTGACCGAGGGCTTCCTGCGCGCCCATGACCCGACCGGTGAGCGCCATGTCGGATGCCAGGCCGTGGCCCGCGATCTGGAACAGACGCGCGACGCCCCCGCTGTCGGGCACCACGCCGTGCTGGAGCTCGGAAAGCCACAGGCGAACCGATTCGCCGGCGATGCGCAGGTCGCACAGCAACGCTCGCTCGAACATGCCGCCGATGGTCCAACCGTTCAACGCACAGATGATTGGCGCCGGGCACGTGAGCAGCATCTGTGTCCAGTTGTGCCCGCGCTCGATGTGCTGCAGGTTGCTGATGCCACCCTCGCGTGGGCCACCGAGCTCTTTCAGGTCGCGCCCCGACGAGAACGACGGTCCGTTGCCCCGCCACAGCACGCAGCGGACATCGGGGTTCACGTGGATGGCGTAGAACACCTCCCACAATCGCTTGTTGAAGGCGTCGGACGCGGCATTGTGACGCTCGGGACGATTGTTGGTCACGATCGCCACCGCCCCGTCGTACGACAACAACACGGGCTCTTCTGGCACAGGTGCTTCCCCTCGTTCGCCCCGCATCGATCGTAGGCCGATCAGCGGTCTCAATCCACGAGCGCGCCTACGGCACCAGCACCGAGAACGGTGGCGGGCCATCGTCGCGTTCACCGGCCATGGTCGCCAGCAGTTCGGAGACCCCGTCGAGTGCTGCGACCCGCATGGGCACATCGGCAAACGGATATGTCCCCGCCGACAGCAGACGCACCGCGGCTTCGAACTCCGGGCGATCGGTACCGCGAGTACCGATGATGCGCAGCTCCTTCAACACGATCACGTCGGGGCGGAAGTCGGGCACGGGCGAGTCGCCGTGGATGCCCGCCACGCACACCGTGCCGCGCTCCTTCGCTATGGCGAGCGCCTGCACGAAGGCGGCGGGCGCCATGGCCGTGACATCGACCACCACGTCGGCCAACGAACCCGCGGCAGAGCGCAACGCCTCGGCCGGATCGTCGACGGCCACGTCGACCGCGAGATCGGCGCCGAAGCGGGTGGCCAGGGCCAATCGATCGGCGTCACGAGGTCCGCGGCCGGTCACCATGACGAACGACGCACCGGCCTCGCGCGCCGCGGCTGCGGCGGCCAGGCCACGAATCCCCGGGCCGAGCACCGCAACCACATCACCCGGCTTGGTCTGGGGCACCACGACGCCCCAGCGGATTCCGTTGGCCACGGCGTTGAACATGGCGGCAACCACGGGGTCGAGCTCGTGGGGGATTCGTATCAGCTGGCTGTGCGGCGAGAGGTATTGGTACTCGCTGTACCCGCCCCAAAGCGACGGCGTTGTCGACAGCGGGATCGAACCGTAGGTGTCACCGCGATGCAGCTCGCACCCGCGCGGGTCGCCGGAGGCGCAGATCGCGCACGTGCCGCAGGCTTGTCGGGGAGCAACTCCCACGCGGTCGCCTTCGCGCACCCCCCACCGAGCCGACGCGGCGGCACCGATCCGGTCGATGATGCCGACCGCCTCGTGGCCCGGCACGATCGGCAGGTTCTTCTTCATTGAGCCGCTCCAGAGCTCGTGATCCGTGCCGCACAGACCGCACGCCTCGACCCGCAGCACCGCGTCGTCGTCGCCGATCTCGGGCATCGCGAACTCGTGAGCCACGAGCTGACGGGGGGCTTCGAGCACCAAGGCCCGGACACGAGATGTCGCTGACGAATTCACTGGCCGCTCCTCCTGAGACACGAGGCAGCTTGGCATGACCGACCACGCATTGCCCGGCCGGGTCGGCGCGCGAGAAGTGCTGGAGGACGGTGCGGTAGCAAGTGGCCCCGACTGGTGCCGTCGCCCGCGTCAGTCCGCGATGTCGACGTGGTGACGGTCGACGATGAGTCGATCGCGGGCGTCGGAGTCGTTGACCCACGCCTTCGCAGCGGCTTTGCTGCCGAACACCTTCACGAACTTGCCGCGGGGTGTTGGAACGTGGTCGTGAACCGCATCCAGGTTTCGCGCTGAACGTTGGGGCGGCCATGGGATATGGGCTCGAGCGAGACGGTGCGCCGCAGCGTCCGACCTCCGTCGCGGTCACACGGCGTGGAAACGCACGGTTGATCTCGTCGACGGCTTCGGCCACCTCCGCTGTCCCGATTGTTCGCTCGGCCATCTCGGAACGGCCTGTGACCTGGCAGTTCGTTGGTAGCGGAGGCAAGTTTTGAACGCGCGACCTTCGGGTTATGAGCGGGTCCGCGTTCGTCTGCACGGGGGTGCGGTGGTGGGTGCTGGGGCGCTCCAGCCCCAGTTCAGGGCACTTGGCTCGGTTGCAGCCGTAGGTGCTCGTCTGCACCCGTAGGGAGGAGTTCTGGTGACAAATTAGTGACAAGCGATCGGACATCCGAGCGGTCTGGGCACGGGTCAATCGACAGCCGCAGCGCGAGTCGTCAGCAGCATCGGCAAGCGCTGGCACGGGACCATCGCATCGTCGGCTGGCGACGCCAGGGTCGGCAACTGTCCTAGCGCGCCGATGGGGCAACGACGAAAGAGTGGCTCATCTCGCTGTCTGCTGTTCATCACGAACTGATGGCGGGCGTCGCCGACCAACGAGACGGCGAGTGTCAGCTGAAGAGGTGCTGCTGTACCGGGCGGCGGCCATAGCGAGGGGCGAACGAGACCAGCGCGAGGGTTGTCCGCCGTACGGTCGTAGGCGCCGTTCGCAGACGGATCCGGTGTGCTCAGCGAGCGGCCGGACCGCATCGTCAAGCTGCCGCACAGAAGATGAATCGGGAACTTTTGCCTTGAGCGCGACGGTCCGCCGTGTTATGAAAAATCGTAGCTACGAAAATTCGCTAAAGGGGGAAACATGCGGGTACGTGGGCGACGGGTGTTGCTGGTTTGTGCTGCGGTTACGGTGCTGCCTTTCTTTGTCGGGTCGACCAGCTCCAATGCTCAGGTCGGCGGTCCGCCGGATGCCGAGACGTCCGATCGTCTCGTCGCTGTGCGCGAACCGATCGCCATCACAGACCAAGCCATCGGCAACATCGCCGAACTCCGCGCAAGTCTTGGCCTGCGCTCGGATCGCCCGTTCATCGTCCAGCTCTACGGGGATCCAGTTGCGCTTGACGCAGTGCGCGCTGAGAGCCAATCGGCCCGATTCGCCGGCTTGATTGTGGCGCGAAGCGAAGTCGCTTCCGTCGATTGGCGCAGTCGCGTTGCGGCTGCGCAGGCAACGATCGAGGCCGCCATTCGGCGCGAATTTGGGAACGGGACATACCAAACCGCTTGGCTCGACTCGAGCGCGGGCGCAAATAGCACGGTCCTGAACATATACGTTGGGGACAACCAGGCACAGATAGAGGCTGTGGCTCGAGACGCTGTCGCTGACGACCTCAAGGCATCGGTAGTAGTCTACGAGACCGGTATCACCGGCACCGAGTTCCGAGACCTTGCGACCAGTATCACGGTGCGACTTGGCGGCAACCGCGAACGCCCGTGGGGACCAAATGACGCAGTCGGCATACACCTCATTACTGCCGATTTGCGTGCCGCTCACCTTGTCGTAGAAGTCACGAATTCGGTAGCTGGTGACGCCGCGGCGGCCATTCTCCAGGCGGAGTTCAGCAATCCGTCTCTCGAGGTGCGCCGTGAGACACAGGTCGAGCTCACGGGAAACCCGACCTGCAACAACGGGACGTGGAAATGCGATTGGAACTGGGTGTACGCTGGCCTCGCCATATCCGACCAGTACGCCGGTTGCACCAGCGCGATCGCGGTGCGCTATGGGGGCGGTACTCTGCCGGCGTTCCTGACCGCCGGCCACTGCCTTCCGAACTATCCGAGTTCAAACTGGTCGACGTCCCGCTGGAGTCAAGGCGCCTACGGTTACAACTCTGGCTACGAAATTGGTTGGAACGTCGCACGCGAGTACCTTGACGGCTACAACACGCATTTCGATGGCCTGATCTTGGATGCCGGGCTCGTGTACAATAACGTCGCAGGCAGCCGCCCTGGCATTGGACGTATGCACAACAGCATATACTCTACGGCGACTGTGTTGAGCGGGGTCGTAAATGTGTACTCTGCGCAAACGGTGTGCAACACGGGTTGGGCGTCGACCGGATACGACGGGCTCCGGTACATCAACGACGGCGTTCGTTGCGGGTACATCTTCGATATCAATTACGTGCAGGATGGGTATGGACAATGGTGGCCATTCCGCGCGTGGTCGACCCACACCACGCAACCGGGTGACAGCGGAGGCCTCATATACGGCGGCGATTCGAGTGGGGCGACTGCGGTCGGCATCACGAGTGGCCATAGCGGCCAAAGCTGCTGGAACGGGTCCAGCTGGATATCGAACACGGGCGGATACCCCTGCAAGGACACTGTCTTCTCTCCCCTAGCCACGACGATGGCGGTGTGGGGCTTGACGTTCCAAACAGGATGAGGCATGGCTGACACCGGCACTATTCCAGCTTTAAAGTGCATGTCGGCGACCATTTGGTTCGCCGTCATGGTGTTGGCCGTCGCTTGCGGGTCGAGTGATGACAGCGGACCGAAGGGCACTGGCGCGTCGACGTCTCTGACCGCGCCAGCAACACAGGCAGTGTCTGTGATCGGCTCGTGGCACCTTGAGGCCATAACGCCGGGCGAGGTCTATGCAGGTTCTTCATCACTAAAGGTCAATTTTGGTTCGGACGGCACGCTACTCGCGGCTGATTTATGCAACACGATCACCGGCGAGTGGAGTGTGCCGACCTCGACGCAGATCGAGTTCCAGAATATCTCGGTCACGACGAAGGTCTGCCCCGGCAAAGCCGACGTCCTCTCGATTCCGTGGTTATCTGCGACAATCGGATTGGTAAGCGAGTTGATGATCACGTCGCCGACCGCAACGATGACGTGGCGACGCGATTAGGCGCTGGGCTGACGCACACAGCGCGCCAGCTGGTTTGGGCACGTGTCTCGGCTACAGCAGAAGGCGCTCATCTGCGCACGTAGGTCCTGTTCCATTGACATCTTGCTGACAAGCGATCGAACAGACAGCGTCCCGTGGTGTGGTGGGAATCAGCGTCGTGATTCCTGGTGGCGTCAGGTGATGGCGCTGGTGCCGATGCCTGGCGCGGGGTCATTGTCGCGCGTGATGTAGAGCTTCGCCATGGAGCCTTCGGAGAGGTAGTGGCGGCGCGTGGCCCAGTCGTCGTGTTGCTCGGCGAGCGCTGCGCCGACGAGGCGCACGATGGCGTCGTCGTTGGCGAAGATCTGCACGATGTTCGTGAGTCGCTTGATCTCTTTGTTGAGCCGCTCGAGGGGGTTGTTCGACCAGATCTTGCGCCAGTGATCGACCGGGAACCGGCGAACGCCAACACGTCGGCTTTGGCGTGTCCATGAGGTCTTTCACTCTCGGGAACTGGCCGTCGAGCATGGTCGCGGTGCGGTCCCACGCGTCGGAGATCTCGGTGGCGTTGGGGTGCACGAACACGGTCCGCAGCACAGCGGCGACGACGATGCCGTGGATTCGGCGAATCGTCCCCGGAGCCAAAGGCGTGCCCGACGCGCCGCCACGCGCTCGGAGCGCGGCGTAGTAGCGATCGAGGTCGTCCGTTCGAAGCTTGGAGAGCCGGACCGCCCCCAGACCCGGCAACAGGTTCCGGTCGATGTATCCACGGGTCTCGAGCACAGTCTTTGGTGAGAAGTCCGCCTGAGGGTGCTCGAACCATCGCTCCAGCAGCTCTCCCACGGTCACGCCGGCCGCAACGGTCAGTCCGCGGTCCACCTCGGTGACGAATGCAGCGAGCGCCCGCTCGGCTTCGCGCTGGGTGCCCTTGAACGTGCGGGTGGCCCACTGCTTCTTGCCGGTCAACGCGTTGCGGCCTGCGTAGACGCGCAACTCCCAAGAGCTGCCTCGCTTGCGCATCACTCCGGCCATGAGGCCACGCTCCACACCCTCCGACACCGAAAGGAGTAGCGGGAGAGTTGCAACTGACCGGAGCCGTCCGGCCTATCCCGCTCAAGTAACCGCCTGAACAGCGCTTACGTGAGTACCCCGTACGGGATTCGAACCCGTGCCGCCACCTTGAGAGGGTGGTGTCCTAGGCCACTAGACGAACGGGGCTAGTGAGATGTGTTTCGAACCTCCCGGAGGCCGGCAGGTTCACTTGCTCGGGGGGGAGGACTCGAACCCCCAAACGCTGGACCAGAACCAGCAGTGTTGCCAATTACACCACCCCCGAAGGGCGGCCGTCAGCGTACCCGAACGCTGCCCGATCGCCCACTCGACAATCGGCGCGATCACCCGAACCTGGACAGGGCCTCGTACCCGACGAAACGACTCACGCTCGCGCCCGCCGTCTCCCGGATCAGGCGGCTGAGCGGCGCGCTGCCGGGTGTGGACACCACCACGCCATCGAGACCGACCTCGTCCGCGACATGGTCGACCCGGTAGGCGTGGTACGAGTCGGAGACCAGCACGACCGAAGATCGGCCACGGGCCTTGAGTTGTTCGGCCACGGCCGACAGCTCCTCCCACGTGTTGGCGCCCACCGCAATGGCGAGTAGCGCCGACGCTGGCATCCCCTTCTCGAGCAGGTACTCGTAGCCGCTCTCGGCCTCGGTGAAGCGATCACCGACCTGGTTGGCCCCCGTGGTCACCACCAGGGGCGCCAGACCCCGCCCGTAGAGGGCGTAGGCCGTGTCGAGACGAGCCTGCAGCACCGGCGACGGTCGGCCGTCGTACTGCGCCGCACCGAGCACCACGATGGCGTCAGACGGCCGACGAGCATCGACCTGCGAGGCCCGCCACACCTGCCAGAACGTCACCGAGACGTAAACGGGCACCAGCGCGGCGCCCAGGAGCAGCGCCCGGCCGATTCGACGCCGCGCGCGACCGCCGGTAGATGCCGGCTCGGCCACCGCTCCGGGCGACCTGATGGTCCCGTCGTCGGTGGCGGCCGCGTCGCCCAGCGAGTCGACCATCACGGGACGTCATGTTCTCACGAAGCGTCCCGAACCGCCGATCGCGCCCGGCCGCAGCCGGTCAGGCGAGGCGGACGCGTGCGGCGCGGAGGCGGGCGAGGGTGCGCTCGCGACCGAGTACGGCCACCGAGTCGTAGAGCGGCGGCCCGACCGTGCGGCCGGTTACGGCCACGCGCACGGGTGCCTGCGCCTTGGACGGCTTGAGGCCGTGCCGCTCCCCCACCGCCTCGGCGGCGAGCTTCAACGACGCGGCGTCCCAGGCACACGTCTCGTAGGCGTCGATGACCCCGTCGAGGATCGCGTCGGCCGGGGCCTTCATGGCCTTGTTCCACGATTGCTCGTCGAACGGCACGTCATCGCGGAACAAGAAGTCGATCATCTCGGGCACTTCGTCGAGTCGCTTCACGCGCTCCTGCACGAGCGGGGCCATAGCGGTGAACACTTCGCTGGTGCGCCATTCGTCGGGCACCCAGGGCGCGCACCGCTCGATGAACTCCTCGACGGGCAGCGCTCGGATGTATTCGCCGTTGATCGCCGTGAGCTTCTGCACATCGAAGTACGCGGGCGACGAGTTGACGTCCTCGAGCCGGAAGTCGGCCATGACACGCGACCAGGGCACGATCTCGTCATCGCCGGCGGGCGACCAGCCGAGCAACATCAAGAAGTTGCGCATGGCTTCGGGCAGGAATCCTTGATCGCGGTACATCTCGAGCGCGACCGGGTCGCGACGCTTCGACAGCTTCTGGCGCTTCTCGTTGACGAGCAACGGCACGTGCGCGAACACCGGCAACGGGCCACCGTCGAGCGCTTCCCACAACAGCTGCGCCTTGGGCGTGTTCGACAGGTGCTCCTCGGCGCGCACCACGTGCGTGATACCCATGTCGATGTCGTCGACCACGTTCGCCAGGAGGAACATCGGCGAACCGTTGCCGCGCAGGATGATGAAGTCCTCGAGGTGGCCGTTGGGGAACTCGGGATTGCCGCGGATGACGTCGACGACCACGGTGACCCCTTCGTCGGGCGTGCGGAACCGCAGCGCATGACCTGGTGCCGCTTCGAGTCCGCGCGTGCGGCAATGACCGTCGTACCCCGCGTGCTCGGAACCGGTGCGCTCCTTGACGTCGTCGCGCGTGCAGTCGCAGTAGTACGCGCGGCCCGCCGCGAACAGCGTGGCCGCGGCCTCGAGGTGCTTCGGCGCATTGTGCGACTGGAAGTACGGCCCTTCGTCCCATGCCGGCGAATCGAGCCCCGACACGAGCCACTGCATCGCGCTCTGGATGCCTTCGATCCACTCGGGCTTGTTGCGCTCAGCATCGGTGTCCTCGATACGCAAAACGAAGACGCCGTTGCTCTGGCGGGCGAAGATCCAGTTGTAGAGCGAGGTCTTCGCGCCACCGACGTGGAAGTAGCCCGTGGGCGAAGGGGCGAAGCGGACACGTACCGGGCGATCGATCACGCGGGCGAGGCTACAAGCGCGCCTGCTCGTCGCCGTGGCTGGCGGGCCGCGGGGCGGCGCACCCCACCGCGGGGTGGGCCCGGGTGGCGTGGGTTCGGACACCGCGGATAGCCCGGCGGTTGGCCTACTGGCCGAGCAGCGCGCGCCAGTCGGTGGCGGCGGCGACGACCTCGGGGGTGAGGCGAAGCGTGGCCTCGGGGACGAGGCTCGCGATGTGGCGGCCCTCGAAGTAGTGGTGCGGGTTCGACATCTCGACGAACAGCGGCGTGCGGAACGCCACCAGGTCGGCCGGCGCGCCTTCGTCGAGGAACCCGAACAAGGAGAACGCCAGCTTGAGATCGGGCATCATCGGCGCCCGGCCGTAGAGCGACGCTCGGCGCATCGCCACGACCAGACAGCCGGCGATGGCATCCTCCTCGTGCTCGCCCGGAGCGAGGTGCAACTTCCCGCGGAAGCTGTTGGCGAGCTTCAGCGCATAGCCCTGATCGGGACCCTGGAAGCCGAACGCGTCGCCGGCAGGTTGGCCACCTTCGACCACCTCGGCGGGACGCGACGCGTTCCACGAGCCGAGGCGCCGCGGCGGCGACTCGTAGTACTTGGGGCTACCAGGGCGAACAGGGACGAAATCCGGGGCTGCCATGGGCGACATCGTACGCAGCCCCGGTGCACCACCGGACCTTCGGACCCGCTCTACACTGCGGACGACTCTCAACCGACAAGGAATCCCCCATGCAGCACCTTCCTTGGCGCGCCGCCGCGCTGATCACCGCGCTCGCCGCCTCATCGATGACGCTCGTCGCGTGCGGCGACGACAGCAGCACCGGCTCCCCCGCCAGCACCGGCGTGACCCAGGTGATCACCATCTCCTACACCGGGGGAAAGATCGAAGGGGGCGGGCGCAAGCAGGTCGCGAAGGGATCCACCGTCACCCTGCAGGTCACCTCCGACATCGTCGACGAGGTGCACCTCCACGGCTACGACAAGGCGGTCAACACTGTCGCGAATCAGCCGGTGCAGATCGTGTTCAAGGCCGACGCCTCCGGGGTCTTCGAGGTCGAGCTCGAGAAGAAGGGTCTGAAGCTCGTCGACATCGAAGTCAAGTGACCACCCGGCGGGTCGCAGCGACGGTCGCGACTGCGGCGGCCGCGACGGCCACGGTGCTCACCGTCGCCTCTCCCGCATCGGCGCATGGGGTCGGGGGGCGCAGCGATCTTCCCGTGCCGCTGTGGCAGTTCCTCTACGCCGCGTCGTTCGCGTTGATCATCTCGTTCCTGTTGCTCCGCGTCTCGTGGCACCGCCCGCGCTTCGCCGCCGCGGCGACCGGGCGAGCGCTCGGGCCCCTCGCCGACCGAGTCGTCGGCGTTCTGGTCGTGCTGCTGCGCGCCCTCGGCCTCGCGCTGTTCGTCGTCACGCTCAGCGCAGCGTGGTTCGGCGACACCAACTCGCGCAACAACATCGCGCCGGTCATGGTCTACGTGCTGTTGTGGGTCGGGGTCCAGATCCTCAGCGTGCTGTTCGGCAACGTGTGGTCAGCCCTCTCGCCCTTCGACACCATCGCCGCAGTCGCGTCGTGGGTGCGCACGCGAAAGTCGCCTGCAGCGGTAGCGGCACACTCCCCCGGCGAGTCCTTCGTGTGGTCGCACTGGCCCGCCGCGATCGGCGTCTTCGGATTCGTGTGGCTCGAGCTCTGCTATCACAGCCAGGCCGAGCCGCGCGTTCTCGCACGCGTCATCACGGGCTACAGCGTGGTGGTTCTGGCGTTCGCCGCGCGCTACGGGCGTCGGTGGCTGCGTACCGGCGACGCCTTCGCCGCGTTGTTCGGGCTGCTCGCCGTGATGGCGCCGTTGCACCGCGACTCCGAGGGCCGCCTTCGCGCGCGGCTGCCGTTCTCGGGTCTCGCCGAGTTCGTACCGCGCCGCGGCTCGATCGCGCTCATGGCGGTGATGCTGGGCAGCACCGGATTCGACGGGGTGCAACGCACGCGCTGGTGGGGCGATGTCCAAGGTTCGAGCACCGGATGGGACCGCACGTGGCTGTCCACGTTCGGCCTCGCGTGGACGATCGGCATCGTCGCGGTCGCTTATGTCGTGGCCGCGATGGCCGTCGGTCGGCTCGCCGGCACCCCGACGCGCGACGCTCCCCGTCGATATGTGCATTCGTTGGTGCCCATCGTGTTCGGCTACTCGATCGCGCACTACTTCACGTTGCTCATCATCGAGGGCCAGAGCGCCATCCCGCTCTTCAGTAACCCCTACGGCGAGAACTGGAACCTGTTCGGCACGGTCGACTACGTGATCAACATCCAGCCCCTCAGCGCCCGCGCGGTGTCATGGGTACAGGTGCTTGCGATCGTCATCGGGCACGTAGTCGGCGTCGTCGCGTCACACGATCGCGCCGTCGAGCACCACTCGCATCAGGTCGCAGCGCGCTCGCAGCTCCCGATGTTGATCGTGATGATCCTGTTCACTCTCGGTGGGCTCGCCCTGCTGTTGAAGGGCTGACGCAAAGGCGCGAGATCAGCGAAGGTTCGTGAGGAACTCGGCGAGGATGCGATTGGTCGCGTCGGGCGCGTTCTCGGGGATCCAATGGTCGACGCCATCGAGCACTTCGAACCGGTACGGCCCGGCCACGTGCGCCGCGGTGCGCTCGGCCCCGTCGCGACCGAGCGCCGGATCTTCGGTGCTCCAGATGTACAGCACCGGCACGGTGATGGGTTGCAGGCCCTCGATCATGTAGGGGCCGGTAGCCCGATACCAGTTCAGCGCCGCGCCGATGGCCGCAGGTGAACCGAGCGCAGCCGAGTACGCGTCGGCATCCTCATCGCCGAGGCCCGCGGCGAGATACAGCCGGCGCAGGCGCTCTGGGTCGCCGAGCTCGATGTCGGTGGCCGGGTCGCGAAACCACGCGAAGTAGCCCGAACGCGCGGGTTGATCGCTCGTCTCGTACGCCTCGAGGTACGCGAGCGGATGGGGCACCGACAACGACGTCATCGACCGCAACCGATCCTGGTGACGCGCCGCGACCTGCCAGGCGATCACTGCGCCGTAGTCGTGTCCGACGAGATGAAATCGATCGGCACCAAGCGAGTCGGCGATGGCCAGCACGTCGTTGGTGAGCTTGTCGATGCGATACGCGTCGACGCCGGCCGGCCGAGCGCTCGGCGAGTAGCCGCGTTGATCAACGGCGACGACCCGATACCCGAGCGCCGCCAGCACCGGGATCTGGTGCCGGTACGAGCGCTTGGTCTCGGGGAACCCGTGCAACAACAACACCAGCTCACCGTCGAACGGACCGTCCTCGATCGCGTCGAAGACGAGATGCTCGTACTCGGGGTCGTCGATGCCGATGGAGATCGGGTGCGGCGCCATGTCAGCGGCCGATC
>CAEZYR010000041.1_pt1 | contig 22909 bp, 21 predicted proteins | sample 7265551 | NCBI WGS metagenome assembly CAEZYR01 (sample SAMEA6813938, study PRJEB35770) | uncultured Acidimicrobiales bacterium | biome: Freshwater; feature: Freshwater reservoir; material: water | place: Czech Republic | collected 2017-04-14 | depth 30m m
CACTGCCGCTCGGATCATCGTGCGGCCGTTTCGTGAAGAGGTTCTGCGAGCACTGCGTGAACACCTCGGCGGTTCTGCCGACGAGGTAGTAGAGCGCGACACCCTTCGCGGCGGCGGCGTCCCGGTGGTCTGCGAGGTCGGCCGGATCGAGGCCGTACTCCTCAACCAGCCGATCGGGCCCCACGCCCTCGACTCCGAACAGAGTGAGGTGCAGGCCCATCGCGTCCGGGTCGTAAGGGTGCACCGCGAGCAGCGCAAGGGATCTACAGCGCAGCGCAGCATCGACGAGCTCGCAGGCGCCGCCCACGTTGCTGCGCTCGCGACTAGCCCCGACCCCAGCCTCGCTCTCGACCGGAACACCGGCCGCGAGCGTCGCCAGGTGGCGGGGCATCGATCCACCGTGTTCGATCCAGTCGCCGATCGCCTGCTCGTCATCGCCGCTGTGCGAGTAAGGCACGAGCACGGCAAGGGCCAGCGTTTCTTCGTCGATCACCAGGATCGGCCGAAAGCCCTCCCCGGCCTCGGCGGGCATCATCGCCGACACCGACTTGCGGCGCTTCCACCAGAGATGCCCGCTCGACGCAGTCGAGCTCGCCGCGAGCACCTGGGGCGCGGTAGCGGCAAACGCGCCCATCACCGGGCTGCAGAACTGGCGGTACTGGCTCTTGTAGAAAAAGTCGGCCTGGCCAACGGTGACGCAGCGCTTGTTGGGAGCACCCTCGCCCGCCCCGGGCCGCTTCGCGAGCCGGTCGGTCTTCTGGTTCCGCAGGATGTCGCTCACCAGGTACTGGAGGACGTGCTCAGCTGCGGGGCCAGGCTGATCCGGACGGCGCAGGTGACGCTCAGCGATGCGGGCCCGCAGCTGGGGCGGGAGCAGCCTGAGTAATCGGAGTCCGTAGACCCGGTGGCCGCGGAGCTCGTAACACCAACCCTTGTCCATGATCTCGTTCCGTCTCATTCCTGCCTTCACGGGCTTCGGTGCAAGTGCCGAGACCTCGCTCTGGTCAGAATTATCCCACGCAGTTTGGAGATCGGGGATGTCCGGCCGGTGCTCGTCTCGCTCGAGTGGGCGAGGTAGTGGGTGTTGCGCCGCCGCATCGAGCCTCAGCAGCGTCTCGTGGGAGACGTATGAAACCGAGGCCGTGGCCGGCCGCCCCCGCCATCGCTGCAGCGGCCCTCGGCCTCAGCTCAGCCAGTGCAGCGAGCGCAGCAGGCGGCAACGGCAATTCAGTCTGCAGTTCCAACAGCAGTGAATTTGCGGTCGGGACTTTCGTTTCGACGTTCGCCCAAGCTGGCGCGTTCTCCAGCGAGGGCAACCCAGGCCGCCCATACCCCATCGTGCCGATTGGCATCGAAGGCAACCTTGGCTGCAACCCGGTGAAGACCCAGAACTAGAGCCCCGATGCGCGAGCCGAACATGCTCGTGTCACGCCTAGCGGCCCTCGCTTCGGTGGGGGTGGCTAAGCGTTCTCGGCGGCTTCGGGTGAGGTGGCATCGCCGGTGCGCAGGCGTCTGACTCACCGACGAGCGGCTCGCAACGGCCACAGGTCGGTATCTCGCAGGCGAACCGATGACGAAGCTGTGCGACGACCTTGGCATCAACCCGACCACCCTGCGCCGGGAACTCACCAAGACTGGCATCCAGCTTCGCCGACCCGGCAGGCCATCAGCCATCCAAGATGTGTAGCTCGCGCTACTCCTCACTACCGCACGGTCAACTCCGCCTACCCTGCGTCCTCAATGAGGGAAGCCAGAACAGACTCAACGCCGGCCAGGAACGACGGCAGATCGTCCCGTGCCGTTGCGATGAGAACCTCGAAGTCAACCGACCAGTAGCCGTGCACGACGCGGTTGCGCAGCCGACTCGCGTCCGTCCACGGAATCGCCGGGTGATCGGCCTAGAGACCTGCAGAGAGCTGGCTGACCGCCTCGCCCAGCACTGTGAAGTTCCACAGGAGCGAATCGCGGCGATCAGGGGCAACTTCGATCTCGGCCAACAGCACCGCATCACGCCGCATACATCGTCCGAGCCTCTGCGAGCACATGGTCGCGCAGCATCCGATGAACGGCGCGCTTGGCAACCAGATCGACTTGACGACCGAACACTGCGACGAGTTCGTCCTCCAGCCGGTTGATCGAAAAGCCGAGCGAGCGCCCAGGTGCCATCACGTAAAGAAGATCGACGTCGCTCGTCGGGGTTGCGACTCCTCTGGCCACGGACCCGAACACCGCAAGCTCAGCGACTCCATACCGCTCGCAAACATCCGCGAGGCGCGCCGCATCGACGTCGAGTTCCTCTGCTACCGCCATCGTGACGCCAGACATGGAGTCATTCTGCCACCAGATGACGGGAACACGGAGCCGTTGTCGCATCGACAACACCTGTGGGCGCAGAGGGACTCGAACCCCCGACCCCCTCCTTGTAAGGGAGGTGCTCTAACCAACTGAGCTATGCGCCCGAGAACTAGACACCATACACAGCGACTCGGTCGCCGCCCGCTCGTCAGTCGGTGGTGCGGTCGAAGAAGATCAGCCCACCCTGAAGGAGCGAATCGAAGTAGCGCAGCTTCCGGTTCACCCGATCGGCCGACGCTTCGATCAAAGAGACGACGGACTCGGCCGGCGCCCACGTGACGCGCGCAATCTCGACCGACGCGGGATGTGCATCACCCATCGTCACGCCAGGTGCAAGCACGGCCCGGTAGAGGAAGTCGACCAATCGGTTCGCGCGGTCGATGATCACGATCGGCTCACCGACGAGTTCGATGGTCAGCCCGACTTCCTCGCTCACCTCCCGCCGGGCGCTGGCATCGGGCGGCTCACTGCGATCGACGAGGCCACCGGGATAGCCCCAACCACGGCGATACTCGGTCTCGACGAGCAGAACGTGGCCGTCGTGCTCGACCCGACAAACCGAACCGAGCGTGTAGCTGGGTGACGTCGCACGCACGAGTCGTTCGCGCATGGGATCGGGCATGCGTCGCAACAGGTGAAGAACACGGCGTTGCAGCGACTCGAACACGGGCGCCAGAGTAACGCCGCACTCAGACCTCGCTGCTCGACTCGTCGGCATCGCGACGAGCCGCCAGCAGCGCCGAAAGCAGATCGCCGTTGCCTGCGGCGACGGGCGTACGACGTGCCGCATGGTCGAGGTCGAGGAGATCGCGTCCGAAGGCGTCGGCGACGAGCGCACCGGCTTCGGCGCACACGAGGGCACCGGCGAGGTAATCCCACGCGGCCACCTCGTCGGTCACGAACTGCACATGCCCGTCGAGTCGACCGTCGGCGACCGCACACAGCTCGAGGGCCAACGAGCCGTAGGCGCGGAACTGCGCCCAGCCGTAGTGGCGCGGCGGCCATCCGGCGAGCGAGACGACGGCCCCGGCGAGCGGTGGCGTGTCGGGCCGCACGACCCGCTCGGGTGCACCACCCGGAACGGTGCGGAATGCTCCTGCCCCGCGGACTGCGTGGAAGCGCACACCGGTGTCGTGGTCGTGCACGACGGCAACCCATGGGCCGGTTTCATCGACGGCACACAACGCGGTCGACCACCACGGCAGGCGCCGTGACGCATTCGTCGACCCATCGATCGGGTCGACCACCACGACCACCCGCCCGACAACGCGCCCTCCACGCAAACCCGACTCCTCGGAAAGCACGGCGACGTCCGCTGACTCGAGCACAGCGAGCGCGGCGCGATCCGCAGTGCGGTCGTGGTGGTACTGCGCGGCGTGATCGCCCCCCTCGAACAGCCCCCACTCCCCCTGGCCGCCCATGGCGACCGCGACGGCATCCGCGGCCATTCCGAGCAGGGTGAGCATCTCGGCGGCAAGGTCATCGCTAGTCACAGGGGCAAGTATGACCACGCGCCCGACCTACCGAATGCGCGCGCCGTGGGAATTCGATGCATCGCGTGGCAGGCTTGAACCTTCATTCCGAGGAGAGCAGCTCTTGGCCGTCATCGATGTCGCCGGATTCGTCGCCGATCTGAAGGATCATGCTGTCGACCACGGCTTCCACGTGCACGACGAACGCCATTTCGTCGAGACGTACTCCATGCGCCAGGCGTGGGAGGTCGACCTCCACCCTGAGACGGCGTGTGGCGGTCCGCTCGATCTGCACCTCGCGCTCGAGGTCGACCCGCGCATCCTCTTCGCGTTCGAGGACGAAGTGCTGGCGTTGCCCGACGAGGACGCCGAGCCGGCCGACAACTACCGCCTCCCGCTGAACTTCACGTGGACGTTGCCTCCGCTCGTGCACGGTCCAGATCTGTTGGTGCTCGCCACCGAACTCGCCGGCATCGGCGGACCCGACCTCCCGCTCGAAGTGTCGGCGGTGGATTCGTTCGGCTCGGTCACCGATCCGTCGCAGCGCAGCCTGAGCGTCGTGGCGCGCGTCGAAGTCTCGCTCGCCAAGATCTACCTGGGCCACGACCAGCTCTGCGAAACGCTCGATCGCTGCCACGCAGTCAGCGAGTACGTCGTCGACCGCGCTCCGGCGTGGCTCGACGAAGCCTGACGTTTCGCACCGGCAGCCATGGGGTACCGGAAATCATCTGACGTATATCGAGACGATAGATCGTGTCCTCAGATGAAGATGAACTTCTGTTGTCTGCCACATGATTTAGGACTTTTTTCCCCGATTGGGTCGCGCTGCGGCGAGTACGTTTTCAAGCGAACTCTCACTGCCGACGCGTCGAGCGTCGCAACACACTCAGAAAGCGGGCTGCCTTGAAGCGCTCGAAGATCTTCGCCGGAGCTCTCGTCGTGCTCCCCGCGGCCGGGCTGCTCGCGTTCACACAACTCGCCGACGCTCACTACCCCGATATCTCGGCCACCGCCGCGTGCCTCGACACCAGGGCCCAGGTGACCATTGAGGTGACCTCGTGGACCGAAACGAACGAGCCTCTCCTCCGCGTCGACCGCGACATCACCGTCACGTGGGACAGCCAGCTCGTCGGTCGCGGTGAGTTCACCCCGGCGAACAACTATCACTTCACCGTGGTTCTCACGGTGCCGGCAGATGGCTCCACGCACGTCGCCACGGCCACTGCTGTTGCGCCCTTCGGTCCCAACGGCGAGTACGGCTTCGCGGGCTCGTTCCGCCAGGTGAGCGTCACCCTCCCGGTCACCTGCCTGCCGGCCACCACCACCACCGCCTCACCCACCACCACGGTTGCGCCGCCGCCCACCACCACAGTTGCGCCGCCGCCCACCACCACGGTTGCGCCGCCGCCCACCACCACCGGTCCCCAGACCGAGGTGCTGGGCGAAACTGTCACCCGCCCCGCCGTGGCGGTCCCCGTCGAGGTCCTCCCCCGGTTCGCCGGCTGATCTTCGTCCACGTTCCTCACTGCGGAGTGGTCGCTTGTCGAAACGGCTGACCCCGCGAGTGCGACGTCAGCCGTTTCGCGTGCGGCCTTCGGTCACGCCCTCGCGCAGCAACGCCTGCGCCTCAGGGTCGCCGTCGAGCAAACGGTTCACCCGGCGCTGCACGCGCCAACCATCCACCGTCCGCGCGAACTCCCAGCGCGTCGCCGTCACCCGCCACAAGCGGAAGTCATCGCCGGCAGCGCGACACAACTGGGCATACGCGGTAGCTACTGCGCGGTCGCCATCGATGACCACGTAGGGCATGGCGGTCACGTGCGCCGAACCGCCACGGATGATGTTCTGGTGCATCTCGCCTTCGACCATGCCTGCTATCGCTTCGCGGCCCTCCCACGCACCGACCTGCGCGTCGTACACCCCCGACGGCGTCCAGCGCGCGGCGGCAAGCTCGCTCTCGCCCGCGTCGACTGCCGGGCCGTAACCCATCATCAGCTGATACAACGCCACGTGATCTTCGAGCTCGCGCACGCGACGCTCGAGCGAGTCGAATCGGGCCAGCAGTTGGTCGTCCATACGCGATAACTCTCCTCGCGGCGGAGAGGTGCCGCGAAGAGAGGGTACGCGTCGCGTGGGCGACGAAACGGGCGAAGCGATCATGAACCGAACGGCTTCGCGTCATTGCGATACACCGCGACGACGGTCGGTCGGGCAATAGTCGCGCGAACGTGACACGCCCGAGCATCAGTGGTTGGGCAGTGGGCGCCATTGCGGGATGCCGATGTCGTCGGCCACCGCGATGAACTCGGCCTCGACTGCGAGGCCGATGTGCACCTCGGCGATGTCGACACCGATGACGTTGCCCATGACGCGAGGCCCTTCGTCGAGCTCGACCATGGCGACGACGTACGGCACCTCGTCGCGGAAACCGGCCGTGCCCATCTGGCGGATCACGCAATAGGTGTAGACGACACCGCGACCGGTGCACTCCAGCCATTCGGGCTCGGCCGCGCACCGGGTGCAGAGCGCACGCGGATACCACTGACGATTACCGCACTGCGGGCACTCCTGCACCAGCAGCCTCCCCTCGCGCGCCGCAGCCCAATACGGGGCGCTCACGTTGTCGGGAAGGGGCAGAGGCTTGACCCAGTCGGTCATGACGGCGCTTCGCTGCTGAGCACGGCTACGCCGATGGCGGACAGGTAGCCGCCCGAGCCGGCACACACGGCCACCTTGCAGTCGGGCACCTGCACGACTCCCGCGTGGCCGCGCAACTGACGCACCGCCTCGGTGATGAGGAACATGCCGCGCATACCCGGATGGCACGAGGACAGCCCACCACCGTCGGTGTTCATCGGGAAGCGTCCACCACGGCGCAAATGGCCTTCCTGCACCCACGGGCCGCCCTCGCCGCGCGGCGCGAAACCGAGGCCTTCGAGCAGCATCAGCACCGTGATCGTGAACGAGTCGTAGAGCATGAGCAGGTCGACGTCGTCGACGCCGATACCCGCGTGTTGCATCGCACGAGGCCCTGCGACCGCAGCCGCCGAGGTGGAGAAGTCCGTCTGCTGCGAGATGTTCCAGTGCGTCTGCGCACCCGCCGCGCCGAGCACGTATACCGGCGCGTTCGGGAGATCGCGGGCGCGCTCGGCGGTGGTCATGATAAAGGCACCACCGCCGTCGGTCACCGCGCAGCAGTCGAGCTTGTGCAGCGGGTCGGCCACCATGCGGCTCGCGAGAACGTCGTCGACGGTGATGAGATCGCGATAGATCGCGAGCGGGTTGAGCGATGCGAACTCGCGCACGCCGACAGCGATCTCCGCCAACTGTTCGGAGGTGGTACCAAACTCGTGCATGTGGCGCATCGCATGCATGGCGTATGCGCCGACGAGCGTGTTGCCGTAAGGAGCCTCGTACTGCGCAGGGCCGGCGACGCCTTGCTTGGGCTGCGTGAACCCTCCGGTGCCGAGGCCGCGACCGGTCGCGCTCAATCGATCCGAGCCGTAGGTCACGAGCGCGGTGTCGCACTGACCGTCGCGAATCGCCGCGGCGAGGTGCTGCACATGAAACTCGAACGACGACCCACCGGTCATGGTGCTGTCGATGTAGCGATGGTCGATGCGCAGATACTCGGCCATGGTGATCGCATCGTCGAGCATGCCGCCCGCGCCCCCGGCGCTGACGTAGCCGTCGAGATCCGACTTGGCGATGCCGGCATCCGCAATGGCGCGTCGAGCAGCCAGCACGTGATGCTGCACCGCATCGAGATGCGGCGCGCGGGGATAGTCAGACAGACCGATCCCCACGATCACCGGAGTGCGATCCCCAGACATACGCCGCACCGTACCGGTTCGGCGGCCGCAGCGGCTGCCTTTCCCAACACGCTCACGGCCTGTCCCGCCTTGCTCACGACGGTCGCGAATCGCGGCGCCTTTGCGTCGTGGGCCCTCGGTCTCGTCGGGCCGCTCGACGCTCACGCATGCGGGAGGAGATCGAGACCGTCCTCGACCTCGACTGCGAAGGTGTTCGCCACCATCGAGAGCATCGTGTACTGACCTACCGTCATCACCAACTCGACCAGTTGGGCCTCGTCGAAATGCTCGGTGAGCGCAGCCCAGGTCTGGGCGCTCACCACGGCAGCCGAGTGCAACTCGTCGGCGGCGCGCAACAGCACAGCCTCCGCAGGTGACCAACCTGGTGCATCCGCTCCGGCCGGTACCCGCGCGATTTCGTCGTCGTTCAGGCCGAATGCAAGCGCGTACTCGACGTGGTGACCCCACTCGAAGTCGGATCGGCAGTTCCATGCCGCCCGAAGCGCGAGCAGCTCACAGTGCCGGCGATCGAGCGATCCGCCCAGCGCAAGCGCGGTGGCCCAGGGCAGGAACGGCCGCAGCAGATGCGGGTTGTGGGCGAGCACCAAAAGGATGTTCAGCGGCTTGGTGCGAGGCGCGCGATCGGCCGCCGCTCCTTGGCGCTCGATCGCATCGACCGAGGCGATCGTCGGAGTCAGCAGTTCGCGTACGTCGTCGGTCCACTCCCACTCCTCGAGCGGTCGCATTCGCCAGACCTCGTTCGCGCTCACGCGGACCCCCCGTCGTCGTGATTGGGACCGTAGTCGCGGCGCGTCAGTCGGTCGACCGTGAGGCCAGCACTCCACGCGCCGCTTCGAGGTCGCCGTGGCGCACGAGAACGCGTGCGTCCGAGCGCGTCTTCGTGACCACGTTGAAGGACTCGATGAGCACAGCATCGATGCCGTGATCGGCGAGTTCCGCGATGAGCAACGGCGCTTCGAAGAGCGACGTGGTGATCAGGTCGCGTTACTCGAACTCGTTGTGGCGAGGAGGCGATCCCTTGGCCATCAATCGCCAGAACGCCGCGCGAAGTCCCATCGCGTGACCGTAGTGGCCGGCCGATCGCTCGTGCAGACCTAGAGTCCTGCGTCATCGGCCCGACACGAGGCCGAGCTCCCACACAGAGTTCGAGGCACATCGATGAAGCTGGCTGGCAAGGTCGCAATCGTCACCGGAGCCGGCGGTGCGGGGGTGGGAGGGCTCGGAGTCACCTATGTGCAAGCGCTCGCGGCGCAAGGCGCGTCGGTGGTCGTGTCCGACTTCGACGGCGAGGCGGCGGAGCGCGTCGCAGCGGGCATCGTGGCCGACGGCGGTCGGGCCATCGGGGTGCGCTGCGATGTCACCTCGGACGACGACATCGACGCCATGGTGCGCGCCGCGCTCGACGCCTTCGGCGGAATCGACATCCTCGTCAACAACGCCGGGCTCGCGCGCGGCAAGTGGAACGAGATGTCGACGCTCAGCCGGGAGGACTGGCGCTACATCATGGACGTCAACACGATCGCCCCGGTTCGCTGTTCGGCCGCAGTTCGGCCGGCCATGCAGGCGCGCGGCGGGGGGTGCATCGTGAACCAGTCGTCCAACGGCTCGCAGATGGAAGCGGGCTCGTACACCGTGTCGAAGTACGCTATAGACGCGGTCACCCGCGTGCTTGCGGCCGAGTTCGCGGAGGACAACATCCGGGTCAACGGAATCGCGCCCGGCATGATGACCGCGAAGATGCCCGCAGCGCAGGTGCAGTCGCTGCTGGCGCGTCAGACCGTGCGGCGCCAGGGCCGACCCGACGACCTCGTGGGCGCCCTGCTCTACCTGTGCTCGGACGACTCGGCCTTTGTCAACGGCCAGACGATCACCGTCGACGGCGGCATGGCGCGCATCCCGAACCAGTAGGCCGACGGGCGCAGGTCCTGGCCTTGGTTCCTTGTCGCACGTGTGCTCGGGCGTGATGATGGGCACCTCGGCCGAGACGGGACGACATGCGGCGTGGAGTCCGGTACTCCGCGATCGTGGTCGGATTGCTGTTGTCGACCGTGGCGCGCAGCAGCAACGACTCGGGCCAACCCTTCGCGACCACCACGGCGCCCACGACAACCGTGCCGCGGTTGACGGCGCTCGCTGAGCTTCCCCATGTGCGCTCGGCGGATTCCAGGAATTGTGACGATGCCTGACGTAGGCAGATGGCCATGAGATCAGGTTCGAGGGGTCGCCCGGGGCGGAAGCCGATGGTGGATTCGGCCAGGCGCCAGCCGCAGCGGACCAGCTACTCCCCGTTCAGAGCGGTGGGCCGGGCGGGTATCGAACCCGCGACCGAGCGATTATGAGTGTCGCCCGAGGCGTTCAGCGCGGACCGGCACGTGCGTTGACCTGCGGTTACATCCGCGCGAGCGTCCGTCGCTGGTCGCGTGAGCCGTCCAGTGACGGACGGAATGTTGGATGAAATGTTGGATGCGATCGACTGGGCTATTCGTGTGGCACCGGTTGCGTCAGTCGAGCTCATCGGCCCAGCGGGCGAAGAACGCCCGCAGCGCGCTCACCTCGCCCGGGTCGATCGGTAGCTCATCGTCGGAGAATCTGCTGATCGAGCGGATCATCGACGCCAGCACCGAACGGTCGAGTCCCTGTTCGACTTCGTTCGCTCGCGCGAGCATCAGGTCGAGATCGAATCGACGGGCGAGCACGAACACGTCCGCGAAGTCGCGGGCTTCGGCCCGATCGAAAAGCGCGACGAGCTTGCGGCTCGCCAACTCCTCCGGGTCGAACGTGGGGCCCACGATCGACACCACCACCGGATGGTTCGGCGCGACGTCGATAGCGATATCGACTCGAAGCTCCTCCTCGCCCTGCACGTGCAGCCGGACAAACGAGTCGCTGACCTGCAGCGGGGAAACGACCCAACCGCGCTCGGTTGCTGCCGCGGTGAACTGCTCGCTCGCCTCGGTGACCTGTGCGCGGCCACGCTCGCCGAACAAGTCGAGATCCTCGGTGGGTCGCGTGGTCAACCCGGACACGACAAGCGCGGCGCCACCGGCGAGGACGAACCCATCCGACGCCGCCAACCCAAAGAACAGACGAGCCACCTCGAGCTGAAAGTCGGTGAGACCGCTCATCGCACGACATCATCGATCAGCGGCTGCCACAGCGTACGCAACTCACGCGGCAACACGAGCTCGGACCACAAGTCGACCAACAATGCGCCGTCGACATAGGCGCGGAGGTCGTCGGGCATGCCCTCGCGAAGGACCACCTCGTAACAACGCGCCCGAGCGCGCTGCTCGGCCAACACGAACACCGCGCCGGGCCGCGACCAGTTCAACGAACGCGGAAGCACCACCGTCGCGAACGACTCGGTCAACGACAGGCGCCACAACCGATCAGGAACGAACACCGGCCGGCCGCGACGGCGTGCGTGCTCGACGAAGTGCACGCGCGGTTCAGCCGAAAGATCGAAGCCCGCTCGATCGAACAACCGATCCACCGTAGAAAGGGTCGGCGACTTGCGACCATGCTCATAGGCCGACAACGTCGAGCGCGAGGTGCCCGCTCGCGCCGCAAGAACCTCCTGACTCAACCCAGCCTCGAGCCGCACCCGTTCCAACAGTTCCGCACCCATCCCTCAAAGGGTATCCGATCGGATACGTCATCCGCGGTCCCTTCGGGCGGTCGCAACACGCCTCGCCCGTCAAGACAGCCTCGCGAAGCGGTACCCGCGCCGGTCGGGCCACGCTCACCACGACGACTGCCGCCAGTACACCGCGGCAGTGGCGCGGCGATGAATTCGCGGGGGGTGTGCGGGGCGAATGTTGGATTGTCGCCCGCTGACGGTGTTCGAGGCACCCACAGAATCGACATAAACGCAGGTCAGACTGGGTGGGCCGGGCGGGTATCGAACCCGCGACCGAGCGATTATGAGTCGCCTGCTCTAACCACTGAGCTACCGGCCCGAAAGCAGTGCGTGTGCGGGAAGTTCTGAGGGATTCCCGCACCAGCACCGTACCAACACGGCGCCGCCGAGGACGAGATGCAGTGTGTCGGCATGGCGAGCGGTGATGGCCGACGACGGCTCGGCCGAGTTGGTGGTTGGACCCGGAGCGGTCGGCGTCAACGCCATCGACACCACCGACGGCGGTTCATCGCTCGCTATTCGCCAGTTCCTCTACGACTGGGACACCCAGGTGCTGCATCGGCTCACCATCGAACGGGTCGCCGGCCCGCCCCGAGATGAAGCTTGCCAAGTGAAGTTGGCGCTCGAACGCGTACGCCGTCTCGCTCGTTTCATGGTGGCCTCGTCGGTCACGTGGCACCGTTTCGTGGGCGATCTCCGCGAGCGGGCGCACAACACCGTCAAGCCGATCAATCCGCTGGCCTCGCAGCACGGCTTTCAGGCCCATCTCGATCGCGGTCGCTTCTTCGTCGTGATCGCCCACGACGACCCGGGCATCGCGAACTGGTTCGACACCTGCGCGAACCGCGAGCTTCCCATGACCTATCGCTGGCAGTTGCCCCGCGTCCCCCGAGACGCGTTGTCGACTCCGTCGTTGCGCGTCGTGAAGCTGGCGGTGCTCGACGATGAGGTACCGACGTGGGCGCGGCTGACCCTTCGAGGTCGCGCCGAGGGTCAGTCGGCGACACCCACCCAGTCGGCCGGCGCACACGGTGCGGAATCGTCGCGGCGCGGATCGTGCTGCAGCAGCGTCCGACGATGCACCTGCGGGTACCCCTCGACCCACGTCGACGGGTCGTCCCAGCGGCCGAGCGGCGGCGGGAACTCGTCGGGGTCGAACTTGTCGTAGGGACCGAGGCTGATGAACAGGTACTCGACCTCCTCGGTGCCGGAGGTCTCGGCGCCGTACGCAAACCCACCGCGCACCCATCGGATGTCGCCGACCTTGTAGGGCTCCTCGCCGCGGATGTGCAGCTCGCCTTTCGTCACGATGTACAGCGTGTCGGAGAGGTGCCAGTGCGGATCGGGCTCGCGACCCGGCCACGACTTCACCTGCACCACGCGGTTGCCCGACGCGGGATCGACCAGCCAGCGGATGAACGGCCCAGCGGGGCGTTCCGGATCGTCAGGATCCACGAACATGTCCCAGGGCACGGCGTCGATCGTTATCGGTTGCCGTTCTCCGGTATCGGGCTGCTGACTCGTCATCGTGACCCCCGTGCGATCCTAGGCACGGGATACGGGAGCGGGTCGTCGACCCGAACACAACCGCGCCGCGCCGCTGCATGCGCGACGATGCACCATGGCATACGACGACATCGTGGTGGGCGCCGGCACATGCGGCGCGATTCTCGCCGCCCGACTCAGCGAGGACCCCGGCCGACGCGTGCTCCTGGTCGAGGCTGGGCCCGACTACGCCTCCGCCGCAACGACACCCGCCGATCTGCTCTACGGCCAAGTTTCGCTCGTCGACCACGACTGGCACTACGCGGCCGAAGCGCATGCGTCGCGCACGATCCACTATCCGCGCGGCAAGGTCACGGGCGGGTCTTCGGCCGTCAACGGCACGATCGCGCTGCGGGGAGACCCCGACGACTTCGAGGAGTGGACAGCCCGCGGGCTGCCGGAGTGGAGCTTCGACGAGGTGCTGCCCTGGTACCGCATGCTCGAGGACGACCCGATGGGATCTGCAGTTTCGCCCGAGTTCCACGGCCTCGGCGGGCCGATGCCGCTGCGTCGTGTCGGTCATGCCCGGTGGCAGCCGTTCCACGCGGCCTTCCACGCAGCCTGTGTCAGCGCCGGATACCCGGCGCTCGACGACCTGAACGGCCCCGACAGCACGGGCGTCGGCGAGTTCGCCCGCAACAAGGTCGACGGGGTGCGCATGTCGACGGCGCTCACGTACCTCGCCGCCGCGCGCGGTCGGCCGAACCTCACGATCCGACCGGCGGCTCTGGTCGATCGTGTCGTCGTCGAGCATGGTCGGGCGGTCGGGATCGAGATCGTCGACGGCGGCCGTCGCGAACGGATCGAAGGTGGGCGTATCACCCTCGCAGCCGGCGCGATCGGTAGCCCGACGATCCTGCTCCGCTCGGGGATAGGCCCCGCCAATGCGCTGCGCGCCCTCGGTCTCGACGTGGTCGCCGACCGTCCCGGCGTAGGCGCGGTGCTGCTCGACCATCCATCGGCTGGGCTGCCTGCGCTCCCGGCCGATGGGGTGCCGCACGACCCGGCGGTCATCACCGAGATCGGGTTGCGCTACACCACACCGGCGTCATCCGACACGAACGACATGCAGCTGTGCTTCACGACGTTGCTCGACCTCGAGCAGATGCGCGGCTTCATGCCCGACCCGATGCCGATGCTGATGGTCGGTGCCGTGCTGATGCGCCCGGCGAGCGCGGGCACGCTCAGCCTTACGAGCGCGGACCCGACCGCTTCACCCCGCGTGTGGTTGAACTACCTCGACGACCCGGCCGACGTGGCGCGCCTGCTCGGCGCTTGGCGGCTCGGTCGCGACCTGTTGCGAAGCGCGGAGATGGCCCCCCTCGTCGGCTCGCTGCTGCTGGCCGATGCAGTGATCGACGACGACGACGCGCTCACCGCAGTCCTGCGAGAACAGATCGCCACCACGTATCACCCGGCGGGCACCGCGCCGATGGGGCGCGTGGACGACCACCGCGCGGTGGTCGATGCGCACGGTCGCGTGCACGGCGTCGAAGCCCTGCGGGTCGTCGACGCGGCCATCATGCCCACGAGCGTCCGTTCGAACACCAACCTCACGTGCATGATGCTGGCCGAGCGCATTGCGCGCTGGATGGAACGCGAACACTGACGCCCGGCGTGCTGCACCGTGGTCAGAAGCGCCCCACGAACTCGCGGCCGAACCACTCGAGCTGTTGGCGCATGTCATCGGCGCTCGGGCCGAGGAGCGAGACCACGAATTGATCCACCCCCGAGGCGTGGTATTCGCCCAACTCGTCGACCGACACCGGAAGCCGGTTGTACACCCCATGGCTGATCGTGATCTCGTCCATCGAACGGCCGGCGGCATCGACAAGCTCGCTGATACGGCGACGCACCGCTGCGATCTCGGCGGGGGTCTGGTCGAAGCCGTAGTACCCCGAACCCAGATCCGCGACCCGGCGGTAGGTGGCCTCGCCGAAGCCACCGAACCAGAGCGGTGGGTGCGGCAGCTGAACCGGCTTCGGGTGCTGGCGACACGGCGCGAGCTCGTAGAACTCTCCGGCGAACGACGAGATCGGATCGCACCACAGTGTGCGCAGCACGGCGACGTACTCGCGGCAACGATCACCGCGCCGTTCGAACGGCACGTCGCACGCTGCGTACTCCTCGGTGCTCCAACCCACGCCGATGCCGAAGTCGAACCGGCCGCCCGACAACCAGTCGAGCGTCGCCACGTGCTTGGCGGTGTAGACGGGGTTGCGCTGGGGCAGCAGCGCGACACCGGTCGCGAAGCGGATTCGCTCGGTGCACGCCGCGAGGTGGGTGAGCGACTGGATGGGATCGGGCAGGTTCGCCATCGAGGCGAAGAACGCGGCGCCGTCGTCGGACTGCCGGTATTCGTCCTGCGGGTCGTCGAACAACACGACGTGCTCACCGAGGTACAACTCGGCGAACCCGAGCTCCTCCGCCCGCTGGGCCACCTCGCGCAAGAACGACGGCGTCGCTTCCGGGTTCACCACCGGCAGGTTGAGGCCGATCTGCATATGCCATTCCTCCTGGATCGTCGCCCGTCAAACGGAGAGGGGGCGTCGGTCTCCCGACACCCCCTCTGAACAGCCGCTTCCAATGCTCCGGGGGTGGGGTTCGAACCCACGACCTGCGGATTAACAGTCCGACGCTCTGCCAGCTGAGCTACCCCGGAAGGACGGGCCGAGGATAGCAGCCACCCTCGTCGTTCCGGCCACGATTGCCGCCGTGAAACCGATGCGGACGCGCCCGGCTCAACCTTCGTCGAGATAGTCGCGCAGCTTCTCGCTGCGCAACGGATGACGCAGCTTGGCCAAGGTCTTCGACTCGATCTGGCGCACCCGCTCGCGGGTGATGCCGAATTCGCGCCCCACCTCTTCGAGCGTGCGCGGCTGGCCATCGTCGAGTCCGAATCGCAGGCGCATGACCTCTTGCTCGCGCTCGCCCATCTCGGACAGCGCTTCGGAGACGGCCAGGCCGAGGAACTCGCTGATGACCGCATCGGGCGGCGCATCGGCGCCGACGGCCTCGATGAAGTCGCCGAGATTGCTATCGGCCTCGTCGCCCACCGGCGAATCGAGCGACAGCGGATCCTGGGAGATACGCAAGATCTCGCGCACCCGCGCCGGGGAAAGATCGGTCATGCGCGCCAGCTCGTCGATCGAAGGCTCGCGCTCGAGCTCCTGGGCCAGCTCGCCCTGCGTGCGCTTGACCTTGTTGATCGACTCGACCATGTGCACCGGGATGCGAATGGTACGCGCCTGATCGGCGATGGCCCGGGTGATCGCCTGACGGATCCACCACGTGGCATACGTCGAGAACTTGAAGCCCTTCGTGTAGTCGAACTTCTCGACGGCCCGCATGAGGCCGAGGTTGCCCTCCTGGATCAGGTCGAGCAGCAACATGCCCCGGCCGCCGTAACGCTTGGCGATCGACACCACGAGGCGCAGGTTGGCGCGGGTGAGATGATCGCGCGCTGCGTCGCCGTCGCGTCGTTGACGGTTGCACTGGACTACCTCGAGCGGGGTGAGCTCGACCGTGCCCTCGGCATGGGCGGCAAGTTGAGTGACGGCGCGCAGGCCGGCCTCGATGCGACGAGCGAGCGAGACCTCCTCGTCGCCGCTGAGCAACGGCACCCGGCCGATCTCTTTGAGGTACATCCGCACATAGTCGGACGACAACGGTGAACCGCCGTCGTCGTCGAGGCTGGCCCGTGGCGCACGACGGGCAGGCGCTTTGGATCGCGGTGTCGGCGCAGTGTGCAGCTTCGCGCCGCCCCGCTCGGGCACCGACGGTGCGTCCCCATCGTCCGCATCGACCGCATCGACCCCGACGGCGTCAGCGGAAGAACGCGTGCGCCGCTCATCGACTTCGTCGGCAAAGGACTCGTCGAGCTCGATGCCCTCTCGCTGGAGCCACGCCTGAATGCCCAAGAAGATGTCGGGTGTGAGGTCGAGATCCTTGAGCACCTCGAGAACTCCGTCGAGGTGCAGTGCTCCTTTGGCGCGTCCGAGCGCGATGAGCTGTTGCAGCTCCTCGGGTGTGACACCACCCCCCGAGGTGAGCGCACTCGCGATGTCATTCACCTGCTGGTCCCTCAGCGTTTTCGGCGAGCCAGGCAACCAAGAGCGCAGCCGCGGACATTCGCTTCTCGGCATCATCGAGTTCTGCGAGGCGGTGACGGAGCCAGTCGATGACATCAGAGTAGGCCCGCAGGTCTTCAGGTTCTCGCACCGATGCTGCTTCGCGGCGCAGCTGATCGAGAACACGCGAGGTCGCGTACCGAGAAAGGTCGACGATGGCCTGATCGGGGTCACCGTCGGGTTCGTCAACCGCGAGACGGGTGAGCAGAGCTGCGGTATCCGGAGACGCCTCGGCGATGGCCCGGTGCAGGTCGGTGGCGGACACCAGTGCCTCGTACGCGTCGCGTCGCGCGTCGGAGTCGAACAGCACCGGCTCGAGACGGTCGATGATCTCGGTGCGTCGGTGCACCAACAAGCGCAGCGCCTCGTCTTCGGCGTTCTCGCGCATCGGACGCCGCCGCGGCGCGTGATCGACCGGCATCATCGCCCCGCGAGGCTCAGGCTGATTGGTCACACGCCCGGGTGCCACGCGGGCCGCACCTCGCGCTGCGGCGCGTACATGGTCGGGGTCGAGGTGGCAACGATCGGCGATGGTCATGAGGTACTGGTCGCGCACCAGGTCACTCGGATGTTCCCGCACCACGTCGACGGCGGTCTGCGCAGTGCGCGCCCGACCCTCAGGCGTGCGGAGGTTGCCCGATGAGAGCACACGCTCGACCCGGAAACCCAGGAACGGCTTGGCATTGGTGATGGCCGCTGCCAGCCGCGCCGGATCGGTCAGGGCAAGCTCGCCTGGGTCGACACCGTTGGGCAGATCGGCCACCGAGAACTCGACGTCGAGCTTCTGCTCCCACTCGTACACGCGCGCCGCGGCATTCTGACCCGCTGCGTCCGCGTCGAACGCCAGCACGATGCGGGGACTGAACCGCTTGAGCAACCGGATGTGATCCTCGGTGAGCGCCGTGCCGCACGTGGCCACGGCGCGCGGCACACCGGCCGTGGCAAATCCGATGACGTCGGTGTAGCCCTCGCACACGATGGCCTCGCCCGCTTGGACGATGTGCTCTTTGGCCCAGTTCAACCCGTACAGGATCTTGCTCTTCGAGTAGATCGCCGCGTCATCGCTGGTGTTCTTATACTTGGGGCCGTCGTGGCCGGGCAGGATGCGCCCTCCAAAACCGATCGGGTCGCCTCGGTCGTCGAAGATCGGGAAGAGCACGCGGCCCCGGAAGAAGTCGTACTGGCGGCCACGCGAGTTGATCGCGCCGAGCCCCGAGGCCCGAAGGTCTTCGTCGTTGAGCTTGAGGTAGCGACACAAAGGGTCCCACTGCTTTGCGTCGTCGGGAGCCCAACCCATCTTGTACCGCCGCACGGCGTCGCCGTCGAAGCCCCGCGCCCGAAGGTACTTGCGGGCCTCGCCGGCGTCGGCCGATTCGAGCAGCCGCGTGTGGTACCACTCGACCGCTTTGCGCACGGCGTCGACGAGCTTGGTGCGACGCTTTCGGCCTTCGTCCTCGCCGCGTTCGGTGTAGCGCAACGTGATGCTGTACTTGTTGGCCAGCCACTCGACTGCGCCGACGAAGTCGAGCTGTTCCTTCTCGCGGACGAACGTGATGACGTCGCCCGACTTCTGGCAGCCGAAGCAGTAGTAGAGACCGTCCTCGCTGTTGACCGAGAACGACGCCGACTTCTCGGTGTGGAACGGGCACAGCCCCTGCCAGCGGCGCCCGACGCGTTTGAGGGTGGTGTATCCGTTGACGATCTGCACGATGTCGGCCGCGGCACGAACCTTGGCGATGTCGTCGTCCTCGATGCCCACGGCGGGAACCTACCATCGGCCTCTGACAGTTGGCCCTGGAGCCAGTGACCCCAGGGGCGAGGGCCCGGGGCCCACACCGGGTCAGCGGCTGCGCAGAACCGCCTGAGCGGCAGCGAGGCGGGCGACGGGAACCCGGTAGGCCGAACACGACACGTAGTCGATGCCCGCTTCGAGGAAGAAGGCGATGGACTCGGGGTCGCCGCCGTGCTCGCCGCACACCCCGACCCGGAGACCTGGTTTGTGGAGTCGGCCCTCGAGCACCGCGCGGCGGACCAGGATGCCCACGCCGGCTGCGTCGATCGATTCAAACGGGCTGACGTCGACGATGCCGTGCGACTCGTACACGCCGAGCAACCGGCGCTCGACGTCGTCGCGGCTGAACCCGTAGACCATCTGCGTAAGGTCGTTGGTGCCGATCGAGAAGAAGTCGCACTCGGACGCGAGTTCGCCCGCGAGCAGCGCGGCGCGCGGCGTCTCGATCATGGTGCCGACCTCGATGACGAACTCGTCGCCCGAAACCTCCTCGGCGATCCAGTCGCGCACGAGCACCAACTCGCGAGCGTCGGCCACGAGCGGGATGAGGATCTCGACCATAGGGTTCCCGCCAGCCGCGCGGCGCTCGCGGGCCGCGTCGATGATCGCGCGCACTTGGGCGCGATAGAGGCCCGGCTTCAAGATGGCGAGACGTACGCCGCGCGTGCCGAGCATCGGATTGTGCTCGCGCCACTTGTGCGCAGCGGCGATGAGCCCAGGGTCGGCGTTGGGGTCGTCGGGGTCGGGCAGGAACTCGTGAAGCGGCGGGTCGAGTAATCGCATCGTGACGGGCAGGCCGTCCATGGCTTCGAACACGGCGACATAGTCGGCGCGTTGCGCTTCGATCAGCAGCGCGAGCGCGGCGCGCTCCTCTTCGGGGTCCTCGGCGAGGATGTAGCGCTGCACGATGGGCAACTTCTCGCCGAAGAACTGGTGCTCGGTCCGGCACAGCCCCACACCCTCGGCGCCGAAGAGTCGGGCAAGGCGAGCGTCTTCGCCCGTATCGACGTTGGCGCGCACCGCGAGGTGACCGACCCGGATCGCGTCGGCCCACTCGAGCAACTGCCCGAGCTCATCGGGCACGTCTTCGTCGCCCACTTCGAGCTCACCGAGAAGGATCTCGCCGCTGCTGCCATCGAGCGACACGAGGTCGCCTTCGCGCACCATGATCTCGCCGACGATCATGGTGCGCTCGCCGAACTCGATGTCGATCGCGCCACAAACTGCGGGAATTCCCCAACCGCGCGCGACAACGGCGGCGTGCGACGCCAGGCCCCCGCGCGACGTGAGAATGCCGTCAGAGAGGCGCATCGCGATCTCGTCGGCCGGGCTGGTCTCGGCGCAGGCGAGGATCACCTGCTCACCGCGATCGGCGGCGTCCATCGCGTCCTCGGCCGAGAAGTAGATGCGCCCCGACGCCGCACCCGGTGACGCGCCGATGCCACGGGTGAGCACGGTGCGCACCCCTCCGGTGAACTGTCGGTGCATCAGCTGCTCGATGTCGCTCGGCGTGATGCGCTCGACGGCGGCCTCGCGTGACTCGGCGGTGTCGAGGGCGCGCGCCGCGGAGACTGCGACCCGGATGCGTTCGGCGGGTGATCCCACGGTTCTCGCTACCGGAGCCTCTCGTCAAGGTAGGACACGAGGTCGGCGATGGCCACACGCTCTTGTTCCATGGAGTCGCGTTCGCGCACGGTGACCGCACGGTCGTCGAGGGTGTCGAAGTCGATGGTGACGCAGTAAGGCGTGCCCAGCTCGTCCTGGCGGCGGTAGCGCCGCCCAATGGCCTGCGTCTCGTCGTAGTCGCACATCCACCGGGGCTGCACCATGGCGAGCACCTCCTGGGCGACCGGCACCAGCGTGTCCTTTTTCGACAGCGGGAGCACCGCCACCTTGTACGGCGCGAGTCGATGATGCAAGCGCAGCACGACCCGGGTCTCGCCGCGCACGTCCTCTTCGTCGTACGCCGCGAGCAAGAAGGCCATCATCGTGCGAGTCGCGCCGGCTGCGGGCTCGATCACGTGCGGGCGATACCGGGTGTTGGTCTCCTGGTCGAAGTAGTCGAGCTTGTCGCCCGAGTGCATGGCGTGTTGGGTGAGGTCGTAGTCACCGCGGTTCGCGATGCCCTCGAGCTCGTCCCAGCCCCAGGGGAACAAGAACTCGACGTCGCTCGTGCCGGAGCTGTAGTGCGACAGCTCATCGGCATCGTGCGCGCGTAGTCGCAACTTCTCAGGCGGCATGCCGTGATCGAGGTACCACTGCATGCGGGTTTGGCACCAGTACTCGTACCACTGTGCTGCGTCGGCGGGCGGCACGAAGAACTCGAGCTCCATCTGCTCGAACTCGCGCGTGCGGAACACGAAGTTGCCGGGCGTGATCTCGTTGCGGAACGACTTCCCGATTTGCGCGATGCCGAACGGTGGCTTCTTGCGCGACGTGTTGAGCACGTTCGAGAAGTTGACGAACATGCCCTGGGCGGTTTCGGGGCGCAGGTACACCTCGGCTGCCGACTCGACCATAGGACCGGCGTGGGTCTTGAACATCAGGTTGAACTGACGCGCTTCGGTGAACTGACCTTTCACGCCACACGTGGGACACACGTCGGGATCGTCGAGCTTGTCCTGGCGATGACGCGCGCCGCAGTTACGACAGTCGACAAGCGGATCGGTGAAGTTCTTCAGGTGACCCGAGGCTTCCCAGATGGCGGGCGGCGAGAGGATGGACGCGTCGAGCCCCACGACATCGGTGCGCATCTGCACCATCGAGCGCCACCATGCGTCCTTGACGTTGCGCAGCAGCAGCACACCGATGGGGCCGTAGTCGTAGGTGGAGCGAAAGCCGCCGTAGATCTCGGCCGACTGGAAAACGAAGCCGCGGCGCTTCGACAGGTTCACGATCTTGTCGAAGAGGCTCTCGTCGGGGCGGGGATCAGTCGATGCGTCGGACACGTCCGCAGAGGCTATCGGCCGCCCTCGTGGTACGGGGGACGGTTTCATCCTCGCGACGCGAGGTGACGTGGCAATGCGCACGGGACATCCAGTGCGCCCACCACACTGGTGCGTACAAATGGTCTCGCGTACGCCGCTCAGATGCCCGCTGATTCAACCGCCGTCACGGGTCGTCGCTTCGGCGAACCGGCGGGCGTCGACCACCAGTTCGTGCGGTGGGTGCTGTGGTTCGTCGATGGGTTCGCCGCAGGGGTCCTTCACCGACGCCCCGGCACCACACCCGATGGTTCGCAGTGAGATGCTGCACCACAGTTCGACGACATGGCTTCCCCGCCACGCCCACTCACCTGAGGACCGGATGTATCCGACGTACCAGCCCGTCCACGACCCCACCGCCGTCATCGGCCGCCGATTCGGCGCCTGGATCATCGACTTCGTGATCGGCGCCATCATGTTCTTGGTGTTGTTCGCGACTTTCGCCGAGCAACGTAACTTCACGACAGCGGCCCAAGCCGAACAGTTCTGCGACACCGTCAACAACGGCGACGAATACGTGTGCGGCCTGTCCGACGCGACCGCGATCATCGTGCGGTACGAGGACCTCGGCATCGTGGCCATCGTCTTGTTCGGCTACTGGTTCCTCAACGACGCCGTGCTCACCGGTATCACCGGCTTCTCGATCGGCAAAGGCATCGTGGGGCTACGGGTGGTGCGCCAACAGGACGGGCGCCTCGCCGGCTTCGGACGTTCACTCACCCGATGGGCACTCTGGATCGCCGATTGGATGCCCTGCGTGCCGATCGTCGGGCTCGTCACCGCCAATGCCAGCAAGGGCCACCGACGGGTCGGTGACATGGTGGCCAAGACATTCGTAGTCGACAAGCAACAGGTCGGGATCCCGCCCCGGGTGGCCGGGGTCACCGCCGACTCGCCGGCCTTCCCGCCCGCGTATCCGGGCGCCTACCCGTCGGCCCCCGGTTACCCGGGGCCTTCCGGTTACCCCGGGCCTTCCGGCTACCCCGGCCAAGGCGGCTATCCCGGCCAAGGCGGCTATCCGGGGATGCAGGGCCAGCCCGTGGCGCCGAGCTACCCGCCACCGTGGGCTGCGCCGCAACCGTCCGCGCCTCCGCCCGCCGCACCGCAGCAATGGGGCATGCCCGAGGGGTCGCGCCCGGTGTGGGCACCTCCGCCCGC
>CAEZYR010000042.1_pt1 | contig 22800 bp, 21 predicted proteins | sample 7265551 | NCBI WGS metagenome assembly CAEZYR01 (sample SAMEA6813938, study PRJEB35770) | uncultured Acidimicrobiales bacterium | biome: Freshwater; feature: Freshwater reservoir; material: water | place: Czech Republic | collected 2017-04-14 | depth 30m m
GCGATCTTCTTGGCGAGCGACGCGTCGTCGTTCATGACCGGCCGCTCGGTGTACGTCGACGGCGGCCTCATGCACTGACATGCCACCCCGTCCGCACCTTCTGTGTCGGGTCACGCTCATCCAGGGACACGTTCGGCGACCCAGAAGCGATCGGCCACCTTCTGGGTCGGGTCACGCTCATCCAGGGACATGTTCGGCGACCCAGAACCGATTGGCCACCTTCTGGGTCGGGTCACGCTCATCCAGGGACACGTTCGGCGACCCAGAACCGGTCAGCCGGCGTCAGTCGAACCAGTTCCAGACCCAGGGTTCGATCACGCGCGCGGCGCTGTCGAAGATGACGTGCGCACCCGCTGCGGCGAGTGGGTCACCGAGCGGCGCCGCGGCCCGGAGGGCGGCGAACGACGCGTCGAGCGCGGCCTTCGTTACCAGCGCATCGTCGTCGCACCAGTACACCGTGATCCGCAATGAGCCCGCCCGCGACGTGGCCGTCGGCGCGAACGTGCGCGCGTCATCCTCGGCGACGAAGCCATCATCGATCGTGCTCGTGACACTCGAGAACGTGTACGCACCGGCCACGCCATCGAGGCGCAGCGCGGTCGGGATCGCCACGGTGTCGTACCAGCGGTACAACTTCTCGACGCCGATCGCGTGCGGCTCGTCCAGCTCGACGACCTGGACGACCACACCCTTGGTCGGTCGAAACGGCAGCGCTGAAACCGACACGAGGACCTCGGGCCGCACGTAGCCCTTGATCACGTCGAAGAACCCCATGAGCGGACGCGTGCACATGTCCATGTCGGGTCGCCGGCCCCACTGGAACGAGCTCTCGGCCAAGCCTTGCCATTCGGTTACCGCTGCGGCAATCGGCGGACGGAACCAGTAGAGGTTCATGTAGTGCGTCGGCGCGAGACGATGATCGGCTATCGACGCGGCGGCGCAGTCGGGCGTGCGAACCCAACGCTCGCCGTAGCGCACGCCTTCGAGCGCCATGTTCTCGGGCCGATGGTCGAGCTGGTGCCACTCGTTGTAGGCGCGATGAAGCGACGGGTCGTTGACGCTCGTAAACGAGAAGAAGCCGTGCGGTGCGAGCATCGTCAGAGCGTCTTGGTGCGGAGGGCCGGACCGACCTGGGTGGTCACTAAATCGAGGTGGCGGTCGACCATGTCGTCGGGCATGCCGGCGAGGCTCGCCCAAAGGTAGACGTGCTCAACCGGCAGTCCGTCGGTACGGGCCTTGAGGAGCGCGGTGGCGTCCGCAGCGGTGCACACAGCGAAGCCCGGCAGCTCACCCTTCAACGCAAGTCGCTCACCCAACGCGCCGAGGGTTTCCTCGTAGGTCCCCGCGCCGGCGCCACGAGCCTCGCGATACGTGTGGCGTTGCCATGCCAGGTAGGGGAGTAGCCGTTGTTTTGTCTGTTCGGGGTCGTCGCACACGATCAGGTCGACGACACCGCCGAGTCGCGCGCTCGCCGCGCCGTGACCGGAGGCTTCGAGAGCCTCGCTGTAGATCGCCGCATTGGTGCGGTCCAGACTGAGTAACCCGACGCCCAAGCGGCCCGCACGCGCCGCGCCTTGCGGGCCCTGGTAACCCGCCCAAATCGGGAAGGGACGTTGCACGGCGCGGGGCGTGACCACACCCTCGTCGAGCAGCCGCCGCAGCTCCGCGAGTGCCTTATCGGTTCGGCCGTAGCGCGCATCGAGTGACTGGCCGAACAGCGCAAACTCGTGAGGTGCATAGCCCGTGCCGAGCCCGACCTCGATGCGACCGTTCGAGATGATGTCGGCGAGCGCCGCCTGCTCCGCCAGGTGCGCCGGTTGATGAAGCGGGGCGATCATGATGGCCGTGCCGATGCGGATGCGCTCGGTGCGAGCCGCGAGCGCGCACGCGAACGCGAGCGGCTGGGGCAGGTATCCGTCGCTGAATTGGTGATGCTCCGACAGCCACACGGCGTCGATGCCGTCACGTTCGGCGGCGACAACGCGCTCGATGGTCTGCGCCACGTGCGTCACCCATGGGCGCTCCCATGGCGGTGGATTGCGAAGGTCAAGAAAGAGTCCGAGCTTCAGGGCCATCAGCGTGCTCCTCGTGCAGGGCGCGCCGGGAGGATGCCCCAATCGCGCGCCACGTCCTGTACTTCGATCGTCTCACCGTTCATGAATGCTGCGGACGGCCCGGTGAGTATGCGGGCGATCGCTTCGCCGATGCGCTCGACCGGTGCCGCGTGCTTCGCGACGAACGCCAGCTTTTCGCCGGCGGCAAGAACACGTTCGGTGGCCACCGCGCCAGGTTGGAGGTTGTAAAAGCGGAGGCCATCGGATGCATGCTCGACCACGAGCTGTTCGGCAATGCGGTTCAGGCCAGCCTTTGACACGCCATAGGTGAGGGCCCAGCCGCCGTCACCGATCGCCGCGAATGGCGCGTTGTACCCAGCTCCGCTGGTGATGTTCGCGATGATGCCGCTACCCCGCGCCACCATGTGTCGGAGCACCGGTTGCGTGAAGATCAACTGCGCGGCCACGTTGCCGTAGAGCCGCTTCTCGATCTCGTCGACCGGTGTTTCCAGGAAGCGCTTCTCGCCGGCCGGACCGACGTAGATCGCATTGTTTACGAGGATGTCGACGTGGCCGAGCGCCTCGATGGCCGCCTCAGCTACCGGCTGAAGACGCGCCCCGTCGAGCAGGTCGAGCACGAGCGGGATGGCGCGGCCACCTTCGGCCTCGATCGCGGCCGCGGTGGACGCGAGGCTGCCCGACACGAGGCGCAGCTCGGGCAGGGCATCGGCCTCGGGTCGCTTCGCCGCGTCGCCCTCGTTCTGCGTACGGCCGGTGATCGCGACGTCGTAGCCAAGCCGGGCCAACGCAATCGCGCTGGCCCGGCCGATGCCTCGCGTTGCGCCGGTGACGATGGCGGTCTTGGCCATGATGGTCCCTCCCGTTCGGGTCCAATCATGCACGCTCCGAGCCCGCGAGTTCGCGCCCGCGGCGCCCCGTGTTGGAACCGTTGGGTGCGAACTGGGCAGACTCGACGCATCGTCGAACACGCAGCGTCGACGACACTGGGGGATTGCCATGCTCACGACTCGACCCGAACGTTGGGATCGCGTGGTCGATGCGATCATCGTCGGTAGCGGGGGCGCCGCGCTCACCGCAGCGACCATGGCCCACGATGGCGGAGCCGAGGTTCTCGTGCTTGAGAAGGCTTCGCTCATCGGTGGTACGACCGCCGTGTCGGGCGGCGTGGTCTGGCTCCCCGGTAACCATCACATGGCCGAGGTCGGCATCTCCGACTCTCGCGAGGACGCTCTCGCCTATCTCCGCCGCCTCACGTGTGGCCACGAGCACGACCCGGCCGTGCTCGAGACCTTCGTCGACACCGCGCCCGAGGTGCTCTCGTACCTCGAGGCGAACACGCCGCTGCGCATGCAGCCGGTGGCAAACTTTCCCGACTACTTCTTCGCCTACGACGTGCCGGGCAAGAAGTCGGGCGGTCGCTCGTGTGAGCCGCTGCCGTATGCCGTTGGCGACGAGATCCCTGAGTGGCGCGATCGGCTCGTCACCCGCGGCACGCTCATGTCACTTGGGTCGAACACCATGCTCGCTGAGGACTTCGCCGAGCCCACCGAGGAGCTGAAGGCTGAGCTCGCGCGACGCGAGGCCCAGGACATTCGCACGAAGGGCGCCGCACTGATTGCGATGCTGTTCAAAGGACTGCTCGAACGAGGAGTCGAGCTGCTGCTCGAGACACCGGTGCGCGAGCTCATCGTGGTCGACGGATCGGTGATCGGTGTGCGCGCCGAGGCCAACGGCCAGAGCATCTTCGTCGCGGCACGCAAGGGCGTGGTGCTGGCGTGCGGTGGCTACGAGTGGAACAAGGAGATGGTGCGCGCGTTCATCGGCTACGAGGTGCAGCCGCTCTCGCCGCCGAACAACGTGGGCGACGGACTCGTGATGGCCATGGAGGCCGGCGCCCAGTTGGCAAACATGACGTCGTACTTCGGACAGCCGGCCATGTTCGATCCCGAGATCAGTCGCGACGGCGAGCTGGTGCCGCAGTTCGAGTGGGGGCGGGGTGCGCCGGGCTCGTTGATCGTCAATCGCACCGGTGCGCGGTTCGCCAACGAAGCGATGCCCTACAACGACTTCCCGAAGGCGTTCGGCGCGTACGATGCCACACAGAACGAGTTCCCGAACGAGGGTCCGGGCTGGATGATCTTCGACCAAGGGGTGCGCGACTCCACGCGGATCCTGTCAATGATCCCGGGCCGACCCACACCCGATTGGGTGCCGGTCGCCAACAGCATCCGCGACCTCGCGGCGCTCATCGGCCTCGATGCCGACACGCTCGAGGCCACGGTCGCGACCTTCGACGAGAACGCGTCGCAGGGCCTAGACCCGCTGTTCCATCGTACCGAGCTCGGACTCATGGCCCCGGGTGCGGTGCGACCGCTCAATCAGGGGCCTTTCTACGCTGTGGTGATCTGGCCCGGAGCGCTCGGCACCAACGGCGGGCCGCGCCTCGACACCAACGGCCAGGTGCGCGGCTATCGCACGCCCGTGATCGATGGTCTGTACGCAGCAGGTAACACGGCGGCGAGCGCCTACGCCTGGGCCTATCCAGGGGGCGGTGCGACCATCGCCAACGGCATGGTCTTCGGATTCCGAGCGGGCCGTCATCTCGCGGCCCAACCCGCCCGCGACATCTGACTCCTACCCTGACAACGCGTGGGCCTGTTCGAGGCCACGGAAGTGGGGGCAGACCCCAGGTCTTGGGCCGGCCGACTGACGGGTACGTCTAGCTCGCTGGTATCGAACGGGCAGGCTCGAGTCGCATTGGATCACTCAAGATGGGAATGCGTACGCTCGCGACGGTCCCGCTGCCGATGAGCGAGGAAAGCCGGATCGACCCTGCGTGGTGGTGCACGATGGCCTTAACAATGGCGAGACCGAGTCCGGTGCCAGGAATGGATGTCTCCATCGCGTTGGATGCCCGGTAGAAGCGCTTGAGAACGTGTTCATCTTCCCCTGCGGGGATCCCGATGCCGGTATCCGCCACAGACAGCACGAGCTCGGTCCCTGAGCTCCGTGTGGAGATCGTGATTCGCCCGCCGCTCGGTGTGAACTTGACGGCGTTCGAGAGCAGGTTGAATAACATCCGCTCGAGCTGGCTTTCGTTGCCGAGTACCGAGGTGTGTCCAGCTGCCGTTTTAATCTCGAACTCAATCTGCTTGTTGTTCGCCTCGGCCGCGATGGACTTGCACACCGATTCGACGAGAAGGTCGAACGTGAGAGGCATCATGCGGACATCGGACGTGTCCGAGATGTGGGTAAGCGTGAGTACATCGTCGACGAGGCTGGTGAGTCGGGCGACGTTGCGTTCGATCACTTCGATCATGTGAGCCGCTCCCCCGAGTGCCTCCGTGTGTCCTTCGCGGAGCAGCTCCGCATAGGCCTTGATGCACGCCAGAGGCGTGCGCAGCTCGTGGGAGAACGTCGAGATGATGTCGTTCTTGACGCGGTCGAGGTCCCTGAGTTCAACGACGAGCTGCTGCTGGGCCTCGCGGTGGAGAGAGTCGGCCAGAGCTCGACTGAGGTATTGTCCCGTCGCCTCGACGAGCGTCACGTCGTCCTCTGTCCACGAGGTGCTGGTGTCCCATCGACCGAGGATTATGGCGCCGCGAACTATCGAGTCGCTGCCCGAGAACGGACAGACGATGGCGCTGCGGAAGCCCAAGCTGTCGATGAAAGCCGTTAGCCCATCCGAAGCGACGTTGTTCCACCGGTTCCCCACGCGGGGAACACTGAATATTCGGGGATGGATCGCCAGTTCCTGGAGGAGACGAACGACCGTTCCCGGGATCTGCTCCCGCTGAGCGATATCGCCTTCTTCGGGAGTGACGCGTACGTCGGGCTCGAAGCCCATGCCACCGGTGCTGTCCGTCGTGCAGACAATGACCTTGTCGACGCGCATGATTTGGCCGAAAGCGTCCATCTCACTCAAAATCGTCCCGACGCTACGATCCGTCGCGTGGTGGCCGCCGAGTTGGCCGGACATGGTGCGCAGCCGCTTCAGCAGGATTCTGCGCTGTTCCTGGGCGTCTACGAGGGCCTCATGGGCAAGGGTCAACTCGGCGATGTACGCGATGTTCGCGCGGACAGCCTCCTCGGCTTCCTCTTTCGATCTCGCGAAATCTTCCGTACGGCTCTTCACCCGAAATTCAAGCAACTTCTGGTTATTGGCGATTTCCTGCGTGTGCCGCCGTTGATCCGTGGTGTCGGTTTGGATAGAGACGAAGCGCGACCAGCGACCCCCGTCAGCGGTGACCGGCGTTATCTGCACGTCACTCCAGTAGGGATCACCGGCCTTGGTGTAGTTCAGAATCTCTTCGCGAATCGCGAGTCTCTCCCTGCGGGCGTAGCGAAAACGCTCGATGGTGGCGGGATCCGTCCCGGGTCCCTGGAGAAATGAACCCGGCGAGCGCCCCACCACTTCTGGCAGTGTCCATCCGGTACGCACCTCGAAGGCTGGGTTCACCCACAAGATCTGCCCGACCTCATCGGTGATCACCACGAGGCTGTTCGTCGAATGGATGGCGATGGAGAGCAACGAGACGCTCTTCTCCGCCGCCGTCGTGCTGGCGACTACCTGGAGAACCCCGACGGTTCCTCCCCGCGAGGTCGGGGCTGCCGTCAAGAGTACGCAGGTGCGCTGATCATCGCTTTGGTTGATCGTGGTCAGGATCTGGCGTGCGGGACCGTCGCGGGATGCGAGCAGTTCCGCGACATGAATACGACCGGTCAAATTTACGTAGTCGAGCGCGGGCTGACCCAGGGAATCCTCGATCGACTGACCGAGGAGATGGGTCCAGGCGCTGTTCACGAAGACGAGCCGCCCGTCGGGGTCCGTCTCGAAGGCAGCGTCGTCCAGAAGGTCAGCACTAACGCTCATCGGGACTTCGGACTTCGCAAGCATCTCGATCAGTTGGAGCGCCGCTTCAACCTGCTGGCCGATGGACACCGAAGAATGGATATCAGCCAGGTGCCTAATCACGACCGTGTTCCCGACGTTCGCGCCATGGCGTGAGTCAATTTTCCCAGCACCGCCGTCGAGGTGGCGGTCCGCCTGCGGAGAGGGAAGACGTTCCGGCAGAAGAACTCGCTTTGCGTTCTCGTTCGTGCCGAGCAGCAGTCCGACGGGATCGGATCGTCGACGAGATCTCGCAGCAGGCCATCGTTTGCGGAGCGGTCGTTCTGGTAGCCGATCTGCATCGCTGCACCCTTCTCTGGATCTGCGAGCGCATTTTCAGCAGGGAGCGAGACCGCCGATACCAACTTGGGGTGCTCCGGTTGTTATCGGGGTCACCATCGGTTGCAGTACGGGTGCAAGCAATCGGGCCCAGTTCGTGGGCTCGAAACACGAGGTAAGGACCTCCGGAACGCTCCAAATGATCTAAAGGTCAACCGTGGGTTGGTTTTATGTCGATTAGGGACCGCCAGCCTGGGACCACAGCCCTTGTGCTGATCGTCGAGGATGACGAAGACATCGCTCGGCTCGTGGAAGCTCTCGTGAACGACCTGGGCGCTATCGCAGTCAGGTCGTCCAACGGTCGGGACGCAATCCGAGCATTTTTTGAGCAACGGCCGGACCTGGTGATCCTGGATGTCGGGCTGCCCGTCATGGACGGCTGGCAGGTTCTCGGTCGGATTCGCGAGGTTTCGGATGTGCCAGTCCTCATGTTGACCGCGCTCGACAACGAACAGGACACGGTCTTTGGCCTGAAGAGCGGCGCCGACGACTACATGGTCAAGCCGTTCGGAGCGCGCGAACTCGAAGCCCGAATAGAAGTGCTGTTGCGCCGGCCCCGGCCCGCCGCTGAGATCCACCATGAACAGGATCGCGAGTACTCCGACGGAGATCTCACGGTCAATTGGCATGCGCGCGAAGTGCAGGTGCTCGGGAAGCGGATCCATCTCACCACTCTGGAGTTCAACCTGCTCGAAGCGTTTATCCGCCACCCCGATCAAGCGCTGTCCCACGGGCAGCTGCTGGAGTTGGCGTGGAGAGATCCCTTCGGCGTCGGCCCGGACCGGGTCAAGTTCACCGTTCTGCGCCTGCGACGCAAGCTGGGCTGGAACGACATCGGTTCCGGTCCGATCGAGGCGATCCGTAGCCACGGGTACCGCTACCGCTCAGCCGCCGCGCGATGAACTGAATCGTCCGGTGCTTTGCGTCAGCTCCTGAAGGGATCTGACGCAAAGCACCGCCTGTGGGCGATCGGCACCGCTGTCTCACCTCCGCGGCGCGTCGTCACACGGCGGGTTCATCAGCCGGACGGCGTTTCGTCCACGAGACCGGCGCGCTCCGCGCCGCTAAGCGCGGCGCGCTGGATCTGATGCACGTTCAACATGGTTTCGGGTGCGAGCGGGCCGCCGTGGCGGCTTCCGCTGCGGCGGGGGTTGGCGTAGAGGTCTTCGAGGTGGGCGATCATCAGGATGCGCAAAGGCACGCTCTGACGGCGAACGCAACGAACCGAACAGTGTCTGATGGTGGACAGAGTCCAAACATCGTGATTAGATGGTGCTCGTGTCCAAACCATCAGCAGAACTCCTGCGCGAGCACGGCGTCCAGGTCACCGCTCAACGGCTCGCGATCATGCGCGTCGTTGCGGAGCTCCCACATGCCACAGCCGACGAGCTAGGCGATGTCGTGCGCTCCCAACTCGGCGCCATCTCACGGCAGGCGGTCTATGACTCGCTCAGCGTTCTGGTCGACAAGAACCTGATTCGCCGGATCCAGCCGGCGAGCTCGGCAGGTCGCTACGAGAGCCGGGTCGGCGACAACCACCACCACCTGATCTGCCGGGTCTGCCGGATGATGTTCGACGTCGACTGCGCGGTTGGCGAGGTGCCCTGCCTCACCGCCGACGACACCCACGGATTCGAAGTAGACGAAGCCGAAGTCATCTATTGGGGCCGGTGCCCGACCTGTCGAGCGGATGATCCGCCCGATGATGTCGGCCGCTGACGCAGTGCACTTGTTTCCACCCGAGCAAGCAACCATCCGCAACTGTTCACGGAGCAGGACATGAGTGATCAACTTCCCGAGAAGGCAGCTCCCGACAGCAACGATTCGACGGCCAAGTGCCCGGTGCTGCAGAGCACACACACCGCAACAGGCAGCTCGGCCAACCAGCACTGGTGGCCAAACCAGCTCAACCTCAACATCTTGCATCAGGGCTCGCGTGCGTCGAACCCGATGGACGACGACTTCGACTATGCCGCCGAGTTCGCCACCCTCGACTACGCCGCACTGAAGGCCGACCTCACGGCCCTCATGACCGACTCCAAGGCGTGGTGGCCGGCTGACTACGGGCATTACGGCCCGTTCTTCATCCGCATGGCATGGCACTCAGCTGGCACCTACCGCACCCACGACGGTCGCGGCGGAGGCGGCTCCGGTCAGCAGCGTTTCGCCCCTCTGAACAGCTGGCCTGACAACGGCAACCTCGACAAGGCTCGCGCCCTGCTCGAGCCGATCAAGAAGAAGTACGGCCGCAAGATCTCCTGGGCCGACCTGATGCTCCTCACCGGCAACGTCGCGCTCGAATCGATGGGCTTCAAGACGTTCGGTTTCGCCGGCGGTCGTGAAGACGTCTGGGCTCCGGAAGAAGACGTCTACTGGGGACCCGAGAACGTGTGGCTCGACGACCAGCGTTACAGCGGTGACCGCCAGCTCGAAGCGCCGCTGGGCGCGGTGCAGATGGGCCTCATCTACGTCAATCCTGAGGGCCCGAACGCCAACCCCGACCCCATCGGGTCCGGTCGTGATATTCGCGAAACCTTCGGTCGCATGGCGATGAACGACGAAGAGACCGTTGCGTTGGTCGTCGGCGGTCACGCCTTCGGCAAGATGCACGGTGCCGGCCCGGAATCCGCAGTGGGCGCCGAGCCCGAGGGCGCACCAATGGAGCAGCAGCTCCTCGGCTGGACGAACAGCTTCGGGACCGGTTTCGGCATCCACACAACTACGAGCGGCTTCGAAGGTGCGTGGAACTCCACGCCCACGAAGTGGGACAACAACTACCTCGAAACGTTGATGGACAACGACTGGATGCTCACCGAGAGCCCGGCCGGCCACAAGCAGTGGACAGCACCGGCGCTCGCCGGCACGGTACCGGACGCCCAGCGTCCCGACGTGTTCCACGCCCCGGTGATGAGTACGGCCGACATGGCCATGAAGATCGACTCGATCTACGGCCCTATTTCGCAGCGTTTCCGTGACAACCCGGAACAGCTCGACGATGCGTTCGCTCGTGCCTGGTACAAGCTCCTCCACCGTGACCTTGGCCCGAAGGCCAACTTCATCGGCCCCGAGGTTCCGACTGAGGAACTGCTGTGGATGGATCCCATTCCGGAGGGAACCGCAGTCAGCGACGCCGACGTCGCAAACGTCAAGGCCGCGATCATGGCGACGGGTATCAGCATCACCGAGCTCGTCGAGGCGGCCTGGGCCTCAGCGTCCACCTACCGTCAGACCGACCGTCGCGGTGGCGCCAACGGTGGCCGCATCCGTCTCGCTCCGCAGAACGGCTGGAACGTCAACCACCCCGAACAGATCCGCCGTGTGCTGTCCGCCCTCGAAGGCGTGCGGTCGAGCGTCGGCATCAACGTGTCGATGGCCGATCTCATCGTGCTCGGTGGCGCCGCGGCAATCGAAGCCGCAGCGGCCGCAGGTGGTCATCGTGTGAGGGTCAACGTCAGCACCGGCCGCGGTGACGCCACGGCCGAGCAGACCGACGAAGAATCATTCGCATGGCTCGAGCCGAAAAACGACGGTTTTCGCAACTACCTGGGCGAGGGCACCAGCCATGTCGCCGAGCACCTGCTCGTCGACCGGGCACAACTGCTCGGCCTCAGCGCTCCGGAGATGGCCGTCCTCGTCGGTGGTCTCCGTGTGCTCGGTGTCTCCACCGACAACCTCGGTGTGCTCACCGACAACGTCGGCACGCTCAGCAACGACTTCTTCGTGAACCTGATGGACCAAAATACGGTGTGGTCTGCTGCGTCGGACACCCAAGACATGTTCGAAGGTCGCGACCGCGTGAGTGGCGAACTCAAGTGGACCGGTAGTCGCAACGATCTCGTGTTCGGTTCGAACTCGATCCTGCGGGGGATTTCCGACGTGTATGCAGCCGATGACGCCGGCGCCAAGTTCGCCAAGGACTTCGCCGCCGCATTCGTCAAGGTGATGGACGCCGATCGCTTCGATCTCGCCTGATCAGCACCACCTGAAGCGTTCCAGCTGAGCCTGACCTTGGGAGGGTCGGGGCGGCTCCCGCCCCGACCCTCGCCAGTTTCCCGCTTTCCCCCAAGGGAGGTGACATGCCCACCAATGATGAGGCCGGCTTCAGCCTCATCGACATCATCTTCGCGATGCTGATCCTCCGCTACTGCTGTCTGATCAAGGACCCGTTCTCGAACCGGGTCGCAAGGCAGTTTCGTTCTCGTGACTTCGTCGCTGTGCTCAAAGCCGCCGGATTGTCCGGCTCGATGGGCCGAGTCGCCGTCGCCGGCGACAACGCCGCCTGGGCCGGCTCAGCCCGTCGAATTCGAACTCGCCCTCATCGACCAGGCAACATGATCAAGACACAATAATCGTCAACCAAACTCGCGGCCGACCCTCGACCTTTGGGGTACCCGTTGGGGTCTGCCCCCACGAAGGTGACCGCGAACCATCACGCCGGATACACAAAGAATCTGACAGGCCAGCCCTGCGGGCTATGAGCCGAATCGAGCGCGAACGGCGGGGTTGGTCACGAAGGTCGGCAACCCGTCGCCGCCACGACCACCGATGGTGGTGCCTCCATCGACGGCCAGGGTGACCCCGGTGATGTAGGACGCCAGATCTGACAAGAGGAACAACGCGGCGTTGGCGATGTCCTCGGGCGCGCCGCGACGGCCAAGGGGGATCTCCTGCGCGGCAGCATCGGCCATATCGGTGGTACCAGCGCGAGGCGTCCTGATGGTTCCGGGCGCAACGGCGTTGACCCGAATGCCCTTCGGCGCCCACTCCAAGGCCATCGTGCGCCCGAACGACTCGAGGGCCGCTTTTGCTGCGCCGTATGCGCCGAGCAGCGGCGTGCCCCGCGCCGCAGCCGATGACAGGTTCACAATGGACCCCTCCTCACCTGCCGCGAGCAGCTCACGCGCCACTTCGCGACACGACACCACGGCGTAGCGGAGGTTGCGACCGACCAGTCGGTCGAAGGCGTCCATGTCGTACTCGGCCGAGCGGTGCCAGTCATCGGCCAGGGAGCCGCCGACCACGTTGACGAGATGACGGAAGCGTCCGAGCTGTGCCGCGAGCTCGGCGATGCCGGCGACGAGCGTGGCCTCGTCGGTCACGTCGAGGACGACCGCCGCAGCACGTACGCCGAGCGATTCGGCGTGCGCCACGGACGTCGCGGCGTGTTCAGGCACGAACGTGATGATGCCCACGTCAGCTCCCGCGCGGGCGACGGCATCGAGCATCGCGCTTCCGATCCCACCGCCTCCGCCGCCGATGACGAGCGCAGCGCGACCGCTGAGGTCTATCTGTACCGTCATGCTCGCGCCCTCGTTGCCCCGAGACAGCAGCTCATGCTGTCTGCCCGCCGTCGAGCGTGAATTCGGCACCGGTCGCATAACCAGACTCGTCGCCGGCCAGCCACAGCACGAGCTTCGCGACCTCGTCGGCGGACGCGTACCGCCGCAGCGGAACACGGTCGGTCATCGCGTCGAGCGGCTGGTCGGCCATCATCGGCGTGTCGATGATGCCGGGGTGCACCGAGTTCACCCGCACGTTGAACGGACCGAGCTCCTGCGCAGCACCCTTGGTCATGCCGCGCACGGCCCACTTGGTCGCGCCGTACGCAAAGCAGGGGCTCGCGCCGCGCATGCCACCGATAGAAGAGATGTTGACGATCGACCCGCTGCGCTGGGCCTTCATCGTCGAGGACACCGCCTGCATGCCGAGGAACACGCCGGTCTGGTTGACCGCGATGATGCGGTTCCACACGTCGAGCGAGGTCTCGGTCATGGGTGCCCAGTGCAAAATGCCTGCGTTGTTGACGAGCACATCGACGCGGCCGGTGTCAGCGAGCACGCGTTCGACCACCTGAGACCATTGCGCCGGGTCGGTGACGTCATGGGGGAGGAAGGTCGCGCCTATGTCGGCCGCTACCTTCGCTCCATCGTCCACGAGGACGTCGGTCAGGTAGACCGTGGCGCCTTCGCTTGCGAAGAGCGCTCCTTCGCTCGCACCCTGGCCGCGGGCGCCGCCCGTGATGATGGCCACCTTGCCGTCGAGCCTGCCCATGATGATGTCTCCTTTGCGATCGACCCGAACGCCGGCACGCATTTGCCGCGGCGTCCTGCCTCGATGCGTAACCTACGTGACGCAGGGCTGCCGGGGTGGCCCACAGGGGGAGCACGAGATGGCGCACGAGATCGCGGTCCGGGGTGGCATGTTGGTCGACGGCACCGGAGCGCCGGCGCAACGCGTCGACATCGGCATCCGCGACGGCAAGGTCGTCGAGATCGCACCGACGGTACGGGGCACCACTGAGCTCGACGCCACGGGCATGGTGGTCGCGCCCGGGTTCATCGACATCCACACCCACTACGACCCGCAGGTGCTGTGGGACGCCACGCTCAGCCCCTCGTGCTGGCACGGCGTCACGAGCGTCGTGGCTGGCAACTGCGGCTACAGCATCGCGCCGACCAAGCCGAGCGATCGAGGCTCGCTCGTACGAACCCTCGACAAGGTCGAGGACATGCGGGTGGCCACACTCGAGGCGGGCATCGAATGGGATTTCGAGACCTACGGCCAATACCTCGACTCGGTGCGGCGACGCGGCACACTGCTCAACTTTGGTGGCTATGTCGGGCACACGCCCGTACGGATGTACGTGATGGGCCAAGAAGCGTACGAACGCGAGGCCACCGAGACCGAGATCGTCGAGATGCAACGTGTCGTCGCCGAGTCCTTGCGCGGCGGCGCCCTAGGCATCTCGACCGATCGGGCCGGCTTCCACATCGGCGACGGTGGTCGTCCGGTGCCGTCCATAGCGGCCTCGCAAGCCGAAACCGAAGCGCTCCTGCGCGTGACGTCCACGCTTGGCCAAGGCATCGTGCACGTCGCGCCGGGCGAGAACTACCAGTGGGTTTACGAGTTCCAGAAGTCGCTCGGGCGACGCCTCAACTGGTCGTCCATCCTCACGTATCCTGCAGCCGCTTCGGCGCGAGGAGACTTTCGCGCCAAGCTCGACGCACACGTCGCGGGCCGCAACGGCGGCGCCGACGTCTGGGTGCAGGTCACCTGCCGGCCGATCACGCAGCAGGTGCTCATGGTCGAACCCACCTCCTTCTACACGATGGGTTCGTTCAAGGAGCTCGTCGCGCTGTCGCACGACCGACGCACCGACCTGTTCGCCGACCGCCAGTGGCGCGCTCGCGTGCAACACGACCTCGACGCGAACGGTTTGCTCACCACGCGCTGGAACGGCATGACCCTCGTCGAGTCGGCAACGCATCCCGAGTTGATCGGGTCGACCATCGGCGACATCGCACGCGGGCGTGGCACGTCGCCATGGGAAACGCTCTGCGACATCTCCTATGACGACAAGCTCGCGACGCGAGTCGAGATCACGTTCGCGAACGACGACATCGACGGGGTCAGCCTCCTGTTGCAAGGCGAAGGTTGCATCATGGGACTGAGCGACGCCGGCGCCCACGTCGGCCAGATCTGCGATGCGGTCATGCCCACCGACTTCTTGTCGAAGTGGGTACGTGATCGCCAGGTAATGAGCATGGAAGCCGGTATCCGCAAACTCACCGGCGAGATCGGCGACGTGCTCTGCACCGATCGCGGTTACATCCGCGAAGGCTCGCCGGCCGACGTCGTCGTGCTCGACTGGGAACGCCTGGCCACTGGCCCGCTGCGTCGGGTGACCGACATGCCGGCCCACGGCGAACGCCTCATCGGCGACCGCCCCGAGGGCATCTCGCACGTGCTCGTCAACGGCGTGCCGATCTCCGTGGATGGCGCATCCACGCTGGCCGGGCTCGACGTGCTGCCGGGCCGCACGCTCACCAATGCCTGACCCGCGACCCCGCCGCACGGGCGGCGGCCCATCCATGCGCGCGCATTAACCGGGCCTACACTCGCGTCGAACAACGGGGGGACCATGGCTGCCGCAGTCGACTACAACCTGAGTGCCGGCGATCTCGACGAGATCTACGAATCGTGCAAGAACTGGGGACGCTGGGGCGTAGCCGATCAGGCCGGCACGCTGAACCTGCTCACCGACGACGTGCGGGCCAAAGGCGCAGCCTCGGTCAAGCTCGGTCGCGCGATCAGCTGTGCGCACGACTTCCCCGTGAGCCCCTCGGCCGAGACGCCGGTCCCGGGTTGTCACCACATGATCACCGCCGGTGATGCTCGCGACTCGAGCGGCATCCCCGGGTACGAGGCGACGCAGGACTACGTCGGCACCAACGTGCACGGGCTCGGCATCACCCACATCGACGCGTTGTGCCACATGTTCGTGCGGGGTGAGATGTACAACGGCTTCCTACCCGCCGACGTACGCAGCAACGGTGGCGCGCTCCGCAACAGCATCATGGCCGCTGTCGACAACCTCGTCGGCCGATGCATCCTCATCGACGTGCCCCGAGTCCGCGGGGTCGACTACCTCGAGCCGCACCAGACCGTCACCGTCGGCGACCTCATGGCCGCCGAAGAAGCACAGAAGGTCGTCGTCGAGCCGGGCGACATGGTCATCGTGTCGACCGGTCGAGACGCACGCCGTGTCGCGCACGACGGTTCCCTCAGCCCATTTTTTCAGGGCCTCGCTGGTCTGCATCCCGAGTGCGCGCGGTGGTTGAAGGATCGTGGGGTCACGGTGCTCGGCAGCGATGGCATCTCGGATCACATGCCGGCCGGTCCGGTGGCAGGTTGGCCATTCCCGATCCATCAGATCGGCATCACCGCAGTTGGGCTGCACCTCATCGACAACATGCACCTGTTGGACCTCGCCGAAGCGTGCGCCGAGGTCGGCCGATGGGCATTCCAGCTAAGCGTGGCCCCCCTCCGCGTGGTCGGTGGTACCGGCTGCCCGGTCAACCCGATAGCGCTGCTTTAGAGGCAGCGCACTCAGTCCTCGACAAGCGCAGCCCTCAACGCGTCGAGTGCGCCGTTGGAGAGCGACGTGTACGAGAGGAGGTAGTGCTCGATGCCGCCATACGTGCCGTCGATCGCGTCGAGCGCTTCTTGCATCGCCCACCTCGGTGTGGACAGCACCCCGGCCGCGGCCTCGGGCGACATGCCCAGCTTGATCATGTTGGCGTAGCTGTCCTGTTGGTTCTCGAAGGTGCGGTACCGGCGAGTGATCTCGTAGTCGTCGAGCACCGTTTCGCGGTCGACGCCTACCGCAAGGAGCACGAGCGCCGCGACGATACCCGTACGGTCCTTGCCGGCGTGACAATGGAAGACCGCCGGTAGGCCGCCTTCGGACGCGAACGAAGTGAGCAACGCGCCGAAGAGATCGGCGCTGTGTTCGAGCGAACCGACATAGATGTTGCGCAAGACTTCCTCGCCGTCGACGTTGATGAGATCGCGTGCGGGTTCGATCCCGGGAGCGGAACGCAATCGACCCACCACTTCGTATTGCACCGCGCGCTCGAGCGGATTCGGGTGCGTCTCGCGTTCCTTGTCACTGCGCAGATCCGCGATGCCGCGCAAACCAAGACCCTCGAGGGTCGCGTGATCGGTCGTGGTGAGCTTGTGCATCGAGTCGGCCCGGAACAACCGGCCCCAGCGCGTGTGACCGCCACCGGCAACGCGATAGCCACCTAGATCGCGAAAGTTCTGCAGACCCTCGAGGCGGACCAGCCGCTCCCCGCCGACCCGCCTCGTGCCGCTGCCATGCACGCCCACCGACACGTAGTGCGGCCCTTCGCCGAGCCCCGTGAGGGTGAACGAACGTGCCGCGGCATCCGCGGTGTGCACATGGGTGTGATCGAGGACAACAGGTTGCGGGCCGTGGGCGATGTCGACCGGGCCGGGGTGCGCGACGTCGAGGAAGCTCCAGCGCACCTCGAGGGCGCCAGGGGCGACGTATTCAACTTCCAAACGGTCCACGACTGGTTGCATCTTCGAGACGCTAACCACTCACCTACCGGTCGAGGCGAGCCGTCACGTATCGTTCGTTCCACGTTCACGGAGGGGGCCCTATGGCCGGCACGGTCGATCTGGAATACCGCGGCAGCATCGCGGTCATCACCAACAACAATCCCGAGAAGCACAACGCGTTCAACGACGACATGGACACCCAGTTGTTCGCCGCCCTCGCCGAGTTGAAGGGTCGGCGCGATGTTCGGGCCATCGTCTGGCGAGGAGTGGGCAAGTCGTTTTCGTCTGGTCGCGACGTCGCGTCCATCGGTGGCGGTCAGGTCACCATGACTCACGCCGCGCTCATGCGTCGGGGGATCGAGAGCATCCAGCAGATCTTCGACATCGATGCGCCGATCATCGTGGCGATGCACGGCTGGTCGATCGGCGCATCGTTCCAACGCGCGCTGCTGTGCGATATCCGCATCGCAGCCGAAGGGGCGCGGTTCATGCTGCCCGAGGTCACCCACGGCGTCATGCCCGACACCGGCGGTGTGCCGCGGTTATTTCAGATCTGCGGCCACGGCGTGGCGAGCGACATGGTGCTCACGGGTCGTGCGATGGACGCAGCCGAGGCGTACGCCCATGGGGTGGTGTCGCGGGTGGTTGCACCCGACCAGCTCGACGAGACCGCGTTTGCCATGGCCGAGAAGATCGCCGCTGCGCCCACCATCACCGTCAACCTGGCGCGTCGCGTGATCAAGCACCTTGCCGAACCCGAGCTGCGGCGGGCCATGGCCGACGAGCAGCTGTTCCAGACCTTCCTCAACCGCAGCGACGACTACGCCGAGTTCCGTGCGGCACGCGCCGAGGACCGCACCCCGATCTACACGGGTTTCTGATCGTGCCCGTCGACCTCGCCACCCTGGTCGACCCGTCCCACACCGCAGTCGTGACCTGCGAGATGCAACGCGGCATCATCGGTGACCGCGCTGAGCTGCGCGAACTGGCCGACGAGGTGGTCGCGCTCGGGGTCGTCGACAAGGCTGCCACCCTCGCCCGCGCGGCGCGTGCAGTCGGCGTGCTCGTCGTGCATGCGTTGATCACGTTCCGCCACGACCTGCGCGGTACCGCCATCAACAACCCGCTGCTCGGCCGTATGACCAAGAACCCACGCATGATTCGTGACGGTACGCCCGAGGGCGAGTTGGTGCCCGAGCTCGGACCGGAACCGACCGATCTCGTGTCGATGCGTCATCACGGTATGTCACCGTTCGGTGGCACGTCGCTCGACTCGTGGCTGCGGAACGAGGGCATCTCCACGATCATCCCCGTGGGGGTGTCGGTGAACGAAGCAGTGTTCGGTCTCTGTATCGAGGCCGCGAACCTCGGATATCGCGTCGTGCTGCCGACCGACGCGATAGCGGGGTACCCGCGTCAATACGCCGAGGACGTGGTGCGCCACAGCCTGTCGCTGATGTGCAACCTCACCGACACCGCGAGCGTCGTCGCCCATTGGGGCTGACCGCGACCATCAGAGAGGCCGAGTGTCGACTCATGCACCTCTGCGGTGCATCAGTCGACACTCGCGTAGGAAACGAGTGGTCAGCGCACGCCCAGGAGATCGACGACGAACACGAGGGTCTCGCCGCCCTTGATCGCGCCACCGGCGCCCTGTGCGCCATAGCCGAGGTGTGGGGGAATGGTGATGCGCCGGCGGCCGCCGACCTGCATGCCGGCGACACCTTCGTCCCACCCCTTGATGACGTAGCCACGCCCGAGCGGGAACGAGAACACGTCGTTGCGGTCCCACGACGCATCGAACTGCCCGCCGGTGCTCCAGGCCACGCCCACGTAGTGCACGTCGACGGTGTTGCCCGCAGCGGCGATGTCGCCCTCGCCGACCGTGAGATCCTCGCAGAGCAGTTCGGTCGGTGGTGCAGCAGTCGTGTCGACGCTGACAACAGGCTTCTCGCTCATCGGGCTTTCCTTTTCGATCGGGGAGGCGCCGCACGCGGCGCTCCTCCAGTCTCGCCGATTCGATCGGGGCACCTAGTATCGGCGCTGGGCTTAGGGGAGGACGCATGGACCGTACGAGTGCCGAGGTGCGCGCGAGCGCAGGGCATCCCATCATCGACGCCGACGGGCACATGCTCGAAGTGCTCGACGCGACCTACCCCTATCTACGGGAGTCGCTCGGGGCCCCACGGTTCCAGGCATGGCTCGACCGTGGCCCGATCGCCAAGCTCTCCCAGCGCCCCCGCACGCCCGAGGAACGCCGTCGCACGCGCACCCCGCAGGGAGCATGGTGGGGCACGCAGACCGTGAACGTGCGCGACCGGGCCACCGCCACGTTGCCTGCGCTCTTGCACGAGCGCATGGACGAGATCGGCCTCGACTACACGGTCCTCTACCCCACGAACACGCTGCTCACGTGCGCCGAGCGCGACGACGACCTGCGTCAAGGTCTGTGTCGTGGGTTCAACGAGTTCTATGCCGACGTGTACGGAGAGTTCCGCGACCGCATGACGGCCGCGGCAATGATCCCGATGCACACGCCCGCCGAAGCCGTGGCAGAACTCGAGCACTGCAAAGCCATCGGCATCAAGGTCGTGTGCTTTCCCGAGGGTGTCCCACGCGATTTCGATGAGGTGCCCGGCGACGATTGTTCGCCGTGGCTCATCCCCGGGCAACGCACGTGGTTCGACTCGTTCGGGCTCGACAGCCCCTTCGACTACGACCCGGTGTGGGCCGCGTGCGAGCGCCTCGGGTATGCCGCCACATTCCACGGCGGGCTCACCGTGCGCCCCGGTCTTCACTTCTCGACGAGCAGCTACGTGGCGAACCACATCGGTCAGTTCGCGGCCGAGATGTACCCGCTGGCCAAGAACCTGCTGCTCGGTGGGGTCACCACCCGATTCCCCGCGCTGCCGTTCGTGCTGCTCGAGTGCGGGGTGTCGTGGGGCATGCAGCTGCTAGCCGACACCATCGAGCACTGGGAGAAGCGCAACATCGACGCGATGCAGCTGCTCGACCCGGCCCGCCTCGACAAGGATGCGCTCGGTCAGTACTACCGCGCGTACGCCGGCAAACTCGCCGATCTCATCGATGGCGACGTCTACGACCTCGTGCAGAAGTTCCCCATCCACGGCAGCGTTCCGGCCGACCCCGACGAGTTCTCGGCGATGGGCATCTCATCGAGTCAGGACATCGTCGATCGTTACGTCGATTCGTTCTACTTCGGTGTCGAGGCCGATGACCGGGGCGTGGTCACTGCGTTCCTGCCGACGAACCCAAAGGGCGCGACGCTCAAGACCGTTCTTGGTAGCGACATCGGACATTGGGACGTCACCGACATTGCTTCTGTCGTCGCCGAGAGCGCAGCGATGATCGACAAAGGGGTGCTCGACGCGGCGCAGTGGCGCCACGTGGTGTGCGACAACCCCATCGAGATGTTCACCAAACTCAATCCGTCGTTCTTCGACGGCACGCCCGTCGAGCCGCACATCACCGAAGCAGCCAGAGCACGCCGTGGCTGAGCTGTGCTTCAACACCTTCAACCGCTCCGCCTACCTCGTCGAGGATCCCGACCTGCCCACCCAGATCGCGGCAGCTGCTGCCGCAGGGTTCACGTGGTTCGGCCCCGACACGTTCTCGCTCGCGGCGTGGGAGGCAAGTGGCCGATCGCTGCTGGAGCTCGCTGATCTGCTCGATGCCCATGGGCTCAGGGTGTGGGAGATCGCGGCGTTCGACCTCGGCACGCGCGAGACAACGCTCGCTCAGGCCGAATTGATCGCGGCCCAGGCCTGCGTGCTGCGACCGCAGTACATCCTCACCAACGTCGGCGCCCCTATCGACGACGAGCGACTCGACTTGTTCGATGAGGTCTGCCAGCTCTTCGAGGCCCAGGGCGCAGGTGTGCGGCCGGCGATCGAGTACCTGCCGTTCACGCCGGCCAACTCCATCGCCACGACGCTGCCGCTCATCGACCACGTCGGGCGCGAGCGGGCCAAGATCCTTTACGACGTCTGGCACCACTTCCGCGGCCCCGACACCTTCGCCGAACTCGAGGCCGCACCGGCCGACACGGTGGCGTACGTGCAGTTCAGCGATGCCCAGCCCATGATCGGTGATGATCTCGTGCACGAGACGCTGGAGCGGCGCACGTTCCCCGGCGAGGGCGTTTTCGACCTCGCCGGCTATTGCGAACGACTGCGAGCGAAAGGCTTCGACGGCGTGGTGAGCATCGAGATCCTGAACGGTTCGTGGCGCACCGCTGATCAATACGAGTTCGCGCGGCGCGCCTACGACTCATCGCGGAGGTACTGGCCATGAGCGCACGCACGCTGCGCGGCAGCGTGGTGGTCGCAGGCATCGGCGAGACCGGCTATCACAAACGCGGACAGTCGCCCGACCCCGAGTTCGTCATGGCGCTGCAGGCCATCCTCGCGGCGTGCGCCGACGCCGGCATCGATCCGCACGACATCGACGGCTTCGCCTCGTACGCCGGCGATCGCAACGAGCCGACGCGATTGGCTTCTGCGCTCGGCTGCCACTCGTTGCGGTTCTCGAACATGCAATGGGGCGGCGGTGGGGCCGGTGGTTCCGCGGCGGTGGCCAACGCCGCCGCAGCCATCGCGTGCGGCATGGCCGAGTGCATCGTGGTGTTCCGCGCACTCGCCCAGGGGCAGTTCGGACGCTTCGGTGCCGCACCGCCCACACCGGTCGTGAGCGGCGGCGCCGCGCTCAGCTACCCCTACGGCCTCCTTTCACCGGCCCAGCAGTTCGCGATGCGCATGCCGCGGCTGGTGCACGAACACGGTGTAAACCTCGGCACCCAGAAGGCCGTCGCGTTGGCCTCGTACCACCACGCGCAACAGAACCCGCGAGCGGTCATGCACGGACGCCCACTCACCCCCGAGGCCTATGACGAGTCCCGATGGATCGTCGAACCTTGGCACCTGTTCGATTGCTGCATGGAGAACGACGGTGCCGCGGCGCTCATCCTTGTCGCGGCCGAGCGGGCCGACGAGTTTGCCCATCGACCTTGCTACTTGCTCGGCGCGGCGCAAGGCGCAGGCTTCCGCGAAGGCACCAACCACTATGCGCCCAACTACGCCAGCGCGTGTTTCACCTCGCTCGCGCCACGCCTGTACGACATGGCGGGCGTTTCGCCGAGCGACGTCGACGTGGTGCAGTCGTACGAGAACTTCACGGGGGGCGTGGTGATGAGCCTCATCGAGCACGGGTTCTGCTCTTACGACGAAGCCGGGTCGTTCCTCACCTTCGAGAACCTGATCGCGCCGACCGGCGCACTGCCGCTCAACACCAGCGGTGGCAACCTGGCCGAGTGCTACGTGCACGGCTTTGAGCTCCAGATCGAAGCCGTGCGCCAGATCCGCGGCACTTCCACGAACCAGGTTCCCGGCGTCGACGTGTCGCTCGTGGCCTCAGGTCCCATGGTGGTCCCGGCGAGCGACCTGATCTTCGGGTCCACGGAGGCGCTCGGATGAGCACCGTGCTCCCTCCCGGGCTGGCCCGACCGATCCCACTCGCCGATGGTCTCGACGCACCCTTCTGGCTCGGCACGCAGGCCCATGAGCTGCGCGTACAACAGTGCGCGAGCTGTGGCACATACCGCTGGAGCCC
>CAEZYR010000043.1_pt1 | contig 22532 bp, 19 predicted proteins | sample 7265551 | NCBI WGS metagenome assembly CAEZYR01 (sample SAMEA6813938, study PRJEB35770) | uncultured Acidimicrobiales bacterium | biome: Freshwater; feature: Freshwater reservoir; material: water | place: Czech Republic | collected 2017-04-14 | depth 30m m
CTCGGGGCGATCACCGACGCGATGCTGCTTGGCCACTGGTACCTGGTGCAGCCCGGCCTCCCGCGGGCGCCGATCCTCGAGCTGGTCCGCTGGAACGCGATGGTCTGGCCGTTCGAGCTCGGCGTGCTGCTGTGGCCCACCGGCATGGTCTCGGTGCTGAACGGCAACATCGACGACCACTACAACGGTCTGCTCGGTTGGTTCTGGATTGCCTCGTCGATCACAACGATCATCCTCATCGGGGTCACGCGCGCCGCGCTCAAAGAACGTGCTTACTCTGCGGTGATGGCGGCCACCGGCCTGTTGTATCTGGCCATCCTCACCGCATTCGGCATGGACGTCGTCGCCCGGGCACTGCTCTCATAACCTCGAGGAAACGGGCGCCGGCGTATCGCTGCCAGGGCAGAGCACAGGCTTGTGCCCGCGGCCAAGCCGCACACCCACGAGCACGCGTCATTGTTCGTGCTGGCCCAACTGCTCGAGCCGGTCCTGTCGAACCCCTCGCGATGACCCTCGCCGCAGCCAGCGGCGGGTAGCGTCCGTGAGGTCATGACTGCGCTTGCCTTTCCGGGTCGGAACCTGATCACCGCCCTGCGCTACAAGGGCCGCGACATGCGCTCGGGCGCACTCTTCGATGCGTTGCGGGCCCAACCTCGGGGTGCGGTGCTCGATGTGGGCGGTGGTGCGTTCGTCACCACGGCGGTCGAGGTGGGGGTCGACTTCACGGCATGGACCATCGTCGAACCGAGCGCGGCCGATCTGCCGTCAGTCGACGATCCGCGCGTGATCGGTGTCGAGGGCGACGGTTGCGCGCTCGACTTCCCCGACGGCACCTTCGACACGGTGTTGTCCATCCAGGTGCTCGAGCACGTCTTCGAGCCGATTCGGATGTTCGAGGAGCTGCATCGCGTGGCGCGCCCCGGCGCGACGATCATCGTCATGGCCCCACAGACCGCCAACATCCATCACGCGCCGCACCACTATCAGAACCTCACGCGCTACTGGCTCGAGGAAGCCGCCCGCCACGTCGACGCGGAGATCGTGAGCTATGTGGCCATGGGCGGTGCATGGTCGAGCACCGCGTCGCGGCTCTTGTTGCAGTACCCGGCCGCGTTCGGGGTCGGTGGATACGCGCACCCCGGCGTGCGACGCGGGTGGAAGTTCTGGGCGCTGTTCCCGCTCGGCGTGGTCACGAGCATCATCACCTTTCCGCTTGCGATGCTGCTCTCCTTGGGCGATCTCGAAGAAGAAGCGAACAACCACCTCATCGTGCTGCGCAAGCGCACCGGGGTACCTGAAGCGACGTCTTAACCAACTCTTTGTCGTATACGCCGATTGCTGCCTCAAGGTGACGGTCCGACGCGACGTTGTCACTACCAAGGTCCGGTGGTGGCAGGAGAACAAGATGCAACGAAGGAAGATCATCGCTGCGGCGGCGTCGGCGGCACTCCACGGGTGGTAGGTCTCGGCAACGGCTGACCGCGCCGGTGGGTTCAGCGGATCGCCGCGGCCACGCTCGTGCGCATCGCGTTGAGTGAACCCGCGCGCGCATCGCGGACCGAGAGCAGGGGATCAGCTGGTTGCCAGGCGAAGCCGAGGCCGGGGTCGTCCCACCGGCACGCAAACTCGTCGGCCGGTTCGATGGCGCGGCCGGATGACAGTGCATGCACCGTCGCGGTGGTGCACCAGATCGCGTAGGCCATGCCCGCCGGGAGGCGCACCGCAGCGAACTCGTGCCGATCGCCGAGGTCGAGGGTCAGACTGCGCCCGTAGGTGGGCGACGACGGGCGAAGGTCGTGCAGGCCCAGCATCGCCGCGCCTTCGACGATCGCGAGCGGGTGCGCGCTGGCCACCTCGGGGAACATCGCGGCGACGCTACCGTTCGCAGGCTACCGCGACGAAAACCGCTGTTCGGACCGCTCGGGAGCGAAGGAGTACTGTGCCTTAAATGGGGGTCACCATGTCATTCGAACATCTGCTTGCGCCCGGTCACATCGGAACGCTCAAGTTGCGCAACCGCATCATCATGGCGCCCATGGGCGACTGCCTGTCCAACGTCGACGGCACGGTGAGCGACAACCAGGCGGCCTACTTCGAGGCACGGGCGCGCGGCGGTGCGGGCCTGCTCCTCGTCGGCTCGGTGTCGGTCTCGTATCCGTACGGTTCGTTCGATGAGCGCCAGACTGCCGCGTCCGACGACATCTACCTCCCCGGTCTCATCGACCTGACCACGCGCGTGCATCGCCACGGCGCGCGGATTGCGGCGCAGATCACCCACAACGGCCAGATGTCGTTGTTGGACACCGCGAACGGGCGCCCGATGCTGGTGCCTGCGCCGCCGAAGGCCCCCAAGCCCGATCACATCTCGACAATGGTTACCGAGGGTGAGGTCGCGGCGATGATGTGGGCGTACACCCAGCCGACCTCGCAGTTGTCCTACCAGGCGGCCACCGAGAGCGATCTCGCGTGGGTGGTCGAGCGCTTCGTCGACACGTCCGAGCGTTGCCAGCGCGCGGGCTTCGACGGCGTCGAACTGCACGCCGGACACGGTTACCTGATCGACGAGTTCCTCACCCCATCGATGAACACGCGCACCGACGGTTGGGGCGGCGCGGTCGAGAACCGGGCGCGACTCCTCGTCGACATCCTGCGGGCCATCCGCGCCCGGCTCGGGCCCGAGTTCCCCTTGTGGATCCGCATCAACGCGGTCGAGCACCACAAGACCGATGGCGAGACCTTCGAGGAGCAGCTGCGGGTGATCGAGCTCGCGATCGAGGCGGGCATCGATGCGGTGCACCTCACTGCATACGCCAGCACCGACGTCGCGACCGGCCCCACCGACGGGTATGCGCCGCACCGGTACGTCAAGGACGCTGTGGGCTCGCTCACCGAGTACGCCCGCATCCTGCGCTCGCGTGTTGCGGTGCCGGTCATCACCTTTGGCCGCATGGAACCCGACGAAGCCGAGGAGGTCCTCGCCGAAGGCAAGGCCGACTTCATCGTGATGGGCCGCAAGCTCCTGGCCGACCCCGACCTTCCCAACAAGCTCATCGCCGGGCGTAGCGACGACATCCGCCCGTGCATCTACCAGTACCGATGCATCGGCAACATCTTCGTTCGCGATTCCGTGCATTGCGTGGGCAACGCGCAGACCGGTCGCGAACACGACCTCGCGGTCGGACCTGCGGCGTCACCGAGGAGCGTGCTGGTAATCGGTGGCGGTCCGGCCGGTCTCGAGACCGCGCGGGTGCTTTCCCAAGCAGGCCACGCGGTGACGCTGTGGGAGGCGGGTACACGGCTGGGTGGCATGCTTGTCCACGCTGGCGCGGCCGATCCGTTGCTCGAGCGGTACCTGGGTTGGCTCATCCGGCAGGCCGAACAGAACGGTGTGTCGTTCACGCTCGCCAAGTCGGTCACCGTCGACGATGTCCGTGCCGCCGCGTTCGACGAGGTCGTCGTGGCCACGGGGGCCACGTGGGGCCGGCCACCTCTTCCCGGCGCAGATCTCGCGCACGTGTTCACCGTGCCCGAGCTTGGCGCGTGGTTGCGCGACGACGGCGACCAGGTCGGCGCGCGCGTGGCGGTGATCGGCGGCGGCAAGGCCGGGCTCAGCCTGGCCGACCTGTGTCACAAGCGCGGCCGCACCGTCAGCGTGATCGAACCGACGCACGTGTTCGCTCCCGAGCTCGGCATCCCCGGTCGTTTCCGGCTGGTGGCCGACGCCGAGGCGAACGGCATCGACCTCGTCGCGCGCGCCACCGTCACCGGAATCGGCGAGGCGACGGTGCAGGTCCGTGTCGACGAGTCCGACCGCAGCATCGCGGCCGACACGGTGATCATCGCTTCGGGTGCGTCGCCAGCTCCCGGGCTCGCCGATGCGCTGCGCGCCGCGGGCATCCATGCGCACGTGGCCGGCGACTGCCATCAGCTGGCGCGGATCGAAGGCGCCAACCTCGACGCCGCCGCTATAGCGCTTTCCCTGAGCTGAGCCGCCACTACCTCGCGACGAAGTACTTCGACTTGGGGTGGTGGCAGATCAGCGCCGAGGTGGTCTGCTCGGGCTGGTACTGCCAGCTCGTGTCCTCGCCGCACTCGACGCCCATGCGATCGGCGCCGAGAAGTTCTGCGACCTGTGCGTTGTCCTCGAGATCGGGGCACGCGGGGTATCCCCACGAGTAGCGGCCGCCGCGGTACTGCTGGCGGAACAGCCCGGCCAAGCTGGGCCCGTCCTCATCGGCGTAACCCCACTCCTCGCGGATGCGACGGTGCCAATGCTCGGCCAGTGCTTCGGCCATCTCGACGCCGAGGCCGTGCAGCAGGAGGTAGTCCTGGTACTTGTCGGCTGCGAACAAGGTGGCTGTCTCTTCGCTCACCCGCTCGCCCATGGTGACGATGTGGAACGCCGCGTAGTCGACCTCGCCCGAATCGAGCGGGCGGAAGAAGTCGGCGATGCACAAGTACGGCGCCTTGGACTGGCGTGGGTAGGTGAAGCGCATGCGCTCGGTGGTGCGCGATTCGTCGGTCCAGATGACGAGGTCGTTGCCATCGCCGTTGGCCGCGAAGTAGCCGTACGCCACCTGGGGGATCAGCAAGTTCTGCGCCTTCGCGTCTGCGAGCTGTGCCCGCAGCGTGGGTCGGATGCGTGACTTGAACTCGTCGTCGTTCTCGGTGCCCTCGGGGCGGAACTGCCACTGGTTGCGGAACAGCGCGGTCTCGTTGATGTACCCGGCGATGTCGTCGAGCGCGACGCCCTTCACGATCTTCGAGCCGAGGAACGGCGGTACGAACACCTCGTTGTCGGTCTCGACCTCGGGGGAGCGCCTCGGGATATCGGCCGGGTCGATGACGGCTGCGGGCGCGCGAGGTGGGAGGTTGCGCCCGCCGAGGACACGGCCCCAATCGGCGTCGTCGGTGCCGGTGCGCTTCATGTTCATGAGGCGATCCATGACGTTGAGGCCTTCGAACGCATCCTTGCCGTAGAACACGCGGCCTTCGTACACGCCGCGAAGATCGCGTTCGACGTAGGTGCGCGTGAGCGCGGCGCCACCGAGGAGCACCGGGATATTCGACAGTTGGCGCGCGTTGAGTTCGTTGAGGTTGTCGCGCATGATGAGCGTGCTTTTCACCAGCAGGCCGCTCATACCGATCGCGTCGGCGCCGACCTCAAGTGCCTTGTCGATCATCTCGGTGATCGCGACCTTGATGCCGAGGTTGTGGACCTCGTAACCATTGTTGGTCAGGATGATGTCGACCAGGTTCTTGCCGATGTCGTGGACATCGCCCTTGACCGTGGCGAGCACGAGCTTGCCCTTGGCGTTGCTGCCCGCGTTCTTCTCCATGTAAGGCTCGAGGTAGGCGACCGACATCTTCATGGTCTCTGCTGATTGCAGGACGAACGGCAGTTGCATCTCGCCGGTGGCGAACAGCTCGCCGACGATCTTCATGCCGGCTAGCAACGTGTCGTTGATGATGTCGAGCGGCGGCGTGGTGGCCAGTGCGGCGTCGAGATCGGTATCGAGGCCGTCGCGGTCGCCGTCGATGATGCGTTGGGAGAGGCGACGTTCGAGTGTCCAGTCGGTGCGGTCTTCCTTGACCGCCGTGGCCACCTTGACGTCGGCGAACACTGCGAGCAGCTTCTTCAAGGGGTCGTAGTTCGGATCGGTCTTGTCGCCGCCTGCCAGACCGCGTCGATCCCACACGAGATCGAGGCACACGTCGCGCTGTTCCTGCGGCACCCTGGCGAGCGGCACGATCTTTCCCGCGTGCACGATGGCCGAGTCGAGTCCGATCTGCACGCACTCGTGAAGGAACACGCTGTTGAGCACGTGGCGCGCCGCGGGGTTGAGGCCGAACGACACGTTCGACACACCGAGCGTGGTGTACACGCCCGGCATCTCAGCCTTGATGCGTTGGATGGCCTCGATGGTGGCGATGCCGTCGCGGCGCAAGTCGTCATCGCCGGTCGAGAGGGGGAAGGTGAGCGCATCGAAGATGAGGTCGCTCGGCTCGAGGCCGTAGCGGTCGACCGCGAGGTCGTGGATACGGTGCGCGATGCGCAGTTTCCACTCGACATCGCGCGCTTGGCCCTCTTCGTCGATGAGTAGGCAGATGACTGCGGCGCCGTACTGCTTCGCAAGCGTGAAGACGCGGTCCAGGCGTGAGTTCGGCGCTTCGCCGTCCTCGAGGTTGGCCGAGTTGAGGATGGCGCGGCCACCGATGTGTTGCAGCCCGGCTTCGACGACCTCGGGCTCGGTGGAGTCGAGCACCAGTGGCGCAGCAACCTGGGTCGCGAAGCGCGAGGCGATCTCGTGCATGTCGAGCGTGCCGTCGCGTCCCACGTAGTCGACGCACACGTCGAGTACGTGAGCGCCTTCCTTGACCTGATCGCGTGCCATCTGCAGGCACGTGTCCATGTCGCCGGCGAGCATCGCGTCGCGGAACTTCCTCGAGCCGTTCGCGTTGGTGCGTTCACCGATGATGAGGAACGACGTGTCCTGATCGAAGGGCACCAACGAGTAGATCGACGTCGCGCCAGCCTCGTGTTCGGGATGCCTCACGGCCGGTGTGAGGTTCTTACAGCGGTCGATGACGGCCTTGATGTGCGCGGGCGTGGTACCGCAACACCCACCGATGACGCTCACCCCGAGGTCGGTGACGAAGCGATAGTGGAACTCCGCCAGCTGGTCGGGGGTGAGGTCGTAATGCATTTGGCCGTCGACCACCGACGGCAGACCGGCGTTGGGCAAGCACGAGATGGGCACGCGGCTGTGCCGAGACAGCACGCGGAGGTGCTCGCTCATCTCGGCCGGGCCAGTGGCGCAGTTGATGCCGATCACGTCGGGTCGGAGCGGTTCGAGCGCCGCGAGCGCGGCCTGGATCTCCGTGCCGGGCAGCATGCGCCCGGTCAGCTCGATCGTGACCTGCAGCTGGATGGGCACCTCGCGGCCGGCGTCGGCCATGGCGTCGCGGCAGCCGGCCATGGCGGCCTTGCACCCGAGCAGGTCGAATTGGGTCTCGATGAGGAACAGGTCGACGCCTCCTTCGAGGAGACCCTGACCCTGGCGGCGGTAGGCGGCGCGCAGCTCGGCGTAGGTGATCTGGCCGAGCGACGCGAACTTCGTGCCCGGGCCGATCGAACCGGCGACCCACACGTCGTACTCGTCGGCGACCTTGCGGGCGATGGCGGCGTTGGCCCGCGTGATCTCGATGTCGCGATCGCCGATGCCGTACTCGTTAAGGGGGATCGAGAATGACCCGAACGTGTTGGTCTCGATGGCGTCGACGCCGAGCTCGCAGTAGGTGCGGTGGAACTGCTCGATCACGTCGGGGCGGGTAACCCCCAAGATCTCGTTGCAGCCCTCGAACTCGGGTCCACCGAAGTCGTCGGCGGTGAGGTTCTGTTCCTGCAACCAGGTGCCGGTGGCGCCGTCGTAGATGACGACGCGCGTCTTGACGGCCTCGAGAAAGGATTCGCGCATGGCCCGAGGCTACCCGTGGCGCGCGCGTGGTCAGCCGGTTGGTCCACGTCTTCCCGTCGTGCTCGTACCGCGCAATCCGCGAGGTCGTTCGGCGTCCATGCCGCCGCGCCTACCGGGTAGAGCGGAGCGCGTGGCACGAAGTTCCCCGGTGAATCCGTACGCCTCCTCCGCCGGGCCTCATAGGATTTCCCGCGGATGAAGATCTACACGCGCACCGGCGACGACGGAACCACTGGCCTCCTCTACGGGGGTCGGGTGCTCAAGGACTCCGACCTGCCCACCGCATACGGCAGCGTCGACGAGGCGCAGGCCTTCCTCGGGCTGGCCCGCGCCGAGGCACTCGGTTCGGGCGTAGCCGGTGCCGAGCTCGGGGAGATGCTCCTCGGTCTTGGGCGCGACCTCTATGTCGTTATGGCCGAGCTGGCCACTCTGCCGGCGAACCGCCACAAGCTCACCGACGGAACCTCGCGCACCTCGAAGGACATGGTCGACGCGCTCGAGCCGCTCATCGATGACATCACCGGTCGCTTCGCCATGCCCACCGAGTTCGTGGTGCCCGGCGGCTCGCGCCCCGGTGCATTGCTCGACGTCGCGCGCACCGTGGTCCGCCGAGCCGAGCGCGCCACGATCGTCGCGGTCGATGAAGGATCGTTCGCGCTCATGTACCTCAACCGGTTGTCCGATCTGCTGTGGGCGCTTGCCCGGTGGCAGGACGGCGTCTCCGATCTCGCGAAATCGTCCGCTCCCGCCTCAACCCACATTGGTTCTCCCCCTCCGAAAGGGTCCTCATGACGATCTCGTTCAGCGCCGCTGCGAAAGCACCGGCGTCTGCCGTGGTGGTGCTCGGCGTCTTTGCCGACCGGACCGACTCGCGACCGGCCGACCTCGACTGGGTTGCCATCGAGGCGCGGGGGTTCGCATCCAAGCTCGCACAGGTCCAGTTCGTCGAAGGAGCATCGAAGGACCGCACGGGCCTCACCGCGATCGTGGGCCTCGGTGACTCCGCCGAGCTCGACCTGAACGGCATCCGGCGCATCGGGGTCGCGCTGGGTCGCGCGCTTCGCAAGCACGCGGTGATCGCCACGCCGATGCTGGAGGACCTGCCCAATGGGCTCGTCGCAGCCGCGGCCGCGCAGTGCCTCGCCGAGGGCGTGGTCCTCGGCGCCTACGGCTTCGAGAAGTACAAGAGTGACGCCACGCCGGCGTTGCTCAAGAAGGTCGTTCTCGTCGGTTCGAGTGCACGCGCGTGGGGCCCGGCCGCGGTGCGCGGCGCGGCCATCGCCGATGCGGTGTGCTGGGCCCGCGATCTCGTGAACGAGCCCGGCGGCACGCTCACCCCACCGGAGTTGGCGAAGGTGGCGGCGGCCAAGGCCCGTCGCGTCGGGCTCACGGTTCGTGTGCACACCGAGGCCGCCATCGAACGCATGCGACTCGGCGGTCTGCTCGGCGTCAATCGCGGCTCCACCAACCCACCGCGCCTGGTCGAGGTCATCTACGAACCGACCGGCCGTCCCACCGGCACGCTTGCGCTCGTGGGCAAGGGCATCACCTTCGACTCGGGTGGTCTCTCGCTCAAGACCGGCCCCGGCATGATGACCATGAAGTGCGACATGGCCGGCGCGGCCGCGGTCTTCGGTGCGATGATCGCGCTTGCCACGGTAAAGCCGCGAGCGCGCGTGCACGCATGGGTGCCAATCACCGACAACATGCCCAGCGGCGATGCCGTTCGACCCGGCGATGTGCTGCGCATCCGCAACGGCAAGACCGTTGAGGTGCTGAACACCGATGCCGAAGGCCGCCTGGTGCTCGCCGACGCGCTGTCGCTCGCCAGCGAGACCAAGCCGGATGCCATCGTCGATTTGGCCACGCTCACGGGCGCCTGCATGGTGGCCCTCGGTTCGTCGATCGCCGGGCTCATGAGCAACAACGACGAGTGGTCGGCCACGGTGCGCGCCGCGGCCGACACGGTCGGCGAACGGGTGTGGCCGCTTCCGCTGCCGGCCGACTACAAGAAGCAGCTCGACTCTCCGGTAGCCGACATGAAGAACATCGGCGGGGCATACGGCGGCAGCCTCACGGCGGGCCTGTTCCTCCAGGAGTTCGTGGCCGCCGACATCCCGTGGGCGCACCTCGACATCGCCGGTCCGGCCTTCCTCGAGGCGGAGGATGCCGATCATCCTCGCGGCGGTACGGGCTTCGGTGTTCGCCTCCTTGTCGAGCTGGCCCAGAACTTCGTGCCCGCCTGAAGTTGGCTACGACACCGTGGCGCGAGCTGCTTCGTGACGTTGGAGCTCGGCGCGGGTCCAGTCGTCGTGGGCGACGAGGAGCGACGAGGGCAGGCGCAGCACCTGGGCGCGGTTGAGCGGCGGGAGACGGCGGCGCACGTCGAGGACGTGGTCGTTGTGGGCGCGAGCCACGCCGAACTGCACGGTGCGGCGCAAGGTTCGTTGCATGGCCGAGCGGCGACTGGACGCGCCGCCGATGCCGAGGGCCGCGGCGCATTCGTGCACGTCGAGGGTGAACCCGTCGGGCGCGTGGTCGAGGGCATCACCGAGCCGCCGTAGGAGCCACACCGTGGACGGTCCGAGGACGGCCAACCAGAACCACTCGACGTACTGCGAGCGGGGATCGTGACCCAGCTCGTCGATGACCGGGTCGGTCCAGGCGTTGACATGGATCTGGTCGGTGAAGGAGTCGGGGATCATGTGATCCTCCCGTGGCCGGCGAAGGGCCCGATGGTGCGTTCCTTAAGGGAAGGAACTCCCATGCTATGTCATGTTATATCAAACAGTCAAGAGATGGGCCTGTTGCTCGGTACAGTGCGGGCATGAGCATCCCGGTGACGGCGATCCAGGTGGCCGCGGCGGCATCGCTGATCGACACGGCGAGTGCCGTGATGGTGCTCACCGGCGCCGGGATCTCGACCGACAGCGGCATACCGGATTTTCGGGGCCCGAACGGGTTGTGGACCCGCGACCCCGCAACCGAGAAGGCATCCGACATCCGTTACTACGTCAGCGAGCCTGATGTCCGCGTGCGCAACTGGCAGCGACGGGTCGACGGCGAGCTGTGGGCCGACCGTGAGCCCAACGATGGGCACCGGGCGCTGGTTCGCCTCGACGCGCGCGAGAAGCTCTCGTTGCTCGTCACCCAGAACGTCGACGGCCTCCACCAGAAGGCCGGCACGGATCCTCGTCACCTCGTCGAGATACACGGCAACACCCGGCGCGCGATGTGCCTCGAATGCGAGTGGCGCGACGACATCGAAGTCGTCCTCGAACGGGTGCGCGGGGGCGAACCCGACCCGCGGTGCACCATCTGCGGCGGCATCCTCAAATCGGCGACCATCTCGTTCGGCCAGCCATTGGTGGCCGAGGATCTCGAACGTGCGCAGCGCGCCGCCGAGTCGTGCGACCTGTTCCTCGCCGTCGGTACGAGCCTGGCGGTGTACCCCATCGCGGACACCGTGCGCATCGCGAACCGCAACGGGGCGCGGCTCATCATCGTGAACGGCGAGCCCACGCCCTTCGACGATGTGGCCGACGTGGTGCTCCACACGTCGATCAGCCACGTGTTGCCCCAGATCGTCGGCTGAACCCGCTGCTTCTCGGTCGCGCCGACTGCGCGGCGCTCCCTGCGGGCCGTTGCCGAAGCCGAGGATCCAGCGGCCAGCGACCTCATCGCACGCCGTTTGGGCGACACCACCCGGTTCGGTTCCGGGGCCTCGCAAATGCCCGAGGTGAGCGACGAATTCGTGCGGCGCGGGCTGCGCAGCACGGTCGACGGCATGCATCTGGCCTTCGTGCACCCGGCCGCCCGGAGCTTCGTCCTCTCCGGGGAATAGCCGAAGCGTCCAGGAATGAGCGGCGACACCGGGCGGTTTGATGAAGCGAATAGACGACTAACTACGTAGGATTTGCGCATGGCCAGTTTCCGAGAGCTTCTGAAGGCAACCCGCGCCGAGATCCGCGAGGTCGACACCGCCGAGGGCGAGCGTCGCCTGGCGGATGGAGCGCTGCTCCTCGACGTCCGCGAACCCGACGAGTACGACCAGGGTGCGATCAGCGGGTCGGTCCACATCCCGCGCGGGCAACTCGAGTCCAACATCGAGAACCGCGTCTCTGACCACGACCGCGAGATCGTCGTGATGTGCGCGGGCGGTGTGCGGTCGGCGTTCGCGGCCCGCACCCTCACCGACCTCGGGTACACCAACGTCGTGTCCATGGACGGCGGCTTCAACAAGTGGAAGGACGAAGCTCGCGACTGGGCGCGTCCGAAGTCGCTCACCCCCGAGCAGCGCAACCGCTATCAGCGGCACCTGCTGCTGCCCGAGGTCGGCGAGGAGGGCCAGCTCAAGCTGTTGAACGCTCGCGTGCTCCTGCTCGGCGCGGGTGGTCTCGGTTCACCGGCCGCCATGTACCTCGCCGCGGCGGGCGTGGGCACGATCGGCATCGTCGACATGGATGTCGTCGACGACTCGAACCTGCAGCGTCAGATCCTGCACAACGTCGATCGCGTCGGCCACCGCAAGGTCGATTCCGCCAAGCAGACCCTCACGTTGCTCAACCCCGAGACGAACGTGGTCACCTTCGATACCCGCCTCGGTGCCGACAACATCCTCGAGATCCTCGGCCAGGGCTGGGACGTCGTCATCGACGGCGCCGACAACTTCCCGTCCCGCTACATCCTGAACGATGCCTCCGTGAAGCTCGGCATCCCTGTCGTGCACGGCTCGATCTTCCGTTTCGAGGGCCAGGTCACCGTCTTCGACCCGAAGAACGGCCCCACCTACCGCGACATGCTTCCCGAACCGCCTCCGGCGGAGTTCGCCCCGAGCTGCGCCGAGGCCGGTGTGCTGGGCGTGCTGCCCGGCATCGTCGGCACCATCGAGGCGCTCGAGGCCATCAAGATCATCCTCGGACTCGGCGACGTGCTCCGTGGACGGTTGCTGGCGTTCGACGCACTCGAGATGAGCTTCCGGGAGTACAAGCTTCGGATCGATCCCGAGAACGAGGTCACCTGGGCGAATCGTGACCGCATCGAGATCGTCGAACTCGACGGTCTCTGCATGCCGCACATGGCCGGCCACTGAGGCACCGAGCGGCGCGACCCGGAGGCACCGAGCGGCGCGACCCGGAGGCATCGAGCGGCGGCGCGCCTAGGGTTCTTCCGATCCGTCTTTCGGGAGCGCGAGCGCTGAATTCTTCCACCACCTCGTCATCGCCGCGAAGCGGGCCGCTGCCGAGCGGAACTGTCGCAGTCGGTGCCGGCCTTGCGGTCGCCGGCCTCGCCGCGTACGCGTACCAGGTGCTCACCGCGCAGCTGCTCGGCGAGCAAACCGCGGCAACGCTCGCCGCGATCTGGGGCGTCATGTTCACCATCGGGCCGGGCTTCTTCCTACCGCTCGAACAGGAAGTGAGCCGCGCGATCGCCGCGCGGCGTATGCGCCAGACCGGCGCCGGCCCGCTCATCCGGCAGGCCGCGCTGTTGGGTGCCGGCCTCACCGGCATCGTGCTCGGCCTGCTCGCCGCCTTCTCGTGGCTCATCACCGACCACCTTTTCGACGGTCACTGGACGTTGTTCGTCGCGTTGTGCATCGGCGTGGTCGGTTATGCGATGGGCCACCTCGCTCGGGGCGCGCTCTCGGGCAGCGGCCAGTTCGGGCCCTACGCGGTGTATATCGGCGGCGAGGCCGTCGCCCGCATGCTGGTGGCAATCGTGCTGGCTCTCGTCGGCTATCGCGCCGCCGGCGGGTACGGCCTGGCGATCGGTTTCGCGCCGTTCTTTGCCGTGGCCGCCGTCGGAAAACGGGCGTGGCGAGTCGCTCAGGAACCCGGTCCGGCTGCGCCGTGGAGCGAGCTCACCCCGTCGCTCGGCGCGCTCCTTGCCGGTTCGGTGCTGTCGATGAGCCTGATCAACGCGGCGATGATCGGCGCCAAGCTGCTCGCCGAGGACGGACAAGAGGGCGAGGTCAAGAGCCTGTTCAACGGTGTGATCGTGGCCCGCATCCCGTTGTTCTTGTTCCAGGCGGTCCAAGCCGCGCTCCTGCCACGTCTGTCGGGCCTCGTCAGCGCACGCCGTTTCCATGAGTTCCGGCGTTCGTTCGAACAGTTGCTGGTAGCGGTGGCGGCGATTGGGGCCGCGGGCACCGTGGCCGGGTACGCGGTTGGCCCGTACGTGCTGCGCAAGATGTTCGAGGTCCAACTCGGCCACGTCGACGTCGGGCTGCTGGCGCTCGGTACGGGGTTCATGATCTTGGCGATGTCGTTCGCCCAGGCCATGATCGCCCTGAAGGGTCAGAACGCGGTGGCCCTCGGCTGGCTCGCCGGCATGGTGGCCTTCGTGTGTGTCGCCGCGCTCGGCAATGACCTGCTGCTGCGGGTTGAGCTCGCGGCGATGATTGCGTCCTTCGTGGCGGCCTGTGTGCTGGGGGCGTTCTTCCTGCGCATCCTCCGCCGGGCCGAGATGGCCGAGGACGACCGGTCGACCGGCCCCGTTACCGCGCATTGAGCCCCCGCCCCCCGGCGCCGGTCGCCACTGCCGGCTCGGTGACCACGGCAGTGGCCCTACTGATCGCGTCGGCTAGCATCGTCGGCCGATGAAGGGCTTGATTCTCTCCGGCGGCGCGGGCACACGTCTGCGTCCGATCACCCACACCAGTGCCAAGCAACTGGTGCCGATCGCGAACAAGCCCATCCTCTTCTACGGCATCGAGGACCTGGCCGCCGCGGGCATCCGCGACATCGCGATCATCGTGGGTGACACCCGCGACGAGATCATCGCCGCGGTGGGCGACGGCAGCCGCTTCGGCGTGCACGTCACCTACATCCCCCAGGAAGCGCCGCTCGGTCTCGCGCACTGCGTACTGATCGCAGCTGACTTCCTCGGCGACGACGACTTCGTGATGTACCTGGGCGACAACATGCTCGAGCAGGGCCTCACCGAGTTCGTTGAGAAGTTCGAAGCCGACCGCGCCCGCAGCTCCCAAACGTTGCAGCTCGCCGACGCCCACCGGCCACCGGTCGCGCAGATCCTGCTCGCACACGTGCCGAATCCCATGTCGTTCGGTGTCGCCCAGATCGACGACAACGGCGAAGTGGTCAAGCTCGTCGAGAAGCCCGAGTTCCCACCGTCGGATCTCGCGCTTGTTGGCGTCTACCTGTTCGATAAGACGATCAACCTCGCGGTGCGTTCCATCGAGCCTTCGCCCCGCGGCGAGCTCGAGATCACCGATGCCATCCAGTGGTTGATCGACGAGGGCTATCGCGTACGCCACGAGGTGCTCGTGGGCTGGTGGATCGACACCGGCAAGAAGGATCCGCTTCTCGAGTGCAACCGCCTGGTGCTCGACACGCTGACCCCGAAGAACGAGGGCATCGTCGACGAGACGTCGGTGGTCGAAGGTCGGGTTGTCATCGAGCCCGGCGCGACGCTCGTTAACTCACGGGTGCGTGGCCCGGCGGTCATCGGTGCGGGTACCCGACTCGTCAACAGCTATGTCGGTCCGTACAGCTCGATCGCCGCCGGCTGCGAAATTATCGACAGCGAGCTCGATCATTCGGTCGTGCTCGAACGCAGCCGCCTGATCGGCATCGCTCGCATAACGGACTCCTTGGTCGGACGCGATGTCGAGGTCACGCACTCCGAAAGCCGACCTCGCGCGATGCGGCTGATGCTCGGTGACCATTCGCGCATCGAGCTGGAATAGGAAGGTCTTCTGATGGCCAACGTCATGGCGTCCGACGCCATCGCCGGCGTGTACATCGTCGAGCCCGTGGTGCACGGTGACGCTCGCGGATTCTTCGTCGAGACCTATCGGCGCGCATGGGTGCCGGGTGCCCGCGAGATGATCCAGTCGAACCGCGGCGATCGCCAGGCCGGCGCGATCGTGGGTTTGCACTACCACCTGCACCAGGCCGACTACTGGTACGTGCCCTTCGGTTCGTGCCGCGTAGTGCTGCACGATCTTCGCACCGGGTCATCCACCGACGGGGCGACCCAGGTGATCGACATCGGTCGCCGGGCCGATGGTACGCACGATCACACCGGCGTCTTCATCCCGCCGGGTGTGGCGCACGGGTTCGCCGCGTTGTCCGACATGACGATCACTTATCTGGTGGATGGGTATTACAACCCCACCGATGAGCTCGGCGTGGCGTGGGACGATCCGGCGATCGCCGCCGACTGGGGCGTCGTGGATCCGGTGCTGTCTGGACGCGACCGTGCGAACCCGACACGTTCGGCAATAGAACCGCAGTGGCAGCCGCACGCGGCCCTGCGAACCTGACGGGAGCGAGCTTCAATATGCGTGTCTTCGTGACCGGCGCGGCCGGTTTCATCGGTGCGAACTACGTGCACTTCGCGCTCGACGCGAGCGACGACGAGATCACGGTCTTCGATGCGCTGACCTACGCGGGCAACCTCGATAACCTCAAGGACCTGTACGACAACCCTCGGCTCAAGTTTGTCCGGGGCGACATCTGCGACCGCGAGGCCGTGCGCGCTGCGCTTGCGGGGCACGACGCGGTGATCCACTTCGCGGCCGAGAGCCACGTCGACCGCTCGATCGTGAACCCCGACGAGTTCGTGCGCACGAACTGCCTCGGCACCAACGTCATGTGCGACGAGGCCCGCCGCGCCGAAGTCGAGCGGTTCCTCCACATCTCGACCGACGAGGTCTACGGCTCGATCGACGAGGGCAGCTTTCGCGAGACCGATCCGTTGGCGCCGCGGTCGCCCTACTCGGCATCGAAGGCGGGCAGCGATCTGATCGCGCTGGCCTACCACGAGACCTACGGCCTCCCCGTCGTGGTCACGCGTTCGTCGAACAACTTCGGGCCGTACCAGTTCCCCGAGAAGGTCGTTCCGCTGTTCGTCACCAACCTGCTCGATGGGCACAAGGTGCCGCTGTACGGCGACGGGCTCAACGTTCGCGACTGGTGCTTCGTCGAGGACAACTGTGCGGCGGTGGATCTTGTGTTCCGCAAGGGCGTGATCGGCGAGGTGTACAACATCGGCGCCGGCAACGAGGTGACTAATCGTGAGCTGACCGATCGGCTGCTGGCGTTGTGCGGTCGCGACGAGTCGTCGATTGACTACGTCGAGGACCGACTTGGTCACGATCGCCGCTACTCGGTCGACATCGCCAAGATCGAGGCCCTCGGTTGGTCGACTCGTCGTGAGCTGGGCGAGGCCCTCGAGGCCACGGTGGCTTGGTATCGCGACAGCCGGTGGTGGTGGGAGCCGCTCAAGGCACGCGCCGCCATATCGAAGCCGGCGAGCTGACCGTGCACCTCCTCGTGACCGGAGCAGGTGGTCAGCTCGGCCTGGATGTGTCCGCCGCGTTCGCCCGCCACGAGGTGACCGCTCTCGCTCACGATCGGCTCGACGTCACCGATCGCGATCAGGTCCTCGGGGCCATCACCACGTTGCGTCCGCAGGCCATCGTGCACTGCGCCGCATGGACCGCGGTCGATGCGTGCGAAGCCGACCCCGAGCGCGCGTTCGCGGCGAATGCGCTCGCGGTGCGTCACGTCGCCGAAGGCGCCCGGCGCGTCGGCGCGCACGTGTGCCACATCTCCACCGACTACGTGTTCGATGGCACCAAGTCTGCGCCGTACAACGAATGGGACACACCGGCGCCTCGGTCGGTCTATGGCGCATCGAAGTTGGCGGGCGAGCGCGAGCTCGACATCGACGCGACGATCGTGCGCACGTCGTGGGTGTGTGGCTTCGGTGGCGCCAACATGGTCAAGACCATCCTCCGCATTGCGGCCCAGAACCCCGAGCTCGTATTCGTCGACGATCAGTTCGGCCATCCCACCTTCACCGCCGATTTGGCCACCATGATCCGGCGGCTCGTGATCGATCGCCGTCCGGGCGTCTTCCACGTCACGAACCAGGGCGCAGTGTCGTGGTACGAGTTCGCGCGCGCCGTCATGGCCGCGGCGGGGCTCGACGCGGATCGTGTTTCGCCCATCGCTACTGCGGCGTTGGTGCCACCGCGCCCGGCGCCGCGCCCCGCCAACTCGGTGCTCGACAACGCCGCGCTGCGCCTCTCGGGAGTGCCGCTGCTACGCGACTTTCGCGAACCCCTGGCCGAGCTCGTCGCTCGCCTCACCGCATTCTGATCTCCGCGCAGGTGAGCGGGCCTTGGTCGAGCTCAGAGGAAGCGGCGCACCACGCGCCACCACAGGCGCAGCGGGAATTGCAGCGGCGCGAGCGCCGGCGGTAGGGGGAAGTTCCCCGGGTCGAGCGTGTCCTCGATCACGGGGACGAGCACTCGGTCGGATTCGGTTCGATCGGCTTGCATGGCGACGCGTCGACGCGCGATCCAACGTGCATGACGAAGCACCCACCACCACGACCGAACCTTCTCGCGCCACCAGCCTTGGCGCAACGCGAGGACGAACACGGCACCTTCCAGCATCACCAACAGCGGCGCGAGCAGCACCAGCGAACGCGTGTTCCAAAGCGACAGCACCATCACCACACGGTTGCGTTCGACGAGGAAGAACTTGTTGCTGTTCCGGCTGAACTCGTAACGGTGGACGATCACCGCATCGGGCACGTAGCGCACGTGCCAGCCACGCTGATGTGCGCGTATCGAGAGGTCGCAGTCCTCGTAGTACGCGAAGAACTCGGCGCAGAGCCCGCCGAGTGCGTTCCACCGGTCGCGTCGCATGAGCATCCCCGCGCCGCTGGCCCCGGCGACCTCGCGCTCGGTGCCATGGTCGGTGGCTGGTTCCTCGAAGTGGCCGGCCCAGCTGACCCCGAGAAAGTGCAGTGCCAGACCGGCGGCGTTGAGCAGTTCCGGACGATCAGCGAGCCGCACGCTTGCCGTGGCGATGCCCACCTCGTCGCGTGCTGCGACGGCGACGAGCTTCGCGAGCGCGTCGTGCGAGACGATCGCGTCGGGGTTGACCAGCGCGAGGTACGTTCCGGTCGCGACCTGCGCGCCTGCGTTGCAACCTCCGGCGAAACCGCTGTTGGTACCGTCGCTCACCACGGTGACGAGCGGATGAGCGCGCAGGCGTTGCACGGCGCCGTCGGTGCAGCCGTTATCGACCAAAATGACGTCGACGGCGACGTCGGTCGAGTCGAGCGATGCCATGACGGAACGCTCGAGCCAGGGCTCTGCACCGTAGGCAACGGTAACGACGGTGACAGTGGGCCCGGTCATGGGAGCGTGAGCGTACCCTCGACTAGTGTTCGCTGGTCCCGAGGGAGGGTTGCGCTGTCCGATTTGCTCGTCATCATCCCGGCCCTCAACGAGGCCGAGACCGTCGGTCGTGTCATTGCTGACGTGATCGCCGCGCTGCGCGCCGATGTCGTAGTGGTCGATGATGGTTCGACCGATGCGACGGCGCGCGTCGCTCGTGCCGCCGGGGCGCAGGTGCTGAGCCACCCGTTCAACCTCGGCGTCGGGGGGGCCATCCGTACGGGCATGCGGTACGCGTCACGCCAGGGCTACTCGCGGGTCGTTCAGATCGATGCCGACGGCCAGCACCTCCCGAGTGAGGCCGCGCGGTTGCTGGCCCAGCTCGACGACCAGCAGGCCGATCTCGTCATCGGCTCACGCTTTGCCGAGGGTTATGCGCGCACGTCGGCCGGCTACGAGGTGTCGACGTTGCGCCGGTTGAGCATGCGGCTGCTCTCGCGGCTCGTGTCACGCCGCTCGAAGACCCACATCTCCGACACCACGAGCGGGTTCCGCGCCTTTGGCCCGGCCGCGATCGAGGTTCTCGCACCCATCTATCCCAGCGCGTACCTGAGCGACACCGTCGAGACCCTCCTCATCGCCGGGGATCGCGGTTTGCGGGTGGTCGAGATCTCGGTGGCCATGCGCGAGCGGCTCGGCGGCACGCCGTCGTCGGGGCACTTCCGGAGTCTCTTCCATCTGACCCGGGTGATCCTCGTGGTGTTGCTGCATCGTGTCCGGCGCCCGGTGATGCAACGAGGTGTGCAATGAGAAGACGGCAATGAGAGGGAGACAATGACCTGGAAGCTCGTGGTCTTCGTATCGGCGATCGCGGTCATCAACGTCGCCGTGGTGATCGAGTTCGTTCGTCGCCGCAAGCTCGGCGAGAACTTCGCGTTGCTGTGGATCGGTGTCGGGCTGCTCGGCATCGTGCTCTCGGTTGCCCGCCCGCTCATCGACAACGTGGCCAACGACATTGGCGTGCGCTACGGGCCCACGCTGATCTTCACCGGAGCGATTCTGTTCCTCCTCTTCGTGTGCATGAACCTTTCGATGCACATCTCTCGCCTCACCGAGCGCTCTGAGATCCTTGCCGAGGAGATCACGTTCCTCCGCAACCGGCTCGACGGCGAACCGCGCGTATGAGCTCCCCGGAGATCAGGCCTGCCAGCGGCGCGTCGTCGGCGATCGATCGGCCGACCTTCGAGCGCGCGCTGACCCTGCTGACCAACGCCGCGCAACCTGACGCGCACGGTTATGTGGGTCTTCAGACGGTGCCCTATCGAGGCCATCATCTTCTGGCTTCGGCTGTCTTGGCGTGCGCGCCGCCGAACGCCGTGGTGCTCGAGGGTGGGGTGTCGTCGGGCTACTTCGCTCGTGTGCTGACCTCCGCCGGCATGGTTGTCGACGGACTCGAACTCGACCCCGACGCCGCGCAACGAGCTCGCGAGGTCTGTCGTCGCGTGTGGGTCGGCGACCTGCAGGCGGTCGATGCCGATCAGCTCGACGGCCCGTACGACGTTCTGCTCTTCGGCGACACGTTGGAACACATCGCCGATCCCGTGGCGGTGCTCCGCCGGCTGCGCGGCAATCTACGCGACGAGGGTGCACTGGTCGTGAGCATCCCCAACTTCTCGAACTGGGCTGTGCGCCTGCAGGTGTTGGCGGGGCGCTTCCGCTACACCGACCGCGGCATCCTCGACAGCACGCACCTTCGCTTCTACACCGAAAAGTCCGTGCTCGAACTGTTCGCCGCCGCCGGGTTCGACGTGGTCGATATCAGGGGCGCGATCCCGGCACCGTTCGTCCGCAATGTTGCCCTCTGCCGGTTGTTGCATCGCGTGGGCAACCTTCGCCGCTCCCTCTTCGCGTACAACTTCGTGGTGACCGGCGTTCCGTCTCCTGGAGCGCACGGGTGACCACTCCCTCCATGCGCGATCGCGGCGCGCTTCTCTTTTGCATCGTGCTCGCGTTCGTGGTCGTCGGACTGCATGTGAACAAGTACCCACTGCTGTCGCCGATCGATGAGTTGCAGCACCTCGACTACGTGTACAAGGCGCCGAGTGGCCACGTGGTCGCGCTGGGCGAGCGCATCGGCCAGGACGCGCTGCGCGACGAGGTGTGCCGCGGCATCGACGCCCCGATCGCCCTGCCGGCATGCGACACTCCGGCGCCCCTCGACCCCGCGGTCTTCCAAGAGCGTGGGTACAACACCGCGTACGTGCACCCGCCGCCTTACTACTTCGTGACCGGTGTGCTGGCCAAGGTCGTCAAGGGGGTCACCGGGGTCGACAGCACGCTCACCGCGGCCCGTGCCGTGGGGGCGCTGTGGCTCAGCGCTGCGCTATGGCTGGTGTGGCGACTCCTGGTGCACCGCCGCGCAAGTCCGTTGACGCAGGCATCGTTGCTTTCTTTGCTCATCGTCTCGCCGTCGGTCATCTTCGCGTCGGCCACCACGAGCCCCGACGCGTCGAGCTTGCTCGCCGGAGCAGCCATGCTCGCAGCGGTGCTGCTGTGGGAGGACGACGTCGTGCCCGCGTGGGCCGTGGCGCTCGCGGTAGCGTTCACGTTGCTACTCAAGTTCACCCACATCGGTGCTATCGGGTTGGTGCTGGTGTACTTCGCGGCGCGGGCGCTGCAACAGGCACCGCTCGCGTCGTGGCGCAGTGATGCCGTGTACCGCCGCTACGGCAGCGTTGCTGCATTGGTGCTGGGCTCCGCGTTCGCGATGTTGCTCATGTGGACCGTGGTGCAGAAGGTGGTGGCAATCGCACCGTCGAGCGAGATCGACATGACCACTGCGTTGCACACCGACTCGTTCCCCGTGGCGCAGGTGTTCGAGAACGTCGACGCGACGTTTTCGCCGTTGCGCACGCCATACATCGCTCCGGTGCTGCGCAACCAGTACGTGATCGGGCTCAACCACATGCTCGACGTGTCGGTGATGTTGGCCGTGGCGTCGGTCGCAGTCTTCGCGTCGGTGCGCAGCCGCGAGCGTGCGCTCGCCGTGGCCACCGCGGTTGCGATGCTCAGCCTGGGTCCGGTGACGGTGATGCTGAACTACATCAACTCGTCGGCGGTCACGTCGATCCCGTCGCGCTACGGGCTTCCCATCGTGCCGGCCGCCTTGGTGTGCGCGGTGCCGGCGATGGACCGTTCCTTGGTGCGGCGATCGGTCGGCGTGTTCGCCGCGGTGGCGGTGTTCTTGGTGGTGCAGCGCCTCGTGCGGGTGTGACCGCTCAGGCGGTTGCCACGCGGCACGCGATCACCTTGGTGGCGCCGGGCCCTGCGTTGATCGCGTAGACGCACACCGTCTGGCCGGCCCGGCCCGGCACGACCACATCGAAGCCGTGCTGGGTGCCCGAGCCCGGGTACACGGCTGCAAGATCGACGCGTTCGCGATCGGCGAGCAGCGGCATGCCCGCGTTACCGACGTACACGTGCACGTCGATCGGATCGGTGGTGTTCGGGTCGATGGCCCACCCGCTCACGCGGATGCCGTCGCCGCCGGCGCGCACAACGTCGACCGCGCCGAAGGGGTCGGCGGGCACGACGACCGACCGGCAGCCGATCTGCTGGTTGGCGCCACCGCGCACGTTGATGGCGTAGGCGCACACGGTGTGCGCACCCGGAGACGCGGCGACCGTTGCCGCGTAGCCGTGCGCTCCGCCGTAGCCGGGGAACACCGCGGCGAGGTCGGGGCGGCTGCCGTTGGCGGTGAGCGCAATGCCCGCACCGTCGACGTACACGTGTACGTCGATCGGGTCGGACGTGTCTGCGTCGATCGCCCATCCGGAGATGACCACTCCGTCGGGTGTGCCCACCGCGACGTCGATCGACCCGAACGGCTGCAC
>CAEZYR010000045.1_pt1 | contig 22336 bp, 24 predicted proteins | sample 7265551 | NCBI WGS metagenome assembly CAEZYR01 (sample SAMEA6813938, study PRJEB35770) | uncultured Acidimicrobiales bacterium | biome: Freshwater; feature: Freshwater reservoir; material: water | place: Czech Republic | collected 2017-04-14 | depth 30m m
CGGGCGACGGGCGGCTACAGAAAACCGATCTTGCTCAGCGGCCACACCTTGACGAACGCCCGGCCGACGATGAGGTCTTCGTCGACAGGACCGAACACGCGGCTGTCATGGCTGTGACCGCGGTTGTCACCCATAACCCAAACGTGGCCTTCGGGGATCGTGCACTTGGTGATCTCGGTCGACGGGTTGGCGCACCCCTGCACCCAGCCGATTTTCTGACCGATGTCGCCCAGGTCCTTGATGTATCCCTCGGTGAGCTTCTGGGGGCCCTCTCCGCGATCGATGTACATGGCGTTGCCCTGCTGTTCGATCGTTTCGCCGGGCAGCGCGATGACCCGCTTGATGAGGTCGTTGATCTTGCTCGTCTCGCCCGCGGGCTTCTCGAACACGATGATGTCGCCTCGGCGCACGTCGTGGGCCTTGTAGCTGAGCTTGTTGACCAGCAGGCGATCTTTGACTTCGAGCGTCGACTCCATCGACTCGGACGGGATGTAGAACGCCTGGAACGCAACCGCTCGGATCAGGAAGGCCACGAGCAGCGCGCCGACGATCACCCCGCCCCATTCGAGCCAGCTGCGCATGCGCTTGTCCATACCCGTCGGTTCGTCCTCGATGTCGGCGGACGCCGGGTTGACGAACGCGTCGGGGATCGGATCGGCGGGCGAACCGGAGCGTGGATTGTCGAGCCTCGTCGCCGCGCCACCGATCGTGCCCGCGTTGGGCATGGCGGTGCTGGACTCGGGAGCCGGGCGCGGCCGGGGATTCGCCGCGACCCTCGCCGCGGAGACCACTGCGGTCGCGGCGACCGGGACGCTCGCAGGTGTGGCCGACGCAGGGGTGGCCGACGCAGGGGTGGCCGACGCAGGGGTGGCCGACGCGGCTAGCTGGAGATCGGGGGCCGGTGCGGGACGGGCTTCTTCGGCTCGGCGGCGCGCTCGTTCGAGGATCTCCTCGACCCATCGGGGGTCAGAGGGGTCGAGGGGCGAATCGCGAGGGGGATCGGTGGGGTCGGTCACGCCGGTGGGCCTTTGCGGGGATCGGAACTGCGGGGATCGGCGCCCGCGTCATCGCGCGCAAGCGAGGCCTCATATCGGCCGAGGATACGCCGGGCAGCGCGTGCTGAAGGGGCATGCCCGAATTCGGCTGGAAATTCGACGACGCGCGCGAGCGGACCGAGGCGCACGAGAAGTCGTTCGAGCCAGGCGGCAGCGGTTACCGGGAGCACGATCCGAGTCCACCCGTCGGCGAGGTTCTCGGTGTGGTGATGGGGATATTGGCCGATCACCCAATGTGCGTCGGGGGCGAGGTCGAGTGTGGCGCGCTGGTCGGCCGCCGAGGGATCGACGACCGCGACGGTCGCATCGCTCGATCGTTCGAACCGCTCGTCGAGTAGCGCGATGTTGTGGATGCGATCGACCCTGAAGACACGGTCGCCCTCGGCGCGACGACACCAGCCGCCGACATACCACTGGCCCTCGTCGGCGAAGAGGCGGTGCGGCTCGACGACGCGCTCGGTGCGCTCGTCGCGTCCGTAGCTGTAGTAGTCGAGAAGGACGCAGCGTTGCTCCCCAACTGCGTGGCGCAGCACATCGAGATGACGCTCCTCAGCCGAGCCAAGGACGACATCGACGGGTGCATCGTGGGCACCGATCGCCGCGCCAAGCTTCGTCAGCCCGCGAAGGAGCGGACCGGTGTCTTCCTGATCGGTCGTGGCGAGCAGCACGCGCCCGGCGGCGAAGAGGCGGAGCGCCTCCCCTGGCTCGAGCCGCATCGGGCGCTCGAACCACTTCGCGTAGACGATCCACACGAACTCGTCGTCGACCGTGACCTCGATCATGGTGTCGGGCGTGAACGGTGCCACGCCCACGTAGCCGACGACGCCGGTGAGATCGGCGACGAGCTCCGCTCGCGGGTACGAGAACCGCGCGGCAATCTCGTCGATCGGCACGGCCCCGCGCCCAGCGACGTAAGGGATGACTGCAAGCAGGCGCGCCAGCCGATCGGGTGCAGTGAGGCGCGCGTTCACTCGGCGCCGGCCACGATGTCGCTCAACCAGTCGGTGATGATGTCGCGCATCGCCGACGGTGCGAGCACCTCGGCGTGATCGAGGTAGGTCAGGACGAAGCTGCGGAACGCCTCGACGTTGCGCACCTCGATCGCGAAGACCATGTCGCCGTTGTCGCGGCGCTCGGTGATTGCGTCGGTGCCGAGCTGATGTGCTGCGAACGCTGCTTGGTCGGCGTCGACGAGCAGCGATGTCTGCACCGGATCGCCATCGCCGAGCTCCCAGGAGCGCACGTGTGGATTCGCCCGTACGGCAGAGCGGCGTGCGAACGCTCGCGGTGGCCCGACGTTGACTGCGCCTTCGATACGGTCGACGCGATACAGCCGCTCCTCGCCCCGTGTGCGGTCGAACGCTGCGAGGTACCAGTGGCCTCGGTTGAAGCTCAGGCGCAAGGGCTCGACTTCGCGCGTTAGGTCGCGGTAGGTGAATTGCGCGACGCGGAGCTCGGTCGCGGCGCGAAACAGTGGCGCGAGGTTTTCGTCGGTTGGCAGATCCACGAGCGGCGACGCGGCGCGTGAGCCGGTGGACGTGTCGGCGTTCTCGACGACGCCGCCGAGCTTCCACAATGCACCTTCGGTTTGGAACTGCCCCTCGGTGTGCTCGCCGAGGCGCACCAAGTTCGCGGCGACGTGCAAAGCGGCGAGCTCGTCGGGCGCAAGCTCAGGGTCGTTACCGGAGTACTCGGCATGGTCGATCACATACCCGACGATCGGCGGATCAGAGCCCGGGACCTCGGCGATGGTGATGGGGATGCCCATCTGGCGCAGGTCGTCCTTGTCGCGTTCGAACGCGCGGCGGAAGCTCGCGTCGGCATCGGGGTAGCCCTCCAGCCGGCCCCGCAACTGCTCTGCGGTGAGCGGGCGTGCCGTAGCCAACAACGCCGCCGTCAGGTTCAATAGTCGCTCGAGCTTGGAGATCATGACGGGCGGGTCACAGCGAAGCGATGAGCTTGTCGACGCGTTCGTCGTGTGACTTGAACGGGTCCTTGCACAGGACCGTGCGTTGCGCTTGATCGTTGAGCTTCAGGTGCACCCAGTCGACGGTGTAGTCGCGCTTGCGCTCCTTGGCCCGGCGTATGAACTCGCCGCGTAGCCGCGCTCGCGTGGTCTGAGGTGCGAACTCGACCGCGGTGGCGATCTCCTCGTCGGTGCAGGTGCGCTCGACGAGCCCGCGATCCTGCATGCGGTAGTACAAACCGCGGGCCCGGTTCACGTCGTGGTACTGCAGATCGATGAGGGCGATCTTCGGGTCGGCGAGCTGCAGGCCGTGCCTCGCCTGGTACGCCTCCATGAGCTTGAGCTTGATGACCCAGTCGCACTCGCGATCGAGCGACATCGGGTCCTTCTCGATGCCCGTGAGACAGTGCTCCCACATCTGGAGCGCCTTGGTCTCGAACACGCCGAGTTCGTGGTGCTCGGCGTAGCGCAGCGCCCGGGTGAGGTACTCGCTTTGGATCTCGAGGGCGCTCGCTTCGCGACCGTTGGCCAGTCGGACTCGACGCTTGCACGTGAGGTCGTGACTGATCTCGCGGATCGCGCGAATGGGGTTCTCGAGGGTCATGTCGCGCAGTACGACCTTGGGGTCCTCGAGCATGCGTAACAGAATCGAGCACGTGCCGACCTTGAGGAACGTCGCGTACTCGCTCATGTTGGAATCGCCCACGATGACGTGCAGGCGGCGGTAGCGCTCGGCGTCGGCGTGGGGTTCGTCGCGGGTGTTGATGATGGGGCGCGAGCGGGTGGTCGCCGAGCTGACGCCTTCCCAGATGTGCTCGGCTCGTTGGCTGATGCAGTACATGGCGCCGCGTGCGGTTTGGAGCACCTTGCCCGCTCCGGCGTAGATCTGGCGCGAAATCAGGAACGGGATCAGCACCTCCGCGTATGACGAAAAGTCGTCGCGCCGGCTCGTGAGGTAGTTCTCGTGGCAGCCGTAGCTGTTGCCTGCGGAATCGGTGTTGTTCTTGAACAGGTAGATGTCGCCGCGGATGCCTTCTTCGCTCAGTCGCTGTTCGGCCGATGCCACGAGTTGCTCGAGGATGCGCTCCCCCGCCTTGTCGTGGGCGACGAGATCGTTGATCGAATCGCACTCGGGCGTCGCGTACTCGGGGTGTGAGCCGACGTCGAGGTACAGGCGGGCACCGTTCGCGAGGAACACGTTCGAGCTGCGGCCCCACGACACCACACGACGGAACAGGTACCGCGCGACCTCGTCGGGGCTGAGCCGCCGCTGGCCGCGAAGTGTGCACGTGACCCCGTACTCATTTTCGATGCCGAAGATCCTCCGGTCCATCGCGGGAACGCTAACGCAGGCGGGAGTTCTTTTCGCGTAGGGTCGTGGCGTTCCGGCGAGGCCTGCGCCCCGTGTGGTCAGGCCGGAGCGAGCAGCGCGCCGATTGCGGCGTCGTCGAGTCGCTGAAAGGCTCGGCGGGCCTGGCCGCGGGCCAACGTAGCCACTTCGAGATCGCCGGGCTGCAGCGTGCGTTCGGGACCGGCGAGTGCGTTGACCGCCGCGCCGAGCGCTACGGACAAGGACGCATTGTCTTGCCAAACCGCCTCGAGCCGTTCGGAGATGGCATCGCTGTCGCCGCCCACGACCACGAAACGGCTTTCGTCCATCATGGTTCCGTCGTAGCGGATGTGGAACATCTGGTCGTGACCCGGCTCGTCGCCGATCTCGGCTACCAGGATCTCGACTTCGAGCGGCTTCATCTCATGGGTGAAGATCTGCCCGAGGTACTGCGCGTAGACGTTGGCCAGGCTGCGGGCGTCGACGTCCTCTCGCGAGTACGAATAGCCCTTCAGATCGGCGTGGCGTACACCGGCGATGCGAAGTTGGTCGTACTCGTTGTACTTGCCCACGCCCGCGAACGCGATCCGGTCGTAGATCTCGCTGAGCTTGCGCAGTGTGCTCGAAGGGTTCTCCGCGCACAGCAGGATGCCGTCGGCATAGGTGAGCGCCAGTGCGCTGCGGCCCCGGGCGATTCCCTTGCGCGCGTAGTCGGCGCGGTCCTTCATCACCTGTTCGGGAGCAACGTAGAAGGGCATACTCATGACGATTCGGCTCCGGACTGGTCGGCGGGGCTGCGCCGTGAGCGCAAGCGCTCGAGCAGCTGGCCCGTCCGCGCGGCGAGATCGTCGTCGGCGATGCGCTCGTACCCAGCAGCGGTGATGGTGGCGACCACCGGGAAGATGCCTCGCATGAGATCGGGCCCGCCCGTGGCGGAGTCGTCGTCGGCCGCCTGGAAGAGCGCCTCGATCGCGAGGTCGAGCACTGCGTCGCGCGAGAGCGCCTCGCGATAGCCAAGTTTCACGACGGTTCCGGCGTGCAGGCTTCCCGAACCGGTGGCCGCGAAGTCGCGCTCTTCGTAGCGGCCACCCGTGATGTCGTACTGGAACAGGCGCCCGGCGTTGCGCCGCAGGTCGAACCCGGCAAACAGCGGCACTACGGCGAGCCCTTGCATAGCCGCCGGGAGGTTCGAGCGGATCATGGTTCCGAGTTGGTTGGCCTTGCCCTCGATGGACAGGCGGCTGCCTTCGACCTTTTCGTAGTGCTCGAGCTGCAACTGGAACAACCGCACCATTTCGATCGCCGGCCCGGCAGCACCGGCGATGCCGACAGCGGAGTGCGAGTCAGCGGGGAAGACCTTTTCGATCGAACGGTGGCTGATCAGGTTGCCGGACGTGGCCCGCCGATCACCGGCCATGATGACGCCCTCGGCGAATCGCACCGCGACGACGGTGGTGCCGTGGGCGATCTGGTCGGCTGCGAGCGGCGTGTCGGGCACCGGTGGACGGAGACCGACCCGTTGAACGAGCGCGGCAAAGCTCGGCCCCGGGTCGTCGGAGAGCGAGAAGAGCGGAAGGGTCATGAGAGGGCGAGACTACCGAACGTCGGCGACGACCGGATCACTGACCACCTTTTTGGATGTAGGACTTGACGAAGTCCTCGGCGTTCGTCTCGAGCACCGAATCGATTTCGTCGAGGAGGTCGTCGAGTTCGGCCTTGATCTTCTCGCCCTGCTCGGAGACAGCGGGGGTCTCCTCGACGGTTTCCTCGCGTCGTACGGGGGCTTGTTTGCGCACTTGCTCTTGCTCGGCCATTTCACACCCTCTGCTTCCCGTGTGCTTCGCGTGGTGGACTCGGTGTCGGATGGACTGGTGATCGAAGGCTCAGCCGCCGATCGCCAATCGGTCCAACAACTCCTTTGGTGTCGCGCATTCCTCGAACAACGTAGCCACGTGGTCCGCTGTCCCGCGTAGCGGTTCCATCATGGGGACTCGGCGCAGCGGTTCCGTGCCGATGTCGAAGACCAACGAGTCCCAGTTGGCGGCAACGATCTGGTCGCTCCAGCGGCGGAGGCACTCGCCGCGGAAGTACGCCCGGGTGTCGCGTGGCGGGTTGACGGTCGCGAACTCGATCTCGGCCTGGGTAACCATCGTCTGCATGCCGAGCTTGCGGAAGATCGACTTCTCGGGCCGCAGGTCGTGGTATTGCAGGTCGATGGCGGTGAGGCGAGGGTCGCCCCAGTCAAGGCCATTGCGCTCGCGGTATCCCTCGACAAGGCGGTACTTGGCCACCCAGTCGAGCTGATCGGCCAGTTCCATAGGGTCGTCCTCGAGTTGGGTGAGCACGGCTTCCCAGCGCTCGAGCACCTGACCGGCGACCGGGCCGCCCACCGCTGAGGTGCCGCGTTCGGACGCGTACTTGCTCGCCCGCTCGTAGAGCTCCCACTGCATGTCGAGGGCGGTGACGGTGGAACCGTCGAGTAGGCGCAGCGGCTTTCGCAGCGTGAGGTCGTAGCTGACCTGACGCATGGCCTGCACCGGCGATTCGAGCGCGAAGCCGCGTGGCAGGAAGTCGTCCTCGATCATGCTGAGGATGAACGTGGTGGTGCCGACTTTCAAGAAGGTGGCCACCTCGCTCATGTTCGCGTCGCCGACGATGACGTGGAGGCGTCGGTACTTCGTCGCGTCGGCGTGCGGCTCGTCGCGCGTGTTGATGATCGGCCGCTTCAGCGTGGTCTCGAGGCCGACCTCTTCTTCGAAGAAGTCGGCCCGCTGGGTGAGCTGGTAGGGCACGTCACGCGCGGTGAGCCCCTTCGCCTCGGTTCCGGTCTTGCCTGACCCGGTGAAGATCTGACGGCTGACGAAGTGCGAGGTGGCATGGGCGACGATGCGCCCGAACGGTGTCTGGCGTTCCATGAGGTAGTTCTCGTGGCAGCCGTAGCTGTTGCCCTTGCCGTCACTGTTGTTCTTGTAGACCACCAGCTCCTGGCCGGGGGGCAGCATGCGTCGCGCGGCACGCATCGAGCGCTCGACGATGAGCTCGGCTGCACGGTCGTACTGCACAATCGACAACGGATCGGCGCACTCGGGCGTGGACAGCTCGGGGTGGGCGTGGTCGACGTAGTAACGCGCCCCGTTCGTTAGCACCGCGTTGACGAGGTGCGTCTCGATGTCGGGGGGCCGCGAGCCCAAGGGTGCGAACCCGCGGGCGTCGTTGCCGGGTGATTCGTCCTCGAAGTCCCAACCCACCTTGGCCTGATGATCGTTGGCTGTCGCCAGGTCGTGCAGGTAGGCGTTGATGAGCATCGACGACGCGGCGATGGGATTCGACTCGCCGGCGCCGCGCAGGAAGATGCCGTATTCGGTTTCTATGCCGAGCGTCTTGGGGATGGCCATGGGTGTCAGAGGTCCCGTGTCAGAGGTACTGGCCGGTCCCGACCCGCTCGATGGCTCGGCCGCCGACCGGTGTCTCGTTGGTGTGGATGAGCGTGCGGATATACACGATGCGCTCACCCTTCTTGCCCGAGATCTTCGCCCAGTCGTCGGGGTTGGTGGTGTTGGGCAGGTCCTCGTTCTCTTTGTACTCCTGGTGGATCGAGGCGATGAGGTCCTCGGTTTTGATGCCCCGGGTGCCGAGCGCGATCTCGCGCTTGATCGCCAGCTTCTTGGCCCGGCGCACGACGTTCTCGATCATGGCGCCCGACGAGAAGTCCTTGAAGTACATGATTTCTTTGTCGCCGTTTTGGTAGGTGACCTCGAGGAACTGGTTGGCCTCGTCGTCGCGGTACATCTCGCGGACCGTCTCTTCGATCATGGCCCGCACGGCCTTCTCGGCATCTCCCCCGCCGAGTATGCGCACCGTTTCGGCGTCGATGGGTACGTCGGTGGTGAGGTAGCGAGCGAAAATCTGGGCCGCAGCAGCCTCGCCTGGGCGTTCGATCTTGATTTTCACGTCGAGACGACCGGGGCGGAGAATTGCCGGGTCGATGAGATCTTCGCGGTTCGACGCACCGATCACGATGACGTTGCGGAGCGTCTCGACGCCGTCGATCTCGGCGAGGAGTTGCGGCACGATGGTGGACTCGATGTCGGAGCTGATGCCCGAACCGCGGGTGCGAAACAACGATTCCATTTCGTCGAAGAACACGATGACCGGCCAGCCCTGCTCGCTCTTTTCGCGCGCCCGCTGGAACACGAGACGGATCTGGCGCTCTGTCTCGCCGACGTACTTGTTGAGCAGTTCGGGACCCTTGATGTTGAGGAAGTAGCTCTTGGCCTGGCGGTCGCCGCTGACCTCGGCGACTTTCTTCGCGAGCGAGTTGGCCACGGCCTTCGCGATGAGGGTCTTGCCGCAACCCGGGGGCCCGTACAACAAGATGCCCTTCGGTGCGGGGAGTGCGTACTCCTTGAAGAGCGCTGCGTGCAGGAACGGCAGCTCGACCGCATCGGTGATCTGTTCGATCTGGCTGTCGAGACCGCCCACGTCGTCGTAGGAGACGTCAGGAACTTCTTCGAGCACGAGGTTGTCGGCTTCGGGGCGCGGGAGCTTTTCGAGCAGCATGCCCGAGCGTGGATCCATGAGGGCGGAGTCGCCGCTGCGGAGGCGTTCAGCCAGGAGCGCGTCGGCCAACTCGACTACGCGTTCTTCGTCGGCGCGACCGGTGATGAGGGCGCGCCGCCCATCGGCGAGCACCTCTTTGATGGTGATGACCTCACCGGTGGTGTCGGCGCCGCGTGCGAGCACGACGGACAACGATTCGTTGAGCACGACCTCTTGCCCGCGCGTGAGCCGGCCGCCGAGGTCGGGGTGCACCGACACGCGCATCTTGCGACCGCTTGCGAAGACGTCGACGGTGTCGTCGTCGTTGGTTCCGAGCACCGTGCCGTAACCGGAGGGGGGCTGCGTGAGTTTGTCGACCTCTTCGCGCAGCGCGGAGATGTGCTCGCGCGCCTCGCGCAAGGTGTAGGTGAGCTTCTCGTTTTGGGAGACGGCTTGGGCCAGCTGGCCTTTCGTTTCGAGCAGCCGTTCCTCGAGCGTACGCACGCGCTTTGGTGCGTCGGCGTACCGTTGGCGCAGCGTCAATAGCTCGCCCTCGAGCACGGCAAGCTGTTCGCGGAGGCGCTCGTTGTCTGCGCTGAAGTCCTTCACGTCGCTCCTCGTGCCGACTCTCGGGGCGGATTCGGCACAGCCACGACGCACGGCGAGCGACGTGTTCGCGAGCCCGTAGTCGCTGTCCGTTCCTCCCCGTGGACGCTACACGGTGGCCGTTGGAGAACAGCGCAGGCCAGAAGCGTTCGGCCCTTGGCCACCTGCATCAACTGCAACAGTCGATTTTCACCGGTATCGGCCGTTCTATTCCGGCGGGGCGGCTATGCTCGCGGTTTGCCGAGCACCAGTGGCAACGGCTTGACTCACGCCTTGAGCTCACGCCTTGAGTTCAAGGCGACCACGGTTGCGCCGATAGAACTGCGACATCGCCACGGGCCGCTCGCCCCACGGCACACGGAGGACACGAACCCATCATGAAGGTCTGGATCGATCAGGATCTCTGCACCGGCGACGGACTCTGCGAAGAGATCGCCCCCGACGTGTTCACGTTGCTGGACGATGGACTCGCCTACGTCAAAGAAGGCGCCAAGGTCTACTCGGATCCGGGCGGCGCGGCGGGCTTGGCCAACGTTCCTGCGGGCCAAGAAGATGCCGTCATCGAATCTGCCGACGAGTGCCCCGGCGAGTGCATCTTCATCGAGGTCGAGTAGCCGTCCGCGACTGCGACTGCGGGTGCGTCGCTACGACGCACCCGATGCGACGTAGCAACGAAGACGTGGTGAGGAGGGAGCACTTCGGTGCTCCCTTCTTCGCGTCCGGGCAGCCGTCACCCGTCCGCTTCGACCGCCGGATCGAGACTGGTGTCGGCGTCGGCGTCGGCGTCGGCGTCGGCGTCGAGTTGGGGTGTGGGTCGCTCGCTCAGCAACCGGGCGTGGGTGAGGAAGCCGGTATGGGCCACCATGCGGTGATCGGGACGCACCGACGCGCCCTCGATGTGCCACGTGCGGTTCAGGACCTCGACGGTACCGGCGAGGTCGAAACCGTACGCCTCGAGGATCTGTCGGGTCTGTACCGCCTGCAGGATGCTCGGGGTGTAGGCGACGATGATGCCGCCGGGTCGCAACGCCTTGGCGGCGTGGGGGACGACCCGCCAGGGCTCGGGCAGATCGAGCACCACGCGATCGAGGTCCCGTAGTTCCGTGCCCTCGTAGCAGTCGCGCAGTTCGACGTGGTAGCGCGACATGGCCTCGTCGCCGAGGAAGTCGGCAACGTTGCGCTGGGCGCGGCGGGCGAAGTCGTCGCGCATCTCGTAGCCGTGGATCACGGCACCGGCGCGCAGCATGGTCATCGACAGCGCTCCGGATCCAATGCCCGATTCGAGCACGCGCGCCCCGGGGAAGATATCGGCGAGCATCAGCATCGGCCCGAGATCCTTCGGGTAGATGACCTGGGCACCTCGCGGCATCTCGATCACAAAGTCGGACAGCGTCGGACGGAAGACGGTGTACGTGCCACCGCGGGTGGAACGCAGGGTTGCACCCTCGGATTGGCCGATTACCTCGTCGTGGGGCACAAAACCCGCGTGCGTGTGGAACTCGGCACCCGGGGTGAGCGCGACGAGGTAGCGGCGCTTCTTGCGGTCGATGAGCATGGCGCGTTCGCCCGGCTGGAATGGTCGGATCACGGTGCGTGCCCCTCGGCGGTCGAACGATCGGTGGTTGTGGCGGTGTTGGCGGCGCCGCGGCGGCGGCGCGGACCGAGGTGTACGGGTTGGGGCGTGGTCGCGCGCTCGACGAGGCGGCAGAACGCACAGACCTCGGCGGAGCATGGAGCGCCACAGCGCTCGCAGCGACTGAGTGTGTCGTCCTCGTCGGCGATCCGAAACGCCGGCGCGGCCGCGGTGAGGAACCGGTGGTAGAAGTCGAACTTGGCCCCGGGTGAGCGCGCCTCGACGCTGTTGAGCGACTCCTTGTACTGGAGGTGCCGGTTCCCCGCAGCCATGGGGCATTCCTCGACGATGTAGTCGATGCCCTTCAAGACGCAGTAGGCCGCCATCTCTCGCTCGCCGAGGCGGATGAGCGGCTTGGCCTTGCGGGGAAAGCCCGCGCGCGCGGGGAGCACGGGCGACTGACGGCCGAGGTACTCGGTGTGCCAATGCAAGACGTTGCCGAAGAGCACGGCCGCTTCGTCGTCGAGGTTGTGGCCGGTTACGACGACGTCGTAGCCACCGTCGACTGCCGCCTTGTCGAACAGATGGCGCTTGGTGAGCCCGCACGCCGAGCACGGGGTGCGGCGAGCCGCCTTCGAGCCACTGGGGATGTCGTACCCGTACTCGTCGGGCAGGTTGACCTCGAGGAGGGTGGCCCCGCGACCGGTCGCGTAGTCACGGGCGTGCTGGGTGGACGCCGCGCTGTAATCGCCGATGCCGAGCCCGATGACGAACCCGTCCGCCCGGTAGCCGAGCTCGAGCAGGATGTCCCACACTGCGAGCGAGTCCTTACCCCCGGACACCGCGACGAGTACCCGATCGTCGGGACCGAACATCTGGTGGTCCTTGATGGCCTTCGCGGTCTGGTCCCGGCAGAGGCGAAGGAAGTGATCGGGGCAGAAGTAGGCGTTGTGGCGTCGGATGTCGATGACCGCCGGCTCGCGGCACACGGTGCACTTCACGCCATGCCCCCGGAGATGACCGGACGCACTTCGACGGTTGCATCATCGGGGACGAGCGCGTCGCCGGGAACAAGCGTGCCGTCGATGATCACGAGCACGGTTTCGCGCTCGATGTCGAGGCGCCGCAGGATGACATCGACGCGGAGTGGGCCGGGCATGTCGACGTCGCGACGAGGGTTGCGCAGTTGGATCTTCATACCCCGGAACGAGAAGCCTTGCGGCGCTCGCGGCGCGAGGGCTGCACGATATGGGAGATCACGTAGGTTGCACCCGGCTCGAGCTTCTCGCTGAAGCGGATGGGCATCACGCCTCGCTTGAGGACTTTTTTGAACTGCCGTAGCACCATGCTCGCGAAGAACACGAACATCCACGGGCCCTGGCGGCCGAGTAGGCCTTTGCGGAGCGCGTTGTGGCGGAGCCAGCGACGGAGGTATCCACTGCGGAGGAAACGGAACACGGAGGGCCAGCGATCTCGGTCAGATCCGGCGGATCTCGACGATGGTCGACTTGGTCTTCCCGACCCGCTTACCGATGAAGTAAACGAGCAACAGCACGAGGACGCCGGCGCCGATCGCGAACGGCTTGGCCAACTCCTTGGCCGCGAACGCACGTTGGTCGACGCCACCTTTGACGTCGCGGAACTTGGCTTCGAGGTCCTCGCGGGAGATCTTGTCGGTCTGCTCAGCCACGGAGGTCTCCTTTCAGGACACGCCGGGCGAACAGATAGGACACGATTGCGCCGACCGCAAGCACAATGAAGTACGGCGCAAACGACCAGCCGTGGTCGAAGGCATCGAGCTCGGTCTGGAGCACACGGAGCAGGCCGATCAGCAGGAAGAGCCAGCCGATGCCCAGGAGGAGCGCGCCCGGTATGGCGAACTTGAGGTAGCCCCCGACGGTGCGCAGCGGATCGATGGTCTCCTGCTTGGCGTAGGCCCTGACGAGATTGAAGGCCTCGCCGATGTCGCCATGTTTTGTGTCGGGCTGCTTCTTCGAGGTGTCGTTCGGTGCCACGCTGATTCTCGTACTTCGGAGCCGCCGGAAGGCTGCGCAGTTGAATCGTGAACCCTAGTCCGACGGGTCCTCGTCTGCCTCCATGGCAAGCCGCGTCTGACAGAAGGAGCGGTCGTCCTCGAGCAACGCCACCATCTGCTCTAGGCGCTCGGTCGGCCCGGGCGCGGCGAGCAGGTTGAGGTGATCGAACGGTCCGAACGGGCAGGACGCGGCGAGCTGGTAGCTGGCCGCCAGGGGGCTGGGGCTGACCTCGAACGTGGCAGGTGCCACCGCCTCACCGAGTTCGGCCCTCATCGCGAGGACGCTTCGCAACAGCTCGGTGGCGTGGGTGACGAGCGTGTCGATCGGTTTCGTCGCGGCCGTGTCGGGTAGCGACTCGATCTTCGCGCACGGGTACGGGTCGTCGGTCAGCCATGCCGTGACCCGGATGCGCTCCGTGCCGATGGCGACGATCGACCAGCGGCCATCGGGATACGGCTGGGCATGGATGATCCGGGCCAACGTGCCGAGGCCGTTGCGGACGTCACCGCCCCCGACCTCGCTCCCCCGTTCGATCAGCACCACGCCGAACGACTGGTCGTCGCGAAGGCAGTCGGACACCATCTCGCGATAGCGCGGCTCGAAGATGCGCAAGGGAAGCATCTGCGCCGGGAACAACACCATTCCCAACGGGAACATCGCCGAGCCGGTCATTCCCGGACACTACTTGGCCCGTGAGGTCAGGCCGAAGCGGTCGGTTCTGGCGTCACTGCGGCGCGAGCTGCGCCAGGGTGGTTCCCTGCGGGTAGCTCACGAGCCCCAAACCGAGCTGGTCCTGCACCTTGAGGTTGGCGTCGATGTTGAGGTTGGTCTGGTTCGCGATGTAGGCGAAGGTGAGCGTGCGCTGGTCGCTCGCCGCACCCGCGTCGGCGAACCCTGCGAGTGCCCGACTGTTGCGGAGCGAACCAGTCTTGGCCCGGATGCGGCCGGCGGCCGCTGACCCGACGAACCGCTCGGCCAACGTGCCGCTCTTGCCCGCCACTGGGAGGGCCTTCGCGATGTCGGACGCCGCCCCGAGCCGCTCGAGAACGGCGGCGAGGAGGGTGCACGTAAGGCGGTTCGAGCGATCGAGTCCCGAACCATCGACTATCGAGACGTTGTCGAGTGGCAAGCCGGCCTTCGCCAATATGTCGCGTGTCGCGGCCACCCCGGCGGCGGTGCTGCCCTCGCCCCCGACCTTGAACCCGAGCTCTTTGGTGAGCGACTCGGCGGTGAAGTTGTCGGATTGGCCGAGCATCTCGATGACGATGTCGCCGAGGTTGGCGGTGACCCGCGCCACTTCAACGGTGGTCGCCGGTGCGCGCCCAGAGCGCGCGGCGCCGGTCACGCGGATGCCGCGTCCCACGAGCTGATCGCGAATGACGCTCGCCGCCAGCTGGGCCGGGTCGGTTGCGGGTGTGGCCGACGAGTTGAACTTCGACTTGGGGTACACCGAGAAGCCGTCGTTCATCGCAAGCGCGCTGAGCGGCCCGGATTCGTTCCCGGCGATGAACGAGGGATCCCAGGTCGACACATAGCGCCGGGTGTCATAGCGACTTTCGTCGCCGATGATGTCGCCGAGGACCTGGGTGACCCCCGCGGCGACGATGCGATCGACGAGCGCAGCCACGTTGGTGAATGGCTGGGGTTGTCCGAACCGGTCGACGTAGTCCTTGGTCGACAGGATCGGGTCGCCACCACCGACCACCCAGAGGTTCCCGGCGACGACTCCGGCCTGGGGGGCCGCGCCCGCGACGGCCAACGTGTCGAACGTTGCGGTTCGCCCGAGCTGCTCTGTCGCCGCGAACGCGGTGAGCAACTTGACCGTCGATGCCGGGACCAGAGGCAAGATGGCGTTGCGCGAATAGAGCACCCGACCGTTGTCGCGCACCACGAGGCACGTGTCGGGCGGCGAGGCGGCCATGACCGCGTCGAGCGCGCTGACGAGCGCTGCGTCGGCCCGAGGGCGCTGCAGCCAGACCGGCGCGCGTCGCGCAGAGAGCAACGGTGTCGCGGCGGATGGCGATGCCACCGTGTCGGCGGTGGCAAGTGCGACCACGGTGCTCCGCTCGGTGTGCCACGCCTCGAAACCGGCGATGCACATCGTGAACATCAGCACCACGGGGAGGGTGAGCCGGCGGAGCATGGGGGGAGAGGATACGAGATCGCGTGCGGTTGTTCCCGCCGTGGGAAGCGGCACGTGATGGGATGGGCAATTCGCGCCCGGAAAATCGACGCGTCCAGACATGAGTGGCTAGCGTGCCCGGATCATGTTGGGCACAGTTCTCTTCGGCCTTCTCCTCGGATTCTGCGTCACCATGGTGGCGAATTACTGCACTACGGTCTATCTCCATCGTGGCCTCACGCACGCCGCGCTGCGCACCAAGCCGTGGCTCGGCGCCACGTTCAAGACCGTGCTGTGGGTCACGACCGGCATGCGCGAGCGGCAGTGGGTCGCCGTGCACCGCAAGCACCACGCGTTCACCGACGAGACCGACGATCCGCACTCGCCGGCGCGCATTGGATGGCTGCGGGTGCAGCTCACCAACCCTGCGCTCTACCGACGGGTGGCGCGCGACGACAAGCAGGTGGCGAAGTACACCCGCGACCTACCACCGACCCGGGCCGATCGCGTGCTGTTCGATCACGCGCTGCTTGGGCTGGCCGTCGGGGTGGTGCTGCTCGTGTTCGCCTTCGGTTGGCAGGTCGCGGCGATCGCCTTCCCCTTTCACGTCGTGCTCTACCTTGGCCTATCGGGCTCGGTAAACTCGATCGCCCACACCTTCGGCCGCCGTACGTACTCCACGTCGGCCACCAACGTGCAGTGGCTCGCGTTGATCACCGCGGGCGAGGGCCTGCACAACAACCATCACGGGGCGCCCACGTCGGCGCGCTTGTCGATCAACCAGCGAGAGTTCGATCCGGCATGGTTGTCCATTCGTGCGATGGCCAAGCTGGGTTGGCTGACCGTCCGGCACGACACACCCAAGTTCGTGGTGCCACGGATCTCCCCCACGAAGGTCTGATCACTAGTCTCGGCGGCATGGAGATCGTCGCCGCCCTGTTCATTGACACCATCGAGTTGCGTCAGGTCGAGGGCCCGTCCACTCGCATCGACCTCGGCGGGGTGCAATTCTCGGCCCCCGCCCCCGGTCCGTTCCCGGTCACCATGTCACCGCACCTGGTCGTGATGGTGCGCTGCCCAGCCAATGCCAAGTCCACCGCGGCGCTCGAAGTCACCTTTCACCGCGACGGCGAGCAGATCGCCCGCAACGTGCAGCCGCTGGCTATCGAGCCGGGCAAGTTCAACTACCGGTTGGTCCGGGCCGAGCTGGCCTTCGACGAGCCCGGCACCATCGAGGCGTGCTGCCGCGTCGATCTCGGGCCCGTGACCACGGTTCCCTACACGGTGCTCGCGCCCCTGTGAGGCGCTCGCGGTCGACATTTCCGAGGTTCGGGTCGTGAGCGCGCCGGGCTCCCGGCGCTTCGGCGCCGCGGTGTCGCGCCATCCCATTGCTTCCACCGCGATCGGCGAGGTGGTCGGTGCGGTCCTCGACCAGGTCGGCTTCGCTCCCGATGTGGCCACGCTTTTTGTGACCACGCCGCACCTGCGCGCGGTGGGTGACTTCGTCGACGTCGTGCGCGCAGTGCTCGGGCCACGGGTCCTGGTCGGCGCGACCGCTGCCTCGGTCATCGGTGGGGCCGAGGAGATCGAGGAGTCACCCGCGGTGTCCTTGTGGGCGGGCAGGGTCGGTGCCGTTCGACCCATTCGGCTCGACGCCTACTCCGGCAGCGACGGTTGGACGATCACGGGGTTGCCGAACGATCTCGACCACGTGCCGCGCACGCTCGTGCTGCTCGCGGACCCGCATTCGTTTCCCACCGACGCGTTCTTGCGCCAGATGGCGCACGACTCGCCGGCCACCACCGTGGTCGGCGGGTTGGCGTCCGCGGCGCGCACCCCGGGAGGCAACCGGCTGGTACTCGATGGTCTGCTGCTCGACGACGGGGCCGTGGGCTTCCTGCTCGAGGATGCGTCAGCGCGCGTGGTGGTGTCGCAAGGGTGCCGCCCCATCGGCGAGCCGTTCATCGTCACCCGGTCCGATCACAACTTCATCCATGAGCTCGGCGGCCGCCCGGCGCTCGAACGCGTGCAACAGCTCATCGACGGGGCGTCCCCCGCCGACCGATCGCTCCTCGCGCAAGGGCTGCACGCGGGCATCGTGATCGACGAGCGCAAAGCCCAGTTCACTCGGGGCGATTTCCTCGTACGCAACGTGCTCGGTGCGAACCGCGAGAGCGGCGCAGTCGCAGTCGGTGATCTCGTCGAGGCCGGGACCACCGTGCAGTTCCAGGTGCGAGACGCGGCCACTGCCGACGAGGACCTGAAGGCCATGCTCCAGGGGCCCTCGGCCGCGTCGGCCTTGGTGTTCACCTGCAATGGCCGGGGCTCGCACCTCTTCGGCGAACCTGATCACGATGCGACGCTCGTGTCGGAGTTCGTCCGCGGGGGTGCAGTGGCCGGAATGTTCTGCGCGGGCGAGATCGGTCCTGTGGGCGGTCGCACGTTCCTCCACGGCTTCACCGCATCGGTGCTGCTGTTCGACTGAGTGTCACGTGGGACGCGGTGGACTCCGGGTGCTGGCTGTTGTGGCCCATCTGAACGAGGAGGACTCGCGCCGATAACGGCGGACTAGGTCTCGTGACCAGCCGGTCATGGGTAGGCTGCCGGGTCCGCGAAGCGCACCTGGCGGGGGTCGCTGGGCCGTCACGAGAAGCGAGAGCGACCACCCATGACTGACATCGAGAGCGGCGACATCGAACGCCGGGCCATCGACGTGATCCGCGGCTTTGCGATGGATGCGCCGCACGCCGCCAAGTCGGGTCATCAGGGCACAGCCATGGCGTTAGCTCCATTGGCGCACGTGTTGTGGTCACGCATCATGAGCTACGACGCCGCCGATCCGCAGTGGCCTGATCGCGATCGGTTCGTGCTCTCCGCAGGTCACGCGTCGATCCTGCTCTATTCGATGCTGTACCTCAACGGGTACGGGCTCGAGCTCGATGACCTTCGCGCGTTCCGCCAGTGGGGTTCGGCCACCCCCGGCCACCCCGAGGTGCACCACACGGCGGGGGTCGAGGTAACCACGGGTCCGCTCGGTCAAGGGTTCGCGAACGCGGTTGGCATGGCCATGACCGAGCGCTCGATGCGCGAGCGCTTCGGGGCCGAGGTCTGTGATCACTACACGTTCGCGATCGCCGGCGACGGCTGCTTGTCGGAAGGCATCAGCCACGAGGCTGCGTCGCTCGCCGGGTTCCAAGGCTTGGGTCGGCTCGTCGTGGTCTACGACGACAACCACATCACGATCGACGGCCCCACCGAGCTCGCGCTGACCGACGACGCGGTACGCCGGTTCGAGGCCTACGGATGGCACGTCGAATATCTCGGCGAGATCGCCGAGGATCTCGATGCCCTCGAGGCAGCGGTACGCGGTGCGATGGCTGTCGAGGATCGTCCATCGCTGTTGGTTTTGCGCTCGCACATCGGGTACCCGTCGCCGACCGCGACCGACAACCCGCACGCGCACGGCTACGCGTTGTTCGACGCCGAGATCACCGCGACAAAAGCCGTCATGGGCGTGCCCGACGAGCAGTTCTGGTGTCCCGACGATGTCATCGAGTGGTACCGCGCGGTCGGGCACCGTGGCGCCGCTCGTCGCGCGGCGTGGACCGATCGCCGTCTCGCACTCACGACGCAGGTTCGCGAGCAGTACGACCTTGTGCTGAGTGGCGGCGGCGCCGAAGGCTGGTCGGCCACGCTCCCGCGGTGGACCTCGGCCGACAAGCCGATCGCCACGCGCGTCGCCAGCGGGAACTGCTTCCAGGCGCTCCTCGACGTGGTGCCCAGCCTCAGCGGCGGCGGCGCTGACCTCACCGGCAACACCGGGACCGTGGTCAAGGACCACGGAACCATGAGCCGAACCCAACCCAGCGGCCGCCAGATCCACTTCGGCGTCCGCGAGCACGGCATGGGCGGGATCATGAACGGCATGGCGCTACACGGCGGCGCGTTGCCGGTCGGTGGCACGTTCCTCGTGTTCAGCGACTACATGCGTGGTGCCGTTCGGTTGGCCGCGCTGTCCCAAGCCCACGTGATCTACTCGTTCACCCACGATTCGGTCGGCGTGGGCGAGGACGGGCCCACACATCAGCCGGTCGAGCACATCGCGGCGCTGCGGGCCATACCCGGGCTGCGGGTCATCCGTCCGGGCGACGCCAACGAGACCGCGCTGGCCTGGATCGAAGCCGTGAACGGGCCTGGTCCCACCGCGATGATCCTCTCGCGCCAGAACCTGCCGGTGATCGATGGCGTGCCCGCCGACGCAGTCTCGCGCGGCGCGTATGTCGTTCCGGTCGACCACGCATCGGGTGGCGTCGCCCCCGATGTGGTGCTGCTCGCCACGGGCAGCGAGGTGTCGGTTTGCGTCGCCGCGGCCGCCGAACTCGCGGCCGAAGGGCTGGTGCCACGCGTGGTATCGATGCCGTGCTGGACAAACTTCGAGGCCCAGCCCGCCGATTACGTCGAGTCGGTTCTGCCGGCCGGCGTTCCATGCGTGTCGGTCGAGGCTGCGGTCACCTTCGGGTGGTCACGCTGGGCCGATGTCAGCGTCGGCATCGACCGCTTCGGGGCCTCTGCGCCGGGCGACGTGGTGATGGACAAGCTGGGTATCAACTCGGCGAACGTCGCCCAGCACGCACGCGCGTTGCTGGGCAGGAAGTAGGCGGTCATGACTCGGCTGGACGACCTATACACCGACGAAGGGCAGAGCCCGTGGCTCGACAACCTCAAGCGCGGCTGGATCACCAACGGTGAACTCGCGCGTTGGGTCGAGCGAGGCGTGCGCGGCATCACGTCGAACCCGTCGATCTTCCAGAAGGCGATGTCGACCGGCACCGACTACGACGAGCAGTTCACCTCGCTACTGGCCGCGAACACCAGCGTCGAGGAGTCGTACTGGCAACTCGTCATCGACGACATCCATCACGCGCTCGAGATCCTTCGCCCGGTGTACGACTCCAGCGATGGTGTAGACGGTTACGTGTCGGTCGAGGTCGACCCCACGCTCGCCCGTGACACCACAGGGACCGAAGTTGCGGCGCGACACCTGTGGGACACCATTGCGCAGCCGAACCTCTACGTGAAGATTCCCGCCACAGCGGAGGGCGTGCCGGCGATCCGTCAAATGATCGCCGAGGGTCGCTCGATCAATGTGACGCTCATCTTTTCCATCGAGCGCTACGCCGAAGTGATCGAGGCGTACATCTCAGGTCTCGAGGCGTATCACCATGAGCATCCTGACGCCGACCTGTCGCGCATCTCGAGCGTGGCATCGTTCTTCATCAGCCGCGTCGACAGCGAGATTGACAAGCGACTCGATGCCATCGGTTCGCCGGACGCGTTGAAGCTGCGAGGTCTCGGCGCAGTAGCCCAGGCGAAGTTGGCCTACGAGCTCTTCGCCACGTCGTTCTCCGACGAGCGCTGGGCGCTGCTGGCGTCGCACGGCGCACGTCCACAGCGCCCGCTGTGGGCATCGACGTCCACGAAGAACCCCGCCTATCCCGACACGCTCTACGTCGACGATCTCATCGGGCCCGACACGGTGAACACGCTCCCCGACGCGACCATCGCCGCGTTCGAGAACCACGGCACGGTGTCGCGCACCATCGATCGTGACATCGAGCAGGCGCGTGGCGTGATCCACGTTCTGCCAGCAGTAGGCATAGATCTCGATGACGTTGCTCGCGTCCTCGAGGACGAAGGTGTGGCGGCGTTCGTCAAGGCCTTCGAAGAGCTGCTCGACACCCTCACCGAGAAGTCGCACGCATTGCGCTGAGGATCGGCCGTTCTCGCTGCCCAGTCGGCCGCGTACGAGTCGGTTGTGATTTACAACTAACATGCTAAGGTCCGGCCGGTGCGGGAACAGGGCGGGGCACGTGGCATCGGTCCACATAACGAGGTGAGCGACGCGCTCACGTGCTCGATCGCGAGCACGTTGAAGGTAATCGGCGACAAGTGGACGTTGCTCATCCTGCGCGATGCGTTCCGGGGCGTACGCCGCTTCGACGACTTCGCGTGCGACCTCGGTATTGCTCGCAACCTGCTCACCGATCGCCTGGCGAAGCTGGTCGAGCATGGCATCCTGGCCAGGGTGCCCTACCAGGAGCGCCCGCTTCGTCACGAGTACCGGCTCACGGCGACGGGCCTCGATCTCTCCCCCGCTCTGGTCGCGTTCATGCATTGGGGCGACAAGCACCTTGCGAACGACGAGCCCCCGGTCGTGCTCGTGCACGATGCGTGCGGCGAGCCGCTCGATCAGGTCTTCGTCTGCTGGCGCTGCGACGAGACCATCACCCCGCGCCAGATAAAAAGCCGCCCCGGCAGCGGCGCCGCGCCCGCTTCTCCCCCATCCACCTCCGTGGCACCGGCGCGCGCCGGCCGTCACGTGCATGTCTGACCGACGATCGAGCTACGCATGACGAACCCTTCACGTACGTTCTCCGCACGCACGGAGCTACTCGCGGCGCCACTCGGCGATCTGCTGCACGAGGCACGCCAGGTACGCGACGCCGCCACTGGCTCGCGCATCACGTACTCGCCCAAGGTCTTCATCCCCCTCACGATGCTGTGTCGCGACAAGTGTGGGTACTGCACCTTCGCCAAAGCGCCGGCGCGAATCGACTCGCCCTACCTCTCCCCCGCCGACGTGCTCGCCATCGCCCGCGCCGGCGCGTCGTTGGGATGTCACGAGGCCCTGTTCACCCTTGGCGAACGCCCCGAGTTGCGGTACCCGGTGGCGGCCCGTTGGCTCGCGGATAACGGCTACGAATCGACCGTCGACTACCTGGTCGCGATGGCCGAGATGGTGCTCCAAGAGACCGGCCTCTTGCCCCACGCGAATGCCGGTGCGCTGTATCACGACGAGCTCGCGTTGCTGCGAAAGGTTGCTCCGTCGCAAGGGATGATGATCGAGTCGCTCAACGCCGACCTCGAGTGCCATCGTGGGGCACCCGACAAGGATCCGCAGCGCCGCCTCGACACGCTCGACCAGGCGGGCGTCCTGCGCATCCCGTTCACCACCGGCATCCTCGTGGGCATCGGCGAGTCGCGCGCCGATCGCGTCGCCGCTCTCGAGGCCATCGCCGCGGCGCACCTGCGCCACGGCCACGTGCAAG
>CAEZYR010000046.1_pt1 | contig 22251 bp, 21 predicted proteins | sample 7265551 | NCBI WGS metagenome assembly CAEZYR01 (sample SAMEA6813938, study PRJEB35770) | uncultured Acidimicrobiales bacterium | biome: Freshwater; feature: Freshwater reservoir; material: water | place: Czech Republic | collected 2017-04-14 | depth 30m m
CCGACGCGGCAGATGCTGGCCGAGTTCGGGTCCGCCACATAGATTTCATTCGTAGAAAGGTTCAAGCTCCCGGTGCGGATGCAGAGGTGGAGCCATGAGTCCCCGCCGGAGCCGGCATGGGCCGACGCAGCCTCGGGCAGGAGCGCGCCGGTCGCGGGGACGATGAGCCCCGAACCGAGGATCGCGGCGGTGGCGATCTTCTTACGCCTTGATGGCTTCGTCGTCTTGCCGTGATTGCTCATTCACGATCCTCTTACCCTCGGGGGGCGCGTGCGACTGGCGGCTTCGAGTAGCCGACCGAAGTGGATCGAAAGAGTACGAGCAGACACAACAAGCGTCAAATGATGTGAATGATTCGTCGATTCGGCCCAGCAGAGCGGAAGACACCTGAGTGATATGAATCACTCGAGGACCAGGCTGGCGCGGTCCGAATGAACGATCGTCCCGGCCGGAACGCGGAACGTGACCGCGTTCGACAGGGCTGACACCGCGAGCTCAGCGGTCATCCGCGGTCATCCGCTGTCCGATGGAGTAGCCGACGATGCATGTCGACCACACGTCTTTGATCGCGCACATGTAAAGCTTGCCCTCCGCGCCTCGACCGCATCGTCGAGCTCGTGGATTGGGGCTAGATCCGTTCGCCGACGAGCGGGTTCACGAGGTCCGAGGCACCGCAAGCGCCGACAACCCAGCGCCGACAACCCCGCCCCGGCCGTAGCCGGGTCCATCGGGGGCTTATGGGCGGCGTAAGCCACCACTTGAGCCCCCCAGGTTCCACCTGTCGGAGCGAAAACCTGGTCTGACCTGGTGGAGGTGAGCGGAATCGAACCGCCGACCTCTTCGTTGCGAACGAAGCGCTCTAGCCAACTGAGCTACACCCCCATGGGCGAGTGCAGATGTTACCGGGCCCTCCGCCTCATAGTCGTGCCCGGTACGGAAAATCCCTTCGGCGGGTACGCGACCGGCGAGAACATCGGCCAGGGGCCGTCAGTCGACGGGACGTTCATCCAGTCGCCGAAGCACCGGGCCAATCTGCGCGATCCCCGGTGGAGCTGGGCGGGCGCCGGAATCGCCCGTCCCTCGAACGGCGCCGTACGTGTCGTGTAGCTGTTCTGCTACTACTGAACGGCGCTCAGCCGCCGGCGGCGCGCCGGTCCATAGAGCTGACCGATGCGATGTCATCGTCAAGCATTGGGGCCGGTCGCCCGTCAACGCCACGGGGCACCGCGCCCTTGCGTTCGTTGGACAACGTGACGAGGGACGAGCGCCGCATACCGGCCCGGTTCGAGCGCTCCCACGACAGGTAGACGAACCCGACGAGCAGCGCATCGACCACCAGGTGACCGAACAGCAACGCACGGCTCGCCACGAGGCCGCCGATCAGCGTGACGAATGCGAGGGTCACGAGCACGGACACCGCGGCCACCCGCCGTATCGCGGCCTCGGCGCGGGTTCGCGGCATCATCGTGGAACGCACCTCGACCGGGGGGGCGGGGCGACGTTGTGCCGCGGCCGCCGGTGCGCCGGGATGGGCGGCCTCCATGGGGGATTGACCCGTGGCGCCGGTGCGGGGACGCGGCGAGTTCACGGCCGATGCGGGCCGAGCGAGCGTCGCCCGGGAGCTCGATCCCAGGGGGCGCGATCCCGAGGGCCGAGTGCGGCCGAGACCCGACAGCTGCTGGTTGAACGACTTGACCGAGTTGTTCCGGCGCGGGGCGCCAGCACGGTTGCGGAGGTCGGGCAGCAAGATCGCGGCCCACGCGCTGGCGAGCAACACGATGGCGATGAACGTAAGTCCCACTCGTCAATCCTGCCTGGTTCTTCGCGGTGCACGGGGTCGGGCGCGGGTCCGCCATGTCGCGGAAGTCGTCAGAAGGTTTTACTACGAAATGGTTACGGACGCAAAGAAGCGACCGGTAGGACAGTTGCGTCGATCACCCGTCGAGCCACCAGGTCGGCCAACGAACGCCCTCGGCGCGAAAGCACCACAACCGGAGGATCTCCCCACTCGACGATTTGGACAAGGCCATCATCGATGAGCTCGCGCACGACCGACGGCGAGATGTCGAGGGCGAACCCGTCGGCTAGCCGCACCCCAAGCAGCACCCGCTCGGCGACGCGCGCCCCGACGTCGAGCGTCTCGTGGCCCGCAACAGGAAGCCGACCTGCCGCAACACTCGCGGCGTAGGTGTCGGGGTGGGCGACGTTCCACCAACGGGTGCCCCCGACATGGCTGTGCGCGCCCGGACCGATACCCCACCAATGATGGTTATGCCAGTACAACACGTTGTGGCGACAACGCGCCCCGGCAGACCTGGCCCAGTTCGACAGCTCGTACCACCCGTACCCGGCGGCCGCGAGCACGTCGTCGGCGTGGTCGTATCGACGCACGAGCACGTCCTCGTCGGGCTCGGGCAGGAGGCCACGGCGAACCTGCGCCGCGAGTCGGGTGCGCGGTTCAATCGTGAGGGCGTAGGCGCTGACGTGATCCGGGTCGGCGGCGATCGCCGCATCGAGGCTGGCCTGCCAGTCGGCATCGGTCTCCCCGGGGGTGCCGTAGATCAGATCGAGGCTGACATGCTCGAAGCCGGCGGCATGTGCGTCACGAACTGCGCGCGTCGCCGCACCCGGGGTGTGGGACCGCTCGAGCACGGCCAGAACCGCTGCCCGAGCGCTCTGCATACCGAACGACAGCCGGGTGACGCCACCGGCGCGGAGCTCGTCGAGCGCCCGACGGTCGACCGAGTCGGGGTTGGCCTCGACGGTGACCTCAAGGTCGGGGGCCGTGGGGAACTCGGCTTGCACCGCGGCGAGGATCGACACCAACTCGGCCGGTTCGAGCGCGGTGGGCGTTCCGCCGCCGAAGAACACGGTGCTCACGGGCGGTACGTCGGGGCCGAGCGCGGCACGAGCCAGGCTGATCTCTCGCCGAGCGGCTTCGGCGTAGCCGCGGCGCAGATCGCGACCGCCAAGATCGGACGTGGTGTAGGTGTTGAACGCGCAGTACCCGCAACGCGACGCGCAAAAAGGCACGTGAACGTAGATCCCGAACGGCACGCCCACCACTTCGGCGAGCGCAGAGCGCGGCAGCGCCTCGAACCGCGCCGCGGGGAGTAGCGTCAACTCGCCGGGTCGCGCCGGTACGTGCCTGACTTGCCGCCCATCTTCTCCCACAGGGCCAGGTCGCTGATGACCATGCCGCGGTCCATGGACTTGCACATGTCGTAGATGGCGAGCGCGGCGACCGAGCAGGCGGTCAGGGCTTCCATCTCGACGCCGGTGCGGTCGACGGTTTCGACCTGCGCCTCGACCTCGACGTAATCGTCCTCGATCTCGAAGTTGACGAACACCGACCCGACGAGCAGCGGGTGGCACAACGGGATCAGGTCAGACGTGCGCTTCGCGGCCTGGATACCGGCGATCCGCGCCACGGCGAGCACATCACCCTTGGAGATCGCGCCGCGCGCAACGGCGGACGCGGTCTCGGGCTTCATGTAGACCCGACACCGTGCGTTGGCCCGGCGATGCGTGGCCTCCTTCGGCGTGACGTCGACCATGCGCGCCCGGCCGAGCGGGTCGAGGTGCGTGAACCCGTGATCCGACATGGTCGGGAGTCTAGGCACGCGCCCGGTCCTCAGCGCGCGGCGCGGATCGCGACAACGCCTGCCTTGGCCACCGCAGCTTCGCCCCCGAACACGAACGCGGTGTCGCCGAGCACGGCGACCGATGAGCTCGACGCGGGCTCAGGAAGCAACCCAGCCGGCGTCGCCGCGCCGGTGATCAGATCGATGTGCAGGATCTGGTCGGTGACTTCGTTCCCGTGGCGACCCCCGGCGACGAACACCGATCCTTGGAGCACGAACCCGACCGCACCTGAAAGCGGTGCCGGCAGCAGGCCGATCTGGGTGACGGCCCCGTCGGTGGGGTCGATGCGCAGGATGCGCGCCGAGGCCACGCCGTTCTCCTCCCCGCCGATGAGGTAGAGGAACGCGCCGACCCCGACGAGCGTGCCGCGCCGGTTGCCCTGGATCAGCACCCCGATCTGGCGGAAGGTCGTGCCGTCGGCCGACGCGAGCATCGTCAATGGTTCCTTCGCTCCGTCGTAACCACCCACGATGTACAGCGTCTTGTCGAGCACGACGGCCTGAGCCTCGGTGCGTGCTTCGGGGAGCCGCCCGACGATCGACACCTTGCCGTCGACGAACGCCCCGACGTTGGCCGTGGGCTTCGCGTCGCCGCCGCCGATGGACAGCGGCCGGTTCGCAAAGGTGACCGCTGCTGCGCCCTGAAGTGGCTCCGGTAGCGGGGCGAGCGCGGTGAAAAGTCCGGTCGATGGTTCGTAGCGCAGCACCTGGGTCAGCGATGCGCCCTTCGTGTTGCGACCACCGAAGAGGGCGATCGTCGAGCCATCGACGGTGACCGCGGAGCGCGACAGCGCCGCGGGCAGCAGAGTCGCGGTGATCGACGCGTTCACCTCGGTGGGGGACGCGATCGTCGCGGTGGGGGCAACGGTGCCCGTGGTCTCGACCGCGTCCTTGACCGCGGTGGCGACCCGCTCGTCATCACCCGAGGCCAGGCCGATCACGTAGAGCAGCGCCAACACCGTGACCGCCGCGAACACGACTCGGCCGCGGCCCCGGGGGATGCCGGGACGACGGCGTCGGCGGGTGTCGAGCGTGCCTACGCGCATCGGCGACATGATCGGCGGGAGGGGGCGTCGGGTATGCACGGGGCGACAGCCTCGCAGCTGGTCGGCTCAGCCGCCGATCTGGCTCATCGATTTGTGAGGCCGGATGAATTGCACCTGGTTGATCTGATGCCCGGCCCACTTCGCGAGCACCGCGCCTTCGATGCATGCCGACAGTTCGTCGTCGGAGGCACCGCTGCGCATCAACCCTCGCACGTCGTACTCCTCCAAACCGAAGAGGCAGTTGCGGAACTTGCCCTCGGCCGTGAGCCGGACGCGATCGCACGTGTCGCAGAACGCGTTCGTCACGCTGGCGACGATGCCGATCTCGCCCTGACCGTCGATGTAGCGATACCGCATGGCCGGCGCGTTCGAGGAGGGCATCGGTTCGAGCGGGTGCACCGACCCGATCCGTTCGACGATCTCGGCCGCAGTGACGACGGACTCGTTGGTCCAGTTTTGGTCGGCGTCGAGCGGCATGAACTCGATGAACCGCACCACGACGCCCTTCTCGCGACCGAAGCGGGCGAAGTCGAGCAATTCGTCGTCGTTGACGCCGCGCATCATGACCGCGTTGATCTTGACGGGCGCGAGCCCAGCTTCGAGCGCCGCATCGATGCCGTCGAGAACCTTGTCCAGTTCGTCGCGACGGGTGATGGCAATGAAGCGGTCGCGGTCGAAGGTGTCGAGCGAGATGTTGATGCGCTTGAGGCCCGCCGCCGCAAGGTCGTGGGCCACGAGGCGCAGCGTGGCGCCGTTGGTCGTGAGCGCGAGATCGACCGGAAGGGCGGCCAGCTTCTCGACGAGCACCGGGAGGTGGGCCCGGACGGTGGGCTCGCCTCCGGTGAGGCGGATGCTCTCGATGCCGTGCCGTTCGACGAGCAGCCGCGCCAACCGTTCGATCTCCTCGAAGGAGAGGATGTCGTTGCGGTGCAGCCACTGCATGCCCTCTTCGGGCATGCAGTAGGTGCAACGGAAGTTGCAGCGGTCGGTGATCGAGATGCGGAGATCACGGTGGCGTCGCCCGAAGGTGTCGATCAGCGGACGTTCCATGAGGTGAGGCTAGACATCCTGCCGGCCGATGTCATCCCGGCCGTCGACGCGAGCGGCGCGGCTTCTCTCGCCGGTGCCGGCGTCCTGCGCCAGACTCACCGCCACAAGCAACTTGACGTTGCGGGGCAAGTGTTTCGATACGTCGGCCGCGTCAGAGCAGCAGAAGGTCGACATTGCCGCCGACCGCGACACCCACGCCGTCGGGGAGCACCGCGAGCGCGCTCGCGTTGGCCATCGCGGTGAGATGGTGACTGCCCTGCCCCCCGGCGGAGCGGACGTGGTAGCGACCGTCGCCTTCGAGCGTCGCGATGACCCGATTGAAGTGCACCTTGCCATCGAGGCGGCGCACGAATGCCTCGTCGGCCACCGCTCTCACCGGGGCCCGCATCCAGGCCCGGGGAGCGAAGCCCATCATCTTGCGCAGCGCAGGCCGGGCGAACAGCTCGTAGCTCACCATCGAAGACACAGGGTTCCCCGGCAATCCGAACACCGGCACGCCTTGCACCGTGCCGAAGGCCAGCGGCTTCGCCGGCTTGATCGCGACCTGCATCCACCGCATGTCACCGATGCGGTCGAGGACCACTTTGACGTAGTCGAATGCTCCCATGCTCACCCCGCCGGAGGTGACGAGCGCATCGCACTGGCCGACCGCCCGCTCGATCGCCGCGGTGATGTCGGCTTCGTTGTCGCGTACGAGGCCGAGGTCCACCCCGACGCATCCCGACTGGTCGAGCATGGCCAACAACGTGTGGCGGTTCGAGTCACGGATCTGGCCCGGCAACAAGGGCTGGTCGCCTTCGATCAACTCGTCGCCGGTGGAGATCACGCCGACACGCGGGCGGGGGTGCACGAGCACCGACAACCGCCCGAGCGACGCCAGAACCCCGAGATGACCGGCGGACAGCACAACACCCGGCGAGAACACGAGCTGGCCGGGGCGGACGTCCTCGCCTGCGTTGCGCACCGATGCGCCGGGCTCGACCGAGCGACTCACGTGCACCGTGGTGCCATCGGCGCTGAGCTCCGTGAGCTCGACCATGACCGCCGCGTCCGCACCGTTGGGCATCGGTGCGCCGGTCATGATGCGCAGCGCCTCGCCCGCGCCGACTGGGTGCGCGAACGCCGCTCCGGCGGCGAGCGTGCCGATGACCCGAAGGGTGACCGGCGCCGCGGCGACGTCGGCGGAGCGCACCGCGAAGCCGTCGACCGCGGTGTTCGCGAACGGCGGGATCGACTCGGTCGCCACGACCTCCTCGGCCAGCACCAGGCCCAAAGCCGCGCGCAGCGCGACGACCGAAGGGGTGCTCACCCGGCACCCAGCCAGCACGTACTCGCGAGCATCTTCCAGGCTGATCACCGGCCGAGGTTACCCACGGGCGGCGAGATCACCGTGCCCGCATCGGCAGCTCGGTGCCGCGGAGGAGCCGGCTGATGTTCGCCCGATGGCGCAGGATCACGAGCAGGCTTACCGCTGCGGTGAGCGCGGTCTCGCGCAGTCCCCGCCCAGAGAGGGCGACGAGCGGCGAAAGAAGCGCGGCCATGGTGATCGAAGCGATCGCCGCAACACGCCACCGCCGGGCGACGAGGAGGAACACCACGATCAACGCCGCCGAGACGACGGGGTGCAACACGACCGCTCCCCCGCCGGTGGTTGCGACGCCCTTGCCGCCTCGTCGCACGCCGGGTATGGCGACGACATGGCCGAGCACGGCGGCCACCCAGCACCAGGTCGCGAGCGGGCGGCCCGACACGGCCAGCGCGGTCGCCGTGGGAATGGCGCCCTTGGCCAGGTCGACGACCAGCACCAACGCGCCCGCTGCACGTCCGGCAGTGCGGTACACGTTCGAGGCGCCTGGGTTCCCCGAGCCTTCTCGCAACGGATCGTGGCCCATGCGACGACCGACGATGTGCGCGGTCGGAAACGAACCGACCAGATACGACGCGACGATCCCAGCCACAGCACCGACGACCATTCGGACCATGGTAGGTGGTGGGCGTGCACCGACGCCGCTACGATCGTTGGCACTCCAAACCCGCGAGTGCCAACGAGACAACTGTGCTCGTCGGTTCCCCCGAGGCTGCCGCCGGAGGCCGTCCGCACATGCCCACGTACGAATACCGCTGCCGGGACTGTGGCTACGACTTCGAAGCCGTGCAGTCCTTCAGCGACGATGCCCTGACCGAGTGCCCACAGTGTGCAGGCTCGTTGCGCAAGATCTTCGGCAACATCGGCGTCACGTTCAAAGGCAGCGGCTTCTACAAGAACGATCACGGCGGCCGTTCGAAGACCAACGCCAGTGAGTCGTCCTCATCCGGCGAGTCGTCCTCATCCTCGTCGTCCTCATCGACGTCCTCGAGCAGCGAGTCGTCGTCCTCATCTTCGGGTAGCGACTCCAGCGCGAAGCCGGCCACGCCGGCTCCGGCCGCCACCAAGTCCAGCGACTGACCTCCTCGGCTACGCCTGACTCCTCCAGCTAGGCCTGGGCCCACTGGACCGGTGCGGCCGGTGATCGATCGCCTGGCCCAACTCGTGGGCCGCGGCCACGGCATCGGCATCGGCATCGACATCGACACCGACACCGATCGCCATGCCGGACCGGCGCGCCGCGTGCAGGCGGCGATCAAGCAGAAGGCGCCGACGAGCGCTGCGGGCACTGCCGAGCGCGCGAGACGCCACGCGAGTCGACCGTCCCTCTCGCCGGATGCGCGGGCCGCAAGGCCGATCGATTGGCTTCAGCTGCCGCTGAGGGTGACCTCGGCGATGACCAGTGAGACCGATCCGGTTCCACTCGGTTGCCATTCGAGATCGGCGCCAACGGCGCAAATACCAGTCAATAGCCGCGGCAATGTCGAGCCGAGCGTGGCCTCGCGGATGGGTTCGGCGAGCGCTCCGCCGCGGATCATCATCCCTTCGACGCCCACGCTGAAGTCACCGCTGACCGCGTTGACGCCGGAGTGCAGCCCCGACATCGAGGTCACGAACAGGCCGAGCTCGACCGATGCGAGCAGATCTTCGAGAGCACCCGAGCCCGGTACGACCTGAAGCGCCGCGGCACCGACGCCGGGCGTGGAGCGCGCCCCGCGCGCCGCCGATGCAGTGGTGGTCGTGCCCATGCGACGAGCCGTGTAGGTGTTGTGGAGGTACCCACCGAGCACGCCCGCGTCGAGCAGCGAGACACGGCGACACACGAGGCCCTCGCCGTCGTGGGAGTCGGCGCCGAAGGACCGGACATCGGTTGGGTCGTCGACGAGGGTGAGCAACGGCGACGCGATCTGTTCGCCGATGCGACCGGCGAACAGCGAACGGCCTTTCAACACGGCCGACGCCGAGAGCATGCCCCCGATGAGGCCGAACATGGTGGCCGCCATGCGCGGCTCGAGCACGATCGCGAGCCGCATGGTGGGGGGCTTGGTGGCACCGAGGCACTGCGTAGCCCGACGCACTGCATCGATAGCCGCGACGTTCGCGTCGAGGTCGTGCGTGCTGCGACCGTACGTGGCACCAGCACCCGTGGTGGTGCCCGACTGATCCTTGGCCAGCGCGCTCACCGAGAGCGACGCGAACGTACCGCGATCGTGGACCTCGACGCCCATGTTCGAAACGATCGCGCGCTCGCCGATCGAGTCGGAATAGCTCGCGGCGCGCACACCGACGATTCGCGGATCGGCGGCGCGCACCTGTGCTTCGAGCGCGATGGCCTGCGCGATCTTCCAGTCGGCATCGCGCTCGACGACGTCGGCGCACCACAGATCGAGTGGGTGACGCGTGGGACCCTTGGGCACGGCCAGACCGTTTGCCTCGTCGGGCTGAGCGAAGCTCGCGTTGTCGCGCGCATCGTCGAGCAGCAGCGCCACCACATCGAGATCGAGCGATCCTGCCGACGCGAAACCTTGACGTCCGTCGATCACCACGCGTACGCCGATGCCGGCCGAGCCCGCCTGGGTGAACGCCTCGATCTCGCCGTTGTACGCGCGCACGCTCGTTGACGACCCGCGCGAGGCGTACACCTCGACTTGTTCCCCAGGACGCGCCCGATCGAGCAGCCGCGACGCTATGCCGACGAGTCCCTCGTCGGCGCTCACGCGCCCGACATCGTGATGTCGGCGACCACCATCGACACACCCGCCGCACTCATCGGCAACCACTCGACGTCGCCGCCGATGGCCACGACATCGAGGAGCATCTTCTGGATGGTGGACGCGATGGTGAGCTCGCGCACCGGTTCGGCTAGCGCACCGCCGCGGATCATGAGCCCTTCGGCGCCGGTGGAGAAGTCTCCGCTGACCGGGTTGACCCCCGAGTGCAAACCTGAAACGTCCTGCACCAAGAGCCCGTGGTCGATGCCCGCCACGAGCTCGGGCTGGGTCGCAGTGCCCGGAACGAGTTGCAGCGACATCGGGCCGACTCCCGGTGTCGACTTGAAACCACCGCGCACCGCAGAACCGGTGGAGCGCGTACCCGTACGCCGCGCCGTGTACGCGTTGTGCAGGAACCGTTCGATGCGACCATCCCCGATGAGCACGTTGCGTCGGGTCGCCAGACCTTCGCCGTCGACCGTGGTGGCGGTGTACGAATCGCGCCACGTGGGGTCATCGACGAGCGTGAAGAACTCGGGCGCAACAAGATCACCCAGGCGATCGGCGAACAACGACCGGCCCTTCAACACGGACTCGCCCGACAGTGTCGAGCCGAGGATGCCGAGGAACTGCGCCGTCACCCACGGGGTGAGTACGACGGTGAGGCGTTCGGTGCTGGGTTTCTTCGCCCCGAGCAGGCGTGTTGCGCGTTCAGCAGATTCGCGTGCACAACGCTCGATGTCGAGCTCAGCTGGGGCACGGCCGACGCTCCAACCGAAGCCGTTCTGCGTCTCGCCGTTCTCCTCGGCCAGCGTGTAGACGCTGACGAAGCAACCGGTCTCGCGGCCGGTGCGCCGGATGCCCGAGGTGGACACGATCGCATACTCGTGCACCGTGTCGACGTACTCGGCCGACTCGATGCCGATGATGCGCGAGTCGGCGGCCAGCGTGAGCCGTTCGAGCTCGATGGCGAGGTCGATCTTCTTATCGGTGGCGAAGTCGAGCAGTGCGGCGTCGAAGAGCTCGAACAGGGCCGGCTCGACCCCGTCGGGCTCGGCAATGCCGGCGTGCTCGTCGACCGTGCCGAACTGCGCGTTGTCGCGTGCGTCGGCCATCGTCTCGGCGAGCACGTCGGCGTCGAGCGTGCCAGCCCACGCGAACCCTTGGCGTCCGCCGACCACCACGCGCACACCCACGCCTTGCGATTCGGCGGACGAGAACGACTCGACCTCGCCGCCGTACGCGCGCACTTCGGTCTCGCGATCGTGCACCGCGTAGATCTCGACCTGTTCGTTGTCGCGCGCCAGACCAAGGACGCGCTCTGCAATGTCGACGAGCTCAGCCATGGTGTCGGGTCACGCAGCCGTTCCGCCGATGGTCATCGCGGTGACCCGGAGCGTGGGCGTACCGTCACCGACGGGCACGCCTTGGCCGTCCTTGCCACACGTACCCGGGTGCCCCATCGCGAAGTCGTTGCCCAGCGCGTCGATGTCGCCGAGCACCTGCGGGCCGTTTCCGATGAGGTTTCCTTCGCGCAGCGGCTCGGTGATCTTGCCGTCCTCGATGAGGTACGCCTCGAGCATGCCGAACACGAAGTCGCCGGTCGCCGTATTCACCTGGCCACCACCGAGCTGCGCGACGTAGACGCCCCGCTTGGTGCTCGCGATGATGTCGGCTGGATCTTCGGCGCCGTTGGCGATGACGGTGTTGCTCATACGGACCATGGGCAGATGCTGATAGCTCTGACGGCGGCCGTTACTCGAGGTCGGTCGGCCTTCCTTGCGTGCCCGGAGGTGGTCCCACATGTAGTCGGTGAGCACGCCGTCCTGGATGAGCACGTTGCGCGCCGCAGGATGGCCTTCGTCGTCGATGCCGAAGCAACCCCACTCGCCGGCCATGGTGCCGTCGTCGATGAGGGTGACGAGGGGGCTTGCCACCATCTCGCCGCGCCGACCGCCGAAAACCGACGCCGACTTCGCGATGAGGTCAGCCTCGAGGCCGTGACCGCACGCTTCGTGGAACAGCACGCCGCCGCCGCCGGGCCCGACGACGACAGGCATGGATCCAGACGGCGCAGGGCGGGCCCGCAACTTGGTGAGCGCGCGCTCCGCGGCGTGCGTGGCGAGCTGCTCGACCTGGTAGGTGTCGAACAGCTCGAAGCCGACGGTGTGGCCAGCCGACTCGCGACCGGTCTGCATGCCGGTGTCGCCGGAGGCGACCACCGAGACGCTGAACATCGTGCGCACCACTTGGTCCTCGGCCAGGAGGCCGTCGCTGTTGGCGACCAGGATGCGGCGGCGGCTGTCGCCGTAGTTCGCGGCGACCTGGCGAATGGCCGGACCGGACGCCCGGGCCGCGTGATCGGCACGCTGGAGGAGCTCGACCTTGCGGGCCTTCGCGACCTCGGACGGGGAGATGCGCACCGTGCTCGCGTTGTGGGTAGGGCGGCGGGTGAGGGCCACGGCTCGCACGCCTCCACCACCACCACGCGCCGCGGCAGCGGCGGCATCGGCTGCGGCGCTCAGACCCTCGGGCGAAAGGTCGGCGGTGTGGGCGAATCCTGTGGTCTCGCCCACAACGACCCGCACACCGGCGCCTCGATCATGGCCTGACGTCAGCTCCTCGACCTTGCCGTCGTCGAGGTAGGCCGACGAGGAACGCCGGTCCTCGACAAAGATCTCGGCGAACGAACCGCCGCGCCGCAACGCGGCGTCGAGCGTAGAGCGGATGATCGACTCGTCGAGCAGGGTTGCTCCATGAGATGACCTATCACCTGTGGTCACGGGCGCCACCTTCCGTTGAGCGACCGCCCAGGCGTAGGCCGATTGACGGTCACCGAGGCGAGGCGCTTATCGTACCGGTGTGCCCCCGAAACCTGGATCCACGGCAACAGTGTCGATGACGGTCACCGATGCGGACACCGCAATCGCGTGGCGATCCGGAAGCGTCCCCGTTCTCGCCACCCCTCGTGTCATCGCGCTGTGCGAGGAAGCGTCCGTCGCCGCCCTTGGCGACGCCCTGCGCGAGGGCGAGACCTCCGTGGGGATGCGGGTGCAGATCGACCATGTGCAGCCCACCGCCATCGGCGGCGCCGTTTCGGCCCAGGCCACCCTCGAAAAAGTCGAAGGCCGCCGGCTCACCTTCACGGTCAACGCTCACGACGAGCGGGGCCTCATTGCCGCAGGCCGGGTCACCCGCGTCCTCGTCGAGACCGCCCGCTTCCTCGACAAGATGAGCTGACTCGCGCGCAAATCAGCCGAGGGACGACACCCTCGGGTAGGTGTCGTCGGGGTCGGTGAGCACGTTCACGACGTAGGGCACGCCGGAAGCGAAGGCCCGCTCAAGCGCAGGTCGGATGTCGCGCGGATCGGTCACGAGCTCGCCGCCGCCGCCGAGCGAGGTACACACCTGGTCATAGCGCGTTCCCGGCCGGAGCTCGGCCAGCACGTCATAGCCGTAGAGGGCGCGCATCGGGCCGCGCTCGAGCGCCCAGATGCCGTTGTTGCCGATCACGATGGTGGCCGCGACGTCGTGCCGGATGAGCGTGTCGAGATCGCCGAGGCTGAAACCGGCCGCGCCATCGCCGAGCATGACCACGCACTGCGTGTCGGGCGTGGCGGCATGGGCTGCGAGTGCGTACCCCATCGACGTGCCGAGACACCCGAAGGGTCCCGCGTCGAGCCAACGCCCGGGGAAGTGGCTGTCGAGGTACTTGCCGGCGTAGCTGACGAAGTCGCCACCGTCGCAGACGACCACCGCGTCGCGATCGAGCACGCGTCGGAGCTCGCCGTAGATGCGCGTGGGCTTGATCAACGGTGCGTCGGCCGCGAGCAGCGGGGCTTCGGCGTGGATCGCCGCGAGCTCGGCGTCGCGCAAGCGCTCCAGCCACGGTTCGTGGTCGGCACGCTGGCCACCGTGTTGCGCGCACGCGGTGAGCACGGTCACGAGATCACCGACCACCGTCGCGGCCAACGGACGATGGGTGCAGGCGCGCTCGGGGGACTCGACCACGTGCACGACATCGGCTGCGCCGAAGTCCCCGAAGCTCAGCCGGAAGTCGAGCGGCGTGCCGATGACCACCACGAGGTCGGCCTCGCGCTTGAGGAGGCCTCGCGTGCGGCTGAACGCGAGCTCGTGGTCGGCCGGAAGACAGCCGCGGCCCATGCCGTTCGCGAACACCGGGACGCGCAGGTGCTCCGCCGCGGCGGTGAGGTGCTCCCACGCCCCTTCCCAATACACGTCGGTGCCGGCGATGATGGCCGGGCGCGACGCGCTCGCGAGGCGTCCGGCGAGGGCGGCGACCTGTTCGGGGTCGGGCTCGCCGGCGCGCGGCACGGGGGTCGGGGTCCAGTCGGCCGACCCCGGGGCGAACAGTGTGTCGAGCGGGTAGTCGACAAAGACCGGGCCCCGATGCGGCGAAAGCGCGACGACGACTGCTTCGGCGGTGGCCGTGGCGATCGCGTCGACGTCGTGCACCGTGTGCGCATGCTTCGTGATCGACGTCATCATCGGCACGTGGTCGAACTCCTGCAGGGCGCCTCGTCCCCAACCACCGTCGGACGATCGGCCGCCGAGCACCACGACGGGCGACCCGTTGAACATCGCCCCAGTGACCGCGCTGACGCCGTTCGTGACGCCGGGGCCAGCGGTGAGCGCGGCGACTCCGGCTCGCCGCGTGAGCTTGGCGAAGCCCTCGGCCGCGAACACGGCGGTCTGCTCGTGCCTTACGTCGAACAGTCGGACGTCACCCCGCTTCACGGCGGCGTCGTACAGCGGAAAGATGTGCCCGCCTGACAGGGTGAACAGTGCATCGACGCCATTGGCCACGAGCGCGTCGACTGCCAGATCACCGCCGTGGCCGACGACGGAGCGAACTGGGCCCGGCCGGGGTTGGATTGAGGAGTCTCGAGACGAGGGGTCGACCACGACCGAACGTTACGCGGTGTCGGCCGAGCCCGCATTCGGTCGTGCGGCTCGCAGGGTCCGGTGCGATCGGTAGTCTCGGACACTTCGGTGAGGGAGGCGATGGCACCCGTGATGCAGACGAGTAAGCCACAGCCGCCTGCGCCGACTTCGTCGCACCCCCATCTTCGTTGGTGGGTCGAGATCACCCTCGTGCTGTTCTTCTACGGCATCTACTCTGCGGTGCGGAACCAGTTCGGCTCGGCCACGGTGTCGCCCCAGCGCGCGCTGCAGAACGCCACCGAGATCATCGACATCGAGCGAGCGTTCGGCCTTTTCCAAGAACAGCACCTCCAGTCGCTGTTCCTCGGCTGGGACTGGTTCATGCGGGCGTGGAACATCTTCTACGGCACGTTCCACTTCGTCGTCACGATCTTCGCGATGGTGTGGCTGTATCGGCGCCAACCGCGGCGCTACACCCAGTACCGCAACGTGCTCGCCTCCACGACCGGCTTGGCACTCGTTGGCTTCAGCCTGTTCCCGCTGATGCCGCCTCGCCTGCTCGACGATTGCACGTCGGTCTACGGCGGATGCGATCCCCACGGGTTCGTCGACTCCCTGTCGCGCTACGGCGGCCTCTGGTCCTTCGACTCGGGAGCGATGCAGTCGGTCTCGAACCAGTACGCGGCCATGCCAAGCCTGCACTTCGGGTGGGCGTCGTGGTGCTGCCTCGCGCTGTATCCCCTGATCCACAGCCGCGTCGCTCGCGTGGCCCTCGTCCTGTATCCATGGGCGACGTTCTTCGCGATCATCGTCACGGCGAACCACTACTGGCTCGATGCCGCCGGCGGAGCGTTCGCCTTGGCCGCCGGGTTCGTCTTCAGCGGCCTCGGGTCCCGCATCGAGAACCGCTTGCGGTTCGCCCCACTGCTGCGCCGCGAGCCGTCCGACGCCCGCTTCCACCAGGGCGCGCCGGACGAGCTGTCTGACACTCAGGTGAACGCCCCGTGACGTCGGAGGGTGTCGTCGCGGGGTTAACCTGACCGCGTGTCGCTGCTCGAAACGATCTCCGGTCCTGCCGACCTGCGGGCGCTGTCGAAGACTGAGCTCGCACAGCTTTCCCGCGAGATCCGCCAGTTCATCGTCGACACGGTCTCACGCAACGGAGGCCACCTCGGTTCCAACCTCGGTGTCGTCGAGCTCACGCTCGCGCTGCACCGGGTCTTCGACTCACCCCGCGACATGATCCTCTGGGATACCGGCCACCAGACCTACGTCCACAAGCTCGTCACCGGTCGGTACAAGGCATTCGAGGATCTCCGTCAGGCCGGCGGGCTGTCCGGATACCCGTCTCGCGCCGAATCCGAGCACGACTGGATCGAGAACAGCCACGCGTCAACGGTGCTTTCCTACGCCCACGGGCTCGCGACCGCCGCTCGGCTCGGCCCCGATGACGGCCGGCGCGTCGTCGCGGTCATCGGCGATGGGTCCATGACCGGTGGCATGGCGTTCGAGGGCCTGAACAACCTCGGGCACTCCGGTGCCGACGTGACGATCGTGCTCAACGACAACGGTCGCAGCTACGCCCCGACGGTGTCGAAGCTGACCGACAGCTTGGTGCGCATCCGTTCGAACCCGGTGTACATGGAGCGCCAGGCCCGCATCGAGAAGCTCGCGGAGAACATCCCGTGGCTGGGCGAGCGGCTCGAGCGCGGCATCAACGCCACCAAATGGGCGATCCGCCACATGTGGGAACCACCGGCGTTCTTCGAGCACCTGGGCCTGCGTTACATGGGCCCCTTCGACGGGCACGACATCGAAGCAGTCGAAAATGCCCTCGCCAACGCGCGACGCTTCGAGGGCCCCGTGGTGGTCCATGTGCTCACCCAGAAGGGCTGCGGCTACGCCCCCGCGGAGAACGACAGCATCAAGAACATGCATGACCTCTCCGAGCTGAAGCCGGGGAGCTACACCGCGGCCTTCACCGAGGCGCTCGTCAAGATGGGCGAGGAACACCCCAACCTCGTGGCGATCACCGCGGCCATGCCCGACTCCACGGGTCTCCTGCCGTTCCAGGACCGTTTCCCCGATCGCTGCTTCGACGTGGGTATCGCCGAGCAGCACGCGGTCACCGCAGCAGCCGGCATGGCTATGGGCGGCCTGCGGCCAGTCGTCGCCCTCTACGCCACGTTCCTCACGCGGGCCTTCGATCAGGTCAACCTCGATGTCGGCCTGCACGGCCAGCCCGTGGTGTTCGCCCTCGACCGGGCCGGTATCACCGGCGACGACGGCGCGTCTCATCACGGCCTGCTCGACATGGTGCTCTTGTCGAAGGTGCCCGGCATGACGATCTTCGCCCCGTCGTCGTACCAAGAGCTTCACGTCATGCTCGCCGACGCGCTCACCCTCGATGGCCCGTCCGCTATTCGCTGGCCAAAGACGGCGGCGCGCAGCGTCGCCGAGCACGAGGTCGGTTCCGGGTTGCGGGGACGCCGTACACGCGTCGGCACCGATGTCTGCATCCTGGCCATCGGCAAGATGGTCGAAGTCGCCGAGGCGTCGGCCGATGAGCTGTCGGCGCGAGGCGTGAGCACCACTGTGTGGGATGTGCGGGCGGTGAAACCACTCGACCCCGACATGATCGCCGACGCGGCGACCCACCCGTTAGTCGTCACCATCGAGGACGGACTTCGCGCCGGCGGCGGGGGCGAGGCCATCCGCGACCTGGTGCAGGCCATCGACCATCGCGTCGACGTGCACGTGCTCGGCGTACCCACCGAATACGTACCTCACGGCAAGCCCGACGCGATCCTCGCCGGATTCGGGCTCGATGCGGCCGGCATCGTGCGCATCGTCGACGCCGCACGCAACGCCGACACCTGACCGTGTAGCGGATCCGCCGCCAGGTCGTCGTGCCGTATCGGGCCAGCTACACCCTCGAGAATGATGAGCCGGCTAACCATCGTGAGGTCGGGCCGGAAGACTCCGAGATCGATCGTGGCACGGGGCCGGGAGTTCGGGGCTCGGGGGCCGGGCACACGAACCGAATATCAGCCACGCGTCTGACGACATGGCGACCCCACGGGGATCGCAAAGATCAGGCGTAGAAGGGGTTCTCGCCGAGCGCGTGGTTGGTGGCGTCAACCACGTCGGTGATCTCGGGGATGGCGTCGAGGATGGACACGCGGATCCCTTCGGTGAGCGTGGCCGCGCTCATCGAGCAGCCCTGGCAGCCGCCGCCCATGGTGACGTAGGCCGTGGCCCCGTCGACCCCCACCAGCGTGGCGAAACCACCGTGTGCCGCGAGCGACGGGTTGATGCGCTTCTCGAGCAAGGTGTTGACCTTCTCGACGACATCGCCGGTGAGCTCGAGCTCCCCCATGCCGGCCAATGGATCGGGCCGGTTCGGATTGCGGATGACGAGCCCACCCTGGCTGGGGTTGGACGGCAGATCAAGGGTGGAGCCCATGAGGGCTTCGACGCTGTTCGCCGGGATGATCATGGAGAGTTCGTCGACCATGTACACGAGGTCGTCGGGATCGGCCTCGGCGAGTGCTTCGAAGGAGAGGTCGTAGGCGTATTCCACGCCCTGCGCGCCGGTGACCTCGATGCGAAGACCGAGCGACGATGGATCATCCTCGCCCCCACGGATCTCGAGAACACGCTCGAGGGCTCGCGGCGCGACCACCACGACCGATACGAGCGATACGAGCGCCGAATCGGCGGCGACTTCGGCAAGGCCTGCGTCAGGAGTCATGCGGAAAGCCTACCGGTCAGGATCGATCCTCGATCTGAGCGCTCAGCTCGAGCCATTGCTCCTCGAGCGCGCCAATCGCCGCGACCACAGTGGCCAGCTCCTCCCCGACGGATCCGATCTCGCGATGGTCGGCCAGGTCGGCCAGCTGAATCTCGAGTCGGCCGCGGCGACGATCGAGGGGTGCCATCTCCTTTTCGATCTGACGGACCCGGTTGCGCAACGACCCGATCGTCGGCCCGTCACCGGCGGTTTCGGCGCGCGAGGCGCCCGACTCGCGAGGAGTCGCCGGCGAGACCGTGCCGGGCCCCACCGAAGCGGTCTTGGCCCGGAGCGTGCCGCTGGTGCGTCGGGCGCGACGCTCGGCTTCCCACGCTTCATACCCGCCGGCAAGACGGCCTGCGCCACCCTCGCCATCGAGCACCACGACATCGTCGACGCATCGCTCGAGGAACGCCCGGTCGTGGCTGACCACGACGAGCGCGCCCGGCCACTCCTCGAGAAAGTCCTCGAGCACCCGCAACGTGTCGAGGTCGAGGTCGTTGGTGGGCTCGTCGAGCAACAACACGTTCGGGCGAGCCGCGAGTACCAACAGCAGCTGCAACCGACGGCGTTCGCCGCCGCTGAGCAGCCCGATGGGAGCCCACTGTGCATCGCCGTCGAACCAGAACTGCTCCATGAGTCGCGAGTCGCGCCAGTCGGCTTCGCGTGCCCCGCCCGTGACGGCCTCGCGGACCCGCTGGTTCGGATCGAGCGTTCGGCCCACCTGGTCGTAGTACCCGAGGGACACCGTGGTGCCCTGGACGACGCGGCCCATGGTGGGGGTTCGCCGGCCGGCCAAGATGTCGAGCAGCGTCGACTTCCCGGTGCCGTTTGCACCCACGATGCCGAGGCGCTCACGCGGATCGAGCGCCAGGTCGAGCCCCGAGAACAGCGGCACATTACCGAACGAATGCCCCACCCCGTGCAGTTCGACGACCTGGTCGCCGAGGCGCGGCGTGCCGGCGAATAAGAGGTCAAGCTCGTTGGCGCGGGCGGCGGCCTCGGCGCGCGTCTCGATCAGCTCGGTGGCCCGCTCGACACGCGACTTCGACTTGCGTGTACGTGCGGGCGCACCCCGCCGCAACCAGGCCAGCTCGCGCCGAGCGAGGTTGCGACGCGTGGATTCCTGAGCGACGGCCCGGTCCTCGCGCTCGGCCTTGTTCTCCAGGTACGAGGCATACCCGCCCTCGTGGACATAGCCGTGGCCGCGGTCGAGCTCGAGGATGCGCGTCGTGAGGCGATCGAGCACGTGGCGATCGTGGGTGACGAGCACGAGCGCCGTCCGTGAGGCGCGCAGTCGGTCCTCCAACCAAGCGATGGCATCGACGTCGAGATGGTTGGTCGGCTCGTCGAGCACGAGGAGATCGCACTCGGCGACGAGCGTGCGGGCGAGCGCCACCCGTTTTGCCTGACCGCCCGACAGCTCGCTCGTGCGCGCGCCGAGCAGTTCGGCGAGGCCGAGGCGATCCGCGACCGCCGCGACCTCCCAACTGGAGCCCAGGACCTCGCTCACGAGCCCCTCGGGGAGATCGGCCCGCTGGTCGAGCACCGATACCCGCAGCTCACGACTGCGGCGGACCAAACCCGACTCCGGCTCGTCGGCACCGGTGAGCACCCGCAAGAGCGTGCTCTTGCCCGTACCGTTGAGGCCGACGATGCCGAGTCGGTCGCCCGAGTTGATGGTCACCGACAGGTCGGCGAAGAGCGGGCGACCCGGACGGCTCATGGTCACTCGGTCCGCGTCGATCAGAATCACGTGAGCGAGGCTACGGCGATGCAGGAAGAGCCCACCCATGCACCGTTCCCGGTGCTCCCGGCGCGCTCGGGACCCGGCCCGGTCGTGCGAGCACTCGGCCGGGCGCTGCCCGGCGTGCGCGAGGTCGCCGGGCACATCCTCGACTACGGCACCGAGTGGGACCGCCGCACCCGCGCCGCCATCGACACCGATGCGTCGCTCTGGGTGGCGCTCGGCGACTCGACCGCCCAGGGCATCGGCGCGAGCACCATCGAGGGGGGCTATGTCGCACAGCTCTACCGGCAGCGGCCGCTTCCGTCGGCCGATCTCGAGCTGGTCAACATCTCGGTGTCGGGCGCCCGCATCGACGACGTGCTCCGCCGTCAGCTACCCGTGCTCGACGCACTTCGCCCGCGGGTGCAGTTGGTGACCTGTTCGATCGGCTCGAACGACCTCAGGCGGTCGCCGAACGCCCAGCGAATCACGGGCTCGTTGCGCCGACTGTTCGCCGCGCTCGAAGGGGTGCCGACCGTTGCGGTCGCGACGCTGCCGATCGGATCGCTCAGCGTCGCCGGCCGAATGGTCAACACCATGATCCGACGCGAGGCGCCACTGCACGGGTTGGTCGTCGCCGACGTGCAGGCGGCCTACCAGGCGCCCTATGGCGGCAAGATGGCTCCGGATCGCTTCCATCCCAACGCTGCGGGCTACGAGGATTGGGCGACCGCGTTCGTCCGGGCGCTGGATTGGTGACGGTCGGCGCTCAGCGTCCCGATCGCGCCATCGCACGCTGGAGCCCCGCGTCAAGCAGCGTGAGCACGACACATCTGAGCGCGCCGATGGCCAGGTGGTCCCACATGAACCTGAAGCGATCCTGCCCCGGGGTGCCACACAGGTAGAGGATCGGGCTGCGGTCGATCGTTATGCGACCGCAGCCCATCGCCGCGAGCGCGAGCGAGACGACCAAGAGATCTGACTCTTCCCCGGCGAAGTAACGTCTCTCGCTATGTCGGACCACGTCACGTTTACGATCGTCGGCGATGTCGCACACATCGCCATCGACGACGGCAAGGCCAATGCCCTGTCCCACTCCGTCATCGCGGCGTTGCACGCAGCCCTCGACCACGCCGCGGCCGAGGCCAAAGCCGTCGTGCTGAGCGGCCGCCCAGGTCGATTCTGCGCGGGGTTCGATCTCTCGGTGATCAAAGGCGGGTCCGACGCAGTGCACGCGCTCGTGAAGGAGGGCGCGCTGCTCACGATGCGCGTCTACGAGTTCGAGCGCCCCGTCGTGATCGCGTGCACGGGCCACGCCCTCGCCGCTGGCGCGATCCTGCTCATGGCCGCCGACGTGCGCATCGGCTGCGCCGGCGGGTTCAAGATCGGGCTCAACGAAGTGGCTATTGGCATGCCCATCCCGATCTTCGCGGGCGAGCTTGCGCGCGAGCGGCTGTCGCGTCGGCACGTCACCGCCGCCACGGCACTCGCCACCATCTACGACCCGCAGGGTGCACTCGACGCGGGATATCTCGATGCCGTCGTCGACACCGATGTCGTTGACGCGGCCCTCGAACGCGCCACAGCGCTGGCCGCCACCTTGAACCTTCGGGCGTTCGGCGCGACACGTGCCACCATGCGCTCATCCGTGGCTGCTCACGTGCGGGCTACGCTCGACCAGGACATCGGAGCGTTCTTCGTCGACGCGTGAGCGACTTCGAGCTCGTCTCCCCGACAGCGGCAGGTTTCCCTCATCATGACGGACTCGTTACCTGACCCCGGCTGGTGGCTCGCCAGCGACGGAAATTGGTATCCGCCGCAGCTGCACCCTGACGCGCTCGACCGAGCGAGCGACATCGGCCGCGTCTCGTTCGGGGGGTCCGAGTCCGCGGCCGCCGGGCGATCCTCCGGCGTCGCGAGCGGGACGGGCACGTCAACTCGTACCGCGGAGTCCGATGCCGAGATCCTGGCCGCGTTCCACGTAACGTCCGACGGCGAGCCCGGCGA
>CAEZYR010000047.1_pt1 | contig 21710 bp, 19 predicted proteins | sample 7265551 | NCBI WGS metagenome assembly CAEZYR01 (sample SAMEA6813938, study PRJEB35770) | uncultured Acidimicrobiales bacterium | biome: Freshwater; feature: Freshwater reservoir; material: water | place: Czech Republic | collected 2017-04-14 | depth 30m m
CTTGCTGCGGCCGATCCTGAGCCGAACGCCACGCTGGCCCCCATCGCCGAGCGCTACGAGAACCCCGGCTGGGTCCTTCGCGCGTCGCAACCGTTCTCCTCGGCCCGCAAATGGGCGTCGGCGTCGTTCGCCGATGAAGGGATGTTCTTCCTCGGTGCGCCCGAGATCGTGCTCGCCGATGAAGACCCAATGCGTGAGCGCGTCACCTCGGAGGCCGAGCGCGGCCGACGGGTCATCGCCGTGGTGCGCGCCCACGTCGGCGCCGACGGCACCACCGACTCGGACGTAACCGCGCTGCCCGAACGACGCGACGCCGTGGCGCTCGTGGCGCTCGAGGACGTCATCCGCCCCGACGCCCGCGAGACCCTCAAGTTCTTCCGTGCCCAAGGGCTCACGCTCAAGGTGATCTCGGGCGATCACCCCAAGACGGTGAGTGCCGTGGCCGCACGGGCCGGTGTACCCCACGCCGATCACATCTTCGACGCGCGTGAGCTGCCCACCGAGATCTCGGCGTTGGCCGACGTGCTCGATCGGTACACCGTGTTCGGGCGGGTCACCCCGCAGCAAAAGCGCGACATGGTCGGCGCGCTGCAGTCCCGGGGCCACGTCGTCGCCATGACCGGCGACGGCGTCAACGACGTGCTGGCGTTGAAGGATGCCGACATGGGCATCGCCATGGGGTCGGGCTCGGCCGCGGCGCGCGCGGTCGCTCAGCTCGTCCTGCTCGATAACGCATACAGCACGCTGCCCCACGTGCTCGCCGAGGGGCGGCGGGTGATCAACAACATCGAGCGCGTCGCGAACCTCTTCCTCACCAAGTCGGTCTACGCAGTGCTGCTCACCGTGCTCACGGGAATCACGGGAGCGCCTTACCCGTTCATCCCGCGTCACTTCACGCTCATCGACTGGTTCAGTATCGGGCTGCCCGGACTTTTCCTTGCCCTGGCGCCGAGCGAGGAGCGCGTACAGCCGCACTTCCTGCGACGCGTGCTCACGTTCTCGGTGCCTGCGGGGCTGTGCGCAGCGGCCGCCACCTACATCGCCTATGCGTTCGCCCGTACCGGCGAGCACGACACCTTGGTCGAGGCCCGCACCGCGGCCACCATCACGCTGCTCGGCCTCGGGCTCGTGGTGCTGATCATCACGAGCCGGCCGCTCTTGCCGTGGAAGCTCGCGCTCGCCGCGACCATGGCTGGCTTCTATGCGGCGGTGATCGCCATTGGTCCGCTGCGCCGGTACTTCGAGCTCGACGTGCCATCATCGACCACATGGGTCGCGATCACGATCAGCGGAGCGGCCGGCGCCGCCGGAATCGCACTGCTCCCGTCAGTCGTCGCCCGACGATTTGCCCGGGGCGTGGCCCCGTCCGCCGCCGTCTAAGGTTGCGGCGATGAACGATTCCAGCGACGGTGCGGCGTACACCGACATCATCTTCACGTTCGACGACGGCGTCGCCGTCATCACGTTGAACCGACCTGACAACCTCAACGCGTTCAGCTCGGCCATGGGAGCGCAGCTCGCCGACGCACTACAGAAGTGTGATCAGGACGAGCGGGTCCGAGCCGTGATCATCACCGGCGCAGGCCGGGCGTTCTGCGCCGGTGCCGACTTCTCCGCCGGCCCGGCGGTGTTCGGCTCCCAGACCGGCAACACCAATTTCTCGTCTGATCCCCTGCCGTACCACCCCTGGCAGGTACGCAAGCCGGTGATCGCCGCGATCAACGGCCATGCCGTCGGGTTGGGCATGACCATCCCGCTGCAATGCGACATACGCATCATCGCCAAGACCGCGAAGTGCGGCATCGTGCAGAACCGCCGGGGCGTGATGCCCGACGCACACAGCCATTGGACGTTGCCGCGCATCGTCGGCCACGCGCGCGCAGCCGAGATCCTCCTCACCGGCAAGATGTTCACGGGCGTCGACGCAGCAGCATGGGGGCTCGCATCCGAGGCCCTCGACGCCGAGCGGGTGCTACCCCGCGCGCTCGACATCGCACACGAGATCGCGACGCACGTCGCTCCGGTCTCGGTCGCGGTGAGCAAGCGGTTGTTATGGGCAGACCCTCCCCCGACGCGCGCCGCGATGCACCAACTCGAGACGGATCTGCACCTCGTCCTCATGGGCCGACCGGACTCGCGCGAGGGTGTTCTGGCGTTCCTCGACAAGCGCGATCCAGAATGGACCATGACCCTCGAGAATGACTGGCCGACGTGGCTCGATGAAGAGCCCATCGTCAGCCCTACGAGCCAATCGTGAGCGCGGCGACCGGGCGCAATGTCGTCGTCGTCGGCGACGGTCCGCTCACCGCCGACCTCGCCGACGGCCTCGGGTCGCGGGGCTATCGCGTGGCACCGCTCGCCGTGCGAGAGGTGAGCCGTGCAATGTTCACCGACGCGCTGCAGCGTGCGCACGACGAGCTCGGATCGATTGACCTCATCGTGCACGCGCACGCGCATCCACTCGCTGCACGCGCGGGCACCATCGCCGATCTCGCCGAGCGCGACTGGATCGACGCGTGCGAGTCCACGCTCGACGCGGCCTACCGACTCGGGCAGGCGGCGCACCCGTTCCTCGCGGCCAGCCATGGCCACCTCGTCTTCCTCGTACCCACCATCGGACTCACGGGCGCGGCCGGCTACGCCGCGTTCGCCACCGCAGCCGAGGGCATCCGTGCACTGGCCAAGGGCATGGCCAAGACCTGGGGTCACGACCACATCACGGTGAACACCATTGCGTATGCGTTCGCCGCCGATCCGGCGACCACCCGCATGTCGCTCGTGCCTCCGGCCCTCGGTCGTCTGCCGATCGCCGAGACCGACATCGCACCGGTCATCGCCTTGTTCGACTCCCCCGATGCACATTTCGTCACCGGCGCGACGCTCGTGCTCGACGGTGGGATCTGGACCGCGCTGTGACCGACGTTGCCCACCCGGCCTTGCCACCCCAACTACTCATCGGCCGCACGGCCATCGTCACCGGCGGTGGCCAGGGCGTGGGCGAAGGCATCGCCCGAGCCCTCGCCGCCGCGGGGGCCAACGTGGTCATCGCGGCCCGCCGCGTCGAGACCGGCGAGCCCGCCGCACAAGCCATCCGTGATCGCGGGCACCGCGCGATCTGCATGCCGTGCGACGTCGCGTCGCGCGCCGACATCGAGCGCACCGTCGCCGACACGGTCGCCGAGTTCGGCGCGCTCGACATCGTGGTGCACAACGCGGTCAGCGCCGTGGGTCCGGTGGCCGAGGTGCAAGACGGCAGCGATGAGGTGTGGGAGGGGCTCCTGCACACTGCGCTACGCGCGTCCTTCAACCTGGCGCAGGTCTCGCTCCCTCACCTTGGCGAGCGCGACGGCAGCACCCTCATCCTCTTGACCTCGCCGGCAGGCATCGAGGGCAGCGCCGATCGCGCTACCTATGGCGCGGTCAAGGCGGGCCAACGCGGCTTCGCGAAGTCACTCGCCCGCGAATGGGGGCCGCTCGGCATCCGCGTGAACTGCATCGGGCCGGTCGCCATGACGCCCGCCATGGCGCGCGCCTACGAGGCCAACCCACAACTCGAAGCGCGCATAAACGCCCGTACCCCGCTGGGCCGCATCGGCGATCCCGAAGCCGACATCGGCGCGGTCGCGGTGTTCCTGGCGAGCGACATGGCTCGCTATGTGACTGGACAAACGCTGATCGTCGACGGCGGCGGCTTCCTCGGACTCTGAACCTCACCCCGGGGCCGGCCAGGCCGAGAGCGGTCAGGCCTCAGACTCAGCCGGTACATCCTCGGCGGGTAACTCGTCGGCGTGGTCCGTGACGGCGTGGTCCGTGACGGCGAGGAGAGCAGCGGCTTCAGCCGCGGCCTCTTCCTCGGCCTTCTTCTGGGCTGCCGCGTAGCGGAGGCCGGAGATCATGTCCATCGGTCAGTCCTCCCGAACACGGCCTCGTCGTCGACACCATGCCCGCGCTTTTTCTACCTCGGGATTGCGCTTCGTGCCGAACCGGTCTGCGCATCACCGGCCCAGAACACGAACGACCCTCCGCGTAATACGGCGGGTCGTTTCGGGAGATCCACAAACGGGGTCGCGCGGCCCGAGCCGCCGACGCGTCATCGTGGGGGTGCCTTCGTGGACGTGCCTTCGTGGACGCTCCGGGCGAACGGCTCAGCCGACGGCGACCGAGGCGCGGAACACGGCCGCGGTCTCCGCCACCCGACGCCGGCCGATGATCGGCGTGGTCGGCGCGAACCCGGCGGACGCGCGCTCGGCCTCGGACTCACCGCCCCAGAACCCGAGCTCACGGTTGGTTCGGGCGTAGTTCCGACAGGGCTGCACCGAGGTGCATCCCTGACAGATCGCCCGGGCCTGCGCCTCTCGGCGCACCCGCGCTTCGGGCCGTTCGGCAAAGGGGGCAAAGAACAGCTCGCTCTTGCCACGGCACGCCCCCTGCGGCATCCAATCCGTGGGGTCGTTTGACATCAGCACAGAGTCGCGCTCGATCATGAGCTCATTCTCCTCGGCACAGCAAGCCTGGGGGCACGCGCAGACACCGAGGCGCTGTTCGACCAGGAGGGGGCTCCCGCTGATCGGGCACCGCACACCAGGGGCTCACTTGCACCGCGCACTGCACTTGAAAGACTAGGGAAAAGGTTCGGTCCGTGCGATGAAACGGTGATTCTTTGTTCAGACAGGCATCATCGCCTCTAGAGATGGATCGGGACGATTCTCGTGAGGGACAGATGGCGCGGCGTCAGATCCGACGCTCCCTGCCTGACCAGTACGGATTTCGCACCGCGCGGCGGGCCAGCTTTCCCGTCTCGGTCCGAGGCAACGACCCGACGAGGTCGATCCGGCGCGGGACCTGATATCGCGCAAGACGCCCGGCCGCGAACGCGCGAAGTGCTTCGGGATCGAGCTCGACCCCCTCGACCGGCTCGACCACCGCGACCACCATCTCGCCCCACTCGTCGTCGGGGGCGCCCACGACGCAGCAGTCGGCGAGGCCGGGAAACCCGGCCAGGGCCGCTTCGATCTGCGCCGGATAGATGTTGACGCCCCCCGACACGATGACGTCGGCCCGACGGTCGCACAGGAACAGGTATCCCTCGTCGTCGACGTAACCGATGTCGCCGAGGGTCATGAGTCCGTTGCGCACCGCGGCTGCGGTCTTGTCGGGGTCGTCCTTGTAGGTGAACTCGCCGGGTTGGCGAAACCACACCTCGCCTTCGACGCCGGTCGCGACCGATCGGCCCTCGTCGTCGAGAATCGACAACTCGAGGTGCGGGAAAGGCCGTCCGACGCTGCCCGGCCGGGCCAGCCACTCGGCGGACGAGATCGTGCACCCGCCACCCTCGGTGCCCCCGTAGAACTCGTAGAGCACCGGCCCGAGCCACTCGATCATGGCGCGCTTCACATCGGGGGCGACCGGAGCGGAACCATGGATCACGAGCCCGAGCGATCCGACGTCGTAGCGGGCACGTACCTCCGGCGGGAGGCGAAGGAGGCGGACGAACTGGATGGGCACGAGGAAGGTCGAGGTGACGCGGTGCGAGGCCACGAGACGAAGGAACTCCTCGGCGTCCCAACCATCCATGAGCACGAGGTCGGCCCCGAGCAGCGCCGCACCCTCGGCGTACGACACCGGTCCTGCGTGATAAAGCGGACACGCGACAAGGTGCACGCCGTCGTCGCCGTCGGGCAGGTAGGTACGGATCATCTGCATCCCGGCGAGTCCGGCGCGACTGGGCGGCCGAGTGTCGGCGACGCGGCCGCGGAGCACCCCCTTCGGACGCCCCGTGGTGCCGGAGGTGTAGAGCATGGTGTCGCCGGCCAACGGGCGGTCCAGGTCTTCGCCCCCGAACTGCCCGACGAGCTCGGTGTAGTCACGAAAGCCGGGGATCGGTCCGCCCACCGAGATGCAACGCTCCGGCGGCAGCGATGCTGCGGCCGCTACCGCGACATCGGCGAAGCGTGCGTGCGCGACGAAAAGCTCGGCCTCGCAGTTCTCGACGACGTACTTCGCATCCTCGGCGCCCCACCGCCAGCTGAGCGGGGTGAGCCGGCGCCCTGACCACGCTGCGGCACGATAGGTCCACAAGAACTCGGGGACGTTCGGGAGCAGGGTCGCGAACGACGCCCGCGGTGCGAGACCGAGCGCGTCGAGCGCACGAACGAACTGGTTGGCGCCCGACTGGATCTCGGCATTGCGTGTGACGGTGTGCATCGGGGGTGTCAGGCCAGACGCGTGCGGGCGCGGCCACGTAGGGTTCGCCGAAGACGGCGGGATCGAGACGTTCGCGCCATGAAGCAGGGGGACATGAATGAGCGAAGGTAGCCGACCACTCGCGGGCATGACGGCTGTCGTCACCGGCGGCGCCGGAGGCATCGGACGCGCCACGTCCGAGCTCCTGGTCCGCGACGGCGCACACGTCGTGATCGCCGGACGCACCGAGAGCAAACTGACAGATCACGCGACGCGACTCGCGCCGCTCGCCGGCGACTCGGGCGGCTCGATCCGCTACATGGTGTGCGACGCGTTGAATGATGATCAGGTCAAGGCGCTCGTCGAGATGACCGCCGAACCCACCGGACGCGTCGACATGGCCTGTGGCATCGTCGGTGGCGCCACGGGTGCCGCACCGATCCTGCAGTTCACCGTCGACCAGCTCGAGTCGACCATGCGCCAGAACATCACGTCGTTCTTCCTCCTGCTGCGCCACGCCGGTAGCGCGATGGTTCGCCAGGGCGGCGGGTCGATCGTGGCGATCTCGTCGATGCAAGGCAGCCAGAGCGCTCCCTTTTTCGGCGCGTACTGCGCGGCCAAAGCCGGCCTCGAGATGTTCTGCAAGGTGGCTGCCGACGAACTCGGCGAGTTCAACGTGCGCGTCAACTGCGTGCGTCCCGGCCTCACCGACACCGACGCGACCCAAGGCATGGTGCACAACGATGAGGTGACCGACGCCTACCTCGTCCAACAACCGATCGGCCGGGTGGGCCAGGGCTACGACATCGGCGCTGCGGTGCGGTACTTCCTCGGGCCCGAATCGAGCTGGACCACCGGTCAGGCGCTCACCGTCGACGGCGGATGCTCCCTGCGGCGCTTCCCTGATCTCACCTCGATGTGGCGCCAGCGCGGGCTCGGCGACGCCATCGCGAAGCAGACCCAAGGCCTCGTCGACTGACCGCTCGTACACGCGTCGGCTCCTGCTTCGGGCATCATCAACGCATGAGCGAAACCTGGGGACTCGACGGCCCGTACTTCGACGATCTGCACGTGGGGCAGATCCTCGAGCGCGCACCGTCGATCACCATCGGCCCCGGCGAGACCGCGCAATACCAGGGCATCTGCGGCGACCCGTACCTGCTCGCGCTCTCGGCACCGCTCGCGGCTTCGGTCACCGGTGAGCCGGGCGCCGTGGTGAACCCCGCACTCGTGCTGCACGTGGCGATCGGTCAGAGCACCGTGGCCACGCGGCGGGTGATCGCGAACCTCTTCTATCGCGACGTCATCGTGCGGCGCGCGGTGCGAGTGGGCGAGACGCTCACCACCACCGTCGACATCCGCGGCATGCGCGAGACGGGTCAGAAGCCTGACCGACAGCGGCGGGGCATGGCGTTGCTCGGCATCCGCACCACGAGCGATCGCGGTGACGTCGTCGCCGCGTTCGAACGCTGCGCGCTGCTGCCGTTCCGAAACGCAGACGCGGTCATCGACGCGCGCGACGACTTGCAAGGTCCGTCCGGCGCGGCCGACGTTGCGTCATTCGTGGCGCACACACCGACCTCCTGGGACCTCGGCCCGCTCGGCGAGCCGGTCACCTGGCCACTCGGCGACACTCGTACCGATCCGCTGCGCGACACCGTCACCGGTGCCACCACGCTGGTGCGGCTCACCCAGAACCTCGCCGCAGCGCATCGCGACGCGAGCCTCGGCCAAGGTGGCAAGCGACTCGTGTACGGAGGGCACACCGTCGGCCTCGCGCAGGCCTCGCTGCACCGAATGGTCCCCAACAGCGCCGCGGTGATCGGCTGGCACAGCTGCGACCACACCGCGCCGGTGTTCGAGGACGACGTCCTCTCGGTCAGCGCCACGCTCGACGACGCGCACCCCATCGGCAACGGACGCCTGCTGTCGTTCCGCGTCATCGTCAAGGCCAGCCGAGCCACGGACGAGTTGGCCACGCCCGTGCTCGACTGGCATCCGGTGTTGTTCGCGCCCTGACAATCGGCGATGGTGCCGCCCGGTCAGCGCGGGCCGGGGCCGGCGATCACCTTTCGGTCGTGCAGCCCGCTGAGCTCCGCGCTTGACAGACCGAGGATCTCGGTGAGCACTTCGTCGGTGTGCTCACCGAGCACGGGCGCCGGTGCAACGGGCACGCGACCGCTAGCCGGTGACAGTGGGGAGCCGGCGGCGAGGACATGACCGACGCCGGGTTGGTCGATCTCGGCGAACAACGGGTTCGTGGTCGAACATCGGGGATCGTCGGCGACCATCTGGCGAAAGGTCTGGTACGGACCCCAGCACACGCCATGTGCGTCGAAGGCCTGGCGTACCTCGGCCAGCGTTCGGGCCGCGCACCACGGCGCGATGATCGCGGCGATCTCCTCGCGCGCATCGAACCGATCGCCTTCGTCGTCGAAGTCGAGGCCGAGTTGCGCGGCGAGCAGGCGCAGCTGCTCGGTGCTCTCGGTGGCCTCGGTCAACGAGAGCCACTGCTTGTCACTGATCGCAACCGGCATCACACGGCGCCCGTCGCGCGTCGCGAAGTCGCGGCCGAACGCGCCGTACAGGTCGTTGCCGAGACGCGGGCGTTCACGGTCGAGGAGTTGGGCCTCGGCTACATGGCCCAGCGCGGAGACCACCGCAAACGCGACGTCCGAAAGCGCGAGCGAGATGAGCTGCCCGGCGCCCGTTCGTGTGCGATGGCGATCGGCCGCGAGCACGCCCACGGCGACGGCTTGCCCACAGATGAGGTCCCAGGCCGGCAGCACGTGGTTCACCGGACGCGGGTCGTCGACTGCGCCGGTGACTGCGGGATAGCCGACCGCAGGGTTCACCGTGTAGTCGACGGCGCTCGTGCCGTCGTGATCGCCGACGACGTTGATGTACACAAGGTCGGCGCGCCGTTCGCGGAGTCGGTCGAAGCTCATCCAGCCGCGAGCGGGGAAGTTCGTGAGGAAGATGCCGGCGTCCGCACCCGGTGCGCACACGAGGGCGGCCAGGAGTTCCTGCGCCTCCTTGTTGCGCAGATCGACGGCGATCGACCGCTTCCCCTTGTTCAGACCTGTCCAGTAGAGGCTCGTTCCGCCCGGCGCGAGTGGCCAGCGCCCGTAGTCCAGGCCCCCGCCGATCTGATCGAAGCGGATGACGTCGGCACCGAGTTGGGCCAGCGTCATGCCACCGCTCGGGGCGGCGATGAACGCCGAGCCTTCGATGACACGCATTCCCGAGAGCAGCCCGTTCATGCGGCGGAGTATGTCATCGAGCGCCCGACCGGGTCGCATGCGCCGACCGAACGAACCGATCGACGGCACCCGTGAGGGGTGACGTAGGTCGAACGACGGATTTCGTCGTGGTACTTGGTTTCGGCGGGCGGATAAGGCACGCTTGCCCCCATGTCCACCGCATCCGACCCCACCTTCGAGGCCCGGCCGTGGGGCTCGTTCACCGTGCTCGACGACCAGGCCACGCACAAGGTCAAGTCGCTTACCGTCAATCCCGGGCACCGGTTGAGCTACCAGCAGCACGCGCGCCGGTCCGAGCACTGGTTCGTGGTGGCCGGCACGGCCACGGTCACCCTCGACGGCCGCGAGGCCACCATCGAGCGCGGCGAGTGCATCGACATCCCCCTGCACTCGTGGCACCGCATGGAGAACCGCTGCGCCGAGCCGCTCGTGTTCATCGAGGTCCAGCAGGGCGATTACTTCGGCGAGGACGACATCGTCCGCGCGTCCGACGACTACGGCCGGGTCAACTGACCCATCGGCGCGGGCGACGCGAACGCGTTGTGCGTCAACTGCTGGCTGACCCGTACTCATCCCAACGACAACGATCAACCGGCCATAGTGGCGTTCGCCGTCGCGGAACGAGCCACGCATCAGCTACTCGTCTAGCTGCTGTCGATCAGATCGCCGGCGCGCGATCGGTTCGAGGACCCCGCCGCCGGTCACCAAGCTCGACCTTGTGCACCGGTCGAATTGCGCCGCGAACCTCAAACCGCTGGCCAGTTGACGGCCTGCACCTCGCTGTAGGCGTGCAGTCCGAAGACGCCGCGGTCGCGGCCGACACCTGACATCTTGAAGCCGCCAAAGGGCGCTTGCGGGTGCGACTGCACACCGTTGACCGCGACGTTGCCCGACTCGAGTTGCCTCGCAATCGACAGGCCACGCCCGAGATCCCCGCACCACACGTAGGAGAAGAGGCCGTAGTCGCTGTTGTTGGCGATGTCGACGGCTTCATCCTCGTCGTCGAATGGCACGATGACGACAACCGGGCCGAAGAACTCCTCCTGCACGACGAAGTCGTCAGGCTTCACGTCGACCAGCAGGGTGGGGTTCACGAAGTACCCCACCCGGTCGGGGACATCACCGCCCACCGCCACGGTGGCTCCTTCGGCGACGCCCCGCTCGATCAACGCGACGACCCGGTCGCGCTGGGTCTTCGTGACCAGCGGTCCAACGAGGGTGTCCCGTTCCCGAGCATCCCCCACCTTGAGCGCCTTGGCCGCGGCGACCAACCGATCGACGGTCTGCTGATAGATGCTGCGGTGCACGATGACCCGCGTGGGCGCCGTACAGATCTGACCGGAGTGGAACGCCCACACCGAGGCGATCGCCGTCACGGCGTTCGCGACGTTGCAGTCCGCGGTCATGATCAACGCGCCCTTACCCCCGAGTTCCATCAGATTGCGCTTCATCGTCTTCCCGCCCTGCTCGATGATGCGGGTGCCGATCAGCGAGCTGCCGGTGAAGCTGATCATGTTGACAAGCTTCGAGTCGACCAGCGCGGAGCCCGCATCGGGGCCGCTGCCCACGATCAGGTTGATCACGCCCGGGGGGAACCCCACCTCGTCGAGGATCTCGACGAATCGGATCACCGCGAGCGGATCCTGTGGCGCGGGTTTGATGATGACCGTGTTGCCCATCGCAAGCGCCGGCGCGATCTTGCCCGCGATGTTGGTGATCGGGAAGTTGTATGGCGTGATGCACGCGACCACGCCCACGGGTTGGCGATACACCATCGCGTTCTGCAGACCTGCCGGACCGAGCGCCGTGGCACCCAACGCATACGGCTTCAACGGCTCGTCGACGTCTTGCGGGTTCCGGTAGTAGTTGAACCGCTCCAGGCACGCCGGCAGCTGCATTGTCTCGGCCACGTTGATCGTGGAGCCGGTCTCGGCCTGCACCAACGGCGCCAACGCCGGCAACCGCCGCGCGAGCAGATCGGCAGCCTTGCCCAACAACGCACAACGCTCGGCCATGGGCGTGGCCCGCCAGCTCTTCAGCGCACCCTTCGCCGCCGACGCCGCGTCGTTCGCCTGCTGCACCGAGGCCTCCGGCGCGTGACCCACCACCTCGGTGGTGTTCGGATCGATGATGTCGTAGCGGGCGCTCGTCGGCACCCACTCGCCACCGATGAGGAGCTTGTAGTCCTCGTCGACGTTGAAGCTCATCGGCTCTCCCTGTGATGGTCCGTAACCCGGCTGAGGTCGGCGGCATGGTACCGATCGGGTTCCCGCAACGGCACGCCGCGCGGTGGCACCTATAGGCTCCATGCCTACGTATCAGGAGGAACAAATGGCACGTTTCACTCGCAAGGTCGCAATCGTCACCGGCGCGGCATCCGGCATCGGCCGCGCCACGGCAATCCGGCTTGCGTCCGAAGGCGCCACCGTTGCGTGCGTCGACCGTGACGCCAAGGGCCTGCGGGCCACCGTGAAGCTGTTGCCGAAAGGCAAGGCCAAGGCGTTCACCTGCGATCTCCTCGACCCGGCCAGCATCACCAAGACCGTCAAAGCAGTCGTCAAGGCTTTCGGCTCCGTCGACGTGCTCTGCAACATCGCCGGTATCGGCCACTTCGCGAACGACGAGGAAGAGACCCTCGACTTCTGGAACCGCATCATCGGCGTCAACCTCACAGGCACGTTCCTCATGTCGCAGGCCGCGCTGCCGCACCTGAAGCAGTCGAAAGGCAGCATCGTGAACTGCGCGTCCACGGCAGGCACGCACGCCCAGCCGCTCAGCTCCGCGTACTCCGCGTCCAAGGGCGGGGTGATCTCGCTCACCCAGACCATGGCCATCACCAACGGCAAGGCCGGCGTGCGCGTCAACTGCGTGGCACCCGGTGGCGTGAACACCGCCATCACCGACCAGTTCCCCATCCCGGAGGATGCCGACTTCTCGTTGTTCGCACGCATCATGCCGTTCGTCGACATGGGCGAGCCCGAAGAGCTCGCAGCAGCGTTCGCGTTCCTCGCCTCGCGCGATGCCAGCTACATCAACGGCATCGTCCTCCGCGTCGACGGCGGCATGAAGGCCTGATGCCCGGCGGCGTACGAACGACTCGCCCCATGACCGACGACGAGCTCGCCATCGCCGGCGCGATCAACGCCCTCGAGGATTCACTCGAGGCCACGATCGCGCTGTGCGACATGCTCGCGCCTGCACAATGGCGCCTCCCTACCGCGTGCCCCGGTTGGACCGTGCGCGATCAGGTCGCGCACCTCGCCGGACTCGAGGCGCTCCTGCTCGGCCATCCCCGTCCCGAGCATCAGCTGCCGTCGTTCGCGCACGTGGTCAGCGACGTCGATCGCGAGATCGAGATCGACGTCGACGTTCGGCGCACGCGGCCCGTGACCGACGTGCTCGACGAGTTGCGCGAGCTCGCTGCACTCCACATCGCCAAATTGCGGGCCGACCCTCCCGATCCGACGACCCGGCTGCCGCACGTCGGCGGCGTAGAGCTGCCGGCACGTTTGGCGCTCACGCTGCGGGTGTGCGACGTGTGGACCCACGGCGAGGACATCCGCCGTGCGGTCGGGTACGAACCCGACCTCGCGGCACCCGCCGCAGAGATCACGACCGAACTGTTCCTACGCGGCTTCGCTCGCGCAGTCGAGAACCTCGCCCTGCCCGATGGCAGCGTGATCGTGCTCGAGATCACCGAACCCTTCCCGAGCACGCAAGTGATCGCATTCGACACCGAGCCGACCAACACCCCCACCGTCATGTTGCGCATGGATGTCGCGAACTTCACCGCGCTCAGCGCTGGTCGCATCGGACCGAGCGATGCGACCGTCGAGATCGAGGGCGACCGAGCGCTGGCCCGTTCGATCCTCGCCGCGATGGTCGCCACGCCTTAGCCAGTCGCGCCGCAGCCAGTCGCGCCGCAGCCAGTCGCGACTTCGTCGGGGTCAACCGCCTTGTTGCGCGTTCGAGCCGCTCAGATCGGTTCGATCGCGCAACAAGGCACGACGAAGGCAGACAGGAACGCCTGCCAGTGGGTCGCTGGGCGATCCGTCGCGGCCGCAGGAACGCCGTTCCAGCTACCCTGGCGCTACACGGCACACGGGGGAACCGACATGCTCGACGTGATCATCAAGGGCGGCGACATCATCGACGGCACCGGGGCGAAGCGCCGCCGAGCCGACGTCGGCATCGTGGCCGACCGCATCGTCAAGATCGGCGAGATCACCGAACCTGCGGCGCGCATCATCGACGCCACCGGCAAGCTCGTCGCACCCGGGTTCATCGACGTGCACACCCACTTCGACGCGCAGGTCTTCTGGGACGGAGCGCTCACGCCGTCGCCGTTGCACGGCGTCACCACCGCCCTCGCCGGCAACTGCGGGTTCACCATCGCCCCGTTGTCCGACGACCCGGCCGACGCCGAGTATCTGCTGCGGATGCTGGCCCGCGTCGAGGGCATGCCCGTCGAGGCACTACGCACCGGCGTGCCCTGGAACTGGAAAACCAGCGCCCAGTACTTCGACCAGATCGAGGGCAACCTCGGGATCAACGCCGGCTTCATGATCGGCCACTCCGCGATCCGTCGGGTCGCGATGGGCGCCGACGCGACCAAGCGTGAAGCAACGCCTGAGGAGCTCGAGCGCATGAAGCGCTTGCTGCGCGCCGGCCTCGAGGCCGGCGGGATCGGGTTCTCGTCGTCGTATGCCCGCACGCACAACGACGCCGACGGCAACATGGTGCCGTCACGCCACGCGTCCACCCAAGAGCTCGTCGAGCTCGCACGCGTCACCGGCGAGTTCGCGGGAACGTCGCTCGAGATCATTCCGCAGGTCGGCCCGAAGTTCGACCAGTGGGCGGTCGATCTCATGACCGACATGTCGGTCGCGGCCCAGCGCCCGATCAACTGGAACGTCATGACCGTCAACCGGGCCAACTATGACGACTGCCTGGCCAAGCTCGAGGCGGGCGACTACGCACGGGCTCGCGGCGGCAAGGTGGTCGCACTCACCATTCCGATCAGCTTCGGTGTGCGGTTGTCATTCGCGAGCGGGTTCGTGCTCGACGCAATGCCCGAGTGGGAGGGCCCCATGGCTGCGTCGCGCGACGAGAAGCTCAAGCTCTTCCGCGACAAGAGTGCGCGCGCCGCGCTCAACGAGCAGGCGCAGCGCGCCGACAACCCCATGCGAATGCTCGCCAACTGGGGCAACAAGGTCATCTTCGATGTCGTCGCCCCCGAGAATGAGCAATACCGCGGTCGCACCGTCGCCGAGATCGCCAAAGCCGAAGGCCGCGACGATTGGGACGTGCTCTGCGACATCGCCGTAGCCGACGAGCTCAACACCAGCTTCGGCTCGCCGACGCCGCCGGAGACCGACGACGACTGGAAGGCCCGCGTGAGCCTGTGGCGCGACGAGCGCACGGTCATCGGGGCATCCGACGCCGGCGCACACCTCGACCTGCTTGCGTCGTTCAACTACTCGACCGGCATGCTGCAGCGAGCAGTGCGCGAGCGCCAGATGCTGTCGTTCGAGGAGGCCATCCACCTGATGACCGACGTGCAGGCCAAGCTCTACGGCATCTCGCAGCGCGGCCAGCTCCAAGAGGGCTGGTACGCCGACGTCATCGTGATCGACCCGAAGACGATCGGCACCGACGAGGTCGCCATGCGCTTCGATCTCCCCGGTGGCTCCGGCCGGCTCTACGCCGACTCCCAGGGCGTCGACCACGTGCTCGTCAACGGCAAGGCCATCGTGGCCGATGGTGCGCTCACCCAGGAACGTTCGGGAACGCTGCTTCGTTCGGGCCGCGACACCGTCACCGCGTCGCTCGCCTGACCCAGGAACGCCGACGGGCACCCGACCCAGGGACTCGGCGGCCAAGTAACGTGACTCCGTCATTGCAGGCTGCGGCATCCGCCGCACGTACATCACCGCGGCAGCAGCCGCGTTCCAGGAGAGGCACCCATGCCTGACGCTGTCATCGTCGCCACCGCGCGCACCCCGATCGGCCGAGCCAACAAGGGGTCGCTGGTCGACGCCCGCCCCGACGACATGTCGGCCTTCATCATCCGCGAGATCCTCCGCAAGTCGGGCATCGACGGCCAGACGGTCGAAGACATCATCTGGGGATGCGCGCAGCCGGCCGGCGAGGCCGGGTTCAACGTCGGCCGAGCCGCCGGAATCCTCGCTGGGCTCGATGTCCCCGGGGTCACGGTCAACCGTTACTGCTCGTCGTCGTTGCAGACCATTCGCATGGCCTCGCACGCGATCCGCTGCGGCGAAGGCGACATCTTCATCGCCGGCGGCGTCGAAGCCGTGAGCCGCTTCCAGTACGGCGCCGCGGACCGCGGCCCGCACAACCCGCACTTCGAAGCCGCCGAGGCCCGCAGCGTGGCTCGTAGCGGCGGCGAGGGCGGCGACTGGACCTCGCCCACCGGGCTGCCCGATATCTACATCGCCATGGGCCAGACCGCGGAGAATGTCGCCGAGCTGAAGCAGGTCTCTCGCCAGAGCCAGGACGAGTTCGCGTGTCTGTCGCAGAACCGCGCCGAGCGCTCGGCGAGCAACGGCTTCTTCGAGCGTGAGATCAGCCCGTACACGCTGCCCGACGGCACCGTCGTCTCAAAGGATGACGGCATCCGGGCCGGCACCACCGTCGAAGCACTGTCCGGCCTCAAGCCCGTGTTCAAGGCCAACGGCTCGGTCACGGCCGGCAATGCGTGCCCGCTGAACGACGGCGCGGCCGCCGTGCTCGTCATGAGCGACACCAAGGCCAAGGCTCTCGGGCTGAAGCCCCTCGCCCGCATCGTGTCGAGCGGCGTTTCGGCGCTGAGCCCCGAGATCATGGGCCTCGGTCCGGTCGAGGCGATCACCCAGGCCCTGGGGCGCGCCAAGCTGTCCGTCGCCGACATCGACCTGTTCGAGATCAACGAAGCGTTCGCGGCCCAGGTCGTGGCCTCGGCCACCGACCTCAACATCCCGTGGGACAAGCTCAACGTCAACGGCGGCGCCATCGCCATCGGTCACCCGTTCGGCATGACGGGCGCTCGCATCATGACCACCCTGCTCAACGGCCTCGAGGACTCCGACAAGGAGTTCGGCGTCGAGTCGATGTGCGTCGGTGGAGGCCAGGGAATGGCCATGGTCATCCAGCGCCTGCGCTGATCGCCGCACGCCCAGAGCGCCGACCGCAAGTTGTCGCTCCTGCGCACCTGCACCACACGAGAGGCCTTCGCCACCGGTGGAGGCCTCTCGTCGCGTCCGGGCCCACGACGGCACGCTGAGCTGGGCGGAAGGCACCATTTTCGCCGCACGTTCCATGCTTGCTGTTTCTTTTTCAAGCCATGCCAGGGTCTTTCCGATTGCCCACAGCGTTCGGCCCGTGGCGAACCGTGGGTGGCGCATGAAGTCCGCATTCCGGATGAACAACTTCGACCTCCTACGGCTCCTCGCGGCGACGCAAGCGGCCGGCTGTCGCACCCACCTCCGTTGCGAGCACGCGGCAGACGCGCCCGTACGGTTCGTCTACCGTGAGCGCATGACCGTCGACGCGTCTCTTCCGGTGTGCGGCCTTCGTGTCGAGCGGGGGGTGGGATGGGTGCGCATCGATCACCCACCGAAGCATCTCGTCGACGGAGCGTTCATGGGCGCCCTCGTCGCGGTGCTCGACCGCGCCGAGCGAGACACCGCAGTGCACGTGCTCGTGTTCGAGAGCGCGGATCCCGACTTCTTCATGATGCACGGCGATGTCGAAGGCATCATGCGCATGCCTCACAATCCCGACCCGGCCACGGAACCGAATCTGGCCGAGGCGATCTTCGAACGCGTGCGGCGCTTCCCGAAGCCCACCATCGGCATGATCGACGGCCACGCCCGCGGCGGCGGCAGCGAGTTCTTGAGCGCGCTCGACATGCGGTTCGCAGGTCCTCGCACGGTGCTCGGTCAACCCGAGGTTCCGATGGGCATCCTGCCCGGCGCAGGAGGCACCCAGTTCCTGGCCCGCCTCGTCGGCCGCGCTCGCGCGCTCGAGATCATCCTCGGCGGAGGCGACGTGTACGCGGACGAAGCCGCGGCCATCGGCTACGTGAACCGTGTGGTGCCCTCGGCGGAGCTCCGGTCGTTCGTCGCCACGCTCGCGGAGCGCATCGCCGCGTGGCCTCCCGAAGCCGTGCAGGCCGCGAAGCGGGCGATCGACGCGGGCATCTACGCCGCCGAGCCGCAGTTCATCACCGAGACCAACGAATTCCGTTCACTCATCAACGCGCGCGGCCACATCGCCCCCATGCAGCGATTCCTCGACGCGGGTGGCCAGACCCGCGAGGGCGAGACCACTCGCATGGACGCCATCATCGACGCCATGCGCAACCCCGACATGGCTAGACCGGCCGACTGACACTCGGGAAGTGCGCCGCACGGTGGACCGGCCCGACGACACCGCGCTATCCGATCAGGGCGCCAGTTCGGGCCACAACTCAAGCGCGGTGCCGCCCAGGAAACGAGCCTGCTCCGAGACACTCAGTCGCGAACACGAGTAGCGGCCGAGCGCGACGATCTCGGCGTAGGGTTCGCTGTGGTGTTGCGGGAAGTCGCTCCCCCACATCAAGCGCTCGACACCGAACACCTCGCACAACCGCTCGAGGACCTCGCGCGGATCTCGCCCTGCGTGCAGAGCGGGCTCGAGCAACGTGGTGGTGATCTTGAGTCGCAGGTTCTCGACATCGGCCAGCGCGTCGAGCGCGCTGGTGTCGCCGAGCAGGTCGATGAACCCGCAGTGATCGAGCGCTATCGGCAGGTCTCCGGCGAGGTCGCACACGGCGCGCACACGCGGCACGTCGTCGGCGACGATGCACAACGCCACGCGCACCCCGAGGTCACGGCAACGATCGAACACCGCCGCCATCGACGGGTCGTCGAGCCAGCGAGGCATGACGGGCGGAATGTTGAACAAGCGCGTGCCGCGCATGCCGCGTTGGGTGGTCCAGTACTCGAGTTGGGCGACGCGATCATCGGAGCCCATGTCGATGATCGACGCGCCCACCAACCGTGCCGGGTCGATCCCGAGTGCGTCGGCCGCGTACGCGTTGTCGTAGGCGTACGCGCCTTTCGCCTGCACGAGCACCGCGCCGTGCACCCCACCCGAGTCGAGCGCCTCGAGTAGTCCGACGGCATCGACCGGGTGCTCGTCGAACCACCCCATTCGTGCGAGGTCGGGCGGCGGTTGCATCGGATAGGCGACTCGGTCGTGCGAGACGACGTGCGTGTGGGTGTCGATGATGGTGACGGTGCTCACGCGGCCGACGCTACATTCTCGCCGTGCCCGCATTCGTCGCCGACCTCATCCAGCGCGCGTGGGACGCAACGGTGCGCCATGGTTCGATCCGTGCGAAAACCCGCGCCGCGAAGCGGTTCGCCCGCTTCGGCGAGGGCACGGTGCTCCTGTTCCCCACGACCGCGCTCATGGGCGAGCAGCGCATCGAGATCGGCGCCCATACCCACATCGGTCCGCTGGCCACGCTCAGCACCGGCATGCCGACCACCGCACATCTGGCCGGGCCGCCGATCCTCACGATCGGCGATCGTTGCCTGCTCGGCAAGGGCATCGGCATCGTGGCCCACGAACGCATCGAGATCGGCGACGACGTGTTCACGGGCCACTTCGTCTACATCACCGACCAGAACCACGGCTACGAGGATCTCGTCGAACCGATCGGCGTGCAGATGTGGACGAACGCACCCGTCACGATCGGCGAGGGGTCATGGCTGGGCCACGGTGCCGTGATCCTTCCGGGGACGCGACTCGGCCGCCACACGGTGGTCGCGGCCGGCGCGGTGGTACGCGGTGAGTTCCCGGACCACGCCGTGCTCGCAGGGGTGCCGGCGCGCCTGGTGCGTCGACACGACGGCGAGCGTTGGGTCCGAGTGCCGCGCCCCGAGGCCTGACCGACGGTTCAGGCCGGCCGGGTCGGGAACTCGGGCGCGCCGGCTGGGGCATCACCGGCGAGCGAATCCACGGGCGGCAAGACGCCGTCGATTTCACGATCTTCAAACACGCCCGAACGTTCGGTGTCGGCATGGTGCTCGGCTCGGTGATCGCGGTCGGCGGCGGCATGACATCGAGTCACAGCTCGAGGACGACCGGCGATCCATCGCCGACGGATAGGACAAGACGGCCGAGAGCATCGTCATGTACGAGATCGCACTCGTTTGGGTTCCGATGGAATAGCGGCCGCTCAGGCGCAGCAACAGGCGACGGTCTGGTCGAGCACCTGCCAGCGGAATCGCACCTGTGGTGAGGTCTCGCCGCAGCCCGTGCAGCTCATCTGCCACGCGGATCCCACGGCCGAGATCTCGAGCGGCGCCTGGCCGGTGGACAGGCGCCGAGGCTCGGCCTTGGGCTGGGCGATCTCGGGCAGTTCGGCAAGCTCGGCCTCGAGGTAGGGCGCAGTCGAAGGCGCGGGAACCGGCAGCCGTGCTTCGAGGTCGCGCCACACCGTCGATTGCAGCGCGTCGTTCTCGCCGCGCCGAGCGAAGCTCACCCACGCATAGAGCGCTTCGACCCCGATCCCTGCGATCAGTGCCGCGACGCGGTCATCAGCGTGCCCGTCGTGTGCGATGTCGATCTCGGCGATGGCCCGACGCCACCCGTCGAGTCGTTCGGGCTCCGGCACGACCGACGGACCGGGTTCTGCGAGGAACGAGTCGAGGGCCTCGAAGTGATCGGCGTCGAAGATGCCGGCCGCCTCGGAGATGCGCTCGATCTCGTCGAGAAACCCGTCGCGGTCGATGCGCTGTGCCGGGTCCTCGAGCGTGTCCTTGGCGAACATGATCACGAACCTGGTTCCGACCCCGGGACGCTTGCGGCGCAGGATGCGACCCATGCGCTGGATCATCTGACGACGGGTGCGACTCGCGCTCATGACGATGCCAAGGTTCGCGTCGGGAACGTCGATCCCTTCATCAAGCACACGAGGCGCGGCCACCGCGTCGAGCCGACGCGTGCGGAGGTCGTCGAGGATGTCACGCCGTTGACCGCGTGCGGTCGACCCCGTGATGAGCTCGATCGCCACGAGGGGATCGAGTCGATTGATCGCGTGGTTCGCGGCGCGGACGGTTTCGGTGAACAGAAGGGCGCCATGCGCCGCGCGGATAGCCGGCGCGAACCGCCCGAGCAGCTCGTACTTGCCGGTGCTCTGGGCGACGATGTGCCGACGCTTGGAGAATGCATCGAGGTAGTCGCGCGCAGCACGACCATCGTGCCCCGAGTCCTTGTCGGCGAGGTGCGCGACCGCCGTAAGGAACGCGCCGAATGGCTCGAGCGGAACACCACGCACCAGGCGGAGATGCCGACGTGCGTTCACGAGCTGCTGCTCGGTCGAGATGTACTCCGCGCGCTCCTTGGCCGACAGCGTGACGCCCACGAGTGCGACCCGGGGCCGCGCACACACGCCGTCCGCGATGGCCTGCTCGAAGCCGTAGCGGTAGCAGATGCCGCCGAAGTACGGCAGCAGGAGATCGGTGACCGCGTCGTCGGAGCGTTCGAGGGTCGCGGTGAGCCCGAGACGTTCCTCATATTGGGGCAGCAGCGCGCGGCGCAGCACGCCGCCACCGAGGCCATGGCATTCGTCGGCGATGAGCAGCCCACCGCCCTCGCCCGGAGGCACGGGCTTGTGCGCCGCAGCGGAGTGACGAGTGGCGACCAGGACATCGCACCGAGCCGGCGTGTCGCGACCGCTGTCGCCGAGCCGGCCGATACGAGCGCCGTGCAGCGCCGCCGTGAGCCGGCCGTGCCACTGCTCCATCAGCACTCGCGAGGGCACGACGACGAGCACGAACTGGCCGCGGCGCCACGCATCGGCGGCGGCCGCGATGGCCACATCGGTTTTGCCGGAACCGGTTACGGCCTCGATCACGCCTCGCCGACCGCATCGAAGCCAGCTGATGAGCGCGTCAAGCTGCCACCGATAGAGATCGTGTGGTGGCGCGGATGGGAGCTGGGGGGCCGAGACGGACAGCATTCGCTCAGCGCGACGTTCGGACAGGCATGCGGGCATCCAGGCTACGCCGCATCGTCTGAGGTACCGACGCGCAGGTAGGCACGCATCGCGACGGCACCGCTATACGGCGGCGCGGACCCACAGGTCGTCGCACGATTCGCAGACGTCGCGCGGGATGACCCCGGCCCGCATGAGCCGGCCGAACACCATGCAGCCGAGGCATACCGCGAAGAACGCCTCGAGGGAGGCCGCGACGGCCAGTAGCCCGA
>CAEZYR010000051.1_pt1 | contig 21262 bp, 18 predicted proteins | sample 7265551 | NCBI WGS metagenome assembly CAEZYR01 (sample SAMEA6813938, study PRJEB35770) | uncultured Acidimicrobiales bacterium | biome: Freshwater; feature: Freshwater reservoir; material: water | place: Czech Republic | collected 2017-04-14 | depth 30m m
AACTCGGCCTCGGTCATGTACTTGCCCGAGAACTCGGTCTCGAGGATGAGTGACGTGAGGTCCTCACGCGGCTCCTCGTTGCGACGCTTCATCGCCCACTGATAGCCGTACAGGCCCATCTCCGACAGGCCGTTGCCGGCTTGACGGTAGGAGGAGTCCGCGTCACCACCGATATCGGGATCTTGGCTGGAGGTGTTCATCTCGGCCCACTGCTGGAGCTGATCCCAGTCCTCCGCGGGCAGCCCCATCAGCTCGCCGATCACTTGAGACGGCAGCTTCGAAGTGACCTCGTGCACGAACTCGACGGTGCCCTTCTGTGCCGCCTCGACCATGATCTGCCGGCAGATGGAACGGATGCGTGGCTCCATGCCCGCGATCACTCGCGGTTTGAACTGCGGCGCCATCGGACGGCGGAACGCGGTGTGGCGCGGCGGGTCCATGGACAACAACATGTTCGCGGCTGTGGCAAGCGACTCGGGCGTACCGTCCTCGAGCACCACGCTGCCGGTCTGCGCCGAGAACAACACGGGGTTCTTCGAGACGTGCACGACATCCGCGTGCTTGAGCACCGCCCAGTACCAGGTGCCGTCGGGCATCTCTTGCCGCCACACCGGGTGCTCGCGACGCAGGCGTTCGAAAGCCGCGTGCGGCGGCGCCTCGACATAGTTGTCCGGGTCGTAGATGTTGATCTGATCGATGGTCGACGCGCTCACCACTACCCCCTGGTCCGAACTCACCCCTGCAGTATCGCGGAGAAAAGACACATCAGCCGCGCCACACCCGTTGGCCCCCGGGGTAAGCCGCCGTGCCGTCGAGGGTCATCACCGTGCGGTCGAGCTCGTCGAGCAGGTCGAGGCTCGAGCAGATCATGCCGGTGCGATCGAGCGGACAGTCGCACAGCGCTATCGCCGCTTCGACCATGGCTTCCATCGACTCGATCTGGTCGTCGGTGACGAGGCCGCCGACCAGTGCAGCGGCGCCCTCGCTCATGACCGCGGCGCGTGGCTCGATGGTGTTGACACGTATGCCGAATGGGTACGTCTCGACGGCGAGGGCATTGGTCTCGCGATTGAGCGCCGCCTTGGTCGAGCCGTACAGCCCGATCTCCTGGGCCCGACCTGCGGTGCGGAACGGTGGACCGACCGCGTGCTTCGCGGACGCGCTCGAAACATTGAGGATCCACCCCTCGCCGCGCTCAGCCATGCCCGGGATGACCGCCTGGGCGAGGTCGAGCGGCGCGTGCACGTTCACCTCGAACATGAGGCGACGACGCTTCAGCGGATACGAAAGGAGCGACTGGTAGATCGCCGCAGCTGCGTTGTTGACGAGCACGTCGACACGCCCGTCGAAGAGCTCGAGCGCGCGTGGCACGACCGTGGCGCGACTGTCGGCATCGGCCAGGTCGGCCGCCACGGCTTCGACTCGCGTGCCGTACCGAGCGCACCTCGCGATGGTCTCGTTGAGGCTCCCGGCCAGATGGTCGTGCTTGTCGATGGTGCGCGCCACGATGGCCACGTTCGCCCCCTCGGCACAAAGGCGCTCGGCGATGGCCGCGCCGATGCCCCGGCTCGCTCCCGTGACGATGACGTTCCGACCTTCGAATCGCTTCACATGTCCCCCGTTTGTTCCACGGCTCAGGTGCCGCTTCGATATGGCGTTCGCTGCAGGTCGTCGACGAGGCGCACCAACAGGTGTCCGAGCTGGTCGCGCTCGGCGCTGGTCCAGCCCAAGAGCGCGTCGCGCAGGTGCTGATTGTTCACGTGCTGCAGCCGTTTCGCGAGCTCGGCGCCGCGCCCGGTGAGGCGCACCAGCACGACGCTCGCGTTGTCGGACGACGCCGACCGTTCGGTCAGTCCGGCATCGTCGAGCTTGCGGAGCTGACGGCTTGCCGCACCGACGTCCATGCGCGCCGCACGAGCTGCCTCCGCCACCGGTCGGGATTCGCCGTCGCGCAGCGCGCGCAAGATCTGCATGCCCTGTTGCGAGACGTGCAGATCGGCGGCGTCGGCGAGGCTCGACGACACGCGACGGCTCGAGAGCAGCCGCTGGAGTCGGTAGAGCCCGTTGCCGATATTGTCGAACCCTGACTCGACGCGGCTGTTGGTCACGAGTTGAGGAACTGCTGCGCGTGGTGGCAGATGTACTCGATGCCTTCGTCGTCTATTGCGTGGTTGCACGGCAGGATGAGGCCGGACTCCATCACACGATCGGCGTTGGGCAGCCCACCCGGCGCGATGCGATGCGGCTTGTCGGCGAATGCCGGCTGGCGGGTCACGTTGCCCGTCCACACCATGCGGGTGTCGATGCCCTGCGCCTCCATGTGCTGTTGGAACTCGGCGCGTCGTACTCCCGACTCGGGCTTGATGAGGATCGGGAACATGTGCCAGCCGGTCTCGATGCCGGGCGTGATGCGGGGCAGCACGAACACGTCTGGGTGCTTCGCAAAGAACTCGGCGAGCAGTGCGAAGTTGCGTTGGCGGCGCGCCAGGTTCAGCGGCAGCTTGCGCATCTGCACGACGCCGAATGCCGCCGAGATCTCGGCCGGTTCGAAGTTCCACCCGACCTCGTCGAAGATAAAGAGGTCGTCGTACTCCATACCGTCGATCTCGGAGAAGAACCGCTTGTCGCCCCGCTTGGAGCCGAACAGTTTCGGTTCGCTGCGCCGACCCCACCGACGAAGAAGCAGGGCGCGATCGAGAAGGTCATCGTCGTCGACGCACAACATGCCGCCGGTGCCGGCCGCGGTGATGATGTGCGAGAGCGCGAAGCTGGTGAGCGAGATGTCGCTGCGGGTGCCCGTGGGCGTCCCATGCAACGTCGCACCGAGGCAGTCGCACGAATCCTCGACGACCTTGAGTCCGTGTGCGTCGGCGATGACCCGGATGCGGTCCCAGTCGGGGCAGTTTCCGATGAGGTTGGGGGCGAGGATGGCCTTCGTGCGGGGCCCGATCGCCCCCTCGATCTGTTCGACGTCGATCTGGTAGGTGTCAGGCTCGACGTCGACGAACACGGGCACGATGCCGGCGCGCACCATGGGCGCGATATCGGTCGAGAACGTGACCGAGGAAGTGATGATCTCGTCGCCAGGTTCGAGGCCGAGCAGTTCGACCGCGAGGTAGAGCGCCGACGAGCCGGAGTTCACCATGACACCGCGACGCTTGCCGAAGCTCGCGGCCACGAGCCGTTCCATCTCCTTGACGTTCTTGCCGATGCGCAACGCGGTGGGACCGCCGCGCAGCACCGAGAGCACCGCCTCGATCTCTTCCTCGTCGTGGACGCTGCCGGCGTACTCGACGCGCTTCACGAGCGGAAGAACGCGGGGCTGGTGGCGCCGGCGGGAATCTTGTCGAGCGGGGTCGCGATCTCGTCGACTGCGGGCCCGATGTTGGCGGCGTACACGTCGAGCTTCGAGAGGTCGAACCCGTAGACCTCGGCTGCGTTCTCGGCGAGCACCTTGCGGAGGTCGGCTTCGCTCCATCCGGCGAAGCTGCGGCGCAGCGATTCCTTCGAATACGGCGACGTGGACTCGTGATGCGGATAGTCGCTGCCCCACATGACCTTGTCGATGCCCATCTCGTGGAAAAAGGCCGCGTCGCCGGGCGTCGGGAAGCTCGCGCCGACCCAGATGTTGCGGGCGAAGGTTTCGCTCGGGGTGAGGCTCGGCACGGCGTCGGAGGCCACGCCGAGTTCGCCCACCCGACCGTTCTTGACCTGCGCGTAGAGGCTGTCCATGCGGCGCAGGATCGGGAGCACCCAGTCGGATCCCTGCTCGGTGACCACCAGCTTCAGCTGAGGGAAGCGCTCGAACACGCCGCCCCAGATCATGTGCCAGAACGCCCGGTTGGCGTAGAAGCCGGTCTCCATGACAAACAAGAGGTTCTTGATCGGCGTGTCCGGGACCTTGGGGATGCCACTCCCACCGGAGTGATGCGTGACCGGCATGTCGAGCTCTTGGCAGGTGGCCCAGATCGGGTCGTACACCGAAGACGACAGTGGCTCGATCCACGGCGTGTCGGGCGAGGCGCCGGGCAGCAGCACGCTGTTGATGCCGTGGGCCTTGCACCAGCGGATGTCCTTCACCGCTTCGTCGACGTCGTTGAGGAAGATCTGGGCCTGACCGCAGCGCCGCGCCGGATCGGCCGCCACGAAGTCGGCGAGCCAACGGTTGTGGGCGCGGATGCCGACCAGGCGAAGCTCGAAGTCCTCGGGGTCGGGCGCCGGCGCGATCACGACGCCGGTGGGGAAGAACGGCGGGACGGTGTTCGGGAAGATGACTTCGGCTGCGACGCCCTCAGCGTCGAGATCGGCGTTGCGGCGATCGCTGTCCCAGTTGCGACTGCGGCCGTCGTCCTGCAGGTCGCGGAACGGATTCTTGTACTTGCCCCGCCACGCGTCGAACGTGGCCTGATGCTCGGTGGAGAGGTACTCGCGGTACTGAGCGTGATTGCCCCCCGCGTGACAGTCGGCCGAGATGATCGTGTAGCGAGGTGACGCAGTGGAGGTGGCAGCCATTCCCTCATCCTAGGGAAAGGTATTGACTGAGTCAAGAGATGTTCGCCGCGGGTCCAGGATGGGCAGCGCGGCCGGGGCCAGTCCTAGACTCGTGACGTGCCCGAGCGCGCCGTGATCGAGAAACTCGTGCTGGCGATTGATCAGACCGAGGTCACCGACATCCTCCGGCTGGGCCGAAACGTGTTGAGTCGGGTCGGTTGCGTCAAGATCTCCAGTCATCTCGTGCAGCGCATGCCGCCGGGCCGAGCATTCGAGTTCGTGCGCAACCATCGCGCTCGCTCGATCTTCTACGACGCGCGATTCGTCGACGATCGACCCGAGAACCTCGCGGCCGATATCCGCGTCGTCTGCGGCGACAGCAAGGTGCCGCTTCGCCCACCCGAGTTCGTGAGCGTGCACCACGCAGTCGGCCGCAAAGGTCTCGTCGCGGCAGTCACCGCCGCCGAGGGCCGCACCGAGGTCGTGGTGTTCCTCGGGTCGTCCAACTGGGGCCCCGACGACTACGAGCTCATGCACGACGCCCGGGCCGAGGATGTCGTACGCAAGTGGGCGCGCATCGCCGCAGACGCTGGCGTGAAGTCGGTCATGTGCGCGGCCGCCGACGCATGGGTGATCAAAGACGATCCAGAGTGCCGACATCTGCTCGTGTACGGCACCGGCGTGCGCGACGAGGGCGAGCTCAGCGGCGGACACAAGCGCATCATCTCGCCCGAGCTCGCGCTACGGAACGGGGTCGACTACCTGGTGGTCGGCACACCGATCGTGGGAGCGCAGCACCCGGCCGCCGTGCTCGACCGCTATGCCAACGCGGTCCGCACGCACCGCCGGCGACGCTGACCCGACGAGGCGCGTCAGCGGGGGGTGTCGCCGAGGATAGATACCCGATGCATGACCCTGCGACCGACGAAGTCGCGCATGACGCAGTGCATCGTGCAGCGGTTGTCCCACATCACGAGGTCGCCGACCTGCCAGCGGTGCCGATACTGGAACCGCGCTCCCGTGGCATGGGCGTAGAGGTGCTCGAGCACGGCGCGACTCTCATCGGGCGCGACGCCCTTGAGTGCCCGCGTGTAGACCGGGTTCACGAACAGTGCCTTGGCGCCGGTCTCGGGATGGGTGCGCACCACCGGATGCTCGAAGCGGCGAGTCGACAACAGTGCGTTCGCGTACGACTCTGCGGTGCCGTTGCCGGTGTTGTACGCGAGCTCGCTCGTGCGTGAAAGGTCGTGCAATGCCATCGCGCCATCGAGGTAGCGCTTCATATTCGGCGACAGGGCTTCGTATGACGCCGTGGTGCTAGCCCAACAGGTGTCGCCGCCGACGGCCGGGATGATGCGGGCCGACAGCAGGGTGCCGAGTGGCGGTTCGGGCAGGAACGTCTCGTCGGAGTGCCACATGCTGGCCACGTTGCCCTGCTCCGAGTCGAGCACGCTCACACGTTCGAAACCCTCGCCGAGGTTGGGGAAGAACGCGTGCACCTCGGTGTCGCCGAACTGGTCGGCGATTGTCAGGTGCTGCCCGGGAGCGAGATCCGGCGCGCGCATCACCAGAACCTGGTGCTCGAGCAGCGCCTTCGACAGGCCGGCCAACGTTGCATCATCCAACGGCGCGTCGAAATCGATGCCCTCGACCCGGGCGCCGATCACGGAACCGAGCGGGGTCACGTCCATCGAAGCGTCACCATCCCTCGCCCTGCGGGGCGAGGCCGAGAAGGATGCGACCCGCTCCTTCGGCGATCGAGTCGTCGTAAGCCTTGAACAGGCGGGCGATGTGCAGATCGCGCACGCGCCGCTCGAGGCCCACCGAACGGAACGCGCCGCTCGTGCCGGCTGCGGTGAACAGCAGCTCGCCGACGCGCATCATCTGGCGCGCCGCGTGGACGAAACCGAGACGGGTGCGGGCAATGGCGTCGGTGGGGTCGGCATGCCCGTCGACCATGATGGTCCACGACTCGGCCATGGAATCGAGCACGAACGCGCGTGTCGACTCGACGATGGCCGTGGCTTCCGCGAACGCGGCCTGCACATTGCGCCGCTCGCGCAGCACCGTCGACGAGCTCGTGGTGGACGCGCCCTTGGCGAGCTCGCTGAACGCATCGAGCAGTCCGAGACCCAACCCGATATTGATCGCCGCGGTCGGCGCCTGCGCGACGATGCGCATCAGCCGCGGGTGATACAGCAGCGGGGCACCGGGCAGCTCACCGCCGAACGACGACGTGAACCGGGAAGGCACGAAGACGTCGGCGGCGACAAAGTCGTTGCTGCCCGAGCCCCGCATGCCCATGACATCCCACACCCGGATGATCTCGACGTCGGTCGGGCGCACGAACATGGCGCGCATCGTGCCGGCGTGATCGCCGTCGAGCACCTTGCACATGGCCATGACCCAGGTGGAGTGCTCAATGCCACTGCCGAAGTCCCACCGGCCGCTGAAGCGATACCCCCCGGGCACCACGTTCGCGGTACCGAGAGGCCGCGACGAGCCGGCGAGGCGCAGATCGCCCGGCACCGCTCGCATCTCGCGCACCACATCATCGGGCAGCCACGCCGTGAGGTAGGTCTGGGTAGTGGACAACATGGCGACCCAGGCCATCGAGCCGTCGGCCCGGGCAAGCTCTTCCATCACGCGGTACGTCGTAAACGGGTCGAGCTCGGGGCCGCCGACCGCCTGCTTCGCATACAGCCGGAACAGCTCGGCGTCGTTCGCCATGGTCACGAGCTCGTCGGGGATCTTCTGGCCCCGCTCGATCTCGTCGACGTGGTCCCTCGTCACCAGCGACACCCGGCGAGCCGCTTCGATGTACTTCTCTTGCACGAAAGGAGGATCGGTACGCATCGAACATCACGGTACCCCGCCTGCGTGAATTGCTGCCTCCTCGGCCGACGCTGGGCCAGCGATACACTTCGGAAATGGCCACCAAGACTGCATCGACAAAGGCCGCAAAGACCCTTGCGGCGTACTCGCACATGAACATCGTCGCCGACGACCTCGCCGCCGCCCGCGAGTTCTACGGCACGAAGCTCGGGCTCACCGAGATCCCGCGCCCCGACTTCGGAGTACCGGGTGCGTGGTTCCGCCTCGGCCCATCGCAGTTCCACATCATCGAGGTGAAGGAGATGCCCGACCTCAAGGGCACGGCGCCGCACTTCGCCATCCAGATCCCCACCGACCAGTTCGAGCCGACCATCGGTGCGCTCAAGGACGCGGGCATCGACTTCTTCTCCGACATCCGCACCCGCGAGGACTTCGGCGTGCCAGTGAAGACCGCGTTCTGCAAAGACCCGGCGGGTAACCTCATCGAGTTCACCGACGTCGCCCTGTTCGGGGAATAAGTGACCGTGGTCTGTTTGGCGCCCGAGTTGGTCGTCATTGATTACGCGGTCGAAGTCGTGCTCGCCTGACCGGCAGAAGGGCCGCTACTTCGGGCGGTACTTCGCAATCGCCTCGCGCGTTGCGTCCTGCATCGCACCGAAGAAGGTGCCGGCGTTGTCACCCACGTAATCGATGCTCGCGACGCGGCCGGCATTCATGTCGCGAACCGCAGGAATCACTGTTTCCGCGAACAACGCATAGCTGCGCTTGGTCGCTTCCCATGTTGCGCAGTTGTTGGCGAGGAACAGGAACGAGCCGAAACCTCCGGTCTTTTCGACGAGCCGCTGGATCGTGGCGATCGCGTCGTCGGGCGTTCCGACCGTGGGCACACCGAACACCGGAAGTCCGTTGGTCATCCAGTGGTCGAGCGCGGCGCCGGGCGACGTCGCGAATGGCAGCTTCGACTTGCTCATGCCCTCCATGTACCCGCAGAGGTCGAGGATGCCGTGCTCCACTTCGGCCCGCGCCTGCTCGCGCGTCTCTGCCAGGTGCATCGACGCGACCACGCGCCAGCGCGACCGGTCGGCCGGGTGGCCGTTGTCGGCTCCGACCCTTTCGCGCACGCCCCAGTTGCTGTCGAGCGCGTCGAAACCGCGAGCGTCGGTGGCCGACAGCGAGAGCATCGAGAGCCCTAGCCGGCCAGCGAGCGTGGCCCCGGCCGGGGAGGCCATCGACGCCACCGCGACCTCGATTCCCTCGGGGTTGTAGGGAGTCAGCTGCAAGCGAGCGTTGTCGACGGTGAACCAACTGGTGGTGCGGGACACCGCGTCGCCGCGCAGCAACGGAAGCATCACCTCGGCCGCCTCGACCATCATGTCGCGCTGGTCACGTGGGTCGATGCCCATCATGAACGCGTCGCTCGGCAGCTGTCCCGGACCAATGCCCAACATGACGCGACCCCGCGTCATGTGGTCGAGTTGCATGATGCGATCGGCCAGGATATACGGGTGGTGATAGGGCACCGAGTTCACGCCGGTGCCGAAGCGGATACGGGTGGTGCGCTCCCCCGCGGCGGCGATCATCAGCTCGGGCGACGCGATCGTCTCGTAGGCCCCCGAATGATGTTCGCCGTACCAGATCTCGTCGAAACCCAACTCGTCGAGGTGCACCGCGAGCTCGATGTCGCGGCGTAACTGCAACGTGGGGTTGCCCTTGGGGCTATGGAACGGGGCGACGAACGCACCGAAACGCATGTGACCGACAGCACTCATCTGACGAACCGTACCGGGTCTGTCGCCGGCACGGCACCCACGGGCGTGCCGACTCCGCAGCGTGGCGCGAGACTGCGCCACGTGCGCCGCTCCATCGATTATCACGCTCTCGAACCCGACGATCTCCCGTTGCTCGATGACGGCGAGGATGACGAACGGGCCACGCCGATCGCGTGGAACGTTGCGGTGAGCGACGACTACGTCGACGCCGAGCCGCGGGTGGTGCTCACCATCGAGGAGATCGGGCACGCTGGCTACGGGCTCGTCGCCCACCTCCCCCCGGCGATGGCCCGGCGCCTCCGTGACGCTCTGCGTCGCGCGCTTCGCGAGATCGGTGAGGACCCGGGCGCATGACCGTCGCGGTGCCCGCCCCGACGCGCCGCAGCGAGACGTTCGCTGCGCTGAAGGTGCACAACTTCCGCCTCTACATAGTCGGGCAGACCATCTCGCAGGCCGGTGCGTGGATGCAGGCCATCGGCCAAGGATGGCTGGTGTTGCGCCTCACCGACTCCGGCGTATCACTCGGCATCGTGGTCGCGCTTCAAGCGCTTCCGGTGTTGTTTTTGGCGCCAGTGGGCGGCCTCATCGTCGATCGGGTCAACAAGCAGCGACTGCTCATCGCCACGCAGGTGCTGAGCGGCGTGCAAGCGATCCTCCTGTGGGCCCTCGTGTCGAGCGGGTCCGTCGAACTGTGGATGGTGTACCTACTCGCGCTGGGGCTCGGGTTCGTGCTCGTGCTCGACAACCCGGTGCGCCAATCGATGCCCATCGAGCTCGTCGGTCCCAAGCTGCTGACCAACGCGGTCACGCTGAACAACATCAACTTCAACGTGTCGCGTGTCTTCGGTCCGGCGCTGGCCGTCTTCACGATCGGACAGCTCAGTATCAGCGCGTGCTTCCTCATCAACGGCATCACGTTCGGCACCGTGGTCATCGCCCTCGTACTGCTGCGCACCGACGAGCTTCACATCCAGCCCCGTCAACCGCGAGCGAAGCGACAAGTGCGCGATGGACTGCGCTACGTGTGGCGCACCGAGAACCTCCGAGTGCCCGTGCTCATGATGTTCCTCGTCGGCACCCTCACCTACGAGACCGCAGTGACCCTGCCACTGCTCGCCAAGCAAACCTTCGACGGCGACGCGGGCACCTACGGTCTCTTCACCGGTGCCATGGGTGTGGGTGCGGTGGTGGGAGGGCTTGGCTTTGGGGCGCGCATGCGCGTGACACCGGGACTGTTCTTGCGCCTTACGTTCGTCCTCGGGCTGCTCATGATGGTGTGTGGCGCCGCGCCCACGCTATGGCTCGAGGTCGCCGCTCTGGTCGCCCTGGGCGGGGTGTCGGTCTGCTTTCTCGCAGCCGCGAACGCGATCCTGCAGCTGACCACGCCACCCGAAATGCGCGGCCGGGTGCTTGCGCTGTGGTCGATGGCCTTCATGGGCACCGTACCCATCGGCGGTCCGCTCGTCGGCTGGATCGGCGAGCACATCGGGGCCCGGTGGGGCATGTACGTCGGCGGTGCCGGTCCGCTGATCGCGGCCACCATCGCCTGGCCGATGCTCGCCCGTCTCGAAGGCGGGCTCGGCCGGGCGCCCGTATCCGGCGCGGTCACGTAAGGCCCCACGAACCACGCCATTGGGCACGCCGCGACCACCAAAGGGGTAAATGTCCGTACGGCCCGTGCCGATACACCTCGCATGCGGGCTCGCATATGGAGGTAGCCCACGTGCGTCGTTTCGTTTCCCTACTGCTCGCAGTCGCGTTCCTCGCCGCCTCGCTCGCGCTCGTCGCCCCGGCTGCGCCAGTCGCCGCGGTGGCCGGCGGGTGGGCATGGTCGACCGACTACGCCACGGAACAGCTCGGCGACCCCTGGGACTTCTCCAACGCCGAGGACTGGGACGTCCAGGCCCGTGCCGAATCGCCCGGGGCCACCGGCTCGGTCGTCGGCGGGGTGCTGAGCTTTGATCAGACCCGGCCCGCCGGCGGTGTGCTGCTCGGCTCGGCGCATTACGGCGACGAATCTCTGCAATGGGGCCGCAGCACCTGGCTGCGGCCGATCAAAACCAACGCGTACCGCACGCTCTCGTTCCGACTGTACGAACCATCGGCGCCAAGCGTCGGCGGAATCGAGCTCCTCTCCTGCGGCGGCACGGTGGGCAGCTGTGCCACACACCTCAACTTCTTCCCTGCCGCCGGGTGGAACGACTACTCGATCACGCTGCCAGCCGGACTGAACGTCTACTCCGTGCTCATCGTGCCCGGGCCAGATCAACGCAGCGGCTTCCAACTCGACTGGGTGCGCATCACCCGCGACGGCGGCCGGCTCAGCCCACTGGGCGACGGTGCGTCCGAGCCGGTACCGGTGGTGATCGACCCCGATCGCGCCGGCGGTCAGGACTACGCGGCGTCCGTTCGGGGTAAGGCCTGGACCTTCGATGACGGCTCTGACATCGCCGGAATCTACGACCTCGACAGCATCTCGTACGCCGGCGGTGCGTTCAGTAGCTGCAGCACCACGAACGACCCGGCGATCGTGCTCGCGATGGGTGCCCCGCTCGCCGCCAACATCTACAACCGGGCCAGCGCCCGGGTCTGGTACGACGGCGGCTTCGGACTCGCCGACGAACCCGGGGGCGGAATGGTCGCCCGACTCAAGTGGCACATCGTGGACACCGACGGCTACCAGACGTCGCAGGACATCGTGGTGTACCCCGGCTGGAACGACATCGACCTCACGATGCTCACCTTCCCGGCCAGTGCCGTCACAGAGCCCGACATCGGCCTCGGCGCGGGCTGGGTCGGCCTGATCGACGAGATCCGCTTCGACTTCCACGAGGACCCGGGCCGCCGATGCGTCGCTATCGACAGCTTCGCGATCCGGGCCACCGACGAGGCGCGTCCGTCGTTCACAATTCGCTACCGAGATGACGCTCGCGGCATCGGCTCGCCGGCGCCCGGGACGACCGCCGAGATCTTCCTCGACACGTCCTTCGGTACGTTCGCGGGCACGCGCATCGCCAATGGTCTCGCCGTCGGAATTGGGCAGAACGCGTACAACTGGCGCGGCGGCTCCGTACCGAAAGGCACCTACTTCCCGTGGGTTCGCTTGACCGACCCGGCCGGACACGCGTCGTCCGCATACGCGCTCGGCCCGCTCGTGTACTCGGGCACACCTCCCCTCGCGGCGCGCATCGTCACCCCAACCCAGAGCGGGGCACCCGGTGGGGTTTCCGCGGTGCTCGCCAACATCACCATGACCGAGGGCACCGGCGGCGGCTACGTCACGGCGGACAAGTGCTCGACCTTCGGCCCGGCATCGCCGTTGAAGTCGAACGGCAACTACAGCGCGAACCAAAACATCGCGAACCTCGCTGTGGTGCCGATCGCATCCAATGGTGCGTTCTGCATCTTCAACGAGAGCCCCGTGCACCTCTTGGCGGACGTGCAGGGCTACTTCTCACCCAACGGCAACCTCCGCTTCACCCGCTCGGGCCCGACCCGGGTGCTCAACACCCGCACCGGCGCACGCGTCGCCAAAGGATCCGTGACCCGGGTGAACTCGGGCGCGCCGGGCGGCGCCGATGCAGTGCTGGTGAACCTCACGATGACCGACGGGGTGTCCGGCGGCTTCGTCACCGCGGATCGTTGCTCTGCGCTCACGAACCTGCCGCCCACCAAGTCGAACGGCAACTTCGTACCGCAGCGGAACGTTGCGAACCTCGCGGTGGTGCCGATCGACAGCAACGGATCGTTCTGCATCTACAGCGAATCCGACGTCCATCTCCTCGCAGATGTGCAGGGCTTCTTCTCGACCGGCGGCGCGCTCGGCTTCACGTTGCTCGATCCGCGACGCGTGCTCGACACCCGGGCGGGCAAACACCCGACGGCCAACTCGATCACGCGCGTGGACCCGGGCATCGGCGCGGCGGATGCGGTGCTCGTCAACATCACGATGACCGAGGCATCAGGAGGTGGTTACATCACGGCTGACCGATGCAGTGCACTCGCTCCCGGGTTCCAGTCGAAGTCGAACGGCAACTTCACCGACGGCCAGAACATCGCGAACCTGACCGTGGTACCGCTCGATCCCGACGGCACGTTCTGCATCTACACCGAGCACGCCGTCGACCTGCTCGTCGATCTACAGGGCACGTTCACGAGTGGCGGCCCGTTGAAGTTCACGTCGATCGCCCCCGACCGCCGCCTGGACACCCGCATGCCGTGAGCTGGCTCGGGCCACGGTCGCGCACGCCAGGATGTGCACCCGCGCGTTTCGGCGGCATCGACGAGACCCTGCTGGCGGTGCTGGCGCCCCGCGATGTCAACGAGCTGTCGCTCGTGCGGTCGACCTCACGAGCGACCTAGGGCGGCGACCTCGCTCGCGATGGTGGTCGAATCGCCATGACCGGTGTGCACCGTGGTCGCGTCGGGCAGCGTGAACAGCCGCTTGCGGATGCTGCGCACGATGAGGTCGTGGTCGGAGAACGAACGACCCGTAGCGCCCGGGCCGCCGTTGAACAACGTGTCGCCGCTGAACAGCACACCGAGCGACGGTACGTGCAGGCAACAGCCCCCCGGCGAATGACCAGGCGTGTGGATCACGGAGACATCGCCGCCGGCGACCGAGAACCGATAGCCATCGGATAGCGGCGCATCGACACGACGAGCCGCATAGACCATGTCCCACAACATCGTGTCGTCGGGGTGCAGCAGGATCGGGGCGCCTACCGCGTCGGCGAACTCGGCCGCGGCGTTGATGTGATCGTTGTGGCCGTGGGTGCAGATGAGCGCCTGCACCTTGCGGCCACCAACCGCCGCGACGATGGTCGCCGCGTCATGAGCGGCGTCGAGCACGACCACCTCGTGATCGTCTCCGAGGATCCAGATGTTGTTGTCGACCTCGAAGTCGTCGCCGTCGAGGCTGAAGGTCCCGTGCGTGATGAGGTGCTCGATGCGCAGGGTCATCGCGGGTTACAGCACCACGACCGACCGAAGCACCTCGCCGCGCTCCATGCGGTGGAACGCGGCCTCGACGTCCTCGAGGCCGATGGTCTCGCTGACAAACTTGTCGAGGTCGAGCCGTCCCTGGAGGTGCAGATCGATGAGCATCGGGAAGTCGCGTGACGGCAGGCAATCGCCGTACCACGACGACTTGAGCGAGCCTCCCCGTCCGAAGATCTCGATGAGGGGCAACTCGATCTTCATGGTGGGGTTCGGCACCCCGACGAGCACGACCGTACCTGCGAGGTCGCGCGCGTAGAACGCCTGCTCGTAGGTCTGCGGCAGACCGATCGCTTCGATGCACACGTCGGCCCCGTTGCCGCCGGTCAGCTCGCGGATGCGGGCCACCGCGTCCTCGCGCGACGAGTTCACCGTGTGCGTGGCCCCGAACTGCGTGGCCCACTCGAGCTTCTTGTCGTCGATGTCGACCGCGATGATGGTGTGCGCACCGGCCAAGCGCGCGCCGGCCACTGCGGCATCGCCCACGCCACCGCAGCCGAACACTGCCACCGAATCGCCACGACCCACGTTGCCAGTGTTCATGGCCGCGCCGAAGCCCGCCATGACGCCGCAACCGATGAGCCCCGCGACCTCGGGCCGAACCGATGGATCGACCTTGGTGCACTGCCCGGCCGCCACGAGGGTCTTCTCGGCGAACGCGCCGATGCCGAGGGCCGGTGACAGCGGGCGGCCGTCCAGGGTCATCTTCTGCGTGGCGTTGTGGGTCGCGAAGCAGTACCAGGGCCGGCCACGCAGGCAGGCCCGGCAGTTGCCGCACACGGCTCGCCAGTTGAGGACCACGAAGTCCCCGGCGGCCAGGCCGGTGACGCCCGGACCGACCGCTTCGACCACCCCAGCGGCCTCGTGGCCGAGCAGGAAGGGAAAGTCGTCGTTGATCGCGCCTTCGCGATAGTGCAGGTCGGTGTGGCACACACCGCACGCCTGCACCTGCACCAGTGCTTCGCCCGGACCGGGATCGGGAACGTCGATGATTTCGATCGAGACGGGCAGGCCTTTGCCCTTCGCGACGACAGCACGAACCTTGTGTCCCACGGCGATTCTCCCCGGATGACGGCGACTTTGACGGCGTCAACCTAGTGGCTGACGCGGGGTGCGCCGGCACCGCTCAGCGGCGGTTCGGGGACTGCGTGGTGGTGGTCGACGGCTGCGGGCACTCGGGCCGGCACTCTGCTTCTTCGACTCGATCGACTTCGTGGCTGAGTAAGAAGTGTGGGACGCGCATCGCCCAAAGCTTCCGCTCGACATCACCATCCGTTCGCCCCGCCGGGCCGTTTCCCGTCAGACGTCGAGATAGCGCCAGACGGCGAACGTCGAGCCGATCACACCGACCAGGCAGCCGATCGCCAACAACATGAGGCTCGTCGACCAGACTTCGCCGCTGGTGACACGGAAGTACTCGAACAGGTTGATTCGCTGCACCTTGGGGAACAGCCACTTGTTCACCCCGACCAGGACGCCCGCCGCCCCGGCGGCACCGACGAGGCCGTGGACCAACCCCTCGAGCATGTAGGGAATGCGGATGAACCAGTTCGTCGCGCCGACGAGCTTCATGACCTCGATCTCGCGACGTCTCGACATCATCGCCGTGAACGTGGTGTTCAAGATGAGCAGCACCGCCACGGCCAACAGGATGAGAGCCGCGGCAAGCAGACCGATGCGCACGAGGTTGGTGAGCGATTCGAGGTTGCGCAGTGTCTCGCTCGCGTAGCGCACCTCATAGACCCCGGGTTTGTCCTCGAACTGCTTGCCCAGCTGCGCGATTGCGTCCGCGTCGTTGTCGACCGGTACGACGCGGTACGACGGCGGGAGCACGTTCTGGGAGATCGAGTCGATCAGCTCTTGCTTGTCGGCGAAGAGCTTCTTGAACTCCTCGTAGGCCGCGGCCTGATCGAGGTACTTGTAGGACTTGACCTCGGAACCCGACTCGTCGAGGACCTTGCGGATCGCGGTGTCCTCGTCGGGGGTGGCGGCGGGCTTCATGAAGATGATGAACTCGATGCCCCCCTTCCACTGCGAGGTGAGGGAGTCGGCGCCCTTGCCGACGAGGATCGACACGCCGAACAGCGCGAGGCACACGAACACCGTGAGCACGGCGGCGACGGTGAGCCACACGTTGCGCCACAGGTTGGTTCCGGTCTCCCGGATCAGATATTCGACTCGCAAGGCCACTACTTCATCACCTACTCGTAGACGCCACGCGACTGATCGCGCACGATGTTGCCCTTGTCGAGCTCGATCACCCGACGGCGCATCGTGTCGACGATGCCGCGGTCGTGCGTAGCCATCACCACGGTGGTGCCCGTGCGATTGATGCGATCGAGGAGTCGCATGATGCCGACCGAGGTGGCGGGGTCGAGATTGCCGGTCGGTTCGTCGGCGAGGAGGATCAGGGGCCGGTTCACGAATGCCCGAGCGATCGACACGCGCTGCTGCTCGCCACCGGACAGCTCGTCGGGGAAGTTGCTGGTCTTGCTGCCCAACCCGACGAGGTCGAGGATGGCCGGCACCTGCTTCTTCACCACGTGCTTCGGTCGACCGATGACCTCGAGCGCGAACGCGACGTTCTCGAACACCGTCTTCTTCGGCAGCAGCTTGAAGTCCTGGAAGATGCAACCGATGTTGCGCCGCAGGTAAGGCACGCGCCACCCGGAGAGCTCACCGAGATCCTTGCCCGCAACGATGATGCGTCCTTGATCCGGTGTCTCCTCCTTGTTGAGGAGGCGGATGAAGGTGGACTTGCCCGACCCCGACTGGCCGACGAGGAAGACGAACTCCCCCTTCTGGATATCGGCCGACGCATCTCGGAGCGCGACGGTGTCCTGTTTGTACTGCTTCGTGACGTTCTCGAGCTTGATCATCGGTTGACGTACGCCTCGCGGGCTAGCCGGATCGAAGATGAGGACCGCTGGACCCTACCAGCGCACCAAACCGAATCTGCGTCATCCCCGGCACGCTGCGTGGTCACGAGGCACCGGCTTCGGCCCGTTGCCAACGCAGCACGGACTCCATGAACTCGTCGATGTCGCCTTCGAGAACGCCGTCGACATCGCCGGTCTCGTGGCCGGAGCGCAGGTCTTTCACCATGCGATACGGCTGCAACACATAGCTGCGGATCTGGCTGCCGAAGTCGACCTTCTTGGCCTCACCGGCGATGGCCGAGATCTCTGCGTCGCGCTTTTGGCGCTCGAGGTCGAGCAGCTTCGCTGCGAGCACCTGCATGGCCCGGGCGCGGTTCTGGATCTGGCTGCGCTCGTTTTGACACGACACGACGATGCCCGACGGAAGGTGCGTGATGCGCACGGCGGAATCGGTGGTGTTTACGTGCTGGCCGCCTGCGCCCGACGAACGGAACACGTCGACGCGCAGTTCCTTCTCGTCGATCTCGACCTCGTTGGCCATGGCCTCGAAGAACGGCGCGACGTACAACGACGCGAACGCCGTCTGGCGCTTGCCCTCGTTGTTGAACGGCGAGATGCGCACCAGGCGGTGGACGCCGTGCTCGGCGCGCAACATGCCGTAGGTGTTGCGACCGCGCACGATGAACTCGGCGGTGGTGATGCCCGCCTCCTGGCCCTCGTTCACCGCGTCGAGCTCGAACCCATAGCCATTGCGCTCGGCCCAGCGCCGGTACATGCGTAACAACATCTCGGCCCAGTCCTGGGCGTCGGTACCACCAGCCCCGGCCTTGATCGTGCACACCGCATCGCCTGCGTCGTATTCGCCGGTGAACAGGGCGCGCATCTCCAACTGCTCGAACTGCGCGGCGACCTGGGCGATCGCCTCGCGCACCTCGGCCTCGACCGAATCGTCGGCCTCTTCCCGGCCGAGCTCGAACAGCGTCTCGGCGTCTTCGATGCGTTGGGCAAGCCGATCGCAGACCGCGAGATCGTCGAGCACCGCGCTCATCTCGGTCTGCACCCGGCGCGCTTCTTCGGGATGATCCCAGAGATCTGGCCGGCTCATCTCGGCTTCGAGCTGCGGACGCCGCGCCCGGAGGTCGGTGACGCGCAAGAAGTGCTCGGCTTGAGCCAAGCGTTCGCGGAGCGCGCGGAGGTCATCGGTGAAATCCTGCATCGAATAGTCTCCGGTTCAACGCCCGTGACAGAGCTTGAACTTCTTGCCGCTCCCGCACGGGCATGGTGCGTTGCGCGGGGTCTTCTCGAGATCGGACTTCACGACCGGCCGTTGGACAGCCTGAGCATCGTCGTCGTCATCGGCGGTCAGCCCCAGGCCGTCGCTCGACGCGTTGGCGATGGCCGCCATCCCTCGCGGGGTATCGTCGGCGGCCAAGTACTGCACGTTGCGGAGCTCTTCGGCCGGTGCCGGCTGTTCCTCGACCGCGACCTGCACGTGCGTGATGTAGCGGACGAAGTCGTCGTTGATACCGGTCATCATGTGGCCGAACATCTCGAAGCCTTCGCGCTGCCACTCGACTGCGGGATCTTTTTGACCCATGGCCCGCAGGTGGATGCCCTCGCGCAGGTAGTCCATCTCGCCGAGGTGCTCACGCCAGCGGGTGTCGATGATGCGCAGCATGACCTGGCGCTCCACGTGGCGCATGATCTCGGGGCTGAGCTCGGCTTCGCGACGCTCGTACAAGGCGGATGCGTCGCCCATGAGCAGCTCGTAGAGCTCGTCGGACGACATCGACCGACGAAGGTCGTCGACGGCGAGGCCGGTGGGCCAGTAGTTGTGGACCTCGGTGAGCAGGCCGTCGACGTCCCAGTCCTCGGCATAGTCGGCGGCAGCATGCGCGGTGACGAGTCCGTCAACGGACGCCGCGATGGCCTCGAGGGTGCTCTCGCGAAGGTCGCCACCTTCGAGGATCCGGTCACGGCGCTTGTAGATGACCTTGCGCTGCTCATTCATCACTTCGTCGTACTTGAGCACGTTCTTGCGGATCTCGGCGTTGCGCTGCTCGACGGTGTTCTGGGCGCGCTCGATGGCCTTGCTGACCATCTTCGCCTCGATGGGCACGTCGTCGGGCAGTGCCTTGCCCATGACCCAGCTCATCGCGCCGGTGGCGAAGATCCGCATGAGCTCGTCGTCGAGGGACAGATAGAAGCGGCTCTCGCCCGGGTCGCCCTGGCGTCCGGAACGACCACGCAGCTGATTGTCGATACGGCGCGACTCGTGGCGCTCGGTGCCGAGCACGTAAAGGCCGCCGAGCTGGCGCACCTGGTCGCCCTCGGCCTTGGTTTTCGCGCGGTGCTCAGCCAGCAGCTGGTCGTAGCGCACCGCACCTTCGGGCGATTCGATCTCGAAACCCTCGGCGTTAAGGTCGTGCAGCGCCAAACCTTCGGGGTTGCCGCCAAGCAGGATATCGACGCCACGACCGGCCATGTTGGTGGCCACCGTGACCGCGCCGAGGCGGCCGGCCTGCGTGACAATCTCGGCCTCGCGGAAGTGCTGCTTCGCGTTGAGCACCTCGTGGACGACGCCGCGCTTTTCGAGCAGACGGGACAGCTTCTCGGACTTCTCGACGGATGCCGTGCCGAGCAGCACGGGCTGGCCGGAGTCGACGCGCTCGATCACGTCGTCGATCACCGCGTCGAATTTCGCGTCCTCGGACTTGTAGATGAGATCTGATTGGTCCAGGCGCACCATCGAACGGTGCGTGGGGATCGGCACGACCTGGAGCGAGTAGGTGCTCGCCAGTTCGGCGGCCTCGGTCTCGGCGGTGCCGGTCATGCCGGCCAGCTTGTCGTACATGCGGAAGTAGTTCTGCAGCGTGACGGTCGCGAGGGTTTGGTTCTCCTCTTTGATCTTCACGCCCTCCTTCGCCTCGACGGCCTGGTGCAGGCCTTCGGACCAGCGCCGACCTTCGAGGATGCGGCCGGTGAACTCGTCGACGATCTTCACCTCGCCGCCCTGGATGATGTAGTCCTTGTCGCGCTTGTAAAGCTCCTTGGCGCGCAGCGCGGCGGTCATCTGGTGCACGAGGTTGGACGACAGCTCGTCGTAGAGGTTGTCGACTCCGAGGGCGCTCTCCACGGCGTGCACGCCATCCTCGGTGGGCGCGACGATGCGCTTCTCCTCGTCAACGTCGTAGTGCACGTCACGCTGGAGCCCACGCACGATCGAGGCGAACCGGTAGTAAAGCTTGGCGGCGTCGGCGACGCGACCTGAGATGATGAGCGGCGTGCGCGCCTCGTCGATGAGGATCGAGTCGACCTCATCGACGATGCAGAAGTTGTGGCCCCGCTGCACCTTCTCGGCGAGCGACATCGCCATGTTGTCGCGCAGGTAGTCGAAGCCGAACTCATTGTTGGTGCCGTAGGTGACGTCGCACGCGTACTGCGCCCGCTTGTATGCCGAGTCGAACTCGCCGGGCACGACGAGGCCGACCGACACGCCGAGGAAACCGTGCACCTGCCCCATCCACTCAGCGTCGCGGGTGGCCAGATAGTCGTTGACCGTGCAGACGTGCACGCCCTTCGACGAGATCGCGTTGAGGTACACCGGCAGGGTGGACACGAGGGTCTTGCCCTCGCCGGTCTTCATCTCGGCTACCCAGCCGAGGTGCAGCGCGGCGCCGCCCATGATCTGCACGTCGTAGTGCCGCTGGCCGATGATGCGAGAAGCCGCCTCGCGCACGACAGCGAACGCCTCGACCAGCAGATCGTCGAGCGATTCGCCGTTCTCGTGGCGTCGGCGGAACTCGGCCGTCTTCGCGGCCAAGGCGTCGTCGGAGAGCGCGACAGTCTCCGCCTCGAGGGCATTGACGTCGGGCACGAGCGCCTGCAAGGCCTTGACCTTGCGACCCTCACCTGTTTTCAAGAGCTTGTTGAACACACCCATGAGGCCAACACTCTACCTGCCGACCTCGCCGACCCCAGGGCAGTGGGCACAGAAGTGGGCGGGGCACCTGGCCCACGCCCACTTCGCGTACCTACGAACCCGAGGGGTCAGACCCGCGGTTCTTCGTCGATCAGGCCGACCGAGCCATCCGAGCGACGGTAGACGACGCCGGTGAGCGTGGTCTCGACGTTCGCGAAGAAGAAGAAGTCGTGGCCTAACAACTCCATCTGCATGGCGGCCTCGGCGGCCGTCATCGGGGTCATGACGAACCGCTTCGTCTTGACGATGTTCATGCCCATCACGTCGTCGATCAACGAGGTGGTGAGCGCCCCTGGCTCGACCCGGGT
>CAEZYR010000057.1_pt1 | contig 20351 bp, 16 predicted proteins | sample 7265551 | NCBI WGS metagenome assembly CAEZYR01 (sample SAMEA6813938, study PRJEB35770) | uncultured Acidimicrobiales bacterium | biome: Freshwater; feature: Freshwater reservoir; material: water | place: Czech Republic | collected 2017-04-14 | depth 30m m
GCCGCCCTCCGGGCCGCGGCGCCGCTCGGTGACCCACTCGCCGCAGCGGGTGCGCACGTCATCTTCGACAGCGCCGCGCGCGTGATCGAGCCCTGGGTCTGGAACTGGTTCGACTGAGGCTGGCCGACCGGTTCTGGGTCGCCGAACGTGTCCCTGGATGAGCGTGACCCGACCCAGAAGGTGGCCGATCGCTTCTGGGTCGCCGAACGTGTGCCTCGACGAGCGTGACCCGACCCAGAAGGTGGCCGATCGCTTCTGGGTCGCCGAACGTGTGCCTGGATGAGCGTGACCCGACCCAGAAGGTGGCCAATCGGTTCTGGGTCGCCGAACGTGTGCCTGGATGAGCGTGACCCGACCCAGAAGGTGCGGACGGGGTGGCATGTCAGTGCATGAGGCCGCCGTCGACGTACACCGAGCGGCCGGTCATGAACGACGACGCGTCGCTCGCCAAGAAGATCGCGGTGCCAACCAGGTCGTCAGGCGTGGCGAGTCGCTTGAAGAGGTTCTGCTCGGCGAGCTCGGCGACGAAAGCGGCTCGGCGCTCGGGGTCGACCGGCAGGATCATGTCGGTGGCCACGGATCCCGGTACCAGCGTGTTCACGCGCACGCCGCGCGAGGCCCATTCGCGGGCCATGGTGATCGACCAGTTTCCGAACGCAGCCTTGATCGCGCAGTAGGCACCGATGCCCTCCATCGGTTGGGTAGCACACAGCGCACCGATGTTGACGATGGCCCCACCACCATCGGCGGCCAGTGCATCGAGCGCGGCCACCGATAAGAAGAGCGGACCTTTGAGGTTGACCTCGTAGAGCCGATCGAGCTCCGCCTCGGTGACCTTCACCGTGACATGGGGCTTCAATGCCCCTGCGTTGTTGACGAGCACGTCGAGACGCCCGTACCGCTGATGCGTTGCCTCGAGAAGCGCTCGGTGCGCGTCGCGATCGGCGATGTCGAACCGCACGGCGATCGCGTCGCCACCCCCGTCGCGGATCTCGGCTGCGACCTCGTCGCAGGCGTCGAGCGTGCGCGCGGCACACACCACCGCGGCGCCGGCCTCGGCAAAGCCGGTGGCCAAGGCGCGACCGATGCCTCTGCTCGCGCCGGTGACGATCGCGACGCGACCGTGGATCGAGAAACGATCGGTCATGCGCCCTCCCGGGGCTTGCCGGCGAGGACGCCACCGTCGGCGATGAAATCGGCACCGGTGCAAAAGGAGGAATCGTCGGACGCGAGGAAGAGGTTGACGGCGGCGACCTCATGGGGCTCGCCGCGACGGCCGAGCGGATAGCCGCCGTACGCCTTTGCGTAGTCGTCCTCGGTCCAGCCTTTGCGCTCGGTCATGGCGGTGCGAATGGGCCCGGGCACGACGCAGTTGACACGAACGCCCATGGGGCCGAACTCGATGCTCGCAGTGCGCGTGAGGCCGCGCACCCCGAACTTCGACGCGGTGTACGCGCCGAAGTTGCCGCGACCTTCGTAGCCCTGTGGTGAGGCGACATTGATGATGGACCCACCACCGTTGACGCGCATCAGGGGGACCACGGCGCGCATGCCGAGGAAGCATGAGGTGAGGTTGGTGTCGATCACCTTGTGGAACGTCTCGAGGTCGGTCTCGAGCAACGGCTGCACGCGGATGATGCCGGCATTGTTGAGCAGCACCTGCGGAGGGCCGTACCGATCAATCGTGGTGTCGATGATCGACGTCCACCCGTCCGGTTCGGTGACATCGGCGTTGACATAGACGGCGGCACCGGCCCAATGGTTGTTGATGCCTTCGGCCACTGCGCCACCCAGGTCGTCGCGCTTGTCGACCAGCACCACGCGTGCGCCTTCCCTGGCAAACAGTTCGGCGGACGCGGCGCCCATGCCGCGTGCGGCGCCGGTGATGATCGCGATCTTGCCGGCGAGCCGCTCGGTCATCGGTCGGTGTCCTTCGTGACGGTGCGGGTACCGGCGAGGAAGGCATCGCGCGCCTTGTCGCCGTCGCCGTAGAGGTTCATCTCGTAGGTGAACCCTTGTTCGAGCCGGTAGTGCTTGGCCAGGTCGTAGATGTCGATCTGGTTCAGGGCGGACTTCGCTGCGCGCACCACACGCGGCAATTTGGAGGCGATCTTGGCTGCGGTTTCCATGGCCGTGGCCAGAAGGTCGTCCGGGTCGCACAGCTTGTACACCGTGCCCCATTCGTAGAGCTGTGCCGCAGTGACTGCCTCGCATGTGAAGACCATCTGGCGAAGCTTCATCGGCGGTACGAGCTTGGCCAGGTGGGATGCGCACCCGAGTGCACCGTTGTCTACCTCGGGGAGGGCGAAGCGCGCCTTGGTCGACGCGACCACGATGTCGCAACTACCGACCAGGCCGACGCCGAGGCCCATGCAGAAATCGTTGACCGCGGCGATGGTGGGCACAGGGCACTCGTAGATCGCGTCGAATGCGGCGTAGCACGCCGCACCCGAGCCGAGCATGTGGTCGAAGCCGGCCACGGATTGCATCTCGCGAATGTCGATGCCGGCGTTGAACCCCTTGCCTGTTGCGGTGAGGATCACGACACGCACCTGCTCGTCGCGACCGAGTTGCTCGAAGGCATCGCGAATCTTCCAGGTGTCGCCCACGGTGAGCGCGTTCACCGGTGGATGATGCATCGTGACGACGGCGATGCCCTGCTCGTCGACGCTGGTTTTGATGGTCATCGCTGCTCCCTTTGAAGACTCGCCGTCATCATGTCGCGAGAGCTGCGTTGCGTGCACGATGTGGCTCGTGGTCTGCTCTCTGGCGTGACCACACTCGACGACGACGCCCGCCGCCTCCTCGATGGCGCAAATTTCGCCCACCTGACCACCCTGCAGGCGGGCGGTCAGCCGAAGAGCGACGTTGTGTGGATCGGGCGTGAAGGCGATCGGCTCCTGGTGGCCACGGACGCGAAGTCGATCAAGGCCCGCAACGTCGCGATCGACCCCCGCGTGTCGATATCGGTCGTATCCTTCGGTGATCCCTATGACCAGCTCCTCATCCGGGGCCGGGTCGTCGAGGTGCGCTCCGACGATGAGCTCGTAGTACTTGACGCGTTGTCGCAGAAGTACCTGGGAACCGCCTTCCCCAGACGCAAGTGGTCATCGCGTGTGGTGCTCGTGATCGAGCCTCACCTCGCTCGTTCGTATCGGTCGAGCCTGCGCGACCCCCGGACCCCGACCGCTCAGATGTAAAGCGCGAGCGCGTCGTGGTCACGGATCGCTGCGCACACGCGAGATGCCATGGCCATGAACATGTCGTCGCCCCGCTCGGTCCGCGATGCCACGACCGCTCCGAGCACGGTGACCGTGACACCGTGACCCAGTGCGAATCGGTAGTCGTCCCAAAGCTCCGCATCGTCGCGATTGACACCGTAGTTCCGCAGCCGCTGGCCGTAGGCCTCGACGAGTTCGCGCTCTGCGCACCGCCGTAGCTGGGGGTCGAGCCCGGTCGAGATGAAGTAAGCCAGATCGTTGCCGCCCACACCGGCGCCGGCGGTCTGCCAGTCAACGGCGATGCACTCCGCTGGATCCTCGCGGTACAGGAGGTTGTCGAGCCGATAGTCGCCGTGCACGATCGTGCGCGGCGCAGTTCGGTGCGGTAGCCGTTGGCGGCCATCTTGTTGGCGTTCGGCGCGGCGACCTTCGCCACCACGCTCGTCGGGGTCTCGGCGTTTCCCCGCAGGGTGATGCGAAAGCACGACGCCATCTGGCCGGTGCCCACCGGGGAGATCGATGTGACAGCCTCGACCCGGGTGTCGAGCCCAACGGCGCGCAGCGCGGCTTCGATCCAGTGCGCGGTGAACGCCTCGGGCGTGTCGGCGACGACCGGGTCAGGTTGTTCGTGCATGAACGGCATCCTCTCGGATCCGGTCTCGGACGCGCATGGGGCGCCCGCCGAGACGGGCGCCCCATGTCCTTGCCGATGCGTCGTCGAGCGTTCCTACGACAGCGTGAACGTGAGCGGGGTGACCGTGTTCGGCACCGTGCGGAAGCACGCCAGCGGCGACAGACACTTGCCCTGGTACAGACCGTTCGCGTCCTTGCCGGCCTTGAAGCCGTCGGGGTTCACGGTGACCGCAACCTGCTGCACGTTCGACGCGAGCCACAGCTTGTTCGCTGAGAGACTGCCCTTGCCCCCGGCAATGCCGGCCACATCAAAGAGGCCCACCTTGTAGATGGCCTCTTGGAACGTCTTCTTCGTCAGGTTGCCACCCGCTCCGGTGATACCAGCCTTGACGACGTTCATGATGTTGCACTCGTAGTAGCTCTGGTCCATGTCGAGCTGGGTTCCAGTGCCGTCCTTAAAGCCGGGGTAGGGCACGCCCGGGTTCGTCTTCGTGATGGCCGGGTAGCCCTTGCCGACGGAGTCGACTGCGGCGTAGGTGGCCTCGAAATCTTTGCGGCACTGGGCCTCAAAGGGCGTATCGGTGGCCTTCGCTCCGGTGTTGTCGAGGCGGAAGTTGTTCCAGTGCGTCACACAGCTCGCGCCGTTCATCTCCGGCGGTAGCTGCCCGGCGGAGAACGACGTGCACATGCCCGAGCTGATCTCGAGGATGTTGTACTTGAGCGTGAGACCGGCCTTGGTTGCCTCGGTCGGGAAGACCGTGAAGTTCGTGAAGTTCAACATCGAGATGACGCTGGTTGCGCCGGACGCCTTGACCTTCTCGACCGTGAGCGCCACGTTCTTGTTGGCATCCGCGGTGGGCAGGTTGGCCACCTTGATCGCGTCGCTGTACACGAAGTTGATGCCGGCGGCCTTGGCTACCTTGTCGACCTCGGTGAACGCCTCGTTGGCGAAGTCCCAGTCACTGCGCAGCACAGCGACCTTGGCCGTCTTCAGCGTGGCATCCTTTGCGAGGATCTCCATGCCTGCCTTCGCGCTGGCCGAGCCAGGGGGCGCCAGGCCGATGAAGTTGCCCAACTGGTCCTTGAACTGCTTGGCGCTGACGGCGTCGATGCCCATGTACTGGGTCTTACCGTCGACGGTGATGCAGGGCGTGGAATCGGGTGGGAACCCGCCGCCTGCAGACAGCACCATGAACACCTTGGCGTCGATGATCTTCTGGCAGGACGTCTGGTAGCTCTTCGGGTCGGCAGGATCCCAAGTGATCTGTACCGATTCGAACTTGCGACCGTTGATACCACCGGCGGCGTTCCACTGGTCGAGGTAGTACTGGATGCGCCGCGAGTTGCCGACGGAGGCGTCCTCGGGCACGCCCTTGATCGCGCCGGCCTTGACGAGTCCCGACAAGTCGGCACCGTGGATCGCCACTTTGATGGTGGTCTCGGTGACACCAGTGTCCGATGCGGTGTTCTTCACCGTGGTGGACGAGCCGGTACCGCTACCGGTGGACGTGGCGACGGTCGTGGTGCCGCCCGCTTTGGTGCTGGAGCCGCCGTCGTCGCCGCATGCTGCGGCGACGAGGGTCAGCGCAACACCGGCGAGCGCCAGTTTGCGAATGGAATACTTCAAGAGATTCCCCCCTTAGTGTGACACGCGTCGCAATATGACGGTGACGGACGGCACATAGTAGCCTCTGCGCATCACGAGCGGGCAATCAAGGGGGGCCACTGGTGCAGGGTCAAGAGAACGCCGGCGTGCATGCGCCGAGCGCGGCGGCGGCGCTGGCCGGACAGGTCATGCAGGAAGAGCAGTCGCGCCACGAGGCAAACGCGGCCCAGCAGTTCCTGTTGCCGGACGATCTGCTGCCCGGCATGAGCGGCGACGCGATGGGCATGGGCGAGGCGCTCCGCACTGGCGGCGTCACGATGATCGTGCTGTTGACCTTGCTGTTGGTCTTCGAGTCCGCGGATCAGGTCGCCGTGCAGGTGCTCGGACCCGACATCCAAAAGACGCTCGACATCTCCGACACGGTGCTCACGGGACTCGCAAGCTTCGGTGGTGTGGTTCTCGTGCTTGCGACCTTGCCGCTTGCATGGCTCGCCGACCGGTTCCGCCGCACACACGTCGTGGGTGTCGCGGCCATCGTGTGGGCCGGCTTCGCGGCGCTCGGTGGTCTCGTCACGAACCCGTTCCAGATGGCGTTGTGTCGCGGCGGCACCGGGCTCGGCGCGTCGGCGACGATCCCGATCTCACCGACGATCATCGCGGATCAATACCCGATCGCGGCCCGGACCCGTATGCTCGCGCTCGAGTCGCTCGGCCGGCCGCTCGGCTACGTGATCGGGCCGTTCATCGCCGGCTCCATCGCCGCGATCGCGGGCGGCGACGAGGGCTGGCGTTGGGCATTCATCCTCGGCGCGGCGCTGCCGGTGCTCATCGGTTTGCTCCTGCTCACGCAGAAGGATCCGCAACGTGGGCGATTCGAGCAGGAGGCCGTGCTCGGCCAAGTGCTCGAGGTGGTCGATCCGCCCGTGAGCATCTCGGCGGCGTTCGAGCGCTTGAAGAAGGTTCGGACGTTCTACTTCTTGATCGTTGGCATCGGCCTGCTTGGATTCGCGCTGGTCGCAGTGCCGGTGCAGCTGGGCCTGTTGCTCGGCAACAACCCGTCGCAGGACGACCACTTCCACTACGGCTACGGGGCCTACACGCGCGGCTGGATGATCGGCGTAATGCAAGTTGGCCAGCTCATCGCGATCCCGATTGCCGGTTACGTCGGCGACCGTGTCTTCCGCAAGGACCCATCGAAGGCCTTGCGCCTCACCGGGTTCTTCGTTCTGCTGTACGGCGCGTTCACCGTGGTCGGACTGCGGTTCACGAACGTCACCGTGCTCATCGGGTTCATGGTGCTCGCGAACGCCTTCCAGGGCGCAGCCTTCGCGACGATCCGCCCGGCGATCGCCGCGGTCGTGCCCTACAAGATGCGGGCGCAGGCGTTCGCCATGGTCGGCGTCTACATCTTCCTCATGGGTGGCTTCTTCGGTGGTTTGCTCGCAGGTGCCTTCTCCGACGCGTGGGGTCAGCGCACCGCACTCACGATCATCGTTCCGCCCGCCGCAGCGTTGGGTGGGTTGCTCGTGATGTACGGCGCGCAGTTCATGCGCAGCGACATCTCGCTCAGCGTGCAGGAACTGCTCGAGGAGCAAGAGGAGCGTCGGCGCATGGCGGCCGACCCGGAGCACATCCCCGTGCTGCAGGTGCGCAACCTCGATGCCGGCTACGGGCCACTACAGGTGCTCTTCGATGTCAACCTCGAGGTTCAGCGGGGCGAGGTCGTTGCATTGCTCGGCACGAACGGTGCCGGCAAATCGACATTACTGAAGGCCATTTCGGGCTTGATCATGCCCGACCGCGGCGTGGTGCGGTTCAACGGTCGCACGATCACGCTCGTGTCACCCGAGGTACGCGTCGCCGCAGGCATGGTGCAGGTGCCCGGCGGTGAGGCTCTGTTCCCGACGTTATCGGTTCAGGAGAACCTCGACATCTGGTGCGAGCTCATCGAAGATCCCGGCGAACGGGACGAAGCGCTCCAGCGTGCCTACCGGGTGTTCCCGATTCTCGAGGAACGACTCGACCAGCGAGCCGGGTCGATGTCTGGAGGTCAGCAGCAGATGCTCGCCTTGTCGAAGGCGCTGTTGCTGAAGCCCGACCTGCTGCTGATCGACGAACTGTCGCTCGGCCTCGCGCCCGTAGTGGTGCAGGAGTTGCTGTCCGTTGTCGAGAGGTTGAAAGCCGAGGGGCTCACCATGCTCATCGTGGAGCAATCGGTGAACGTCGCGCTGGCGGTCGCCGATCGGGCGATCTACATGGAGCGTGGTCAGGTGAAGTTCGCTGGCCCGGCCCGAGAACTGCTCGATCACGAAGAATTGCTGCACGCGGTGTTCCTAAGCGGCACGGGGGCCTGACATGAACGTGCTCGCAGTCACCATCGGCGGTTGGGACATCACCGCCCAGTACGTATTCCGGGGCTTCATCGAGGGCCTCACCTACGGCATGGTCGCGCTCGGCCTGGTGCTCATCTACAAGGCATCAGGAGTGGTCAACTTCGCACAGAGTCAGTTCGGCGCGTTCGGTGCGTTGCTGATGACGCTCGTGAGCTACAAGTACGGCGTACCGCTCGGACTCGCCGTACCACTCGCGCTCGTCACCGGTGCGGCACTCGGCGCCGTGACCGAGTTGCTCGTTGTACGGCGCCTCTTCAGCCAGCCACGCCTGTTGCTCTTCGTGGCCACGCTCGGTGTCAGTCAGCTCATCATCTTTCTCGGGTACCAACTCCCGGAGATCGGCAATCGCGGCGAGTCGGTTCTCTATCCCGAGATCATCAAGTTCGACAGGCCATGGAATGTGGGGCCGATCGACGTCCGCGGCGACCAGCTCTCCGTGTTGGTCGTCGTACCGCTCGTCTGCGCCGTCCTCGGCTGGCTTCTCACGAGGACCAAGTTCGGTCTCAACGTGCGTGCCGCCGCCGACAATCCAAGCGCGGCGTCACTGGCCGGCATATCGGTGAAAAAGGTGTCGACCCAAGTGTGGGTGCTCGCCGGGGCGTTGTCGGCCATCTCGGCCGTGCTGTTCGGCCCGCTGTCAAGCGAGCAGGCGTCGGCCGCCGGAAACTCGCTCGGTCCTTCCTTGCTGCTGAAGGCGCTCGCCGCGGGCATGGTCGGCCGGATGAAATCGTTCACGCTGGCGCTCGTGGGCGGTATCGGCATCGGCGTGATCGAGACGATCATCAAGCTCAACACCAGCTCCGAGAACACCGGCTCGGAATACGTCTTCGTCTTCCTCCTGCTCCTCCTGCTCGTGTTGGTGCGCGGCGCGAACGCGAAGGACGAAGGCGGTTGGGCACTGCCCAAGCTGCGCAGCGCAAGTCGTGATCTGGCCAACTTGCCGGCTGCGCGCTGGGTGACCCGCATCGTGATCGTGCTCCTCGGTGGCGCGGCGATCCTGCGCGGGCTCACGCTTGACCAGGGCGCCGACTTCCAGCGCTACACAATCGTGCTCATCTACATGATCGTGGCGTTGTCGTCGACGGTGCTCACCGGGTGGGCAGGTCAGCTGTCGCTCGGTCAGTTCGCGTTCGTCGGCGTGGGGGTGTACGCCACGGGCTACTACGGCCAGCAGTTGCCCTATCCCATTGCCGTGCTGATCGGCGTGGTGTGGGGCGTGGGCATCGCGATCGTCATCGGCGTTCCCGCGCTGCGGTTGAAGGGACTCAACCTGGCGATCATCACGCTCGGTTTTCAGCTGTTGTGCACGTTCTGGCTGTTCAACACCGCCCGACTGAACAACGGCGCGGGTGGCACGATGCGGTTGGAGAAGCGACACGTGTTCGGCTGGGACATCGTGAGCGACAAAGCGGCGCTGTACTGGATCACCCTGGTGTGCCTGGTGGCGGTGGCCTTCATGGTCACGATGTTCCGCCGGTCGGGTGTCGGTCGTTCGGTCGTCGCGGTGCGCGACAACGAGAATGCCGCCGCCGCGTTCACGGTGTCGCCCGTGCGGGCGAAGCTCCTCTCCTTCGCAGTGTCCGGTGGCATCGCGGCGCTCGCCGGGGGGCTCTACGCCGCGGTGTTCCGGTCGTTCACCACGCAGTACATCCAGCCCGAAGAGTCGCTGCGCATCGTGGCCATCGCGGTGGTCGGTGGTGTCACGTCGGTCGTCGGCGCGTTGCTCGGCTCGTTCGTCGTGCAGGGCCTGCCGGCGATATTCGAGGGCCAGGACGAGGTGAACCTATTCGCCTCGAGCATCGGGATGCTCGTCATCTTGATGTACTTCCCGGGAGGGCTCATCTCGATCGTGCAGAACCTGCGTGACGTGCTTTACGGATGGATCGCGCGTCGCGCCGGCTACAAGGCGAAGCCGAAGGTGGCGCGGGCGGTCGTGTCCCAGCTCTCGTCACGCCCGAAAGAGGTCAAGCAAGGTGTCCTGCCCTTGCGGACCACCGACGTCACGGTGCGGTTCTTCGGCCGGCCCGCCACCGACCACGTGTCGATCATCGTCAACCCCGGCGAGGTCGTCGGTCTCATCGGTACCAACGGTGCGGGCAAGACCACCTTCATGAACGCAGTCAGCGGATTCCTGCCCTGCACCGGCACGATCGAAGTCTTCGGCGAGCACGTCGAGGACAAGCCGGGGTATCAGCGTGCCCGCCTCGGCATCGGCCGGGCGTTCCAGAACGCCAAGATGTTCAGCGCGCTGAGCGCACGTGAGACCGTCATGGTGGCCCTCGAGGCGCGCTCGCGGTCGTTGCTCATACCGTCGATGCTTTACCTGCCGCCTTCACCGATGCAGGAACGACGAAAGCGCAAGGAAGCCGACGAGATCATCGACTACCTCGGCCTCGGTCGTTACGCCGACACGCTCATGGCCGAGTTGTCCACGGGCACCCGCCGCATCGTCGAGCTGGCGTCGCTGATCGCACTCGACTCCAAGCTCCTGCTGCTCGACGAACCCACGGCCGGTGTCGCGCAGAAGGAAACCGAAGCCTTCGGGCCGCTGATCCGCTCGATCCAGCAGGAGCTCGGCTCCTCGATCCTCATCATTGAGCACGACATGCCCATGGTCATGTCGATCAGCGACCGGATCTACTGCCTCGAGGCTGGCGCCGTCATCTCTGAGGGCACCCCGCTCGAGGTGCGCAACGACCCCAAGGTAATCGCCTCCTACCTTGGCACGGATGAACGGGCCATCAACCGGAGCGAGGTAACCGTCACCACGAGTCCGACCACCACGGTCTGATCATCCGGTAGCCGGTGGGCCCGTGCGGTGCTCCCCCGCTATTGTGCGTGCGGCGTACCTCCGTGCGCCACGAAGGGGGCCCGGGATGACCGCGACAACCAGCAGCGCGCCTGTGGTGGCGCCGACCACCGCCGATGTGCCATGGATGATCTCCGTCGATGACCACATCCTCGAGCCGCGCGACCTCTGGACCCGCGAACTCCCGGCGTCGCTGCGAGATCGCGGCCCCCACGTGTCGCGCGAGCGGGCCAAGCTGGGGTTCATCGGGGGCAAACTCAGCCTCGAACGTGACGTCGCCGATGGGCAGTGGTGCGACATCTGGCTGTTCGAAGATCTGGTCATGCCCACCGGTCTGCTCCACGCGCCGGTGGGCGTGCCACCCGAGCAGCAGGCGAACCTCCCGGCCATCTATGAGGACTTCCGCACCGGAACCTGGGACCAAGCAGCACGGCTCGCCGACATGGACGCCAACCATGTCCAGGTGTCGATCAACTACCCGAACACGTTCCCGCGCTTCGCCGGACAGGGCTTCGCCGAGCGGGCCGACAAGGACCTCGCGTACACCTGCCTCAAAATCTACAACGATTGGATGATCGACGAATGGGGCGGTGGCGCAGGCCGCGGCCGGCTGATCCCGCTCACCCTTGTCCCGCTGTGGGACCCCGCGCTCGCCGCAGCCGAGGTTCGGCGCTGCGCCGCAAAAGGCAGCTACGCCATAGCGTTCACCGAGAACCCTTTCAAGCTCGGGTTCCCTTCGCTCTACACCGGCCAGTGGGACGTGTTGTGGGACGCCTGCCAAGAGACCGACACCACCGTGTCGATGCACATCGGCTCGTCCTCGACCATGCCGACCACCAGTGACGATGCGCCGCTCGCCGTGTCGATGTCGCTGAACTCGCAAAACGCGCAAGGTTCGCTGTGCGACTGGGTCTTCTCGCGGTCGCTCGAGCGCTTCCCGAAGATCAAGCTGGCCTACGCGGAGAGCCAGGTCGGCTGGATGCCGTTCCTGCTCGAACGCATGGACGGCGTCTGGCACGAGGACGTCGGCGGCGTCGAGCTTGCCAACCCACCGTCGAGCTACGTGCGCGATCGCGTCTACGGCTGCATCTTTGACGACATGCACGGGCTGCGCAGCCGCCACGAGGTGGGGATGGACGTCATCCTCTTCGAGTGCGACTACCCGCACGCGAACGGCACGTGGCCGCACTCTGTCGATGTCGTACGGCGCATGATCGCCGAGACGAACCTCACCCCCGAGGAAACCACCAAGCTCGTCCGGGGCAACGCGATCGCGTGCTACGGACTCGGGCGATTCGGCATCACCGCCTGACGCATACTGCGCGCGGTCTAGGCGAGTGAGCCGCTCCGATTCGGTGCCGGTGGCGTCGTCGCACGCTGAAGTCACGACTCGACGAGCGGCCACGCGTCTATGTAAGACACGTGGCCGCTCTTGGCGCGTGCCGCCGCTGGTCGCCCTAGTGTCCGGTCCGACCGAGGGGACACGCCGTGACGAACAACAAGATCTACATCCATGAGTTCATCGACATCATCGGGCACAACCGTGCGAACTACATGCATCACATGACGGCGAACTTCTCGCCCATGGCCCAGCGCGATCGCAATCAGCTCTGCTACGGGGTTTGGGGAACCGTCGGTACTACGCGCCGATGGCCCGAGGTGGTGAACATGTGGGAAGAGGACGGCTGGGACGGCATGGCCAGTTCGTTCCGTCACGAGTTCAACCACCCCACGCTGCAGGACCCGGCGCTCGCCGCGTGGTGGGCGCGCGCCGCTCAGTTCCGACGCAGCGGCGTCGACCGCCTGATCCTGCCAGCCGAGTGGACACGCACGATCGAGGAACTCTGCGCCGACGGCGTGCGCGGCGAGTGCTACGCCCACGAGCTGGTGTCGGTGAAACCCGGCACCGCGTGGCACTACGTCGACGACCTCGTACAACACCGAGCGGTCCCGGTGTACGCGCGCTTCGGGTGGGAACTGGCTGGCGCGTTCGTGACGGCCATGCACGACGACTCCGAGGTCATCTTGTTGTGGGCCATCCCCACATGGGAGCAGTGGGCAGAGCTCGAGAAGGCACAGCGAAAAGATACCGACCTCAAGGCGTGGCGTACCGACACGGCTGAGCTCACCACATCCTTCGATCGGTTCTTGTTGGTCGACGCGCCGCTCAGCCCCTTCCGCACCGGTCGTCAACCCGCCGAGTCCGATCGGGCCAGCTTCACGCTCCCTGACGAGAAGCACTCGTGACCTCGCCGCCGATCGAGTTCGGCATGACGATGCGCGGCACCGATGGCATCGAGGCGTCGGCGCAGCGCATCGAGGAGCTCGGGTTCGACTATGTCGGATCGGGTGAGCACGTCGCGTTCCATGTCCCGACGCCGAACAACTTCGTGTCGTTGTCGGTGGCCGCGGGAGCGACCTCCCGCATCAAACTGCTGTCGGCGGTCACCGTGCTGCCGCTGTACCCGGCGGTTCTCGCGGCCAAGCTCGCGGCGGCCCTCGACGTAGCGTCGAACGGCCGGTTCGTCATGGGCGTCGGCATCGGCGGCGAGTACCCACGGGAGTTCGAGGCGTGCGGCGTGCCCGTCCACGAACGTGGTGCCCGCTGCAACGAGTCGCTCGCGTTGATGAAGCGTCTGTGGACCGAAACCAATGTGACGTTCCACGGTCGTTTCAACACGGTCAACGACATCACCATCGCGCCGCGTCCGGTGAGCATGCCGCATCCGCCGTTGTGGATCTCCGGTCGACGCGACGCGGCCATGCGCCGCGCCGCACGTTTCGGAGACGGATGGATGCCTTACATGTACTCCCCCGACATGCTCCGCGACTCGCTCGCGAAGATCGCCGAGCACTGCAGCGAGCTTGGCCGCTTGCCGGCCGATGTTCGACCGGCGATCTACATCTTCACGTGTGTTCACGCAGATCGCGACACAGCCATCGATTACGCGGTCGCGCGCCTCGGTGCCACGTATGCGCAGGACTTCCGGGCGAAGGCCGGTCGGTACACCCTTGTTGGTACGCCGGAGGACTGTCGGGCCCGACTCGCCGAGTACGTCGACGCCGGTGCACGCACGGTGTTCTTCGCGTCCGCCTGCCCCGACGATCACGTAGCCGAAAATCAGCGGCTACTCGTGGACGAGGTCATTCCCGCATTTCGCTGAGCGACGCCCGTCGCCGGCCCATCGACCGGAGAACTACATGACACTTGGATTCGACACAGCCACCGACGACGTGATCGCCGGCCTCGACCGACGCGACGCGGTCGTCGTCATTACTGGCGCGTCCACCGGCATCGGCCTCGAGACAGCACGCGCGCTTGCGTCGATCGGCGCCACAGTCGTGCTCGCAGGACGAAACGCCGAGAAGCACCGTGGCGCGATCGACAAGATCCGCGTGCGACATCCCGACGCGAACGTGTCGCACGTCGAGCTCGACCTGACGTCGCTGGCCAGCGCCCGCGAGGCGGCCCACGCTATTCGCGAGGCGCACCCAGCCATTGACCTGCTCATTAACAACGCGGGGGTGATGTACACGCCGTTCGAACGAACAGCCGAAGGCTTCGAGCTGCAGTTCGGTACAAACCACCTCGGTCACTTCGTCTTCACGAACCATCTGTTGGCGGCGGTGGTGGCGGGCGCACCGGCGCGGATCATCAACCTCAGCTCAGGCGGGCATGGCTCGTCCGACATCATCTGGGACGATCCCAATTATCGCGACCGTCCCTACGACAAGTTCGAATCGTACGGGCAGGCAAAGACTGCGAACATCTTGTTCACGGTCGAGCTCGAACGCCGGCTCGCCCCGCTCGGGGTGCAGTCATTCGCGGTGCACCCCGGCATGATCGTCACCGAGCTCGGGCGGTACATGACGCGCGACGACATGAAGTTGTTGCGCTCGCGCATCGCAGAGTCCGTCGTGTCATCGGGGGCGCCGGCCACGTACAAGTCCATCGAGCAAGGAGCGGCCACCACCGTGTGGGCGGCGACCGCGGCCGAGCTCCAGGGCCACGGGGGCACATACCTCGCCGACTGCGCGATCTGCACCACGCATGCCCCGTGGGCCCGCGACCCCGAGAGCGCCCGGCGCCTTTGGGCCCTCAGCGAAGAACTCGTCGGCGAGACGTTCGAAGAACAGCCGTCCTCGATCGGTGCTGAGGAGTCACGATGACCGCACGCAACCTGTACCTGTACGAGGTCGTCGATGTCGTCGGCCAAGGCCAATACGACTACATGGAACACCTGTGGAAGGACCCGGTGCTGCGCATGCCCGAGATGTTCGGGCTTCAAGGCAGCTTCTATGTGTGCGCCGCGGGTGGCGGCCGTTGGCCACAGGTCATAAACATCTGGGACATCGGCTCGCGCGGCTGGAAGGGTTGGGCCTCGAACGTCGACCGCATGAACCTCAAGCGCCGCAAGGCCTTCTATGGCGAGTGGTGGGACGAGGCAGCGAAGTGGCGATCCGGCGGCTTCGATCGCTTGTGCGGTGGTGTACCCGGTAGCCCGACCACCGAGGAGATCGCGTCAGCCGGCGTCCGGGGCACATTGTTCGTGAACGAGATCCTCACCGTGCGTCCCGGCAGCGCGCTCGACTTCTTGGCGGCGGTGAACGAGCAACGCGTGCCGATGATGGCCGACTACGGACATCGACCAACCGGCTTGTACGAGGTCATGTCGAATCAACACGAAGTGATCATGGTGTGGGCTACGTCGATTCCCGATCAGGTCCGGCTGCGCCAAAACCGTGACACCACACGCGGGTTATGCGACGAAGGCGATGTCGACGACCGCATCGTCGCCTGGGAACGTCTTTCGGCCCAGTACGTCGTCGGTGGCGACACACACGTCATGACCCCCTTGCCCCGCACGGTCTACGGCCCCGACGACTGGGAAGACGCATCCCTCGCCGACTGGCTCGCCGACTGACCAACGGACGCAACTGGTAGTTCCAGAGCGCGGCCCGCCGCGCCTTGGAACTACCAGTTGCGAGGTCGGTCACAGGTTGTAGAGGCGCGCCGCGTTGTCGTGCACCATGAGGTCGCGCTCGACGGCGGAGATCCCCTTGAACTGACGCTCGACGACCTCGCGTGAATGCGGCCACGAGGTCGCGGGGTGCGGGAAGTCGGTCGACCACAGGATGTTCTCGACCCCGATGAGGTGGCGAAGCGACAGGCCGATCTCGTCGTCGAGGAACGTGGCTGCCATGTTGCGGTGCCAGTACTCACTGGGCTTCATAGTGAGGCCCGGGAGGTCGTAGCGGCCGTCGGCCTTGCGGTCGAGACCCTGGAGGAATCCCGGGATCCAGTAGAGGTTCGGTTCGACGAAGACGATCTTCAGCAGAGGAAAGCGCTCGAGCGTGCCGGTGAGGATCCACCAGGCCAATGGCTCGGCGAGTGCGAACGCCGGCATCGACGTGAAGATCGCCGCCTGCGGCGTGGGGTCGCGCCGCAACAGGTCAAACAGGTAGGGCCGGTTGCCCAGGTGATGCGTGATTGCGATGCCGGTCTCGGAGAGCACCGACCACAGGGGGTCGTAGGACGTCTCGTGGTACTCGGGCAGGCCGAGCTCGCTCGGATGGTTCGGAAGATGGATAGATCGCGCCCCGAGCGCCGCGAGCCGCAGCACCTCGGCGGTTGCGTACTCGATGTCGACGATGGGTACCTGGTAGCTCACGGCGAGCCGGTCCGGATCGTGAGCCGCGAACTCGGTGAGCAGATCGGTGAACCCGCGAGCGATCGGGCGCCAGTCGCCCTGCACGAGACCGAAATGCCGGAACGCGCTGACTTCGCTGTAGAGAACCTCGGCCCACACGCCGTCGCGGTCCATGGCCGCGAGGCGCGCCACCGGGTCGTGATAACCGGGATCGCGCATGGCCTCCATGTCCCAGGACTCGAGCGAGAGGATTCGCCCGCCGCGCATGGCGTTGTCGGCCGCAGTGTTTGCCGCGATCGCGTCGTCGAACGAATCTTGCAGCGCCTTCGGAACGCGGGCGCGAATGTCTTCGAGCTTGATCGCCACGTGCGAATCGGCCGAGATGAGCTTGGTCATTCCATCACTCCTCGAGAGGTCAGAGGTTCCACACACGGCGCGCGTTGTCACGCACGATCAAATCACGCTCCGCATCGGGTACGCCGACGAACTGCTCGCTGACGAGCGCATGCGAGTTGGGCCAACTCGACACCGGGTGCGGGTAGTCGTTCGACCACATGATGTTGCGCACGCCGAGCCGGTCGCGCAACCGCTGGATCGCGTCAGGCTCGTCAATGTAGGTCAGGTGGATGTTGCGGTAGTAGTAGGTGCTCGGGAGCTCGCGGAGGGATGGGTACTGGTAGCCCTGCCGGGTGACCATGTCGTCGATGATGTGGAGCCACCAGGCGACCCAGCCGAGCCCTGGCTCGACGAACACGAGCTTCAGGTCGGAGAATCGTTCGAGCACCCCACCCATGACCCACATGCCCATGGCCTCGGCCGTCGACATGGCGATCACCGGAACCGTTATTCCGTTCTGCGGTGTGGGATCGCGGAACGCGAGGTCGTCGAGCGCGCGGTTCATGCCGATATGCAGACAGATAGGTAATCCGGTCTCGCTGATGACCGACCACAGCGGGTCATAGCGCGAGTGGTAGTAGTCGGGCACCCCAAGCTCTGTGGGGAACACAGGAAGTTGCAGCGAGCGGCCGCCCGTCGCGGCGATGCGCAGCACCTCGTCGACCGCGAAGCCGATGTCGTGGACCGGCACCTGATACGAGACGATAAGTCGTTCGGGGTCGACCGATGCGAACTCCCCCAGTGCGAGGTTGAAGGCCCGAATGGCTGCGGTGCCGCCGCCCTCGCCCAGTAGGTAGAGGTAGCGGAACCCGCTCACCTCGCTGTAGAGGACCTCGACGTCGACGCCGTCGGTGTCCATGTCGACGAGACGCGCTCGTGGATCAGCGACGCCCAGGCGGTCTTTCGCCGGGTGCGTGTACTCGGTCATGATCCCCTGGTTGGCCTTCGCCGCGCCCCACCCCTTCATGGACGCGGCGAAATCGACGAGCGCCCGGTCGTACGCGTCGTGGTGCTTCGATGCGAGATGCGACTTCACACTCGCATGGTCGAGCTTGAAGTGGCCGTCAGCCGAGACGAGGCGTGGCCGAATGGCGGTCGGCAACACTCAATTACCCCGTTCGCGCGAGTTGTTCGCGGGAACCGGTGAACCCTGCGCTCTTGGCCAGTGGCCGCTGCGCAGACCGAGCAGGAAGAGCTCGACCATGTGGTCGAAGGTTGCATCAGCCCCGCTGCTCCCCTCCGGGGCTCCGGGGAAGCCGCGGGCGTACGCGCCCGCCGCTTCGCCCTGCACGAACCCACGCGTCATCGCGCTGAAGATGCGATGAGCATGGCGCACCTGCGCGTCGTCGAGCCCGTGGCTACGCAACACGGCGCGGATCGGCTCGGCTAGGCGGAGCGCTGCATCGTCGAGCGCGAGGCTTCCACTGCCCGGACTGGCGTGCATAGCCTGAACGCGACCCGGGTGGCGCCCGCTGTATGTGCGTTGGACGCGGGCGATGGCGAGCACGGCATCGTCGCCCGAACGCCCGAGTGCCACCGCCCAGAGCTCGTTCGCGAGCTCGCTCATGGCCGCGAGCGCCATTCGCTCGAAGAGGTCGTCGATGGATTCGATGTGCGTGTAAAGCGAGGTCACGTGACACCCGAGCTCGCGTGCGACGCGCCCGAGGGTGACGGCGCGCAGGGAATCCTTGTCGGCGATGTCGAGTGCAGTGGCCACGACGCGTTCGGGGGTGATCGGGCGGGTGAGCTTCGTGACGGGGCGCGGGGGACGCGGCGAGACCATCGCGTCATCCTAAGACGGCCCACCCCATACGTCTAGGGTTCTATCCCTATAGTATTGGGACTACGGATTGGGGGGCCAATGTCCGAAGCGCAATCGAGCAGTGTCCTTGACGGGATCGATGTACTCGATCTCACCCGGGGCATGGCCGGAGCGATCAGCACGATGCTGCTCGCCGACCACGGGGCCCGGGTCACGCGGGTGGAGGCGCCCGGTGACGATCCGCTCGAGGCGTCGGCCGGTTCGCGTGTGTGGACGCGCGGCAAGCGTCGCGCCCAGTTCGACCTCCGCGAGGCGCGCGACCTCGCCGACGTGCAGGCGCTGGCGGCGCGAGCCGACGTCGTCGTGCAGACGTTCCGGCCCGGAGTCGCCGCCCGATACGGCCTCGACCACGAGACGATCTCCGTCGCGAACCCCTCGGTCATCACGTGTGCGATCACCGGTTACGGGCGCGGCAACCGGCACGAGCAACGTCCGGCATACGACGCGCTTGTCGCAGCTCGCACCGGGTTGCAGTGGGAAAACCGGTCGTGGATGGGTGGTGCGATCGATCACATCCATGGCATCGAGCCAGCCGCTCCCGACCTCGAGGTGCCGGAGGGCATGGCGCCCGGTGCGCCGCGCTCGGGGCCGATCTTCACGTACACGGCGTGGCCGAGCCTTTGCACGGCGTACCTGGCCGCCACCGGGATCAGCGCCGCACTGCACGTACGGCTCACGACAGGTCACGGCCAGCTCGTCGAGACCTCGCTGTTACAGGCCGCGATGACCCTGACCATGGGCAAGTGGCAACGCGTCGAAAATCCTTTCGCGACGGGCTATCGGATGTGGATCACCGACGCACGCGCGCCGAAAGGACACTTTCGTTGCGCCGATGACCGATGGGTGCACCATTGGGTGCCCAACCCGATGTTCGTGCTGTCCAGCGCCGACGGCGACCAGCTCGTTTCACGCCGTGGCATCACGAACGTGCGACACGACCCCGACCGGGTCGGCAACGACCCCGAGAACATCGTCGTGCTCGCGCACTACCAACCCGAGATGGCGGCGGCGATGGCCCGCTTCCCGAGCACCGACTGGGTGCGCGTCGCTCGTGAATACGGCGTACCACTCCAGCAGGTGCGCACCCCCGAGGAAGGTCTCGCCGACCAAGCGCTGTTCGACGAGGGCGTCGTGATCGACCTCGACGACCCCGAGTACGGTCCGTTGCGGCAGGTGGGCATCGTCTACCGGCTCAGCGAGACACCTGGTCGAGTGCAGGGACCTGCGTCGGCCCCCGGCACACACACGGCCGAGGTTCGCGCCGAGCTGGCGCGAGACGCCGAGGTGCGCCGAGCCACGCCGGCCGCGACGGGAAAACGATCAGGCGTTGCGCCGAAACACCCCTTGGCCGGCGTCGTCGTGCTCGATCTCGGCTTCGCGGTCGCCGGTCCCTTCGGGACCCAGATCCTCGCCGACCTCGGTGCCACGGTCATCAAGGTCAACGCGAGGCGCGACCCCTGGTGGCACTGCACGCACATCGCCATGGGTGCCAACCGAGGGAAGCGCAGCATCGGCATCGACCTCAAGACCTCGGACGGCATGTCGACGCTTCATCGGCTCGTACAACAGGCCGACGTCGTACACATGAACATCCGCGCGAGTGCGGCCCGGCGTCTCGGCGTCGACGAGGAATCCATGCGGGCCGTGAACCCCAGCATCATCTATTGCCACACGCGCGGGTTCGAGGACGGACCGCGGTCCGACAGCCCGGCCAACGATCAGACGGGCAACGCGCTCGCCGGCACGGAGTACGAGGACGGTGGTTGCGCCGATGGCGGCGCGCCATTCTGGAGCCTCACGTCGATGGGCGACACCGGCAA
>CAEZYR010000064.1_pt1 | contig 18783 bp, 18 predicted proteins | sample 7265551 | NCBI WGS metagenome assembly CAEZYR01 (sample SAMEA6813938, study PRJEB35770) | uncultured Acidimicrobiales bacterium | biome: Freshwater; feature: Freshwater reservoir; material: water | place: Czech Republic | collected 2017-04-14 | depth 30m m
ATCGGCATCGCGAACCAGCGCGAAACGATCGTGGCCTGGAGTCGGACCACCGGGCGGCCCCTCGCTCGAGCCATCGTGTGGCAGGACCGTCGCACTTCGGCACGCTGTGACGATCTCATCGCAGACGGGCTCGAGCCGCTGATCCGATCACGAACCGGCCTCGTACTCGATCCTTACTTCTCCGCGACCAAAATCGAATGGCTGTTGCGCAACACCGAAGTCGGCGCAAACCGCGACGCGTTGTTCGGCACGATCGACTCATGGTTGCTGTGGAACCTCACCGGCGGCACCGCAGCGAGCGGCGCGGTGCACGCGACGGATGCGTCGAACGCGAGTCGCACGATGCTCTTCGACATTCGCGCCGGCGAGTGGGAGCACGAGCTGTGCGAGCGCTTCGGTGTCGCGCTCCACCAGCTCCCTCGTGTGACGGCGAGCATCGGCACGATCGCACGCACGGCGCCCGGCCTCACGGTGGCCGCCGGCATCCCGATCAGTGGCGTGCTCGGCGACCAACAGGCCGCGCTGCTGGGCCAGGCGTGTCTCGAGCCGGGCATGGCGAAGAACACCTACGGGACCGGCTCGTTCGTGCTGTGCAACGTGGGCGATCGCTGCCCCGATGCGGTCGACGGGTTACTCACCACCGTCGCGTGGCAGATCGGAAGCACGCGCACCTATGCGTACGAGGGCGCGATCTTCGTGACTGGCGCCGCCCTGCAATGGCTGCGCGATGGGCTCGGCATGATCACCCGCGCCGACGAGATCGGTCCGCTCGCTGCGAGCTGTGCTGGCACCGATGGCGTCTACTTCGTGCCCGCACTCACCGGCCTCGGCAGCCCGTGGTGGGACAGCCACGCGCGTGGCATGGTCATCGGCATCACACGCGGCACGACGCGCGCCCACCTGGCAAGGGCGACGCTCGAGGCGATCGCCTTCCAAACGCGCGACGTCGTCGACCTGATGTGTCGCGCGTCCGGTACCCCGTTGCGCGAACTGCGCGTCGATGGCGGCGCAGCCGTGATCGATCTGCTCCTCGAGATGCAGGCCGACCAACTCGGTGTGGCAGTGGTTCGGGCGACCACCAGCGAGAGCACAGCTCTGGGTGCGGCGTTCGCAGCGGGAATAGGCGCGGGCGTCTGGAACACCGGTGACATCGCGGCAAACTGGTCGGCCGACCGTCGGTTCGAACCCCGGGCCGACCGGCGCTCCGAAGCAGACCGGACGCACGCCCAGTGGCTCCGCGCCGTGGACCGCGCCCGCGACTGGGACCAATGACCGGTGGGCCGCGGCTCAGCCGCCGATCTGACGCAAGCGTGCATCGGCGATGCGGGCGAACGACAGCAGCCGCCGGCGTTCGCGCGACCGGAACGGGCGGTGCTCGCGGCCGATCACCAACGAGTACCCACCGAGCGGCGCCCAAAGGATGTCTTCGGGGCCCGCCTCGCCCGACAGCACGCGGTCGCTCGACTGGCTGCCCTGCACGAAGACCCGCAACCATTCGATGCTGGGCGTGGGGCCGCGGGCCCCGGAGACCACGGTGGCGTCGTCGTCAAGCGCAATGGCCCAGGTGGCGTTGCACAGCTGCATCGAACGATCGAGCACCATCTCGATCAGCCGTTCCGGTCGGGACACCGCAACGATGGATGCCGCCGCTTCGAGCGCCAGCAGATCGTGATCGATCGCCGATGCATCGACCGGGACCACTTCTTCGATGTCGACCCCGTCGACCTCGGCGACCTCGGCGACGAGCAGATCGACGAGTGACGCCGAGGGCAGCGCGACCACCAGGTCGTCGACCGCGCGTCCGGCCCCTTGCTCGAGGATCTCGATGCCGATGACGTCACCTTTGACCCCACCGATGCGACTCGCGACGGCACCGAGGGCGCCGGGTCGATCCGGCAGCCAAACGCGTAATCGAACGAGATACATGATGTCCTCGAGACAGAGTCGGGGGCGGTGGAGTGGGGTGACGCAACGTTGCTGTGCCCGCGACGCGCCGCGAGCGACGAGCGACGAGCGACGAGCGTCAGCTGAGTCGGGTGAGGGCCTTTCGCATGCTGCGAATGCCCTGTCGCGTGCGCTGCTCGTTCTCGATGAGCGCGAACCGCACATTGCCTTCTCCCCCAGGACCAAATCCGACGCCGGGCGAGGTGGCGACACCGGCTTCGCGTACGAGGAACGAGGCGAACTCCACCGAGCCCATCTCGCGGTACGGCTCGGGAATGGGTGCCCACACGAACATGGTGCCCTTCGGGCGACCGACGTCCCAACCGAGCGACGCGAGCCCGTCGCACAGCACATCGCGTCGCGACTGGTAGATGTCGCGCACCAGCTTCGGGTACTCGGGTTCTTCGTTTAGCACCACGGTGGCCGCGATCTGGATGGGCTGGAACGTGCCGTAGTCGAGGTAGCTCTTCAACTTCGCGAGCGCGGCCACCACTTCGGCGTTGCCCGACATGAACGCGATGCGCCAACCGGCCATCGAATAGGACTTGGTGAGTGAGTACAGCTCGACGGCGCACTCCTTGGCCCCATCGGCCTGGAGGATGGACGGTGGGTCATAGCCGTCGAAGCCGATGTCGGCGTAGGCATTGTCGTGGACGACGATCATGTTGCGCTCGCGGCAGAAGTCGACGACCTTCTGCATGAACGCGACATCGACGCACACGGTGGTGGGATTGTGCGGGAACGAGATCACGAGCACGCGCGGCTTGGGCCAGGCGTACTCGTAACTGCGTTGCAGGTTGTCGATGAACTCGTCGCCCTCGGCCAGCGGGACTTCGCGAATGGCCGCCCCGGTGAGGATGGGGCCCCAGATGTGGATGGGGTAGGACGGAGCCGGCACGAGCGCGAGGTCGCCGGGCTGCAGCAGGGTCCACATGAGGTGGGTGAACCCTTCCTTCGCGCCGATGGTGTTGATGACCTCGGTGGCCGGGTCGAGATGGACACCCCAGCGCCGCAGGTACATCGCCGCCGCGGCCTCGCGGAGCTTGGGGATACCCTTGCTCGCCGAGTATCGGTGGTTGCGAGCGTTGTGCGCAGCCTCGGTGAGCTTCTCGACCGCGATGTCGGGCGAGGGCAGATCGGGGTTGCCGAACCCGAGGTCGATCACGTCGCGACCGGCTCGCCGGGCTTCGAGCTTCAACGCATCGATAATGGTGAATACGTAGGGCGGCAACGAGTTGATGCGACGGAACTCCATGGCCGTCAACGCTAGTCGCCCAGGGCCGTTTCTCGGCCCGCTATTCGGGCAGTTCACCGTCCGTTGACGGGAGGCGCAGGCGTACCGACGGTCAGTCGGGCGGTGCTGCGCCGAGCAGTGCGGCGCCTATCGCTCCGGCTCGTTCACCCAACTCAGCGAGCTCGACGCGAAGCTTCGTCCGTTGCGGGGCCCCGAACACCCAGGCCGGGAGATGCGCGACGATCGCCGAGCGCAGCGGTTCCCCGAGCGCGCTCACTCCCCCGCCGATCACCACGACCTCGGGGTCGACGAGGTTCACGAGGTTGCCGAGTCCGACGGCCACCATCTCGGCATAGCGCGCGAGCGTCGCCGCGCCGGCGGGTGTGGCCAGATCTGCTGCGGTGATCGTGCCGTCGGCGGCGTACAGCGCCGAACCCGAGCCGTATTGCTCCCAGCAGCCGCGGGCGCCGGTGATGTAGCGCTCGCCGTCGAAGTTGACCGTCATGTGACCCGGTTCGCCGCCGAAGCCGTGGGCGCCGACCACGATCCGACCGTTGCAGACGATGCTCGCGCCGATGCCCGTACCAAGGGTGACCACGACGAGGTCACGCACCCCACGACCAGCGCCGAGGCACGCTTCGCCCCACGCCGCGGCGTTCGCGTCGTTGGCAACGCGTACCGGGACGTGGAGCCGGCCACCGATGTTGCCCACGAGGTCGAGCCGCTCGGGGTGCGCCAGGTGCGGCGATACGCACACTGCACCCGCGGCCGTGACCAGACCCGCGATGCCAATGCCGACACTGCCGACTTCGACCCCGAGGGCTGCCACTGCGGCGGCGATCGTGTCGAGGAGCGCGTCGGGATCTTTGGGGGTGGGGAGACGGTGTTCCGCCACGACGTTCGAGGTGGCATCGAGCGCGACCACCAGCACCTTGGTACCGCCGACATCAACACCGACCGCGAGCTCGTCCGTCACGGCAGGCATGGTAGGCCCGGAGCGTGAACCGGCCTCGTCAACGGGTGCCGAAGGCTCAGCCGAAGAACCCTTCGCCGCGCACGACGCGGATACGTGGCGTGGTGCGACCTTCGGCCCAAGCCACCACCTCGGGACCATCGGTCAGATAGATCACTTGTAGGAAGAGGCTGTACCCCTCGAGCCATCCGAGTAACTCGGCTCGTTCCGTCGACGGCAGGCCGGCGAACGCGTCGTCGAGCACGAGCGGAATCGAGCCCTCAGTCCCCGCCTCGCGCAGTTCGTTGATGCGCTCTTCGAGCACCGCGGTGAGTGCCTCGACGCGCGACGGCATCGGCCCGGCTTCGCCCGCCTCGTCGCGTTCGTCATCGGTGGCCGCGGTATACGCGAGCTCCATGACCCGTTCAGACTCGGCGACCAGCTGGGCGACACGGATCAACGCGTCGCGGTGGCGCCACATGCATTCTTCGGCTCGTGCCACGTCCTCACGAGCGGTGTACAACCGGTCGGCGCCGAAGCCGTCGATCTCGTCGACCGCACCTACCAATTGGATGCGCTCGAGCGTCTCGCGTGCTTCGTCGAGCTCCTGTGCGCAGTGCTTCGCATCGGCCTCGAGTTGCGAGTGCAGCCACGAGATCTGGTGGACTTCATCGAGCCAGGTGAGCGCTGTTCCTTGCAGATCCTCGAGCGTCACGTGGGTCTCGATACCGAAGCCGACCGCCAGAAGGCTCGACGCGAGATTGTCGCGTGCCTGTTCGACGGTCATCGATCGCGGGCCCGGGTCCACGCGCAGTGCACGGAGGGCGGCTTCGACGTCGTCGACATCGCCCACGATGGCGTGCGCTGCTTCCTGCAGCCGTTCGAGGCGATCGAAGTAGGCGCAGAACTCGACGTTGTCGCCGAGCTTCGCCATCACTCGCGCCCGTACTCGTTCGATATCTTCGAGCTCGCGGCGGGCGTGCTCGAGCTGGCGCTTGTTCTCCGCAGTGCTGTCGAGCATGCGGGCGCCCATGATGAACGCCGACCACGTCGGGTACCCGAGCCGGTCGAGCACGACTTGCTCGACCGCGAGCGCATCGTCGAGTTGCTTCCTCCAACGACTGCCGAACAAGCCCGAAACCCGTCGCTCCGCCTCGAGCGCCGAGTCGTGCGCCCGCTCCAAAGCGACGATGTCCTCGGCGTTGGTCGTTGCGGGCAGCAGCTTGGCCTCCGCGGCCGCGAAACGAGCGCGAGCCTGGTCGAGACGGCCCTTGACAGAAACCATGCCGCCTTCGCCGACGGCGACCCGTTCCTCGAGCGCCGCGATCCGTGATCGCACTGCGCGATACTCGTCGGCGAGACGGATCGCCTCGGGCACTTCGATTGCTCCGGTCGCGGTGATCACGCGCACGACTTCGAGCGCAGAATCAACTTCTCTCGTGTCGACCCGGATCAACGAATGAAGCGCGCTGTCGAGCTCGCACAGTGCCGCCTCGAGCCGGACGCTTCGTTCGAGCACCCCGACGCTTTCGATCGTGCCCTGGTGGGCCGCTTCGGCCTGGGCGATGTGCTCCGCGGCCACGACGACGGGCATGTCGTACGGACGCCCCGTGAGGCTCAGATGGTCGGCGATCACTCTCTGGAACGGCGCGGCGTCGAGCACCACGGCTACCGGCCGATCAAGGAACCGTTGGGCCAAGGCGCCCGCCCCGATCTCGTGCGTCGCCCCCCCGAACTCCACGAACGCCGAAGCGCCGCACGCGATGCCCTCGAGCAGCAACGGCGCGGCGTGGACAAACCAGTTGCGGGCCGCGGGGGACATCCCCGCGACAATCGTGAGATTGCCGGGGAACCGCACAAAGGAGTGTTGATCTTCGATCAAACGGAGTTCGAGCAGACGCATGCCATGCTCTGATCGGCGCCGCACGGTGCCTTTTGAAGCCTTCCGACGCGCGCGACTGCCAATTTCCGCGCGTCGATCGTGGAAAGCAGAGGCAGATCAACGCTCTGGCTCGGGGCAAGCGCTCCGGTGAGCTACTTGGCTTCGGAAGTATCCTCGGCGGCCGCTTTGAGTTCGTCGAGCGCCGTGTGCATGATCCGCGCTTCGGCACGACGCTTCACGAAGCCGGGCAACGGCACCGCGAGGTCGACCACCAGGTAGTACGTGACCTCGGTGCTGTCGGGATCGCCGGGCACGGGGGCGAACTCGTACTCGCCGTCGAGGCGGGTCACGAGGTCGCCGCGCATCAACCGCCACGAGATCCGCAGCGGGTTGGAGCCGTAGTTGTAGCGGAGGACGTACGTAGTGGACCGACCCATGGCGGCGGCTCGGAACTCGACCTCGCCACCTCGGCCGTTGTCGTCGGTCGTGAGGATCGTGGCCTGCTTGACGTCGTGCGCCCACTCGGGATAGCTCGCGAAGTCGCCGGCGACGGCGTAGCAGCGATCAGGCGATGCCTGGATGATCGCCCGTTGGACAGCCTGGTCACTCATCGGCAGTCAGGCTAGCTGACTGCTCACGACGTTCCGGGTACTTGCCGTGGAACGCACCCCACAGGCCGCTGACCCCGATGCCGTACATCGGGACGAGCATCCCGAAGGCCAGCGAGGTGAACGGGCGCAGCGAGGCGGTAACGACGGCGACGATCAACTGGGCGGAGAACGAACCGAGCAGGATCGTGCGCACCCGGCGCGGCGCGCTGCCCGCGAGGAAGTAGATGCCGCCGATGCCGAGCAGCTCCTCGCGGCTACGCAGGACAGCACGGAAGTACGCGCCGAAGAAGGCGAGGATGCCAAGGACGAACAATGCGCCGGCGACCACCGCGGCCACGCCACGCAGCGAGCGCGCCAGCACTGCGGCAAACGAGGTGAGCGTGAACAGCGCCGTACCGATGAGCGCGGCGCGGAGCAACCGCTCGCCCGGGTGGGTGCCGGTCGGTGGTGCGGCGATATCGGGGGTGGCCACCGCCACATCATCGCGCGCACGCATGGCGGCAGCCTCGTCAGGGAGCGGCAGCCTCGTCAGGGAGCGGCAGCCTCGTCAGGGAGCGGCAGCCTCGTCAGGGAGCGGCAGCCTCGTCAGGGAGCGGCGGGGCGAGGGTCGAGTCGCGCGTGCAGAGCGTCGAGCGATGTGGCGAGCCGCGCCGCGAGCACGTCGTAGCTGAACTCGCGCACCGCCCGGTCGCGACCGGTGACGCTCATGGCGCGACGGCGCTCCGGGTCGGTGAGCAGGCTGAGGAGCGCGGCGGCCACGGCACCGGCGTCGGTGGGGTCAGCCACCACGAGGCCGGTCTCGCCGTCGATCACCGCATCGGCTGATCCGCCGCTCGCGCCGGCGACCTGAGGCACGCCGGCTGCGGCCGCTTCGACGAACACGATGCCGAAGCCTTCCTGCTCGAGCCCACCCCATCGCGAACGGCAAGGCATGGCGAACACGTCGCCGCAGCCGGACAACGCGCGCAGGTCGGCGTCGGGGACGCGACCGAGGAACCGGACGGGCGCACCGGTCGATGCGGCCAGACGTTCGAGGTGACCCCGTTCGCGGCCGCTTCCGGCGACCGCAACCACCAGGTCGGGCATGTCGTGTACCAGCATGGCGGCAGCCCGGACCAGAGAATCGATGCCCTTGCGCGGCACCAGTCGGCTCACGCAGGTGACGAGCGGCGCGTCGGGCGGTAGCCCGAACGTGGCCCGGGCCTTGGCCCGCTCGGCATCATCGAGCGGCGTGAACCGGTTCACGTCCACCCCTGGTGGCACCACGACCGTCGGCAGCGTGCGCCCGGCGGCCCGTTCCGCCTCGGCGGCCGGATATCCACCGGCGGCGATCACGAGGTCGGCCCCGCGCAGGACGCGGGCCAGCACGGGTCGGCTGATCGGGAGTCGGGCCGGGATGGCCACCTCTGCGCCGTGTAAGACCACGCCGTAGGGCAGCTCGAGGTGCCGCCCTATCACGCCTAGTGGCACGGCCGGATCGATGATCACGAATGCGGCGCCGATCTCGGCCGCCCGAGCGTTGACGCGCCGGACCATCCACGGGTGGGGCAACAACACGGGCTCGCGGGTGCGCACCACCCGGAAAGGCTGCGCCGCGTCCCACTCGGCGGCCCCCGCGTACGGCGAGGTGAGCACGGTGAACGACAACGGGTCGAGCCGCCGCCAGAGCTCCCATAGGTACGACTGGATGCCCCCGATCTTGGGCGGGAAGTCGTTGGTGACGAGGAGGTGGGTGCGCGTCATCGCACACCGACCAGCTCGACCTGCACCTGCGGGTCGGTGTGGTCGGCGACTGCGGCCAGCAGGTGCTCCTGTCCCAAGCAGCGCGCCGCCCAGACGGCGTGCGCGACCAGCATCGCGTCGTCCACCGCCAGGTAGTGAACGAGCGCAGCACGAACGCGTCGAGCGATATCCGGGTCGGTCGCATGGCCGGTGTTGGCCAGCACCACCAACGCATTGCGACGGAGCCACCGCGGGTCGCGATCGGGGATGTACCAGCGGCCGTGTCGTTCGAGCAGGGTCTGGTCGTCGTCCTCGAGCAGGGCGAGCACCGAGACGCGTGCCCGCGCCGCGAGTCCGGCCTCGGGGCGCTCCTGACGATCGTCCCGGCGGTTCGGCGGGCACACCTCCTGGCAGTCGTCGCATCCGTAGATGCGATCGCCGAGCGCCACGCGGTGCTCAACCGGGAAGGTGCCCCGCGCCTGGAGCAACCAGCTGAGACAACGCCGTGCGTCGACGACACCGGGGGCCACGATCGCTTCGGTCGGGCAGCCGTCGAGGCAACGCCGGCAGGGCCCACATCCGTCGGCCACGCCGGGCGGGTCGTGTTCGACCAGGGCCGCATCGGTGAGCAGCGAACCCAGCACGAACCAGCTACCCCGACCGGGCAGCAGCACATTGCTGCTCTTGCCGTACCAGCCAATGCCGGCGCGCACGGCGGCCGCCCGGTCGACCAGCGCGTTGTCATCGACCACGACCCGGGTGCGCCACCCCGCAGCGCGCAAATGGGAGCCCACCTCACCGAGGGCTGCTTTCAGCGGGGCGTAGTACTCCTCCCAGGCATAGGACGCGACGGTGGCCAAAGGCTCCTCGGGGTTCGGCGCGAGGCGTGGTTCGCGGCGACGGTACGCAATAGCCCCGACAACGATCGAACGGGCATCGCGAAGCGCCATCGTGGGGGTGGTCGAGTACTCGGGTCGGCGGAACGTGAAGTCCATCCCGGCGTGCTGGCCGGCCGCTTTGCGAGCCTCGATGGCCGCTCGCGCTTCGACGAACGGCGCAGCCGTACAGAAACCGACCGAGTCGAGACCGGCCGCCCGCCCGATCTGGGCTAGTTCGTCGAGCGTGCGCACGTGATCATCGTGGCACGCACGCCGGCACCGGTACGTCATCCGCACCTGCGACGGGTGCGATGGCGGCGAGTGTGGTGGCGGCGGTGACGCCCACCCCGCCGAGGAGGTGACGTGATCAGCGCATCGCGGCCAGCGGATGACGCAGGCGGGGCACCAGCCCACCTTCGGAGAGCAGGCGCAACGCACGGAGCTCGCCGAGGTCGACGACGAACGTTTCGCCCGGGTCGCGGTTGCACACGTAGGTGACCACGCAGTCCTGGCAGGCTTCGGTGCCCTGGGCCGGACACATCGCGCAGTCGATGACAAACGACTCGTTGACGAAGGATTCGGAGGAAGTCATGCCGTCATCCTCCCCACCCACTGTGACAGTCGGTTTTCGACCGGGCTCAGCCGCGGGCCACGGCCAGCAGCTGGTGGGCGCTCACGACGTTCGCGCCACGCTGGCGCGCGCCGTCGCGGACCCGTCGATCGGTGGACGCCACGACCACGGGCCGGGTCAGGGGATACCGGGCGATCGCCGCCAGCAACTCGTCGTCGGCCTCGACATCGACCGGGGTGAACCGCACGTTCACCCCGGTGCGCGCCGGAAGTGCGTTGGCGGCCGTGTCGATCGCATCGCCGTCGAAGACAAGCTCCACGCTCATCCCCGGCGAGCGCGCCGCGAGGTCGGCGAGGAGGCGCTGGAGTCGGGTTCGCTGATCGGCGATATTCGCGTCGGGCCATGCGGTCATGGACACGTTGTAGCCATCAACGAGCAGCACCGGGCGCTCGGAGACCAACCACGCAGCGGCCTCAGGCGAGTCGTCGACGAGGCCGCGCGGCATGCGTAGCGCGCGGCGACGCTCGGGCACCGGCGGCTTTGCTCGTTGCGGCGCCGCGCACTCGGCCGGTGCCGGTGCAGCAGGCAGACCGGCTGCGGCGCGCAGGTCGTCGACGGTGACTGCGGCCTCGCCCAGCGAACGCTCGATGCGATCGACCAGGCCGGCGAGCACCGCACGAGCAGCCGCGGCAGCGGCAGCCTCAGCGGCACCGGCCCCGGACTCGACGACCGCGTCTCGCTTGGCCGCCTTCGCGAGCGCTTCATCGGCGTCGTCGAGGCGTCGTTGCAGAACACGGCGTTCCTCGTCGCGCCGTGCGAGCAGCTTTTCGATGCGCTTGAGGTCGGCGACCGCGGCGGTGCGCTCACGAGAAGCGGCCTCGGCATCGCCGCGGAATTCATCGCGCGCCGCGATCAGCGAATCGCGCTCGGCTCGAAGCGCGTGGACCTCGTCGCGTACTCGCGCGTTGTCGGCCTCGAGACGCAGCACCGCTTCGTGCGACCGGGCGGACGAGCGTTCGGCGCCCGCCAGGCGGCGACGCAGCTGCGTGTCGGACCCGATGTCGATGGCGCTCGGCGCGCCATCGTCGGTCGCCAGTTCGCCCAACGCCTCGCGCAGCTCGTCGTCCCAACCTTCGGGCCGCGTGAGCCACAGCCACCCGACGCGCCCGGTCTCACGCTCGTTTGAATCGGCGGCGACACGAGCACGGAGCTCGAGATCGTGGTCGAGCACGACGACCACCGTGTCGACGGCCACCGGCGGCATGTGCCGGAACTTCAGCACCTGGGCCAACGCGGGCGGGGCCGGCACGGGCGGTCGGGCCCGCACACCGGCGCGCACGACGGCGAGCGTTCGATCGACGACGGGCCGCAGCAGGTCGCGAGGAACGCTGAGCTCGCTCAGCCTGCGACCTCGTCGACTAGGGCCACCACCGACGAACCGGTGCCGCACCAGCGACACTCGACCTTCTCGATGGTCTCGTCGAGTACCTGCTCGTCCTCGACGGTGAGGTCGCCGCCCACGCTGTAGTGATGAAACGCGGCGGTCCGACGAGCGATGGTGACATCGAAGCGGGTGAGGTTGCCGCAGGCGGTGCAGCGATAGCGATACGGCGACATGTCCCCAACTGTACCGAGCCGCCCGCCGGGCATCCTACGAACAATCGTTCGGGAAACTCTTGACTCACGAACACTCGTTCGACTAGCTCTGGTACATGCGATCCCCGATGCTTCCCCTCGACTCGACCTCGCGGTCCGTCGACCGGCTCACCACTCCCCCATCAACGGGTGTGCAGCGCAGCTTCGACGACCTCGGCATGCCCCTCGCCGAGGTCACATTCTGCGTGCTCGACCTCGAGACCACCGGCTCATCGCCCAACGACTGCTCCATCACCGAGATCGGAGCCGTCAAGGTGCGCGGCGGCGAGTGCCTCGGCACCTTCCACACCCTGGTGAACCCGGGCTGCGCGGTGCCACCCGAGATCACCGTGCTCACCGGCATCACCCACGCCATGTTGTACCGCGCGCCGCGCATCGAGAGCGTGTTGCCGGCGTTGCTCGAATGGATGGGGGGCGCGGTCTTCGTCGGCCACAACGTGCGCTTCGACCAGTCGTTCCTCGACGCGGCGCTCGTACGCACCGGCCGACCCCGCATCGCAAACCGCACGCTCGACACGTGCGCTCTCGCGCGACGCCTCGTGCGCGACGAGGTCCCCAACTGCAAGCTCGGCACGCTGGCGTCGCGGCTTCGTCTCGATCATCAGCCGTCGCATCGTGCGCTCGACGACGCGCTCGCCACCACCGACCTGCTGCACGTGCTGATCGAACGGGCCGCCGGCCTGGGGGTCACCGGCCTCGACGATCTCTTGATGCTGCCGAAGCTCGGCGGCCACGCCGATCTCGCAAAGCTGCGGCTCACCGAACGGCTCCCCCGAGCGCCCGGCGTCTACCTGTTCCGTGGGCACCAGGGCGAGGTGTTGTACGTGGGCAAGGCCACTGATCTGCGCAGCCGGGTGCGCTCGTACTTCTCGTCCGACACGCGCCGCAAAGTGGACGCACTGATACGCGAGACCGCGCAGTTCGAGCATCGCGTGTGCGCAAACACCCTCGACGCGACCGTGCGCGAGCTGCGACTCATCCATCAGCACCGCCCTCGCTACAACCAGCAGTTCCGCCGCGTCGACCAAGCGGCCTACGTCACCCTCACGACCGACGCGTTCCCCCGACTCACGGTGGTGCGCACCCCTTCGGCCAAGGCGCTCGTACACCTCGGGCCGTTGCCCTCCACCCGCGTGGCGCGGCTGGTCGTCGAAGCCATCGAGACCGCAGTGCCACTGCGTCGCTGCCGGGCGCGCGTCGGCGCCAACGGGCGCGACGGCATGTGCACTTCAGCGCAGCTCGGCGTGGCCTCGTGTCCGTGCAGCGGGGCGATCGAACGCGACGCGTACGCGCCCCTCGTCGAACGGGTTGTGCGCGGCATCGAGCACGAACCCGACCTCCTCCTCGAACCGCTGCGCGATCGCATGCTCACGTTGGCGCGCCAGGAGCGTTTCGAGGAAGCGGCCGACATGCGCGATCGTGCCGAGGCGCTGGCATCGGCCCTGCGTCGCCAGCGCCGAATCGACGCGTTGCGTGACACCGGTGCCATGCGGGTCAGGGTGCCGGGGAATGGTGGCGTCGACCTGCACTGCGGATGTCTCGTCCGCTCCTGGCCCGAGGGTGCCGACCCCGACACCGAGCTGCCGTTCGAGACGGCGCGTCAGCCCGATGGCGCCACAGGCGGACCGCGCGTTCCGCTGGCGCGAGCCGTCGCCGACGAAGTGCACGCCGTATCGAGTTGGTTGCAGGCCAACGCCGTGCGCATCGAGCTGCTCGCCACGGATGTCGGCTTCGCCGAGTTACTCCCCGCAGTCCCGTCATTCAGCGCTCGCCCGTCGCGGATGCTGAAGCCCAACACCTGAGCCGTGCGGTGCCTCCGCGCCCCGATCAGTCGCCGATCGTTGCGATCACGTCGAGCAACCGTTGGTACGCGGCGGCCGCCGCGCCCGAGTCGATCGATGCATGCGCCGCTTCGACACCTGCCGCGAGATCCGGAGCGATGCCCGCGACCAACAGCCCGGCTGCGGCATTGAGCGCCACGATGTCGCGCACGGGACCGCGCTCGCCGTCGAGCATGGCCGCGAACAGGGTTGCATTTCGTGCCGCGTCACCGCCGTCAATCGCACTGGCCTCGACGCGGGGCAGACCTACCATCTCGGGAGTGATGCCGTACGTGCGGATGGTGCCATCGACCAGCTCGTGGATGCTCGACTCGCCGGTGAGTGCCAGCTCGTCGAGCGGCCCGTCGCCGGTGACCACGAGAACATGGCGTGCGCCGTTGGCCTCGAGCACGCGAATCATCTTGTCGGCCTGAACGACATCGCTGACGCCTATGACCTGGCGGCGCAACCTCGACGGATTGGCCAGCGGACCGAGCACGTTGAACACGGTCGGAATGCCGATCTCGGCGCGCACCGGCGCGGCAAACCGCATCGCGGGGTGGAACGTGCGAGCGAACGCGAAACCCACGCCTGCTTCGCGCACACAGCGAGCGACGTCTTCGGGCGCGATGTCGTCGGGGATGCCGATCGCTGCGAGGAAGTCGAACGCACCAGAAGTGCTCGATGCTTTGCGGTTGCCGTGCTTGCACACCACGGCGCCCGCGCCGGCGGCGACGAAGCACGCCATGGTCGAGACATTGAGCGCAGCTTGTTGACGCGACGGGGAACCACCCGCGCCGACGATGTCGATCGCACTGTCGACCAACGCCCCGATGTCGAGCGGCGTGGCCGCGTCGTACATGGCCCGCACCATGCCCGTCATCTCCTCGACCGTCTCGCCTTTCATGCGCAGCGCGACGATGAAGGCCGAGATCTGCGCCGGGGACGCCTTCCCCTCGAGGATCTCCGTCATGGCGATGCCGGCCACCTCGACCGACAGCGAGCCGCCCTGCGTGAGGGGTCGCAGGACACTGGGCCACCCACCGATCGTGTCGATGCCCACGTGTCAATCCTCCCGAAGATCTCCTAGCAGCTCAGCGATGGTATCGGACCCGAGCGTCGTCTCGTAGGAGTAAGCCGGGTGCTCGATCACGAGCCGCGGCGCGCCCGTGGCAAACTTGTCGATCTGGTCAGGATCGAGCGCGAGGTGCACGTAGTGCACGGCCGAGGTGATGTCGTCTCGCGTGAGCTGCGCTTCGTGTGCGGCGTCGAGCGTGAACGCTACCCGCTCGTCGCCGAAGCGCAGTGCAATGGTGCGCTCGACCCCGACCAGTTTCGGCAGCCACTCGCGCAGCAACGCCTCGCTCGTGAGCTCGATGAACATCGTCGCGGCCACGTGCCCTGCTTCGGGAATGAGCGGGTTGTAGATGTTGAGTTCGGTCTCGATCTGCTCGTCGCTGTAGAGCTTCTCGACGCGAGCCATCTCTTGGATCTGGAAGCGGATCGTGTCACGGTTCTCGAAGACGAACGTGATGTACGGACCGACCGAGACGCGACGACGCTGCTTGAGCGCGATCACGAGCCCGCGAAAATCGACGCGCTCGCGTTCGTACGCCCGGATGTCGGCGATGTCGGCAATGCGGAGCTTGCGCGCCTTGGCAACGTTCATCGGGTGGGCTCCTCGGGGATGCCATAGGCACGTGCGAATTGCTGGATGGGGTGCACCGGTTGACGACCGGTCTCGAGCACGATGCCTCCGTTGGCGAGCGAGCAGTCGCCGGCCAAGGCCTCAGTGTCGGCCTTCTTGATCGCGTTGGCCATCTTGGCCGCGACGCCGCGCGACATCTCGAAGTTCTCGGCCCGTAGACCCCAGGTGCCATCTATGGCGGAGCATTCGGCAACCACGGTTACCTGTGTGCCGGTGAGCTTCAAGATGTCACGGCTCTTCAGGCCGATGTTCTGCGCCCGCAGATGGCAGGGTGCGTGATACGTGGTGGTCGCGGGCACGATTCCGGGGAAGTCGCAGTCGAGCTCGGAGTCTTCGCCTTTGTGGATCTGCCATACGTACTCCGACACGTCGCGCGTCTTCGACGCGACCAGTTCCGCGTCGGCCCCGCCGATGTAGCCGACGTAGTCCTTTTTCAGGACGTATCCACACGTCGGTTGGGTCACGATGATGGGCAGGTCGTGGCCGTTGCGCTCGGCCTCGCGTACCGCCGAGGCGAGCACGCCGATGTTGTTGCGGGCGAGCTTGCGGAACGTTTCGACGTCGCCTTGGTGAAGCGCGGGCGCACCGCAGCACTGCATGCCCTTGGGCAGCGAGCACTCGATGCCGTTGTGCTCGAGCACCTTGACGGTGTCGTGGCCGACGCCGACGTTCTGGTACTCGACCAGGCACGTGGGGAAGAGTGCAACCTGTGCCTGCTTCTCGCGGGCCAACTTCGAACCGCCGCGCTTGCGGAACCAGGTGGAGAAGCGCTGGCGGGCGTAGGGCGGGAGAACACGTTCGTTCGCGATGCCAACGGTCTTTTCGATGACCTTGCGGACACCCGAGCCGGGCGTGCGGATCGCGAGATTCGCCAGCGGCGCGGCGAGCGTGGAGACCTTGCCCACCAGATCGGTCTTCGCGAGCGCAGCGTCGGTGAGCTTGGTGTGCACGGAGCGCTTCTCGTCACGGAACCGCACCTGGTCGGCGCGCATCATGAGCCGAGGAAAGTCGAGCGCCCACTCGTGCTGGCCGGGCGTGTAGGGGCAGTTGACGTAGCAGAGCTTGCACTGGAAGCACTCGTCGACCACTTGATCCTGTTCGCCGCGAGTGAGTCGCGCCGCGTCCTGATCGTCGTGCTGATCGATGAAGGAGAACAATGACGGGAACGAAGGGCAGAACTTGAAGCACAACCGGCAGCCGTGACACAGGTCGTAGACCCGGGTCATCTCCTCGCGCAGGTCGGCGTCGACGAAGTACTGCGGGTGGAAAGGGTCGTACGTGGTTGTCAAGGGACGCTCCGTTCGATGCGCGGCGCGTACTGATTCAGCGCCACAACGTTGTCAAAAGCTCACGACCCCGGCGCAGCGCGCGGAAACCGGTACCGCGCCGGGGTCGTGCACGTAGATCAGCTGACGGACGCGAGTCCCAGGCCGAAGCGGCCGGCGTGTGACTTCTCCGCGCGAGCGAGCGTCTCGAGCCATTCGGCGATCTCGGGGAAGCCTTCGTCGCGGGCGGTCTTGGCGAAGCCCGGGTACATCTCGGTGTACTCGTAGGTCTCGCCGGCGATGGCCGACTTGAGGTTGTCTTCGGTGGCGCCGACCGGTTCGCCCGTGGCGGGGTCGCCGACCTCGGCGAGGAAGTCGAAGTGACCGAATGCGTGGCCGGTTTCGCCTTCTGCGACCGAGCGGAACAGCGCCGCGGTGTCGGGGTAGCCCTCGATGTCGGCCTTCTGGGCGAAGTACAGGTAGCGACGGTTGGCCTGGCTCTCGCCGGCGAACGCCTCTTTCAGGTTGTGGTGGGTCTTGGAGCCATTGAGTTCAGTCATGCGCGAGTGCGCCTCCTCATATGCGCGCCGAGGCGGGCGCCCCGACGGGTTCTTTTTGCAGATCTTCATCGGGGTCGGGAGCACATGACGCGCACCTTCCCCGGAAGACGACGTCGGTAGCCGACACGGCGAAGTCCATGGCGGAATCGGGTACGTGCAGCGCCGACAGGTCGGCGTAGACGTCCCACGTGCGGCCGCAACCCTCGCAGGCGAGGTGCTGATGCGTGTCGATGTTCACGTCGAAGCGGGCCGGGCCGCTTCCCAGGCCCAGGTGACGTAACTCGCCCATCGCGACCAGATCGTTGAGGGTCTGGTAGACGGTCTTGAGCGACACCATGGGCAGTTCGCCGAGGACTGCGGCGTGCACCGCTTCGGCGCTGGGGTGCGCTCCTTCCATAGCGTGCAGGGCACGGAAGATGCACTGGCGCTGTGGCGTGACCTTGAGACCCCGAAGGCGAAACAGATCGGTCAGTTCCTCGACGGACTTCACGAGGGTCACCCTATCGACCCGGCAGCTAAATGACAAGAATTGTTAGGTGGTACTCAATTTCAACAGGGCGGTCCGCGCCGCCCGGACCGACATCCGCATCCCGGTCACGCTCCAACGCGAGCGCGCACGCGGCTTCCTGAGCGGAGCCACACCACGACCCGTCGTCGGAGTCGTCGATGTTCCACGCCATACTGTCGGCGACGGTGAGTTGGCCGGGTGGTCGCGGCTTGCTCGGTTCGCCGAGTGGGTTGAGGAAGGTCGGGGCTCCACAGGGCAGGATGCTGGCTAACGGCCAGCCGGGGTGACCCGCGGGAAAGTGCCACAGAGAACAGACCGCCGATGGCCGCCTCCGGGTGGCACAGGTGAGGGTGAAACGGTGCGGTAAGAGCGCACCAGCGACCCGGGCGACCGGGCTGGCTCGGCAAACCCCATCCGGAGCAAGGTTAAGCAGGGAGAGGGCGGCCCGCCCGCTGACACTCCCAGGTGAACCGCACAGATGGATGGCCACACAGCCGGACCTCCGCAAGGAACCGGTGGACAGAACCCCGCCTACAGGCTGACTCACCGTCACCACCTGGGGCGATGACCGAAAACGTGCTCTGAACAGCCGCTTTACTTCTCGGCACTTCTCGCCGGTTCGCCGGTACCTTAGAGCTACCTGCGACGAATCTGCGACTAAACGTCGCGGTGTCGAGCGCCCCCGCCGTGCCCCAAGCGACGTGATCCTCGGGAACCTTCAATTGCAGTTGTCGCGCCGACGCACATCAGTAAGCCCCGCCCGTGTCGCCGCCGAGTTCCCGCACCACTCTCGGTTGCAACTCGGCGGTGATCTGCCGAAGAGCCGCGAGGATGCCCGTCCGCGGCCGCTGGCCCACCGGTGCACGACAATCTCGTCGATTGCGACTTCACCGCTGACGCGGCGACCGGTAGAACCCGAGCCGCGGAGGACAAGCTCTACGTGTGCGCGATCACAGACGTGTGGTCGACATACATCGTCGGCTACTCCATCGGACCGCGGATGACCGCTGAGCTCGCGGTGTCGGCCCTGTCGAACGCGGTCACGTTTCGCGTTCCGGCCGGGACGATCGTTCATTCGGACCGCGCCAGCCTGGTCCTCGAGTGATTCATATCACTCAGTTGTCTTCCGCTCTGCTGGGCCGAATCGACGAATCCTTCACATCATTTGACGCTTGTTGTGTCTGCTCGTACTCTTTCCATTCACTTCGGTCGGCTACTCGAAGCCGCCAGTCGCGCGCGCCCCGAGGGTAAGAGGATCGTGAATGAGCAATCACGGCAAGACGACGAAGCCATCGAGGCTTAAGAAGATCGCCACCGGCGCGATCTTAGGTTCGGGGCTCATCGTTCCCGCGACCGGCGCGCTCCTGCCCGAGGCTGCGTCGGCCCATGCCGGCTCCGGCGGGGACTCATGGCTCCACCTCTGCATCCGCACCGGGAGCTTGAACCTTTCTACGAATGAAATCTATGTGGCG